>SMUX01017416.1_pt1 | contig 10876 bp, 10 predicted proteins | sample 2456431 | NCBI WGS metagenome assembly SMUX01 (sample SAMN11095930, study PRJNA526329) | marine sediment metagenome | biome: Marine sediment; feature: Surficial sediment; material: Deep marine sediment; isolation source: Hadal surficial sediment | place: Pacific Ocean | collected 2014-11 | depth... | reverse complement strand
TATTCGATCACTCTCGGGCAACAGCCCACGCATCTCTTCGCGCCTTTATTGCGCATGATCTTCTTCCGGCGGTTTCTACCCTCACAGGGTAAAAGGCGCTGGATCTTCCAGAGTAGCCTTATAGGCCTTACGCAAAATCCTTAACCGCTCTTTGGGTGTTCCGGGAGGCAGCGCAAGAGGTCTTTGGAAGTTGTACTGTTGCAGTCAAGCCTTCATGATGGCTAGTTTCCTGCCCTTGACGACCTCGGTAAGCTGGCGAAGACCCTTGACCTCCGGATCTTCGGGATGACGGTGAGTGATAAAAGGGATAAACTTATCATCCCCCTTTGCAGTCAGCATAGCCCTCGCTGTGACCCTCATAGACTCCCAACCCCAGCAGGCACCCTCCACACACGTTCTTGACCGGGATAGCAATATGACGCAGAAACTCGCCCGTTATGCTGGCCCCCGAGCTGATGCCAGTTGCCCGTAAGGCCAAAGGCTCTTTTCTCTTCTTTGGTCCCCGGCTAGGGGCACGCTACTTCTTGAAGCCTACCACAAGATGGGCCCGATGGGACTCGGGCAGCACTTCTCCCTCGCACTTCAGCGTGACAAGGTACATCCCCGCCTTCGGGATCGTCTCCGGTGATATGATCGCCTCAACCTCGTTCTTCGAGTTGAAACTGGTCGGTAGCTCCTCGCCGTTCAACATGACCTTGTGAAAGGGCCACATCCCCCCCTGGCCCCGTACCTTCATTACTGTAGGACCCGACCCCTCTATGAGAAACAAGGGCGATATCTGCAGGTCCAGCGGTAAGCTCTGGTAGGCATAGAAGGACGGAATCGGATTCTTGTATTTTTTAAATTTGATATCGACGACCTTCCCGTCCATGATGACCATCTTGACGTTCTGCGTCATCCAGATGTCCTGTAACGGGTCCCCCTCTACTATCGACAGGTCTGCCACCTTGCCCCGCTCGACACTGCCGTAGTCCTTGCCTTTCCTGAAGGTCATGGCGACATTGAGCGTGGCAGCTTGGATCGCCTTCATCGGCGACACACCCGCTTCAACGTCCATCGCTAGGGCCTGATGCATCAGCAGGGCCGCCATCCCCCGGGGTGGGTCCGACCCTTCCTTTAAGATGCCCCCGGCCTGGTCGAAACGCCGGATGAATTCGTTGGCTTTCTCATAGCCTATCTTGGCCCGCTCGAGCTGCTCAGGTGTGTATCTCTTGAATAGCTTGTCATAGGCGTTGTCCGTTACCGTGCGCACCGCCGCGGGCAGATCGGCATTGGGGTCATTCAGGATCTCGTTTTCTCTTTCCCTGAAGCGCTTGGCGCTGGGCGAAAGGGGACGGAGCCATTTAGCTATGGTCGGAGTCCACGCCACCTGGTGCTCCACCATCGCCCCGATCACCTCATCGTAGTTCTCGGTCTGGTAATAGGAGCCGGCAAGCTCCTGCTCGATCCTGCCCCCCAGCCGGTCCTCGGCCAGCTTGCGCCTGGAGGGGGCATAGAGGATGGAGCTGTAGCCCACCGACCAGATGTGCTCGATGGCATCCACGCCCGCCTTGACAGAGCCGACAACATCCCAGCTGTGGGCGGTTACCGACATGTCCAGCCGATGGGCTTCGTCGACGGCGACTTTTACCAGGTCCAGGGAAACAAACTCATTGACCTTGATGATGTCGCAGCCGAGTTCCTTTTTTCGCTGCACCGTTTTGCGCACATCTTCCGGCGTCGTGACGATGATCTTGTCGCGGATTATTCTCGAGCTGGATGTATCGTGGCCGGTGCTGACGGCGCTGATGGCCCGGCCCGACATCCAGATTCTCGGCCCGTGGATTTTACCCAGATCCGTGCCTTGTTTTTGAGCCAGGGTCCATGGGCCGTCCTGGTAGATTTCGATGGAGGCGCAGGTGGTAATTCCCAGATGGAGGTAAAGCTCGCCATGGAAATCCTCCAGGTGGCCGTGACCGTCAATGAAGCCCGGCAGAACGGTTTTGCCCTTGACGTCGATCACCTGGGCGTCGGCGGGAATAGAGACTTCGCCGCTCCTGCCGACGGCTTGGAACCTGCCTGCTCGGATAACGATGACGCAATTATCGATGGGCGGCCGGCCGGTTCCGTCGATCAGTTGTCCGCCCTGCACCACGAGTGCTTTCTCTGCCATGTTTTCTATTCCTCCCTTGTCCCGATCGCTGACTGCTCAAGATGAATGGCGGTTGGAAGGTCAACTAACTTCCGTTTGCACTCAACTGACCTTTGGTTGGAGAGGTCTTTGAGTTTCATGCTCGAAAGAGTCCGTCTTGCTAATTGCTCGTCCACCCCAATGCCAGCACTATCCGAGTCATACTTCGAGAGCTGATCAAAACACGCTTGGGCTACCTGCCTTCTTCCAATATTTGCTAAACATACAAACAGGACTTTTATAGACATACCTGACCTCCACTTCTCTGTCCCTCTGTAAGGCCTCACAATGTTTCGGAAGCCTGATCAATGATGGGGGAGGCTTTTAACTTATTGGCCTTGACTAACAGACCAATATCACAGGGGAAAAGGTTGTCAATCGCTACAAGACGCAAATAAACGACGCTTTAATTGCGATTCACTCTAGGCCAGACGACTTGACTGTATATCAAGTTTACCCCGTAGCACAGAGCGCACTGCACGTGCATGGTGCTTGAACCAGTGGCTCTCGACCGGCGCAGATGAACGTTGGGGACTTCCTGGAGGGCACCACTAAATACCCCTGAAGATAGGTCCGTGGTACGGGGTTTACTGTCACCAAAAGTCCAACCAGCCAACCGTTTGACACATATCCCTCCACATTGATATTGGCTCACAACCGAAGGTACGAGCCTCCTCCGCCAACATCGACAAGCTATCCAGTGAGTAGTGAGGCCTAATGGAGGGGATATCGTACTTTCAGCCCTTTGTGTTATTGCATTTATAACCAAGGTTAAGCGTGCTTATCCAATGCTAAAGGAGGGTATGCAACATGCTTAGAAGAAATTGTTCGGGAGGTGTTCGGCAATTGAAGGTACGGTTGAGATCTCTGGATCTGCTGGCCTTTCTTCTAGCCGGACTGCTCGTTTTGATGACGGTAGGTTTGTCCAGATCCGAATCGTGGGACGAAGCAGTTGCGAATGCCAAAAAGGAGGGCGAGCTGGTTGTGGTCCTAGGTGGCGCGGCGTCTCGAACCTACCGCCCCATCTTTAAAATCTTCGAAAAAAAGTTCGGTATCCGAATGGTGGTTTCCACAGGGAGCGGGCGTAGGCAGGCGGATCGGCTGCTGGCTGAACGCGGCGCCCGCAGATACAAGGTCGATGTCTTCATGGTTGGCCCAACCACCGGGAATAGACGCCTCGTGCCCCACGGTGCGGCCGACCCAATCACTCCAGAGTTGTTCCTTCCCGAGGTGGTCGACAAGTCCCTGTGGTACAAGGGCAAGCACTATTATAGCGACCCGGAGGAAAAGTACATCTTCGCCTTTGCGGGCGGCGCCGACTTGACCCCTGTGTCCATGCGCTTCAACACGGACAAATTGCCGATCGAGGAGGCCAAGAAGATCGACTCCGTATGGATGTTCCTTGACACAAAACGGTTTGCCGGACAGATCGTCTCCCTTTCGCCGATGATCGCAGGGGCCGGGGGGAGTAAGTTCACCGTCCAGGTCCACCCGGACCTGGGGGAGGAGTACCTGCGGCGCTTCTATAGCCGGGAGTTGAATGTCAAGTTCCTCAGGGACTATCGCCAGGTGGCTGACGGTGTTGCCCGGGGGAAGTATACCATGGCCATCTTCGTGGGCACGGCCGGCCGTGATATCGACAGGCTCGGCAAGCAGGGTCTGCCCGTGGCGAGCTTCGGGGAGATCATCGATGGGCCGGTGAAGGAGCGGCCTACCCTCCAGGGGACCGGGTCGTCCAACAATATCATGGTGGTCAATCGGCGCCCGCACCCGGCCGCTACACGGCTCTTTGTCAACTGGTTTCTCTCCAAGGAGGGGCAGACCCTCAGGCACACCAAGAGCCAGGGGTCGCCTAGCCAGTCGTTCCGTGTGGACGTTACGGACATGGGCAAAGTCCATAAGTCAGATATACGAAAGTCAGGGGTTGATTACCTTACATTTGCGCATGACCCGCTGGTCCAGAAGCAACGACTTAAGATGCTAAAGCGGGCGGAGGAACTTTTTTTGAAGGCGCGCGGTAGCTAGAATTATCCGCGGGAGGGTTTAGTTGTATTTCCTCAGATTGTCGCTTTGGCCTTTTGCCGTTAGGGTGTGGCTGGATTCTCCATTTCCAGGGAGGAGCTTTCTATGAAGATAGCTAGAGTCGCCATTGTAAGCCTCGCAATCGCGCTATGCTTACCGGTATGCCTGTTTACCGGTGCTATACCATTCGAAGACATCTGTTGGTAGAATTTATGAGGGTCACCGTGGTGATAACCCGAGTGAAACTCGTAGGTTGATCCATGTGACCAAGCATAGGTAGCCCACCCAAGCACAAGATAGGTTACGGTCAAGGTTACTAATAGTTTAGTAGTCCCTGAATACATTTCTTAAATTTCTTAAGTGGTAAACCCTATTCCGGAAGAGGCGCGGTAGTAGCCACCCTGTCCCCAATTGTTCCCTAATGGGCCAAATCGTAGCACTAAGGTTTACCTTAAGCCAGTAATTCCGACTGATTCTATTGACAGCACTCCCATTCTTTACTAAACGTTCACTCTTCCAGTAATGAGCAGTGTCCTGTGACTCCCTCATCGCGATAGGCGCAGGCTCCTTAAAGGCATGGTCATGAAAACCATCAAGATAGTCGTACCAGTCATCTTTTTCCTAACTTTAGCAGTATCTCTGTATGCTGCAGGAAAAGAGGATAACAAGACTTCTGACATATTGGACAGGAATGGGTTTGGTGTCAGTAATGCTTTTTCGGTGGACATCGCCCTCATCGAAACTTCTGATGGCCAGCCCAGTGGCGCTGCCCATGCTTTCTGTCTGGCATTAACACCTGAACAGATTGGATTCGCTATCGATACCCTAGAGGCATTGGCCATGGACGGAATGTTGACTGAAGGTCAAGCCAATTCCCTGGTCTTCAAGCTGCAAATCGCCCAAGTTCAACTCAGCACGGAAAATATAATTGCAGTGTTCAAACAGTTGGAAGAATTCATCAATAAAATCAATTTTCACACGAAAAAAGGAAAGCTCACCCCGGACGACGGTATGCTGTTGATTAACTCCACGCTGAGTGTCATGTGCCGGACCTGAGCCATTTTACTGCTGGGGATGATTTTCCGCGAGACGTAGGGAAATGTTAGGAAACAAGATATTCGGAAATGTTCCCGATTGCTCCGAAATGTAACATTAAAGGTTCTCCCGCCTGCAAGAGGCCTCGCAGTTCTGTTGACACTGTTTTTGTTCTTTACTAATAATTCAGTCTTTCAATTTAAGTAATGGCCCTGCCCAGTTGTGACGACGGTTCCAGCGTCATGTGGAGCCCCATCTGGGGAATGGTGACCGTTAGGAGGATTAGGAAGCATGACTGAACTTACTTATAAGCAACAACTGTCTGTTGTGTGGCTACTTTTGTGGCGTACCTGTTTGGGTACGGTTTTGAGTGTATTTGCTATGTTGTTTCTTGTGGATGGGATCATTAACATTCTCGCCATAAACGAAGCTGTAAGTGGTTACAAAACGATCATCGCCCTTGGCGCCTATCCCATCTCGTTATTTCTTATCGCGCCATTTGTGGTCGGCACAGCGGTCCGCAAGAACTTCAATGGGTTCCGGCTGCAGATTTTACGGGACGAAACAGCTGCGCAGCACAACCAGATAAATCCAAAAATCTGATTATCCATCTCTCCTTGCTTGGCATCTTGGTCCCACTGGTGTCTGCTAGCATGCGGTGCAGACCATTTGTTATGTAGGTAATGGTGCCTGGTTTAGCTGCTTTTCCCAAGCAGCTTCGAATCATTCTCAACACGAAGAACTTGATACGCCTGATCAATATAATGCTATCGTAAATAGGACGAAGGTGTCAAAATTCCTCCAATGGTGAGTCTGCGTACGGAGGGGGCTGGATCCTACGGGTGGTATCGTCGCACTTTCTCTTATTTGGTTGTGTATTTGTCCCCCACCCTAGCTCTCATCTCGCCTTCAACAGCCGCTATGGTCCGACTTCTTTCTTTCTCCCCTTGGTATACGAATGCGAACAGAAAAACACCGATGACCACCAGAAATAAGCAGAGTGGAATTAGATCAAGAATTAAAAATAATGACTGATGAAATCCGAGCCACTCTTGAGGCGTATGGAACCAGTTGACGAGCGTTGATGAGTTGAGGTCGATCGCTTGGGTGGATAGCAGCCAATCGACCAGCCAGAGTAGGTCCATTTCAAACCAGTGCCCGACGTTGAACCAGGTATAAATTTGGAATCCGAAAACACAGAGACCGGCAAGCATAAAAAAGCTACCCACATAACGAATGATAAGTCTAAAGACTGCCACGCCAATATGCCCTTTTTATCTGCCTTCGCAGAAGACCACGGGTATATGCCCGTGGATGAATGCGCATGACGGACCCTCCGAAGCTCGAAAAGCGAAGGAGGATGCTTCAGCGGACTCCGCCGAAGAAATGAAGGATACCACGAGTGTAAACCCGTCGAGACTTCATGTTAGTTGCAAAGGTTGCCTATGATTAAAATTCTCCCACCCCATTAGCAGGGTTGTCAACCCCGATCCGACATCAATCAGTGCAAGAAAGTATCGTTAGCAAGTATCAGATGGGGCTCCAGAGCTGTTTGTGCCGTAAACCGGTTCGACGCGCTCACGGCCCTGAGATCCTCGAAGGGTCGATAACTCACCCGTAGCGTATCTACGGGCCCGCGACCAAAATGTCGGCGACTGTTGGAATGTCTGGCCCAAGATCGCCCATGGCTCACTCATTTGTGTTGGATCGGGGTCAACTCTCAATCGGTTGAACTCGAAGACCTGGCGAGTCTCTTCATTGATTGCGTCTATAATGATGCCAGAGGCGTTTAGAAAATAGTGTGGAAGATCAACTCGGGACCGCACCCATGTGCCGGCAAATGGGATCGAATTTCAGGCGCGAGCGACTTAGAATTTGGGTGAGTGTGCTACTTTTTCCCGTTGTGGTCTATTAACAGCTTCTCAATGTGAGGAAGCAGGTCCTCGAACGTAAATGGCTTAGCAATAAAATCGTTAAAACCACTTTGGAGGTATTCTTCCTTTCCATTACCGTTAACCCCTGCGGTCACGGCTAGGATTGGAATGGATCGTGTCATTGGATTCTTACGAATCAGATCGGTTGCCCGAAGCCCGTCCATTTCAGGCAGCAGGATGTCCATAATGATAAGATCCGGCCGTTTGGTTGTGGCCATTGCCACACCCTGTTCTCCGTTCAGTGCCAGATAGATTTCGTAGGATTTTTTTGTGAGAAGCAGCCTGAGAACCTTGATCAGTTCTTGGTTGTCTTCCACAATGAGGATTTTCTTCTTCATATGGGTCCGTTTTCGGGGGAACAACGTCGCAAAAGGGATGCCAGGCTGTAACCAGGTGAAATTTCATGGTTCTCGATTTTTCAGGCCGTAAGAGCGGATCCGTTTGAGCCAATTATTTGACAAAAATGCCCCAACTCGGCATCCTGAGCAGTACCCCCATTTCGGGGTATCACTTCTGCCTGCTTTTGAAATGGCTAAAATGAACTTAAAAATGACCTCTATTTGCTTGCTTTTCTTTGTTTTCACGCTTGGCTGCTCTACGGGGGTCACAACTGAATCCATCCAGCAAAGATGGCTTCCTTTTTTGGCAGACGGAAGGACAAAAAAAATAGTGGTTCTGTCCAGACTGGGAAGACCTTCTGCTGAGTTTCAAAAGGGAAGGATTTTCACCTATAGGTTACAAATGGATCACAAGGACGTACTCAGACCGGTCTCTGGGGGCCTGGATGAATTCGTCATAGATAGAAGACTGTATGGTGTAAAACCCATGTATAGTTTAGTGCTAATTTTTGACGACGATGAAATCCTAAGACAACACAGCCTAGTCAATATTATGCCATGAGAGCACTCTTTCCCGTTGTCGCTGTACTAATTTTCTTCCTCTCCGCAGGATGCGCCCATTTGACAGGTGAGGCCAAGCGAACGGAGATTGTTGAAGAAACGTTGAAGTTTATAAAGGTGGAATCGACGACAAAACAGGAAGTGCTTCTGAGGCTAGGGGAGCCTCTCAAGGTATGGAGAGGGGAAGCCAACTTTCTGTACGCCGATTTTACCAAGGACGGCATTCCGTTGGGGCCTGGCATAGGAGTGCCAGTGAGTCAGAATCTTTATCTATTGCTGATTGAGTTTGACGACAACAATCGGGTCAAGAAATTCGCAGTAAAAAAGAAGTCGCTTCCGGGTACGATCACCACTAAAAGCAACGCTTATCATCACCGTCGTGCGCTCCTTGAGCAGCTATCTCGGTGGGTTAACCAGGTCGTTGGTTCATTTTAATGGGGTGGCAAGATTCGAGCATGAAACCTCCACGGGTTGACACCCGTGGACTCCTTCCTTTCTTCGGCGGAATCCGCCAAAGCACCCTCCTTCGCTCTTCGAGCTTCGGAGGGTCCGACCGTTGCATTCGTCCATGGGCTTACGCTCATGGTCTTCTGCGAAGGCGGATAAACGAAAGGGTGTATGGGCCGACTTGCTAGATTTTCGGCCATCAGGCTTACGGTTTTACTAAGCCTGTCAGCTCTGGTCTTCCTCTCATCTGGTTGCAAGGTCTCTCCTAATCCAAAGATCGGTCCCTTACCAACGGTTAAGCCGATTCTCCTCGATGTGGGTGTATACTTCAGCCCGGAGTTCCGGAGCTATGAGTACCGTTACGAGGGGTATAAGATTTCAGGTGAACCGGGAGATAAGGAATCGTTTGCCATCGGCGAGGCTAGCGTGGACCTTTTCAACCAACTCCTGCGGGGTATGTTCAAGAATACAGTGGAAGTAAAACAGCGGCCTCCTCTTTCGTCGAGTGGGATGAAACTGGCCGGTGTGATCGAACCAAACATCGAGGAATTTAAACTCACGAAGTCCCAAGAACAACCCCGTAGACGACGACGTTACAGGGTCCAATTGACCTACCGCTTTACGGTATACGCCCCTGATGGAAAGATTTCTGTCTTCTGGGTAAGCGGACGCGGCAGGAGTACAGACCGACGGTTCGCCACCACAGGTAAGATCTATGGTGAGGCCACAGATGAGGCGATGAAAGACGCGGGGAGAAGATTTGCAACACGTTTTCTCGAAATTCCCGAGATCCAACAATGGCTCGAGTCGATCGGATATTCAAACCATAGGTGAGTAGTCGATCAGCGCCAATTTTAGGCATGCCATGCCTCTCGGTCTGAGTCCACTACCCAAAACAATTTAGGAAGAGATTGGCCAAATAAGCACCTCGCCCCCGCCTTTTCTCCCGTGTTATTAAATACTTAGGTTTGGCACCCCATTTGCTGCACCCCCTTATAGTCAGGGCTTCCTGATCATTGCCCCGACGAGCCTTGCAATGACCGACTTCAGATCGATGATGAAGAAATGCTCACTGCTGCTCGGATTTCTTTGCTTAGTGTTAGTATCCGTTGACGCGGAAGGCTTAACTTCGCCAAGGGATACCCAGCAATTAGAGCCAGAAGAATTTCGCTTGAGGACGAATTTAAACGACCAGGCAATTTCATATTATCGCGACGGAAAGTACGCTGAGGCGGAGCCGCTCTTCAAGCGGTCCATTACAATCAGAGAGAAGGTTCTGGGGCAATTCCATCCGCAGCTAGCTCAGAGTCTCAACTACCTTGCCGGGCTGTATCAGGCCCAGGGAAAATACGCAGAGGCGGAGCCGCTATTGAGGCAAGTAGTAGGCATACGGGAAAAGACCTTAGGGCCAGAGCACCCGTTGGTGGGGGAGAGCCTTAACAGTCTCGCGGTGCTTTACAGAAGCCAGGGTAGATACGACGAGGCTGAGCCACTCTATAAGAGGGCATTGGAGGTGCTGGGGGAGGCCCTGGGGACCAGGCATACGCGCGTGAGCGCGGTACTCAACAATCTAGCAAACCTCTATTACACCCAGGGCAAATTCGTTGAAGCCGAACCTCTTCACAAGCGAGCACTGAGAATCGATGAGACACTACTGGGAGCAGAGCACCCGATCATAGCCAATAGTCTCAACAACCTGGCGGCGCTTTATCAGGCCCAGGGCAAACACGCTGAAGCGGAGCCGCTCCACGAGCGGTCGTTGGCCATCAGGGAGAAGACCTTAGGGCCAGAGCACCCCGACGTGGCCCAAAGCCTCAACAACCTAGCAAACCTATACCACTCCCAAGGCAAGTACCTTGAAGCAGAGCCTCTCCATGAGCGATCGTTGGCCATCAGAGAGAAAACCTTAGGGCCAGAGCACCCCGACGTGGCCCAGAGCCTCTACAACCTGGCTCGGCTTTACCAGGCCCAGGGCAAACATGTTGAAGCGGAGCGGATGTACAAGCAGTCACTAGAAATATGGGAGAAATCCCTCGGCCCCAACCACCCATATGTGGCCAAGGGCCTGGAGAATTATGCTCGCCTCCTCCGGAAACTAAACCGTGAGGAAGAGGCCGCAAAGTTTCAAGCCCGTGCCAATGCGATCCTGATCAAGTACGTTAACGAAAACCTGACCGAGTAAGACAGATTCCAGTCGACCCATCAAAAAAATCCCGAAAAGAAGTTAATCAAACCAATGTGCGTCCGTTGGCCATAGGCAGACCGCGACCCATGCCTCGAGCAATTGTTTCCTAGCAGGCTGCTGAAAAAGACTCATATGCCGCCAGCCTGCCGTAAGCAGGCGTTTAGGATAGTTGCGCTCGATCGCT
>SMUX01390361.1_pt1 | contig 10881 bp, 10 predicted proteins | sample 2456431 | NCBI WGS metagenome assembly SMUX01 (sample SAMN11095930, study PRJNA526329) | marine sediment metagenome | biome: Marine sediment; feature: Surficial sediment; material: Deep marine sediment; isolation source: Hadal surficial sediment | place: Pacific Ocean | collected 2014-11 | depth... | reverse complement strand
GTGTGGACAGCCGTCTCACTGCTGGCAGCCGCGCGACCCGTTGTCGCACAGGAGGATCGTCCGATCCCGCCTCCCGACAGCGCGAGAGCAGACTCCACCCGGCTTCCGGAGGGTGTCGAGATCCTGCCTGACAGCATGCGCATCGACTTCCCGCCGGGGGCCGAGGAAGAAGCCCCGGAGCCAGAGGAGGGGAAGCGCGTGCCGGGATATCCAGAGGCTTCGGCGCTTCCCGATTCGAGCTTCTCCTACGAGGTGCGGGAGTGGAGTCGGGAGGAGGTCATCTCCTCCAACGCCTTGAGCCTCATCGGTTTTCTCGAGGACGTGATGCCCGGTTTCACGACCGTGCGTGCCAACTACTTCAACGGAGCGCATCAGCTGACGGACGGACCCTTCGGCGCCGGGTTCGTTCGAGTTCTGGTCGACGGCCGGGAGGTGCCACCTCTGGAATCCGGCCAGGACGATCTCATTCGGTTTCCCCTCGTATACCTGGACAAGCTGCGTGTACGGCGGAGCTCCTCTGGGTTCATCGTCGAGATCTTTACACGCCGCCAGCACGAGGCCAGAGCGTACGCCCGCGTCGGTGGAGGGACCGGCTCCCCGAAGCTGGACCTGGTCAGCGGGATATTCAGCAACGGGTGGGGAAGTGCGGTCACGGTGGCCGCGGCGTTCGATGTTCTGAACGTGCGGAGCGGAGATCTGCTGTCCGACCGGCTCGACTTTTGGGCCACGCTCGCGTGGATGCCGCGCAGCAATCGGACGGGGTTCCAGCTTCAGTGGAAGAGCCAGAGCATCGACCGTCTCGGCGACGACTCCGCGGAGCTGAAACGCCGCGACGTGGCCTTCACCGGCCGCAGTCAGATCTCGTCGACCCTGGTCGCCGATCTCGCTCTCAGCAGCACGGCGCTCACCGTGCTCGACTCGCAGCTCGTCGAGGTCAACCGGGCGGGGATCGCCGTTACCGGCTCTCCTCGCTGGGGCTTCGCTCGAGCGGAGGTCGCCGTCCAGGGCGGCGGGCCCGCGTACCCGAGCGTGGCCGGCGGCATCACGGCCGGCGTGCGGATCGCGAGGCTGCTCGGCCTTGACGTGGAGGTCGAGGGCTCCACATGGGACGGCTTCGATGCCGGCTCGGTGCGTGGAGGCCTGGCGATCGGGCCGTTCACCTCGGCCGCTCTGGTGATCCGTGCCGGCGGCGCGACGGGAACCCGCGGGGTGTCCAGGCCGCTCTCGGGCACCGCCGACTCGCTCTCGTTCGACGCTTTCACAAGCGGCCTGGAGCTCAGCCTGGGTCCCTACGACCTGGGGGCGCGGTTGTCCTTTCAGAGCGTGAGCCGTCAGCTTCCGTTCGGGGCCGCATTCGACGCGGTGCTGCAGCCGGGTCCCGGTGTGGACGTCACGGCTTTCGAGGGCGAGCTGAGCGGCCCGATCGTGCCCCTGGGGGTCCTGATCAAGGGCTTGAGCCCCCTTGTGATCACAGGATTCTGGCGGCACCAGACCACGTCGGCTGACGCCCAGGCGATCTACCTGCCGGTCGATGTCGCGCGGGGCCGGCTGGGTTTCACCCAGAGGTTCTTCAAGGGAGACCTGCTCGTGCAGCTGGGGCTCGGCTTCCTCTACCGCAGTGCCATGCTCTCCTCGGCGCCCGGAGTTCCCAACCCGCTCCCCGTGCCCGAACAGCGTCGCCTGAACCTCGACCTCCTGCTGCAGATCAAGGACTTCCAGATCTGGCTTCGCGCCGACAACCTGACGGGCACCGAGGACGAGGACGTAGTGGGCTTTCCGTATCCGCGGAGCCTCACGCTCTTCGGCGTAAAATGGGAGTTCTTCAACTGATGCGAGCCACGCGATAGGTTGGAACGCCAGCGATGATACGAAGCATGACCGGATTCGGCTCGGCGAGCCGCGAGTTCCCGGACGGCACGCTCACGGTAGAGCTCAAGTCCGTCAACCACCGTCACCTCAACATCTCGTTCCGACTGCCGCCGGGAGCCGACGCGTGGGAGGCCGAGCTACGAGCTCGACTCGGCCAGCGAGCTCGTCGCGGCCAGGTGAGCTTCGTGGTGCTGGCCGAAGCGGCCCCTGGGAGCGGTGGCGAATGGCGGATGGACCGCGAGCGGGTCCTGGCCTCCCTGGAAACGCTGCGAGCGCTCCAGGAGGAGTACGACCTTCCAGGCGAGATCGACCTCTCCCTGGTCGCGCGCACGGCCGGGGACCTCCTGCGCCAGGAGCGGATGGACCAGCTTGGCTGGGTGGACGCCGATATGCTCGGCTCCGTCGTCGACGATGCCGTCTCCCAGCTCGTCGGCATGAGAGAAATCGAGGGAAGGCGCCTCGAAGACGATCTGTTGGCTAGTCTCGACGGCGTAGATGACAGGCTGGACGACGTAGAGCGACTGACGCCCGAGCGCTTGGAGCGGGAGCACGAGCGCCTCAGGCGCGCGGTAGCGGAGCTGGCTGGGAAGATTCGCCTGGACGAGGGGCGACTGGAGCAGGAGATCGCCGTCATCGCGGATCGGTGGGACATCTCGGAGGAGCTCGTCCGGGCGAGAGCCCACGTCGCTGCTTTCCGCGAGCTGCTCGCGTCGGAGGCTGCCGAGCCGGTCGGCAGGCGCCTCTCGTTCCTCCTTCAGGAGATGAATCGGGAGATCAACACCGTGGGCTCCAAGGCGAACGATGCACGGATCTCCGGTCACGTCGTCGAGATCAAGAACGGTCTCGAACGGTTGCGCGAGCAGGTGGAAAACGTCGAGTGAGGGATGCCGGGGTTCCTATCGACCACACCTATCCACTCGTTCTGGCCGGCCCCTCGGGAAGCGGCAAGACAACGGCGGTTCGCGAACTGCTGCGCCGGCGAAGCGACCTCCGGTTCTCCGTATCCGTGACGACGAGAGCTTCTCGCCCCGGGGAGAGGGCTGGGGTCGACTACGTCTTTCTCGAGAGGGCTGACTTCGAGCGGATGCGCGACCGTGGGGAGCTGCTGGAGTGGGCGGAGGTCCACGGCGAGCTGTACGGCACACCCAGCGAGAACCTGGAAGGGGCGAGAGCGGAGGGAGCCCACCTGGTCCTCGACATCGACGTGCAGGGAGCCTGTTCCGTACGGGCAGCGGTTCCCGATGCCGTGACCATCTTCCTCCTGCCGCCGCGCGGCGCCTGGCTCTCCCGGCTGCGCGCCCGGGGGAGCGAGACTCCCTCGACGCTGCTGCGGCGGCTTCGCACGGCAGCTGAGGAGCTGGGAGCGGCCGGGGAGTTCGACTACGTGCTCGTGAACGAGGACCTCGGAGAAACGGTGGACCGTGTGGAGGCGATTCTGGACGCCGAGGAATCACGCGTGGGACGAGTGGGTAACGACTTGAACCGGTTCGTATCGATGCTGGAGATGGAGGCAGCCGCCGCGCAGGCCGAAGCGGTGGAAGGCGAAGAAGCCGAGAACGAGGGAACAGGAGATACACAATGAAGGTGTTTACGCCGAAAGAAGTCGCCGCGACAGCGTCCGACAAGTATCTGGGCGTGCTGGTGGCGGCGAAGTACGCTCGCGAGCTGAACGCGCTTCCGCTCGAGCGCTCGCCGTACGGCGCCGTGAAGCTCACGACGCTGGCCCTCGCCGCCCTCACGTCGGGGCAGCTCGAGTATCGACTCGTGACCAAGGACCGGCCGGGGCTCGAGTAGCGTCTCGAGCGGCCCAAGACGCTTACCGACGAGCACAGTGCGTCCGTTCGACGACCGGCCGGTTCTCGTGGTGGTGACCGGTGGCATCGCCGCCTATAAGACGGCCTACCTCGTACGCCGCCTGCGGGAGGCAGGCGCCGTGGTTGACGTCGTGCTGACGCGGAGCGCCGAAAGGTTTGTAGGGCGAGCCACGTTCGAGGGGCTCACCGGCAGACCGATCGGCACCAGCCTGTGGGAACGACCGCTCGACCACATCGACGTCGGACGCCGGGCCGGGGTCGCGATCGTCGCGCCCGCAACCGCTGATTTTCTGGCTAAGCTTGCGACGGGACAGGCCGACTCACTGGCCGCGGCCACCCTTCTCGCCGCGCCTTGCCCGGTGCTGCTCTGCCCGGCCATGAACCAGCGGATGTGGAGACACCCGGCAACGCAACACAACGTGGACACGCTCCGTGAGTTCGGCCTCTGGATGGTCGGCCCGGATGTGGGCCAGCTGGCGGAAGGAGAGATCGGCATCGGCAGAATGTCGGAGCCCGTGGAGATCCTTGCGGTCGCCGGGCGCCTGCTGGAGGAGCAGAGCTTGAAAGAGCGCAAGGTCGTTGTCACTGCAGGGCCCACCCGGGCACCGATCGACCCCGTCCGATACGTTGGTAACCGCGCATCGGGACACATGGGTCAGGCCCTGGCGGCCTCCGCCTGGCGACGTGGAGCCAGCGTGACGCTCGTGAGCGGGCCGACCGCGCGCCCGCATCCGCATGGACCGCACGTGATCGAGGTGGACACGGCAGAGGAGATGCTGGATGCGCTGAGAGAAGCCCTCGAGGAGGCCGATCTTCTCTTGATGGCCGCCGCGGTTTCGGACTTCCGGGTACCCTCACCGAGCGATTCGAAGATCAAGAAAACGGGTGGGGACCTGGAGCTCCATCTCGTGGCCGGACCCGATCTCCTGAAGGAGACACGGGCGGCGCGCGACCGCCGTGGGATCGTCACGCTGGGCTTCGCCCTGGAGACCGACACGCCGATCGAGAACGGCAGGGAGAAGCTGACCTCCAAGGGTGTGGACTTCATGGCCGTGAACGAGGTCGGGGACCCCGAGGCCGGCTTTGAGGTGCCGACGAACCGGATCACGCTCCTGGATCGGTGGGGCGAGGTGGAGGAACTGCCGGTCCTGCCGAAGGAGGAGGTCGCCGACCGCCTATTGGATCGAATCGAAGCACGACTTGACTGACCTTCGCGAGCCCCTGCGCCGTTACATCGAGACCCGTATCTCTCTGGGCGAGCCGCCGTTGATCTTCCGAGGGCTCTCTCGACGGGATGCCCTCGACGCCGCCGCCAGCCGGCCTCCCGCGGCGGTCTCCACGAAGGACGCGGAAACGGTTCGCCTGGCGAAGGAGGGTACGGCCGAGGGGATTCGCGAGCTGGACTTCGATGCTCTGGGCGAGGTAGCGAGGGCATGCACTCGGTGCTCGCTGCACGAGAGTCGCCAGCACGTCGTCTTCGGGGAAGGCGATCCGGAGGCACGGGTGGTGTGTGTGGGCGAGGCTCCGGGGGCAGTCGAGGACGATACGGGACGTCCGTTCGTCGGGCGCGCCGGACAGCTGCTGGACCTCCTGTTGATGTCCGTCGGCCTCCGGCGCGACGAGGTCTACATCTGCAACGTGCTCAAGTGCCGACCGCCTGGTAACCGGGATCCGAGCCCGGAAGAGATCGCGACTTGCTCGCCGTTCCTTCTCCGGCAGATCGAGTTGATCGACCCAGAGGTCGTGGTGGCGTTCGGTTCCTTCGCGGCGCAGACGCTGCTTGCCACGCGAGACTCGATCGGTCGGCTGCGGGGACGCACGCACCTGTACGGACGGTACCCCCTGGTCGTGACGTACCACCCGGCAGCCTCCCTGCGGAACCCCGGCTGGAAGCGACCGACCTGGGAGGACCTCCAGCTCGTGCGACGAGTCCTGGACGGCGACTCTCCCACCGTTTCCGGGCCGGCGGCTGACGAGCCGTCCCTAAACCTGGTTCCGTGACCCAAGCACCGTGACCGACTCGATGGTTTCCGACCGATCCATCGCCCTAGAGGCGGCGGACGTCTTCGCCGGCCGCCAGCCACCGTGGTCCGAGGAGGCCGAGGCCTCGATTCTCGGCGGTATGCTGATCGACGGCGACGCGGTGGCCGTGGCGATGGAGTTCGTCGACGACGCGGCGTTCTACCGGGAGGGCAACCGGCGGATCTTCCGGGCGATGATGCGGCTTTATAACCGCGGGCAGGTCATCGACCCGGTCACGCTTTCGGATGAGCTCAAGTCCGCCGGCGAGCTGGAGGGCTCGGGCGGAATGGAGTACGTTGCTCGACTCGTCGACGCGGTTCCCACGGCGGCCAACATCGAGTACCACTGCCGGATCCTCCGCGACAAGGCGATCCTGCGCCGTCTGATTGAGGAAGCGACGGAGATCATCCGAGACGCGCACCAGACCGCGGCCGGGACTGCCCAAGAGACCCTCGACCGGGCTGAGCAGAGAGTCTTCCATATCTCCCAGGCGGCCAGCCGCCAGGGCTTCGTGTGGATCAAGGAGATACTCTGGCCCACGTTCGAGCGCATCGAAGAGCTCCAGCGGAGCCCCGGCTCGGTCACCGGCGTGCCGACGGGCTTCCCGGACCTGGACCGCCTCACCGCCGGGTTCCAGCCCTCCGACCTGATCGTGGTGGCGGGCCGTCCGTCGATGGGGAAGACGGCGCTCGCCCTCAACTTCGCCCAGCATGCGGCCATCGAGCAGGAGAGTGCGGTCGCGATCTTCTCGCTGGAGATGTCCAAGGAGGCGCTGGTTCAGAGGCTTCTTTGTGCGGAGGGACGCGTCGACTCGGGTCGGCTGCGCCGTGGACGGCTGGAGGACGACGAGTACGGCCGGTTGGCCACGGCGGCCGGCCTGCTCAACACGGCGCCGATCTGGATCGATGACACACCCGCCATCTCTGTCCTCGAACTTCGGGCCAAGGCTCGGCGACTGCGAGCCGAGGTTGATCTGAAGTTGGTGATCGTGGACTACCTTCAACTGATGGCGGGCCCCAGGGGGGCCGAGAACCGTCAGCAGGAGATCAGCGCGATCTCCCGCTCGCTCAAGGCCGTCGCGAAGGAGCTCGAGGTTCCAGTGATAGCGCTCTCCCAGCTTTCTCGAGCGCCCGAGCAGCGCACCGACCACCGTCCGGTGCTCGCCGACCTTCGGGAATCGGGCGCGATCGAGCAGGACGCGGACCTCGTGCTCTTCATCTACCGTGAAGAGGTGTACAAGGGGCCGGTCGACCGCGACGGGAACTCGCTGGAAGGCAAGGCGGATCTGATCATCGGAAAGCAAAGAAACGGTCCCACGGGCGAGGTGTCGCTGTACTTCCACAAGCAATACACGTTGTTCGATTCGCGTTCCGATCGTGACGAGCCGTTCTGACCTGAGCCGCCCGGTCAGACGTCCCATCGGGCGGTGAGCCGCTCGGGCAGGGTTCGGCGTGTGGCGGCTGGCTTCTCTTGCCGCTCCTGCGGCCACGAGAGCTTGAGGTGGGAGGGCCGCTGTCCGGCGTGCGGTGACTGGAACACGCTCGTTGAGGCCCCTACCGGCGCGGGGAAGTCCCGCGATCGGTTCCACCCGGCCGGCCGCAGCTCCGTGGCGGCTCCGCTACGCGAAGCCGTGGCGTCCGAGGCCGGCCGGCTCCTGCTGGACATCGGCGATCTCGACCTCGTTCTGGGCGGTGGGCTGGTGTCCGGATCGGTCGTCCTGCTCGGCGGCTCCCCGGGGATCGGCAAGTCCACCCTGCTGCTCCAGGCCGCGGCTTCGGTCCAGCGTACCGGAGGCAGCGCCCTTTATGTATCGGGCGAGGAGTCGGCGCCGCAGGTCCGGCTACGTGCGGAGCGCATCGGTGGAGCGGCCCTCGACGTGACCTTCTTCGGCTCTACGGGGGTGGAAGAGCTGCTCCGCGTGGCCCATTCGGCCCGGCCGGACTTTCTCGGCGTGGACTCGATCCAGACGCTGTCCAGCGAGGCTGCCGACTCGGCGCCCGGCACGGTGAGTCAGGTGCGCGAGTGTACCGCGGCGCTCCAGGCGTTCGCCAAGTTGAGTGGGACACCGGTGGTCATCGTCGGTCACGTGACGAAGCAGGGATCTCTCGCCGGCCCGCGGACGCTGGAGCATGTCGTGGATGCCGTGTTGCAGCTCGAAGGAAGTCGCGGCCGTGAGCACCGCCTTCTTCGGGCAACGAAGAACCGGTTCGGTAGCGTGGACGAGATCGCTGTGTTCCGGATGACCGGGGCAGGGCTGGCACCGGTCGACAACCCGTCGGAGGTCTTCCTGAGTCAGGCGGGTGGCGTCAGCGGCTCGGCGGTAGCCGTGACGTTCCAGGGCTCACGTCCGCTTCTGGCCGAGGTTCAGTGCCTGACGGCCCGCAGCCGCTTTGGCATTCCCCAGAGGACGACCAGCGGCTTTCCACCTCGTCGGCTCGCGCTGCTTCTGGCCGTCCTGGAGCGCCGGGCAGGCGTCCAGGCGATCGAGCGCGATGTCTTCGTCAACGTGGTTGGCGGGCTGCGCTTGTCCGATCCGGCCGCGGATCTGGCCGTCGCGGCGGCTCTGGTTTCGGCGGAACTGGAGCGCACGATCGGTAGCCGCGCGATCATCGGGGAGGTCGGTCTCGGTGGAGAGGTAAGGGCCGTTCCGCGGCTCGAGCGCCGTCTAGCCGAGGCACGGAAGCTGGGGATCGAAGAAGCTATCGTCCCGGCGACGGCCCTCCCGGCGACGGTCACACACGAGGCCGCCGGCGCCGCCGGGGCGCCGCAGACGCTTCGTCTGGTTCCCGTGTCGCATGTGCGGGAGTTGGTCGAGAGGATCGCGTGAGGGAGTACCGGGAGATCCGGTCTAACGCGAGGGATCCGATCGATTGGGCAGAAAGCGTGACCGCCGCGATGGGGGCGCTGGAGAGAGGTGAGCTTCTCGTCCACCCGACGTCCACCGTGTACGGAATCGGCGGCGCGGTGAGCCGTGTGCTGGACGCCGAGGTGAATCGACTCAAGGGGCGGCCACCGGACCAGAGCCTCGTCAGGCTTGTGGGAAGTGCCGAGACGCTGCGCCGCGAGCTTCGGGGTGCCGAATGGGATGACCGGGCCGCGCGCCTCGCCACCGAGTTCTGGCCGGGGCCGCTCACGCTGGTGCTGGACGATGGATCGGAGGCCGGAGTGGCCGTGCGGGTGGACGGGCACCCGCTTCTGCTCGTCATCCTGGGCCGATGGCGATCGCTCATGACCTCCAGCAGCCTGAACCGGCAGGGGAAGACGCCGGCCGCGAACGGGGTCGGGGTGCGGCGCGCTCTCGAGGCTTTTCCCGAGCCGAGCGTGCCGGTCACGTTTCTCGACGCGGGGCCGCTCGCACGCTCCGCCTCCTCGACCATCGTGTCACTCCAAGGAGGAGGACTGTCGATCCTCCGCGAAGGGTCGATCGATCGCCGCCGGATCGCCCGCTGTCTGGGAGAAGCGCTCTGAACGCCGTTGCCGACGTGCGGGAGGGTTCGCCATGGCGAGTCCTTTTTCTTTGTACGGGCAACACCTGCCGCAGTCCCCTCGCTGAGGTGATCGCTCGGGACGAGGCATCCCGTCGCGGGCTCGACCTGGAGGTGGGCTCGGCAGGTGTATGGGCGGCCACGGGCCTCCCCGCCTCCGAGGGCGCCGAGATCGTGGCGAGCCGGCACGGCCTGGATCTGAGCCCGCATACGGCCCAAAGACTCACCCGTGATCTTGCCGAGAGCATGGACGTCATCCTCGCGATGGAGCACGTTCATCTCCGACTCGCACGGGATCTGGCGCCGGAGGTCCCCAGCCATCTCCTGACCGAGTACCTGCAGGAGAGCGACGTACGCCGGGGTGACCAGGTCCCCGACCCGGTCGGGGGATGGGTGGCCCGATACGAGGAGGCATTCGACCTGCTGAAGGCCTCCATATCGGGATTCCTCGATCACCTCGCGGAAACTGGGAGTCTCTCCGAGTGATGGGGGCGACCGGAGAGTGCCTGAAGGCGTGACGGCCGGTTATGCGCTGCTGGGCGATCCGGTCGAGCACTCTCCGGCGCCCGCGATCTACCAGGCGGCGTTCCGTGACCTGGGCGTGGATGCCACGTTCGTGAGTCGCGTCGTCACCCGGAGCGAGCTCGCAGCCGTGATGCGAGAGGTGGCAGCCACCGGAGGCGGGAACGTCACACTACCTCACAAGCTCCTCGCGGCAGCCGCGCTCGATACGCCTTCGTCCTCCGTCCTTCGAACGGGGGCGTGCAACTGCTTCTGGAGCGGCCCTGAGGGATCGCTGTGCGGCGATAACACTGACGTGGGGGGGGTCCTGACCGCCGTACACCGGCTGGAGCGCTCGTGCGACCTCCGGCTGCGCGGTGCACGCTGCCTCGTGCTCGGGGCCGGCGGCGCCGCACGAGCGGTCCTGGCCGCTCTCTCCGAGGGGGGCGCGGCAGCGGCGGAGATCCTCAATCGTACGCGCGAGAAGGCGCACGGCGTCGCTGCCGAGCTCGAGCTCGGAGAGATGGCGATTCTCGTCCTGGGGGGGCGCGGCGATGTGACGGGGCCCTACGATCTGGTCGTCAACGCCACCTCGCTCGGCTTGCGGCCTACCGACCCTCTTCCCGCGGACCTCTCCGGCTTCAGGGCAGGCGCGGCACTCGATGTCGTGTATCGGGTGGGCGAAACGCCGTGGGTCCGCCACGCCCGTGCTCTCGGCCTGCCGGCCGCGGACGGCCTGGACATGCTCGTGGCCCAAGCCGACCTGAGCATCCGCAACTGGCTCGGCCTCGTCGCCCCCGTGGAGGTCATGAGGAGGGCCGCTCAGGCCGCTCTCCGGGCGCGGGCAGCCTGCGCGTCGGAGCCTTGAGGGCCCACACCGCGCTGGCGGCTCTGAGACTCGTCGGCCGCGGCTTCGATATCGTCTTCCCACCGTGCTGCGTGCTCTGCGCGAGCACGCTCGAGCCGGGCGCCGTGCCCGTGTGCGCGACCTGCTGGCATCGGCTCCCGCGGATTCTCTCGCCGCGCTGCGACCGATGCGGAGCCACGAGCCTTACGCCGGCAGAAAGCGGGGGCTGTGCGGCCTGCGCCCGATCGGCGCTCGGTCGCCTGCGTGCCGCCGCGGCGTTTAGATTGGAAGCCGGCGCGGCCCGCGTCGTTCGCGAGCTCAAGTACCGCGGATGGGCGGCTCT
>SMUX01219392.1_pt1 | contig 10881 bp, 11 predicted proteins | sample 2456431 | NCBI WGS metagenome assembly SMUX01 (sample SAMN11095930, study PRJNA526329) | marine sediment metagenome | biome: Marine sediment; feature: Surficial sediment; material: Deep marine sediment; isolation source: Hadal surficial sediment | place: Pacific Ocean | collected 2014-11 | depth... | reverse complement strand
CTGGCTGGTGACCATCCGGGTCTCTCTGCCGGCCGGATACACCTGCGCCGCCGACTGCTGGTGGAAGATCTACTACAACTACCCCGGCAAGACCGCCGACACCACGACCTGGGCGGCCGCTATCGAAGGGAATCCCGTTCGTCTTGTCGAGTGACGTAGGAGATCCACTCGACCGATCGGTTGGCCCGAGCTCACTTTGCCTCCGTTGGTTCCATGGCCTTGCTGCTGCGTGCCATTCCTCGCTAGCTATAGTCGCCGGGCGAATCCGTGAGTGCCATGCGGTGGTGACCAACTCAACGTCGATCCTCGTGAGGCTCTAGAGAAAGCATCTATGGAGATTGCGCGAACCGCAGCATTGATCATTGCCACACTCACCGTGGGCCTCTTCGCTGGCGTCTTCGCCATCTACGCCAATGCCATCATGCCTGGCCTGCGCAGGACCGACGACCGGACCTTCGTGGGGGCGTTTCAGGCGATTGACACCGCGATCATCAACCCGTTGTTCCTGATGACCTTCCTTGGCGGGCTGGTATTCACCGGTGTTGCCGCGGTGCTCCACCTTGGCAACGATTTCCGGTCGGTCCTGCCATGGATCGTGGTTGCGTTGGTGCTGTACCTGGCTGTCGTCGTCATCACCGTGGCGGTCAACGTACCGCTCAACGACGGTATCAAGGCGGCTGGGGAGCCCGATCGCATTGCCGATCTCGCTCGGGTGCGGGAACAGTTCAACGAAGCAAGGTGGGTCGGTTGGAATCTGTTTCGGGCCCTTGCGACGACCGTTGCATTCGGCTGTCTTGCATGGGCCCTCGTGCTTTTGGGCCGCGTCGGATCACCGGGTGGTGTTTAGCGCGGACCAGCGTCCTCCCGCATTCTGCGAGGCTCGTTCGGTGTTGTCCGTGCAGACTGTGCTGCCAAGCGTTTACTGGTCTCAATCGACATCAGTGGTGGGAGGGTGCGCCCGTGGCCATTATCCTTGCTCGATGACGCGCCGCCTTTGCCCATTCCTGTAGGTCGCATATGGATCCAGTCCCAGATGCCTTCCTACTCACCGTGGCCGAGGTGTCGGCCGGTCTCATAGGTCTGTTTCTCGTAGGGATGGTCTTTTACATCCAGACCGGCTTCGGCCGACTCGAGAAATCCCGAGAAGTGGTTGAGCCGTACTTCCGGTCTAGCACTCGGATTGTGCTGATCCTCTTTGCCATTCCGCTTGCCGTGTCCCTGACCCTGGTCGCTCTCCCATATATCTGGAGCGGGCTGTTGTTTTGGACCTTGATCGTCGGCCTTGTAGCGGCCAATGTCAGCACTGCTAGTGGTGTCCGTCCGGTCATGGGGGCCACGGGAAACAGGACGCTGCTGATCAATGAAATAATCGGCACGGTGGGCGTGGCGCTCATCGTGATTCTCCCGCTGGCGACTGGACGTTTCAGCCCCAGTCGGGAGGACCTCGTCCCCTCCATCCTCATCGCCTTGGGCATAGGGTTCTTGAGCACATGTGTGTTGGTTCTGACTCTTTTTGACATCGCCGCGTTTGAGCGATCCGAGCTACCAGCCCGCAAACGATCGACGACGAGATTGTGGAGGCGGCACCCTAAGGGTGTGCCGCGTGACGTGGTGTCTTCTGACGATGCCGTTTCAGGCGAAGAGGTTGAGACTCCGGATTAGGCGAGTCTTCGTCTGCGTGGGACCCGATCCTATGGCGCTGATCCGGGCTGCGTTTCCGCGGTCAGGCGCTGGGTCGGCTGTCTCACCCAACGAACCTTCATGTTGACCCCGGCGTCGGTGAGGAGGTTGAAGACCGGGCAGCGCGCCTCGGTCTCCTCGACGACGTCGGCGAAACGTCTCTCGTTCTCATCGGTGGTCACGATGGCCTCGACCCGCACCGTCTGGAAGTGCTGTTTGACGCCGCGTTGTCCCATCCGGCCCCGGATGTCGATGGTGAACTCCGCCTCGAACTCGATCCCGTCGTAGGCGAAGCCCATCTCGTTTGCCGTTCGGTTGAAGGTGACAGACTCGCAACCGCACAGCGCCCCGAGGACTGCCTGGAGTGGGGAAGGGCCCTCTGAAGAGCCGCCATGAGCAGTGGGCTCGTCGGTCACCGTTGTCCCGAACTCGCCGTAGTCGTGGATGGCCATCATCGACCCGTCGTTGCTCACCGCCACCGTCTTCTTGCGGATGATCGGCTCCAGCGTGTCATCCGCGCCGACTACCTCGGTCGCCATCGCGCCTCCGCTTGTCTTGGATCTACAATCGTTTGCAGATTACCAAGTGTCTCACCAGGGGTGAGCAGTCGTCTGGGGGTCTACCGTGGCGGACCCGGTCACGCTCAAGGATGTTGCAGCCGCCGCCGGTGTGCACGTATCGACGGCGTCGCGGGCGCTCAATCCCGAGACGCGTTCGGTGGTCAACGTGGACACCGCAGGCCGGGTGCTGGAGGTAGCGGAGCGGCTCGGATATCGGCCCCATCCGCTGGCGCGTGGTCTCCGCACAAATCGAACCCTCACCATCGGCATGGTGGTCCCCGATTTGATGAACCCGCTCTTCCCTCCGATCTATGCCGGGGCTGATGCCGTGTTGGGCGATCTGGGTTATTCCGTGCTGGTGAGCAGCGACGACGACGACCCCGCCAAGGGCCGCAGCGTCGTCGTCGCCCTCATGGAACGGAGGGTCGATGGGTTGATTCTGGCCAACGCACACCGTGACCTTGTGATCCCGACCCGACACAGCAAGGTGCCGACCGTGTTAGTGAACCGCTCGTCGGCGTCGAACGAGTTTCCTGCAATCGTCGGTGATGATCACGCCGGGGTCGGCCTGGTGGTTGGCCACCTCGTCAGTCTGGGTCACACCGCGATCGCGCACGTCGCAGGATCCCAGGACCTCTCCACCGGACTGGCCCGCAGACAAGCATTCGTGGAGTGGACGAACCGTGAGGGTCTCGACGGCCACCCCGAGCTGATCGTCGAGGCTGGCGCCTTCCGCACCGAGGAGGGCCGGGCGGCTTGTGATCGCCTGCTCGACTCCGGCGAGGACTTCACCGCCATCGTTGCGGCCAACGACCTGATCGCCCTCGGCTGCTACGACGCCCTTGCCCAGCGGGGCATTTCGGTTCCCGGTGACGTTTCGGTGACCGGATACAACGATATGACCTTCGTTGACCGCGTTGCCCCACCGCTCACCACCGTGGCGGTCCCATACCAGGAGATGGGTGGCGCGGCCGCCCGCCAGTTGCTGGATCTGCTTGTGGGTGAGGTTGGAGCTGGGGCTCCATACCCGCCGACGCGACTCGCCCCCGAGCTCGTGGTCAGAGAGTCGACGGCACCTCCGCCGGAGGCGAAGCGAAGCTGAGCCGGGGCCCGAGCGGCCCGCTGCGAAGCAGCAAGAGCGGGAAACACAGAACCCCACCAGTAGACACGGGCGAGGTTGTGACTCGCTAGGCGAAAGGCGAAGCGAAGCTGAGCCGGGGCCCGAGCGGCCCGCTGCGAAGCAGCAAGAGCGGGAAACACAGAACCCCACCCGTGGAGACGGGCGAGGTTGTGACCCGTTAAGAGAACACCGACCACAAGAGGCGGAGGGCTGCGGCGCCGAGCACGACCAGGACCAGGAGCTGAAAGGTCTGTTGCGACACCCGCTTGCCTACCCACGTTCCCATCGGAAGAACCACCGCAACCGGGATGATGGCCACGAGGCCGGCAAGGAGCCGCTCGGTGTCGTAGGCGCCCACCGCGGCCAGCGACACGATCTGCACTGCACCGAGCACCGCAAAAGGCACGGTCACCGCGATGATAAAGCTGGTCCTGGGCAGTTCGAGGCTATGGAAATAGGTGGCTAGGACGGGAGCCGAGATCCCGGTTGCTCCATGAAGGCCACCGGCAACGAAGCCCACCGGTGGCGCCAGGCGCTGCGCGGTCTCGTCGCTGAGCCGAAATTGGGGAGTGGCCAGATACCAGATGATGTAACCGATCACGGCAAGGGCGAGGATGAGCGAGAGCGCTCGGTCGTCGATGCTGACCAGGATCCAGACCCCGATCAGTATGCCCGCGGTGCCGGTGATGAGCAGGGGTATCAGGAATCGCCGCACCGTGCTCGACGCCCCGCGGTTCTGCCACAGCAGCCACACGTTGGCCGCCAGGGTGGGGATCGCTATCACCGCTACCGCGAATTCGACGCCGGCGAACGCGGCCAGCACCGGGATGGCGAACATCGGGCCTCCGATCCCTGTGATGCCCTTGGCGAAGAATCCGAGGCCGACCGCGAAGAGCACCAGGGCGATTTGTCCGACGTCCATACGGTCGTCAGTCCCAGTCGAGGAAGGCGGGGAGCCAACCCTTCTCGCGAAGCGAACCAACGATCCCGAGGGGGAAGAAGAGCAGCACGGTCACCAGGAGAGCACCGACGATGACGATGTTGATCTCGCTCGACCCGAACTGGATGATGCTGAACTCGTTGACCGCATAGATCAGCACGGCACCGATCACCGGACCGGCCACGGTGGCCCGCCCGCCGATGATCGCCATCAAGACCATCTGTGCCGAGATGGCGACGGTGAAGAACAGCGTCGGGCGCACGAAGGCGAGTGAGTAGCCCCACATGGCGCCGACGAACCCGATCCAGAAGGCACTGAGCGCGAAGGCGAGGATCTTGTAGAAGCGGGTGGGGACACCGGCCACCTCGGCCTTGGTCTCATCCTCGGCGATCGCCCGCAACCCGAGCCCGAACTTCGAGTGTGCCACCTGGTAGGAGAGGACGATCGACCCCACCGCGGCCAGCAACATGGCGTAGTAGAACGGCGCCTTCATCCAGTCCTGCGGCAGCGGGACGCTTGGCAGCGGCAGCCCTGCCGTGCCGCCGAGGTAGTCGATGTTCTCGAAGATGAGCAGGAACATGAACAGCAAGGCGATTGTCGAGATGATGAATGCGGGCCCGCGAGTACGCAGCGTGATGAGCCCGGCGACGAACCCCAGCGCTACGGCGGCCAGCCCGCCGGCGACGGCGGTGAGGAACGGAGAGACGTTGTAGTAGTAGAGCGGGACCGCGCCCACGTAGCCGCCGACACCGAGGAACACGGCGTGGCCGAGGGAGATGTACCCGGCATATCCGCCGAGGATGTTCCAGCTCGACGCCATCGTCACCCACATCAGGACGTTCGTCACCAGCAGGATCCGGTAGTTGAAGGAGCCGATGTACGGACGGAGGAGTGGCAGGATCAGCAGCGCCACCAAGAGGATTCCCACCACGATCCAGCGGGATTTCCCCGGCACCTTGGGGGCGCTGACCGCCTTGATGACGTCGGGCTCCAAGCCATCCTCGGCGGCACGATCCTCGATCATGCTGCGACCTCCTTGCCGAACAAGCCGCGGGGCCGGATCAACAGGATGCCGAATAGGGCGGCGTAGAACGCCATTGGGCCCCAACCGGGACCGATCTGGTCGACGACGAGCGAGCTCGCCACGCCGAGGAGGAGGGCGCCGACGACCGCGCCTTTGAGACTCCCCATCCCGCCGAGGACGACCAGCGCGAGCAGGAGGGCGATCCACTGCCAGTGGCGAAACGGGAAGAACGGGAACAGATAGCTCATCAGCGCTCCCGAGGCGCCGGCGAGGGCGGCGCTGATCCCGAACGAGATCGCAGACACCCGCCGCACGTTGACGCCGACGAGCTGAGCAGCGGCGCGGTTCTGCATGGTGGCCCGGATCCCGTAGCCGGTCCTGGTGAAGCGGAGAAACGCCCACAGCCCGATGATGAGCACGAAGCTCAGCACGAACGCATAGAACTGCCCGGTCGGGACCAGGAGGTCCCGGATGAAGAAGGCGTCCGTGAGATAGGAGGGAGTGGCCTGGCGGAAGATGCCGGTGAACCTCCAGCCGAGCAGTCCCTCGATCATGATGGCGATACCGAATGTCAGGAGCACCGTCATCTCGACATACCGCGGGCTGCCCTCGATGCGTATGAACAGCACTATGTACACCCCGACCCCGAGGACGAAGAACAGAGGCATGATCAAGATCACCGAAAGCAGCGGGTCGATGCCCAGCTCATCGAAGGCGAAGAAGGCGACGTAGGCGGCAGCGACGATGAACACGGCATGGGCGAGGTTCACGATGCGCATCACCCCGAAGGCGAGGGTCAGGCCGCTGGCGAAGAGGGCGTACACACCGCCGAGGAGCAGCCCGAAGATCACTACTTGGAGAATCTCGGTCATGGCACCTCCTCGATGTCGACCGCCCTGCCCAGGTACAGCTCGCGGATCCGCGGATCCTCCAAGATGGTGTCGGCGGGTCCCTCGAACCGGACGATCCCGAGGTCGAGGACGACGCCCCAGTCGGCCAGCTCGAGCCCGCGCACCGCGTTCTGCTCGACCATCACGATGGTCATGCCAAGCCCTTCGAGCTCCCTGATGGTCGCGAATATCTGGTCGGCGATCTGGGGAGCCAGCCCCAGGCTGGGCTCGTCGAGCATCAGCACGTCGGGATCGATCATCAGGGCACGCCCCAGTGCCAGCATCTGCTGCTGACCACCCGACAGCTTTCCGGCGTCCAGCGAGGATCTCTCGGCAAGGATCGGGAACAGCTCGAACACCCGCTCCATCCGCTCCTTGATCAGCGAGCGATCCCTCTCCAGATAGGCGCCGATGATCAGGTTCTCCTTGACGCTCATCTCGGAGAAGACCGCCTGGTCCTGCGGCACGAAGCAGATGCCTGTGGCTAGGACCTGATCGGGTCGCGCCCCGTTGAACGGCACATCCCTGAAAACGACCTCTCCTGAGCGCGGCGGCAGCAGGCCCGAGATCACCTTCAACAACGTCGATTTGCCCGCTCCGTTCGGGCCGATGATGCAGTACGACTGTCCGGCTTCGACGCTGAGGGACAGCCCTTTGAGAATGTCGGGTCCTCGGCCGTAGCCGGCATCGACGTTGCGTATCTCGAGCAGCGCCATCACACCTTCCCCAGGTAGGCGTCGAGGACCCGGTGATCGCTCTGCACCTCGTCTGGTGTCCCGTGGAGCATCACCTCGCCGTGGGCCATCACGATCACCGAGTCGCTGAGATCCATGACCAGGTCCATGTTGTGCTCGACGATGAAGAAGGTGAGCCCGTTGCCGTTGAGCTCCCTGATGCGGGCGACCATGCGCTTGAGGAGAGCGGGGTTGACCCCGCCTGCCGGCTCGTCGAGCAGGACGATCTGCGGATCCGACATCAGAACCGCAGAGAATTCGAGCAACTTGCGCTGCCCGTAGGAGAGCGCCTCGGCGTTGGTGTGCGCATACTCGGCGATGCCGACGAATTCGAGCAGCTCGAGGGCGCGTTCGATCTCGTGATCGAGCATTCGCGACCCGAACATGCTGCGCACGTCGGTCCCGGACGATCCCACCACCATATTCTCCAGCACGGTCATGTCACCGAGCGTTCTGGTGATCTGGAAGGTCCTGCCGATGCCGAGCCGGGTGAGCTTGTGCGGCATCTTGCCGGTGATGTTTCGCCCATCGAACCGGATCGTGCCCGAGTCGGGACGGATCACGTTGTTGATGAGGTTGAAGGTGGTCGTCTTGCCGGCTCCGTTGGGGCCGATGAGCGAGGTGATCGAGCCATCCTCGATGGCGAAGCCGCAGTCCTTGACGGCGTGGATCCCCCCAAAGCTCTTGTTGAGGTCGGAGACCTCGAGTTTCACCGTCACGCGTCAATCCTCATGTCTCACCAATGATGCCACCCCTGTCAGGGGTACCGCGCAGATGGGGCACCGGTGGCCGGTGCCCCATCTGTCTATCGCTTTCGTTCTCGGGTTACGAGAATTCGGACTTCGGGTAGATCAGATCCACCACGCCGGGGAACTCATCCACCGGGAAGACGAACTCCAGAACACCGTCCTGCCACTGCGTCATGATCAGCGACCGGTCGAGGGGCAACCCGCGCTCGTCCCAGACGAAGTCACCGAGCACGGTGCTCACCGGATCGGTGGGCGTGCGGTCGTGCAGCCACTGTTGCATTGCGGCGTGATCGACACCCCCGGTGCCGATGACTGCCTGCTCCATGCCCTGGCACACCGCAAACGGGATCGCCTCGTCCTCATCGGGAGCACGGCCGAAGGAGGCCGTGAAATTCTCGATGAAGTCGACGTTGGTATACGGCTGGCCGGCAAGCGTGCCCTCCCAGTTGGCAAGCGGATGCCAGGAGCCGTGGACGGTGATCTCATTGGCGTTGTCGCCGAGCGTGTCCAGGAACTCGGTCTGGGCACCCTGTGACATCCACAGCAGCTCGGGCTGGTAGTCCACAGTCGCCATGGCGTTGACCAGCGAGATCGCCTCGTCGGGTGACGCCGTGGCGGCAAACACCAGCTCGGCGCCGCTGGCCTTCATCGAGTTCGCCAGCGTGATCCAGTCGTTGAACGGGATTGGCCACGTCTCCTGGAATACCACCTCGATGTCGGTGTCCGTGAGGAAGCCGGGAAGATCGACGAGCACATCTCCGCCCCCGGGCTCGCGCACCTCGCCACCCACCAGGCCGGTGACAATCGCCGAGGCGAAGAAGTCGTCGGCGTCGACGATGGCAACTGTGGTCGGCGCCGGGTCGATGACACCCTGCTCGACGTAGTACTCGATCATCGCCAGCGGCGAGAAGCCGATCTCCTCGGCCGCGTTCTGCTGGAAGTAGAAGATGTTCTCGTATCCCCGCGACCAGATTCGCAGCGCACCACCCGACGGGATCGGGTACACCATGCCCGCGTCGCGTGCCGCGGTCGATGCCGGGAATGTCAACAGGCTGGAGAACGTGCCAAGCAGCACATCTGCGTCTTCGATATGGCGTTGTATCTGTGATACCGCCTGTTCCGGTGTCGACTGGTTGTCTTCACCGAGGTAGATCACCTCGTGGCCGAGCAGGCCGCCGAGGCGGTTGATCTCATCGACGCAGAACTGATAGCCATCGTTGTGCTTGGAGCCAGGGATGGCGAAGTCGCCGGTCAGTGGCAGAGATGCAGCAAAAACATACGGCTCCATCGCCTCTGCGGTTGTGGTCGTCTCCCCCGCCGCTGCCGCCGTGGTCGTCGTCGCCTGTGCGGCAGCTGCGGTTGTGGTCGTTGTGTCGTCGCTGGTACCGCACGCGGCGGCGACAAGTGCAATCGTCGCCAGCAATACCAAGATCTTGAAAAAGCGACTCATGAATGCCTCCCACGAGTTCGAGTCATATTGCGCGAAGCGTACGGAGTCGAAAATTTGATTGCAAACGATTGTGTAACGCTGGATAAGCATTGTCGATGCATGCTGCCGGGCATCACCTCTTCCCTGCTAATTTCGGTCCGGAAAGGCTCGCGGAGCACCGCGATAACCGAGTCGACCGCTCCCCAATGGAGATCGTACGTGCCCTTTACCCTGAAGCCGCCAGGCGAATCCGACTTCGACGTCGCCACCCTCGGCGAATGCATGGTGCGGCTGAGCCCGCCCGAGCATGGTCGCCTCGAGTTTGCCCCGAGTCTCGAGGTCCACGTCGGCGGCGGTGAATACAACGTGGCCTATGCATTGTCACGCCTCGGCCTTCATACCGCTTGGGTCGGCGGCCTCGTCGACAACCCGATCGGTGACATTGTCGCCAACCACGCCCGCGCTGCCGGGGTCGATACCAGCTTCGCCCCGGTGTTTCCCTTTGACGGCATCGGGCGTCGAGTGAGGATGGGGTTGCATTTCGCCGAGGTGGGCACCGGACCGAGGGCAAGCGTGTCGATCTACGACCGCGGTCACTCGGCGACCAGCCAGATCGAGCCCGGCCAGGTCGACTGGAATGCCCTGTTCGCGCAGCGTGGAGTGCGCTGGTTCCACACCGGGGGCATCTTTACCTGCCTCAGCGAGTCCGCCAGGCAGGTCGCTGAGGAGGCGCTACGCGCAGCAAAAGCGGCAGGCGCCGTCGTCTCCTACGACCTGAACTTTCGCTCCAAGTTATGGGACAGCCAGGCGGCGATTGCCGCCACCCGCCCGCTCATGTCGCACATCGACGTCCTGATCGGGAACGAGGAGGACTTCCAGAACGTGCTCGGTTATGAGGTGGCTGGGACGGATACATCACTGCAGGCTCTGCCGGTTGATAACTACCAGAAGATGGTCAAGCAGGTTGCCGGTGACTATCCCCATCTCAGCTTCATCGGAACCACGCTGCGCGAAGTGGTTAGCGCCAGCGAGAACAACTGGTCCGCGATCCTCTACTCGACAGAATCCGACACCTTCTACGAGGGCCCGACCTTCGAACGGCTCCTCATCGAGGATAGGGTCGGTGGTGGTGACGGGTTCGCCAGCGGGCTGATCTTCGCCTTCCTTGCCGGCCGCTCCGCCGAGGACGCCGTCGCCCTGGGGACCGCGCACGGAGCCCTGCTCCAGACAACGCGAGGCGACACCAGCCAGATATCGCTGGCGGAGCTCGAACACACCGCGGCTGGCGGCACCGCCCGGATCAAACGATGATGACCGACATCGACAAGGAGATCGATCTTGCTTCTCTGGGTCCCCTGCTAGATCGGCTGTGGGACCTCTCCGGTCCCAAAGTGAAGCGGCTGTGCACCGCCTACCCGGCGGAAGCTGGGACACCCGTCTACACCGTCGCCGGGAAATACACCGCCCGCGGCTGGACCGAGTGGACCGAGGGGTTCCTCTATGGGTGGGCGATCCTCCACTTCGACGCCACTAACGACACCGAGGCACTGGAGCTTGGGAGGACGCTGACCCGGGATCGCATGGGGCGCCACCTGACCCACATGGGAGTCCACGATCACGGCTTCAACAACGTGAGCACGTATGGGAACCTGAGACGGCTGAGGCTCGAGGGGCGTCTTGTCATGGATGATTGGGAGCTCGCCTTCTATGAACAAGCGCTCCGGGTGAGTGGCGCGGTCCAGGCCTCCCGATGGT
>SMUX01342821.1_pt1 | contig 10884 bp, 9 predicted proteins | sample 2456431 | NCBI WGS metagenome assembly SMUX01 (sample SAMN11095930, study PRJNA526329) | marine sediment metagenome | biome: Marine sediment; feature: Surficial sediment; material: Deep marine sediment; isolation source: Hadal surficial sediment | place: Pacific Ocean | collected 2014-11 | depth 0-1... | reverse complement strand
GGCCACGCGCCGGCAGTAGGGGCAGCGATAGTCGAAAAACTCGACGATCGCCACGTCGCCCGCCGGGTTGCCCATCACCGGCGTATCCGGGTCCTCGGTCAGCGCCGCGCGCGAGTCGACCACCGTCTGCTGGCGGCGCTGTTCCTTGGCCACCCGCTGGCGCTCTTGATGGGCGGTGAGCGACTGGATGAGCACCTCGGGATGCTGGATCAGGTAGTCGCGGACGATCTGCTCGATGCCCTGGACCTGGTCCGGCGCGAAGCCGCCCGGCAGGCTCTGCTCCTGGGCCGCGGCCGGCCCGGAGAGGGGCGGGGAGAATGTCGCGGAGAACGCCAGGGTGAGCGCGAGCGCCGCCACCGTGGCGGCCCGCCGGAGCGGCGGAATTCCTGTCAGAGATGTCCTCGCCATTCTCGCCTCCTGGGTCGGTTGCCGGAGCGCGGCCGCGCTGAGCCGCAGTGATCCATAGCAGGGTGCGGTTAAGATCCAGTATTCGGTTGCAGTCATAGCGTTCCGCCGCCGAAAGGGCAAATCAGGGCTCTTTTTTTACCGCCGCTTGGCCATGCGGGCGGCGGTTTTCTCGATGTCGGCGGCGCGCAGCCAGCCGGCCGAGTTCTGGGCCAGGATCTTCTGGGCGCGGACCGCTTGATCGCGCGCCTCCCGGGGCCTGCCGCGCGCCAACGCGCCCTCGGCCAGCGCCAAGGCGGTCAAGCCGACGTCGCCGCGCCGGCCGTAGGCGATCGCCGAGAGTCGCCAGGCGAAAGAGTTGTTGGGCTCGTGGCGCAGGGTCTCGGCCAAATGGCCGAGCGCCTTGCGGTCGAGCGCCGGGTCGTTCATCTCGATCATCACCTGGGCCAGGCCCAGGCGCAGCTGCGGGGCCTCCGGCAGTAGGCCCACGGCCGCCTCGTATGCGGGCAAGGCCTCGGCGATGCGGCCGTTCTCGAACAGCATCTGACCCTTGAGCTCGCGGAAATAGGGATCGTCGGGGCGATCGGCGATCAGCCCCGCGGTCAGCTCGAGAGCAGCCGCCATGTCCGACTTCCGGTAGCTGGCGATCGCCCGGGCATAGCGCGCGGGCAGGCTGCGGTCGCTCTCGGGGTAGCGCCGCAGGACTCGCTCCATGGGTTGCAGGAAGCCGACGAGCTTGGCGCGCATGCGCGCATGCAGCGTTACGAAGCTCGGGTTCGCCGGCGCAGTGGCATAGGGGGAGGCGCGCACCTGGTCTTCCAGGAAGGCTATCCGGTCCTGGGTCAGCGGATGGCTCCTGAGATAAGGGTCCTGATTGGCGCGCAGCAGCACCTCCTGGCCACTCATGATGCGCATGAACTCGAGCAGGCCGCGCGGCGACTGGCCGGTGCCGTTGAGCAGGCGGACCGCCGCCTGATCGGCCGCGGTCTCCTGGCTGCGCGTGTATTTGAGCAGGCCCTTGAGCGCGAGTTCCTGGCCGCCGGCGATCACCGCCAAGGCGATGTCGGGGCGTCCGGTCGCGAGCGCCGCCGCCAGGCCGAGGGCATAGGACGCGATCACGCCCTGGGTCGAGCGGCGCATGCTCGCGCCCCGGGTCGCCGTATGGCCGCCGGCCAGGTGACCGGTTTCGTGCGCGATCACGCCGATCAACTGAAGCGGGTCGTCGGTGCGCATCAAGAGCCCGGTATTGATGAACATGTTCAGGCCGGGCGTCACGAAGGCGTTCAGCTGCGGATCGTTCACCAGATAGACGTCGATCGCCTTGGGATTCAGTCCGGCGGCGTGGAACAGTGGCGTTGCGTAGGCGCGGATGATATTTTCCACCTCCGCATCGCGGATGAACCGTATCGCCTTCGCCTTGCCCAGGACCGGACTCACCACGACCAGGACCATGGACAAGGCGAGCGACAGGGCGGCTATCAAGGAGGCTTTAGGTTTGCGCAACGTTTTGAACCCGTTTGGTTTGTCTACACCTAAACATATAGCATCCCGGTTTCAACGTGCCTTGGCCCGGTTCACGACTTCGTTAACCGGGCCGGGAGTGGCCTTATACCAAAGGTCCTTGATAATGACCCATAGAGATCGGGCAGGCGATGCGGCGGGCCAACGGGCGGGTAGGAGGGAAGCCGCGGGTCCTGCGGGACATCGTCAAGGCTTTCCGACCCCCGCCGGCGGTTCGCCCGCGCGATCGGAACGGCGATTCCCCAAGGCTTTCGGACGGCTCAATGATTTCGGACGGCCCAATGCTTGTGGGCGGGGCCCGTGGCTTGCGATGCCCCGCATCGCCACGCCACGCGCTCGTAGCCGAAAACCCCAGCCTGGAAGCATGGGGGGAAGCCGTCTCTATGGGTCATTATCGGCGCTCCTTGGTATAAGCTTCCGGAGAGGCGGATCGCCGCCGCCCGGCCACATCGAGAGGAGGCAGAGGACGTGCACGGCCTGATGATGGACAGCCCGCTTCTGACTTCGTCGCTGATCGTTCATGCGGCGCGGCAGCACGGCGATACCGAAATCGTCTCGCGCAGCGTCGAGGGCCCGATCCACCGCTACACCTACGCCGAGGCCGAGGCCCGCGCCAAGCGCCTGGCCAAGGCGCTGTTGGAGCTGGGGGTCGGCGGCAGCGACCGCATCGCCACCCTGGCCTGGAACGGCCACCGCCATCTCGAGCTCTACTTCGGGATCTCGGGCCTGGGCGCGGTCTGCCACACCATCAATCCGCGCCTGTTCGCCGACCAGCTCGCCTACATCGTCAACCACGCCAAAGACCGCTACGTCTTCCTCGATCCGAGCTTCGTCGGCCTGCTTGAAGGGCTGCACGAGCGCCTGCCCGGGGTTGCGGGCTTTGTCATCATGACCGACGCCGAACACATGCCCGAGACCAGCCTGCCCAATACGCTCTGCTACGAGACCCTGATCGCGGCCCAGGACGAGGGATTCGACTGGCCCCGGCTCGACGAGAACCTGGCCTCGGGGCTGTGCTACACCTCGGGCACCACCGGCAATCCCAAGGGCGCGCTCTACAGCCACCGCTCCACGGTGCTGCACAGCTTTTCCTGTTGCACCGCCGATCACCCGCTGGCCATCTCCTGCCGCGAGGTGGTCCTGCCGGTCGTGCCGATGTTCCACGTCCAGGCCTGGGGCATTCCCTACGCCGCGGCGATGGCCGGCGCCAAGCTGGTCATGCCCGGACCCCGGCTCGACGGCGAGGGCCTGCACGAGATGCTGCAGACGGAGCGCGTGACCATCACCGCCGGCGTGCCGACCATTTGGCTCGGCCTGCTCGACTATCTGGCAAAAACCGGCAAGACGCTCGACCACCTGGACAGCCTGGTGGTCGGCGGCTCGGCGGCGCCGCTCTCGATGATCGAGGCTTTCGAGGAAGACCATGGCGTCGAGGTGATTCACGCCTGGGGCATGACCGAGATCAGCCCGGTCGCCACCACCGGCCGGCTCAAGCGCAAGTTCCTCGACCTGTCGCGCGCCGAGCAACGCAAGATCAAGGTGACCCAGGGCCGGACGCTCTACGGTGTCGAGACCAAGATCGCCGACGACGCGGGCCAAGCCCAGCCGCACGACGGCCAAGCCTCGGGCCAGCTCATGGTGCGCGGGCCCTGGGTCACCAGCGCCTACTTCGAAGACCAGGCGGCCTCGGCGGCGGTCTTCGATGCGGCCGGCTGGTTCGCCACCGGCGACGTCGCGACCATCGACCCCGACGGCCACATCAAAATCACCGATCGCAGCAAGGACCTGATCAAGTCGGGCGGCGAGTGGATCAGCTCGATCGATCTGGAGAACGCGGCCATGGGACATCCGGAGGTGGCCGAGGCCGCGGCCATCGCGCTGCCCCACCCGAAATGGGGCGAGCGGCCGCTGCTGGTCATCGTGCGCCGCGAGGCGGGCTCGGTGACGGCTGCGGCGCTGCGCGACTACCTGGCCGAACGGGTCGCCAAGTGGTGGCTGCCCGACGAGGTCGCCTTCGTCGACGAGCTGCCCCACACCGCGACCGGCAAGGTCAGCAAGCTGACCTTGCGCGAGATCTATGCCGGCCACAAGCTGCCCGGAACTTGAGCGAGCGCCTTTTCGGGCCCCGGGTCGAAGCGCTACCATGAACTTCGAGAGCCCCGGGCCGAAACCCTTGGCCGCGACCACCGTTAGGGAGAATACCGACATGCGATATCTGCACACCATGGTGCGCGTCCGCGACCTCGAGGCGTCGCTCGATTTCTACTGCAACAAGCTGGGCCTCATCGAGGTGCGCCGCTCCGAGAGCGAGGCGGGCCGCTATACCCTGGTGTTCCTGGCCGCGGCCAAGGACGCCGAACGGGCCAAAGAGACCCAGGCGCCCTTGGTGGAGCTGACCTACAACTGGGACCCGGAGACCTACACCGGCGGCCGCAACTTCGGCCATCTGGCCTACCGGGTCGACGACATCTACGCGACCTGCCAGACCCTGATGGACGCCGGCGTCACCATCAACCGGCCGCCGCGTGACGGCCGCATGGCCTTTCTCCGCTCGCCCGACGACATCTCGATCGAGCTGCTCCAGGAGGGCGACGCGCTGCCGGCCCAGGAGCCCTGGGCGTCGATGGCAAACACCGGCGAGTGGTGAGACCGACGGCGCCGGGCCGACTAACCAAAGTCGCTCAGTTGTGCGGCACCGTGCGCGGCGGCTCTTCCCGCAGCGGATAGATCGCGCCCTTCGTGCAATCGACATCAGGGTTGGCGTGATAAAAGACACCCAACGGATTCTTTTTGTAGAGCCAAACGTGCAGGTCGTAATGGTGTAAACCGTCCGGTATTAGCGGTTCGTGTCCGGCCATCGGTCCCTCGAAATCCTGTCCGAAGAGCGTCGGTCGACCCTTAACCCCGGTGGCGAGCGGGATGAACCACTCGACCGCGATGAGCTGGAGCTTGCCGTCCGAATCCGGTTCGTACATTACGACCGGCGGCTTGGCCGGATCCGGCTCTGGACCAATGAGCGCGGGGTTAAGGAAGTGGACGCCCATGTCGCCATCGGGGTACTGGACGCAGCCCACGGTGGAGAAATAGCCATCCCTGACGGCAACGAAGGGGTCCGTGTACTTCGCCAAATCGTCGCGAATTTTCAAGAGTTCGGGCGTCAGTTCCATGACCGGCGCCGTGTGCTTGTGCGCCTCGGCGCCTGCGCCCGAAAGCGACAGTAACACCGCGACGGTGATCCCTAGCGCCCCGCGGCTAGCGAGCCCGATCGGCCGCAAATAGGATTTGAAAGTCATGATGCCTCCCCCCTGTCTTCGCCTCTTGCCGCGCTCATTGATATTCGCGGCAAAGAATCTTGCAACACGCTCGCCTTGGTTCGCGATTTTCGCCAACCGGCGCAGACCTTGCCGAACCTACCACAGGCAAATGCCTTATTCCATTAGGGCGTTAGGGCACGATCGAGCTGCTCCAGGAGGGCGACGCGCTGCCGGCCCAGGAGCCCTGGGCGTCGATGGCAAACACCGGCGAGTGGTGAACCCTTGTTCGGAACCGGCCCGGTTCAGCCCGCCCGGGAGCGGATTCGCGCGGCGCGCTGTTTGAGCCGCGCGGCGTCGGCGCGGCGGCCGGTCACGCCCAGAATATCGGCGTAGTTGTCCAGGGTGTCCGCCAGGTCCGGATGTTGGGGGCCCAGGGCGCGGCTCTGGACCACCAGGGCGCGGCGGTAGAACCGTTCGGCCCGGTCCAGATCGCCCTGGAAGTGGTGCAGGACGCCGAGATTGTAGAGCGTCTGGCCGACCTCCCAGTGGCCCGGTCCATAGGCCCGTTCGCGGACGCGCAGCGCGGCCTGGAGACGCGGCGCGGCTTCGGCGAAACGGCCGAGGATGATGTCGAGCGCACCCAGGTTGTTGAGGCTCTCGGCGAGATCCGGATGATCCTGATCGAGCGCCTTGCGGCGCAGGGCGTAGGCCTTGAGGAGCAGCGCCTCGGCCTTCAGGGTCTGGTTCTGGCGCAGGCGCAGCAGGCCGAGAGTGCTCAGGCTCTCGGCGATGTCCGGGTGGTCGGGCGCCAGGACCCGCTCCCGGGTCGTCAGGGCCCGCGCGATCAGGGAGTCGGCCTCGGCGAGCCGCCCTTGCAGGAAATAGAGCGTGCCGAGTGCGTTGCGCGCGGCGGCCAGGCGCGGATCGTCGGCCTCGAGCGTCCGTTCCAGGCTAGCGAGTGCGGGTTCGAGGAGCCGTTCGGCCGGGTCCAAGCGGCGGCGGCGGACCGCCAGCGCACCCAGGCGCCCGAGGGTCGTGGCCAGCTCCGGATCGTCGGCGCCATAGAGCTTCTGGCGGATCGCGAGCGCTCGGCGCAGGCGCGCCTCGGCCCCGGCGAAGTCGCCGCGGGCGGTCATCAGCCGCGCCTGATGGTCGAGCGTGGCGGCGACGGCCGCGGTCTCCGGACCCTGGCGCTCGGCCTCCCGGAGCGCGACGGCGAAGCGCTGTCCGGCCTCGGCGAAACGCCGCGCCTCGAGCGCCGCGAGCCCGGCGGCGTTGTGCCGCTCCCAAGGCTGGCTCCGCGCCGCCAGGGCGCCGGTCGATGCCAAGCAGGCGAGCGCCAGCCCGATTGCCAGCCCGGTCGCTAGAAGGGAGCCGCGGAGGCGCACCGCCGGTGTCATCCGATCCTCGAAAAAAACTCGCAGGAACGGCGCAGGATCGGCGCAATTCTCTAACCAGGCCTTAATGGGGGTGCCACCGCACCCTGTTGGGGGCCAGCGCGACAGCCCGCGTTGGGTGGCGTGGGAGAACCAGTCCTCCTATACTAAATCGCGCTGTTAGTGACCCATCGAGACGGCTTGCCCCCCATGCTTCCAGGTTGGGGTTTTCGGCCCGGAGAGCGTGGCGTGGCGATGCCGGGAGTCTCGAGCCAACCCGTCACAGCCGATTCGTTCGTCGTTCGGAAGCAACCGGAATGTCTCGGTCCGCATCGACGAGATCGTAAGTATCCATGCGGGCCGGCGTCTTGGGTTTCCCGGGGCGCAAAATCTTTTCGATTCCCAACCAGCCGCTTTGTTTATAGTCGGGCCGAGTGGGGATCGAGGCTGAAACGGGGAGCGGGACCGCGAGATGAACCGCGAAGACATCGTGATGGTGTGCGCGCCGGACATCTCCGGCCAGGTCCGGGGCAAGGCCTTTCCGCTCGCCGATCTGGAACGGCGATTCCAGCGCGGCATCGGTTGGGTCCCCACCAACGTTCAGATCACCACGTTCAATACGATCGTCGAGTCGCCGTTCGGGCCGCTGGGCGATCTGTTGATGGTTCCCGACCCCGAAACCGAGGTCCGCGTGGATTTCGGGGACGGGTCGCCGTGCGAGCACTTCTTCCTGGGCAATATCCTCTACACCGACGGATCGCCCTGGGAATGCTGCCTGCGCGGCCGCTTGACCGAGGCGCTCGACGCCCTGCGCGCGGAAACCGGGCTGGAACTGAACAGCGCCTTCGAGCTCGAGTTCCAGTTCCTGGACGACACGCCCGGCTATGGGCCGGGCTTCGGCCTAACCGGCCTGCGGAAAAAGAAGCTCTTCGGCGAGACCTACCTTGCCGCGCTTCGACAGGCCGGCGTCGAGCCGGACTCCTTCCTCAGGGAGTGGGTCGATCGCCAATACGAAGTCACCGTGCATCCCCAGCTCGGCATCAAGGCCGCCGACCACGCGCTCTCGGTCCGGGAGTTGGCCCGCGCCACCGCGGAGCGCCTGAACGATCCCGTGACCTTCACGCCGATCCGCGATGTCACGGGCGCCGGCAACGGCGTCCATATCCATATGAGCCTGGTCGACCGGGCCGGGACGCCTGCGACCTACGACGCCGCTCGGGCCGGCGGCCTGAGCGAGGTCGCCGGGCAATTCGTCGCCGGTATCCTGCATCATCTTGCCGACATCACCGCGATCGTGGCGCCGAGCCTGATCTCCTATGCCCGCCTGACGCCGCATCGCTGGAGCGCGGCCTTCAACAACCTCGGCCTCCGGGACCGGGAGGCGGCCGTGCGCATCTGCCCCGTCGCCGAACTTCCCGGAATGGATGTGGCGGAACAGTTCAATGTCGAGTTCCGGGTCGGCGATTCCGCGGCGAGCCCGCATCTGCAACTGGCCGCGTTGGTCTTCGCAGGGCTCGACGGTATTAGGAACCGGATGGAACCGCCACCGCCGACAGAAGAGGATCTCTCCCTCTTGAGCACCGGTGAGCTGGGGAAACGCGGTTTCGTGCGGCTGCCGGAAACCCTGTCCGAGGCGCTCGACCGGTTGCAGAGATCCGAGGCCGTGCGGTCGTGGTTCGGCGAGCTGTTCGTGGACGTCTACCTCAAGCACAAGCGCGGAGAGGTGGAATTCCTCGACGGCAAGACGATCGAGGAAGCCTGCCGACTCTACGAACAGGTGTATTGAGCCCCCTGACGCTCTATCACAGGGACGAACGCGCCCGCTCCAAGCTACAGAAGCTGCGCTTCTTTCTCCTCGCGGCGACCGGCGGCGCTGCCAGCTATCCGATCGACGAGCACGGCCGCCGGCTGCTCGATTTTTCCGATTCTTGGCGCGCGGTCAGCCTGGGGCACGGCTACGCCGCCATTCGCGAGGCGGTCGATCGAACCCCGGCCAATCGAGTCGGCGCCCGAAGTATCCGCAATCCTATTTAGGAAAATTCGCTTGCCGTTTCGACCGCACCACATCCGCCATGCCGATTTTCACGCGCTCCTCGGATTTGCTATGCGGGTAAACCCCTTCACCTACTTGATGGTGATCCCACCGGACCCGGCGGGACCAGCGACTCTGATTGTTTCCCTAGGATCAAGAAACCAAAATTGAGAATATTGAAATGAATTTTTGCTATCTGACTCCCTTCGCAACGCAATTCACCATTCTGTTATGCAACGGTAGAGAGAGAGGGAAACCAATGAAGTTTTCAACACATCCCTGGCGGTCCATCCTCGGTGGGCTAACGGGCGTCCTCCTGGCAACTGCGGCCTATGCTGCCGCGCCCCACGAGGCCCCGATGCGCGACTTCGCAAGCAGCACCGTGGCGGGCTGGATCAGCAATCCGATGGTGGTCGAGGCAGTCAAGGCGCAGAACGACAAACATGCCAACCTGAGCCAGGACGAGATCGACAAGCTAGACAAGCAGTGGCGCGCCGAGACCAACACCTCGGATCGGCCGCTCATCGATGCGGTTCTCGCCAAAGAGTTGTCAAAGTTCTTGCTCGAGGCCAAGAACGGGACCCAAGGCCTGGTCACCGAGGTTTTCGTGATGGACAACAAGGGCCTCAACGTGGGTCAGAGCGACGTCACCTCCGACTACTGGCAGGGCGACGAAGCCAAATGGAAGAAGACCTTCCTCGCCGGCCCCGATGGATTGTTCATCGATGAGATCGAGCAGGACGAATCGACTCAGACTTTCCAGTCTCAGCTCAGCATGTCGATTGTCGATCCGGCGACCGGTAAGGTCATCGGTGCGATCACGGTGGGCGTCAACGTCGACACGTTGATGTAGCGCGCGGCCATCCTCAGGGCGGCAGATCGAAAGTAGCAGGAACCGAGAACTATGAATGAACCGCAAACCAGCACAGCCCAGCAGCCGGATCGAAACGTCCGGACGCGCAGGTTCCGTATCGATCTGTCGCGCCTGACGGTGGCGCGCAAAATGCTCATTATCACCGCGATGGCGGTTACCGTCTGCTTCGCCGCGATCGTGACGATCTCGGTGAATGGCACCCGCAACGACTTGTTTCAGCAAGGCGAGCAGTCTTTCCGCACTATTACGGAGCTGCTGGCGAATAACGTCGCCGGCGGCCTCCGGTGGAACAAGGCCGAAGCGGTGGAGAATGCCTACAACGCCTTTGCAACCGGCGACGGCTCGGTCATCGCCAGCATTCGGACCTTTAACAAGGACGGCGAAATTCTGACGCGCTTCGATTCGGACAGGTTTCCGGCCTATGACCTGGACGATGCCGTCAAGCTGAGCGCCCAGGCCACCTCGTCCGATGGCGTATTCATCTCCCGATCCGCTGACCATGTCGTGGTCGTGGCAGCCGCCGGTGCGGACAACGACGGCAACCGTTACGGCACGCTGGCCGTTGCCTGGAGTCTGAGTGCCCTGCAAGAGCAGGTCCACACAGCCATGTTGCAGCAGATCGGCCTTGCGGCGGGCGGATTATTTGGCCTGATCGTGCTCCTGATCCTGGTCTCCACAAGAATGATCGGTCGGCCGTTGGCGCTCATGAACGACGCCATGGCGAAAATCGCGGCGGGCGACAACTCCATCGGGATTCCCTCTACTGAAAAGCACGATGATATCGGCGCGATGGCCCGAACGGTCCAAGTGTTCAAGGAGAACGCGATCGAGATAGAGCGCATGCGCGCCGAGCAGATCGAGGCCGAGAAACGCGCCCAGGAGGAGAAGCGCCAAGCCATGCTCAAGCTGGCCGGGGACTTCGAAGATCGCGTCAAGGGCGTGGTCGACACCGTTTCTTCCTCGGCCACGGAGCTGCAGTCGATGGCTGAGTCCATGAACGCCACCGCAGATCGGGCCAACCAACAGTCGACAGTGGTCGCCTCGGCCTCCGAACAGGCCTCCGCGAACGTCCAGACCGTGGCGGCGGCGACCGAGGAGATGTCGGCCACGGTCGGCGAGATCAGCCGCCAGGTCGAGCAGTCCGCTCAGATCGCCCAGCGCGCCGTGACCGAGGCCGAGAACACCAACGGCACGGTCCAGGGCCTGGCCGAGGCGGCCGAGAAGATCGGCGCCGTGGTCGAGCTGATCACCGGCATCGCCGAGCAGACCAACCTGCTCGCCCTCAACGCCACCATCGAGGCGGCCCGCGCGGGCGACGCCGGCAAGGGCTTCGCGGTGGTGGCCTCGGAGGTCAAGAACCTGGCCAACCAGACCGCCAAGGCGACCGACGAGATCGCCCGCAATACCCAGGAGGCGGCCGGC
>SMUX01126896.1_pt1 | contig 10886 bp, 6 predicted proteins | sample 2456431 | NCBI WGS metagenome assembly SMUX01 (sample SAMN11095930, study PRJNA526329) | marine sediment metagenome | biome: Marine sediment; feature: Surficial sediment; material: Deep marine sediment; isolation source: Hadal surficial sediment | place: Pacific Ocean | collected 2014-11 | depth 0-1... | reverse complement strand
CGCGCGCCTGGGCGAGCGCCGCGGCGAGCTCGCGGGTGAGGGCCTCGGGCCCGGGGATCGGGTCGAAGAAGCCGGGCGAGAGCACCGCATCGAGCAGTGCCGGGTTGCGGCTCAGCCGCTCGGCCAGCGCCGGCGCGCCGCCCATGATCTCGGCCAGCATGTCCAGCAGGCGCGGATTGACGTGGAACATGGAGAACAGCTGCACCCCAGCCGGCAGGCCGGCGAGGAACTCGTCGAACTTGGCCAGCGCGAGATCGGGCTGGGTGGTCTTGCCCAGCGCCTCCAGCAGCGTCGGCATGAGCTCGGTCAGGATCTCGCGCGCCCGGGTCGAGCGGGTCGCCCGGTGCCGGCCATGGTGCCAGGCCCGCACCAGGTAGAAGACCTTCTCGCCCGCCTTGAAGCCGAGTGCTTCCAGGGTGGCGAGGGTGCCCGGCTCCGGCTCGCCGCCGGTGAACACCAGGTTGCCGCCGGGGGTCAGCGCCGGCGCCGCCTCGAACAGCTCGGCGTAGTGCGCCTCGACCCGCCCCAAAGTCGCCAGCAGCGTGCTCCGGAACGCCTCGGCGCAGTCAAAGCCGAGGAAGGCGCCGATCTGCGCGATGCCGGCCGGCTCGGCGGGCAGGCGCTGGGTCTGGCGGTCGTCGACCATCTGCAGCCGGTGCTCGAGGCGGCGCAACTCGCGGTAGCACGTGCCGAGCTCCTCGGCCGCAGCAGCATCGATGTGTCCGGCCCCGGCCAGGGCGTCGAGCGCCTCCAGGGTCTTGGCGTGGCGCAGGCCCGGCTCGCGTCCACCCCAGATTAGTTGCTGGGTCTGGGCGAACAACTCGATCTCGCGGATGCCGCCGCGGCCGAGCTTGATGTCGTGGCCCTCGACCGCGATCCGGGCGCCGCCCCGGTGCGCGTGGATCTGGCGCTTGATCGAGTGAATATCCTGGATCGCCCCGAAATCCAGGTGCTTGCGCCAGACGAAGGGGCGCAGCTCGGCCAGGAAGGTCGCGCCCAGCACCAGGTCGCCGGCCGCCGGGCGCGCCTTGATCATGGCGGCGCGCTCCCAGTTCTGGCCCATGCTCTCGTAGTAGGTCAGCGCGGCGTTGATCGAGATCGCCAGCGGCATGGCGCCGGGGTCCGGGCGCAGCCGCAAATCGGTGCGGAACACGTAGCCATCGCCGGTGCGCTCCTCCAGCAGGCGCACCAACTCGCGGGTCATGCGCTCGAAATCCGTGCTCGGGTCGCGACCCCCGGCGAGGCGCGCCCGCTCCGGGTCGAACAGCATGATCAGGTCGATGTCCGAGGAATAGTTGAGCTCGCCCGCGCCCAGCTTGCCCATGGCCAGCACGACGTAGCCGCAGGCGCGCTCCGGCGCTTCCGGATCGGCGAGCTCCAATTCGCCGCGTCCGGCCGCGGCGCGCAGCAGGTGGCGGAGCGCCGCGGAGAGCGCGGCATCGGCGAAATCCGAGAGCGCGGCGGTGACCCGCTCGACCGGCCAATGCCCGGTCAGGTCCGCCAGCCCGATCAGCAGCGCGGCCTCCCGGCGCACGCGGCGCAGGCTGGCCATCAGCGCCTCGCGTTCGGTTTCGCGGGAAAGTTCGCCCTTGAGCCGGTCCAGGACTTCGCTTAGGACGGCATCGGGGCCGAGGGTGAGAATCCGGATCAAAAACCCTATATTCGACAGTATACAATGGGTCAGAAACGGGCTGTTGGCGAACACCGCTTCCAAGAGGGACCGCCCAGCAGGGTCGCTGGCCAAGCGCCCGGCCGCATCGGCCAGGTCGGGGTCGTCGAGTTTGGTGACCCGGTCGGCCCAGTCCTCCATCCCCCTGGCCGCGCGCGCGGCATCGGCCACCCTCGGCAGGCATTCCAGTGAATTCTGAAAGAACAGATCCGTCATCGCGCGCCTTCCGATCCAGCGGCACACTGCGTAAGCCCGGCCCCGGGGTCAAGGGCGCCCCAGGCGCTGCCACGGGTGCCGTTGCGCCGGCGCGGGGTGGCCGGCCTTCATGATCGCCAAAAGCACCCGAATCGCGCTCGAGGTCGTCGCCGGGACCCTGGCGGTGGTGGTCCTGCTGACCCTGGTGGCATTGTGGCGCCTGTCGAAGGAACCGGTCCGGCTCGATTTCCTCACGCCCCACATCGAGGCGGCCCTGGACGAGCTGGACAGTGGTTTCTTCGTCCAAGTCGGCCATACCGAGCTGATCTGGGCCGGGGAACGGCGCTCCATCGAATTTCATACCCGCGACTTGCGAATCCGCAATCGGGACGGGGTCGTGGTGGCGGCCTTTCCCGACATCGTGGTCCGACTCAGCCTGCGCGCGTTGGTTCAGGGTGTCATCGCGCCGACCGTCATCGAGATCGTCGGCGCGCGCATCCGCCTCGCGCGCGATGCCGACGGGAGCTTCGCCATCGTGCGCCAGTTGGCCGGCGACGAGGCGGCGGAGTCCGGAGCCGAGTTCTCCGAGGTCCTGCCCGCGATCATCCAGCAGCTCATGTCGAAGCCCGACGTCGGCCGGCCGCTCAGCTTCCTGTCCGCGGTGCGAATCCGGCGCGGCCAGGTCACCATCGATGATCGAAGGCTCGGCCTGGTGTGGCGGGCGCCGATCGCCGATATCGAACTGCGCCGCGATTCGGCCGGGCTGGCCGGCGAGGTCGATCTGGTGCTCGCGGTTGGGGAATCCCAGACCAGGCTGAGTGGCGATTTCCTATTTCCGCGGGGCGGCGCGCGGATCAGTGTGCGCGGGCAATTCGTCGGCCTGCAATCGGAAGCCCTGATCCCGCTGGTGCCGCGGCTCGGGCCGCTGGCCGGCCTGACCATGACCTTCGACGGCATTCTGCGCGCGGCGCTCAGCGTCGATGGCCGGGTCGAGTCGGTGGATTTCGAGATCGCCGGGGTCGATGGCCGCCTCGATGCGCCCGACACCTTCTCCGAACCGCTCGAGCTGCGCCGGATCGCGCTGCGCGGCCGGGCGATCAGGGCCGAGCGGCGGATCGATATCGAGACGCTGTCGGTGCAGTGGGGCACCGCCGAGCGGCCGGGGCCGGAGATTCTGGCCAGCGTGTCCCTGGCCGCGGCGGGGCCGGGTTTCGGCGGCGACCTGAGCGTCGGGGCCGAGGTGGTCGTGACCGGCCTGAAGGCTTCGGAGCTCGGCCGCTACTGGCCGGTGTCGCTGAAACCGGGCCGCGAGTGGGTGGTGGGCAACATCGTGCGCGGGCATCTCGACGAGCTCCGCGTGCAGGCCGCGCTGCACCTTCCGGACGGGCGCATGGACCAGATCGAGCTGCGCCGGCTGGACGGCGCCATGAGCTATCGCGACCTCTCGGTTCATTACTGGCGCCCCATGCCGCCGGCGACCGGGATTTCGGGGACCGCGGTTTTCGACCACAAGTCCTTCACCTTCACCTCGCGCGACGCGCGGCTCCAGGAACTCCAAGTCGAAACCGGAATCGTCAGGATCGTCGGACTGGATGCGGGCAAGGAGACGGTGAAGCTCGACCTCGACTTCGGCGGCCCGCTGCGCAACGGCCTCGAGCTGCTCGACCACGACCGGCTGCGCCTGATCCGCAAACTCGGCATCGATCCCGCGGGCGCCGAGGGGCGCTTCACCGGCAACTTGAAGCTCCACATTCCGATCTACGTGCGGACCACCTTGGACAACATCGGGGTCTGGGCCGAGGCGCAACTGGAGCAGGCGACCATACGCGACTTTCTGCTCGGCCAGGACGCGACCGAGGGCCAATTGACCCTGGTCGTGGACAAGGCGGCCATGGAGGTGCGTGGCCCTTTGCGTTTCGGCGGCGTGCCGATCGAGATCGTCTGGAACGAGAACTTCGCCGAGGACGCGGCGATCCGCAGTCAACTCGAGGCGCGGATTCCCGAAATCGACGATGCCGGCCGCACGGCCCTCGGACTCGACTTTTCGCCCTACCTGGCGGGCCCGGTCGCCGTCGACATCTCCTTTTCGAGCGATCGCGCCAAGAACGGCCGCCTGGACGCCAGCATCGATCTTCGGGACGCCGAACTCTCGCTGCCGCAGCTCTACTGGTCCAAGGCCGCTGGCTTAAGCGGCAGCGCCGAGCTGACCCTGGGCTTGTCCGGCCTGAAACTTGCGACGATCGAGAGCTTCGAGGTCAGTGCCGGCACCCTGCGCGGAAGCGGTCGGGGGCGCTTCGACGATAGCGGCAAAAAAGTCACCTCGCTCACCCTCGACGATCTCACCTTCGACGGCACCCAGCTCGAGAATGTGACCGTGGATTGGCTGGGCGAGGGAACCGCCGTGCGCATCGGCGGCGGCACGATCGACGCGGAGCCGTTCCTCGCCGGCGAGGACGCCGGCAAGGCGCGGCCGCTGGCGCCGCCCGAACCGGTCCCAGGGGCGATCCCAGAGGCGATCCCAGGATCGGCCCTAGGGGCGACGCCGTCCGGCGCGCCCGCACCCGCTGCAGCCGTGCCCGATCTCGATCGTCCGGCGTTGCCGCGCAAGCCGGAACCCGAGGCGCCGGAGGCGCGACCCCTGCGCGAACCCCGGACCGAGCCCACTGTCTTCACGCCTTTCGCCTTGATGGCGCCACGCCTGAATGCGATTCGGTTCGGTCCCGGCCGGTTCATCGAGTCGGCCAGCTTGGAACTGCGGCGCGGCCGCAACGGCTGGCAGCGAATCGCTGTCGAGGCGCTGTTGCCGCGGGCATTGTGGAGCCCGGAGCCGGCGTCCGAGGCGGCCGGCAAGGCGGGGCCGGAGGCGCGCGCGACGACCGAAGGCGAAGCGCCGCAACCGGGAGCGGTCCAGGTTCCGGCGCCTGACACGGTGGTCCGGCGGCTGCGCTTGGACTACGGGCCGCAGGACGCGGGCGGCTACCGTTTCGTCTTCGAGTCCAACGACATGGGCGCCGCGCTGCGCGCGCTCGGCAAATTCGACACCATCCACGGCGGCCGCGTCGCCATCGTCGGGACCAGCGCCGGCCCGATGCCCAACGCGCCGCTCGAGGCGCGCATCGAGGCGCGCGACTACGTCCTGGTCGATGCGCCGGCCATGGTGCGCCTGCTGACCGTGGCCTCGCTCACCGGCATCAACGACACCCTGAAGGGCGAGGGGATCCGCTTCAGCCGCCTGATCGGCGCCTTCACCCTGACCGACGGGATCATGGAGACCGAGTTGCTTCGCGCCTTCGGTCCGGCGCTGGGCCTGACCGCCCGGGGCAAGATCGATTTCGACGAGTCCCGGGTCGATTTGGAGGGCACCGCGGTGCCGGCCTATTCGGTGAACCAGGTGCTGAACCTGATTCCCCTGCTCGGACCGATCCTGACCGGCGGCGAGGGCGAGGGCCTGTTCGCCGTGACGTACCGCATGACCGGCGAGTTGGACGATCCGAACGTCGACGTCAATGTGCTCTCGGCGCTGGCGCCGGGATTCCTGCGCGCCCTGTTCAGCGGAAGCGGCAGCCGCGGGGACGACGCGGACCGGCCGCGCGCCCTGCCCGAACGGACCGAGCGTTAAACCGGGCGCTAAACCGCGCGCACCAGGGCGTGGCGCTTCTTGCCGGCCGAGAGCTTGATCAGGCCATCCGAATTGAGGTCCGAGAGGTCGACCGCGCGGGCGGGACTGTCGATCGCCGCGTCGTTGATGCGCCCGCCGCCGCCCTCGATCAGGCGCCGCGCCGCGCCGTGGCTGGCGGTCAGGCCGCTCTCGCGCAGCAGCTCGTAGACCGGGATGCCCCGGGCGAGCCGGTCGCGCGGCACCTCGATGGTCGGCAGGTCCTGGCCCAGCGCGCCTTCCTCGAAGGTGCGGCGCGCGGTCTCGGCCGCGGCCTCGGCCGCCGCGGCGCCGTGGCACAGCCTGGTGGCCTCGTCGGCGAGCCGCTTCTTGGCCGCGTTGATCTCGACCCCCTCCAGGGCCTCGAGGCGGGCGATCTCGTCCTCGGGCAGCTCGGTGAACAGGCGCAGGAAGCGGCCGACGTCGGCGTCCTCGACGTTGCGCCAGTACTGCCAGTAGCCGTAGGCCGCAAGCCGCGCCTCGTTGAGCCAGACCGCGCCCTGGGCGGTCTTGCCCATCTTGGCGCCCGAGGCGGTGGTGATCAGCGGCGAGGTCAGGCCAAAGAGGCTGGTCCGATCGAGCCGCCGGCCCAGCTCGACGCCGCTGACGATGTTGCCCCATTGGTCCGAGCCGCCCATCTGCAGCACGCAGTCGTAGCGCCGGCTGAGCTCCAGGAAGTCGTAGGACTGGAGCACCATGTAGTTGAACTCGAGGAAGCTCAGGTGTTGCTCGCGCTCGAGCCGCAGCTTGACCGAATCGAAGGCAAGCATCTGGTTGACCGAAAAATGGCGGCCGTACTCGCGCAGGAAGTCGACGTAGTTGAGCCGGTCCAGCCAGTCGGCGTTGTCGATCATGATGGCGTCGGTCGGGCCGTCGCCGAACACCAGGTACTGGTCGAAGATGCGCCGGATGCCGGCCATGTTAGCCTGAATCTGATCGTCGCTCAGCAACTGACGGGCCGCTTCCTTGCCCGAGGGGTCGCCGATCTTGGAGGTGCCGCCGCCCATCAGCACGATCGGCTTGTGGCCGGTCTTCTGCAGCCAGCGTAGCATCATGATCGGCACCAGGCTGCCGACGTGCAGCGAATCGGCGGTGCAGTCGAAGCCGATGTAGGCGCGGATCGGGCCCTTTGCGGCGCGCGCGTCGAGCCCGGCCAGATCGGTGCACTGGTGCAGGTAGCCGCGGCCGGTGATCTCGCGCAGGAAGTCCGAGCGGGGCTCAGTCATGGTCGTCCAGTTGGCTGTCGATCGGTTCTGCGGCCGGCGCGGAGGCACCGCTTGCCGGGAGGAGGCGGATTTATCACAATCGCCCTCGGTTCACAAATCACCAGTCCTGGAAAATCATGACCGATAGCGGCGGGGGAGGCGCGAAGCTGCGCTGGGCGCTGGGCCTGATGAGCGGCACCTCGCTCGACGGCCTCGACGCAGCGCTCATCCGCAGCGACGGGCGCGGCCGGGTCGCGGCCGGCCCGCGCCTGACCCGGGCCTACGACGCAGCGTTCCGCGGCCGCCTGCGCGCCGTGCTCGGTGAGAAGGGGCCGGTGGACGCGGTCGAGCGCGAGCTGACCCTGAAACATGCCGCGGCGGTGCGGGACCTGCTGGCCGAGGCGAAGATGGCGGCGGCCGAGGTCCGCGTCGTCGGGTTCCACGGCCACACCCTCTGGCACCAGCCCGAAGCCGGCCGCACCCGGCAGATCGGCGACGGCGCCCTGCTCGCCGCCGAGACCGGGATCGAGGTGGTCTGCGACTTCCGTGCCCGCGACATGGCCGAGGGCGGGCAGGGCGCGCCGTTGGCGCCGCTCTACCACGCCGCGCTCGCCGCGGCGTTGCCTAAGCCGCTCGCGGTGCTCAATCTGGGCGGGGTCGGGAACCTGACCTGGATCGGGCCGGACGGGGACCGGATGCTCGCCTTCGACACCGGCCCGGGCAATGCCTTGATCGACGATTGGGCGGCACGCCACAGCGGCCGCCCGGTCGATCTGGACGGGGCGCTGGCGCGCGCCGGCCGGGTCGCGGAAGACGCGCTGGCCGAGCTGCTGGACCATCCCTACTTCGCCCTGCCGCCGCCCAAGTCGCTCGATCGCGGCGCCTTCGACCCAACGCCGGTCGCGGGCCTCGCCGCGGCCGACGGCGCCGCCACCCTGACCGCCTTCACCGCCGCCGCGGTGGTGCGCGCCTGCGACCATCTGCCGGCGCCGCCCCGGCGCTGGCTGGTGACCGGCGGCGGGCGCCATAACCCGGCGCTGATGGCGGCGCTTGCGGCGCGGCTCGCGGCGCCGGTGGCCGCGGTCGAGGCGGTCGGCTGGGACGGTGACGCGCTGGAGGCCCAGGCCTTCGCCTATCTCGCGCTGCGCGCGCTCGACGGCCTGCCGCTGTCGCTGCCCGGCACCACCGGCGTCGCGCGCCCCGTGACCGGCGGAGTCCGGCACCGGGCCTAGGTCGAGTGACCGGAGCTCCGGTTAGCGGATCGGGACGGGCTGGCTGGGCACCAGTACCTTCTTGGACAGGTAGTCGCCCAGTTGCTGTTCGAGCTGGTCCAGGCTGTCGTGGAAGAAGTGATTGGCGCCGGGGATCAGGCGGTAGTCGATCTCCAGGTTGCGCTGGGCGCAAAGTTTTTCAACCAGTTTTGCGACCGAGTCCGGCGGCACGATCTCGTCCTCCGCGCCCTGGATGATCATGCCCGAAGAGGGGCAGGGCGCGAGGAAGGTGAAGTCGTATATGTTGGCCGGCGGCGCGATCGAAACGAAGCCGCTGATCTCCGGGCGCCGCATGAGCAGCTGCATGCCGATCCAGGCGCCGAAAGAGAATCCGCCGATCCAGCAGGCGCTGGCGCCGCCGTTGAAGCCCTGCAGCCAGTCGAGCGCCGAGGCCGCATCGGAGAGTTCGCCCTCGCCGCGATCGAAGCTGCCCTTGGAGCGGCCGACGCCGCGGAAGTTGAAGCGCAGGACCGAAAAGCCACGGCGCGCGAAAGCGTGGTACAGGGCGTAGACCACCTTGTTGTTCATGGTCCCGCCGTGTTGCGGATGGGGGTGCAGCATAATCGCGATCGGCGCCCCCGGGGTCCGATTATGTTGGTAGCGGCCTTCCAGCCGGCCCTCCGGGCCGTTGATGATCACCTCTGGCATGTCGTGTGGTCGTTCCTCGTTATCCGATGGTTTTGTTGCAACGGGAAAAACTGATTTTCTCCCGTGGTCTTTAGCCCAATGACCTATGCGATACCCAACGAAAGCCCGGAATTTGGCGGAAATCCCTTGGAGATCATACTTGACCAATTTGGTCAGATACTATATATATCCCTACTAGGAACCTGTGTTTTTTCATGGCGCTGGCCGCCTTCGGGTACCATATTCCCGGGCAGAACGCAGCCAGATAATAGCATGATGGGTAGTGCCATGTTGAATTCCATCCGGTCCAACATCGACTCCATGATGGCGCGGGACCCGGCGGCGCGGTCACGTTTAGAAGTAGTCGTTTGTTATCCCGGATTCCAGGCCTTGATATTCCATCGCTTGACCCACGGGTTGTGGCGGCGGGGCTGGCGGCTTTTGAGCCGCTGGATCTCTCAAATCGCCCGCTTGGTGACCGGGATCGAAATCCATCCGGCCGCGGTCATCGGCGACGACTTGTTCATCGACCACGGCATGGGCGTGGTGATCGGCGAGACCAGCCAGATCGGCGACGGCGTGACCCTCTACCACGACGTCACCCTAGGCGGCGTCGCGCCCAGCGTCGACAGCCACAACCAGCGCAACACCAAACGCCACCCGACGCTGGAGGACGGCGTCATCGTCGGTTCCGGGGCCCAGGTGCTGGGGCCGATTACCGTGGGACGGGACGCCCGCATTGGCGCCAACGCGGTGGTGACCAAGGACGTGCCGGCCGGGGCCACCATGGTCGGCGTTCCGGCCCGGGCGGTCCAGCCGCGCGAGCCGCAGAATCGCGATCAACCGCGCTTCGTCGCCTACGGCACGCCGACCGGCGACCTTCCGGACCCGGTGGCGCGCGCCATAGACGGTCTGCTCAACGAAGTGCAGACGCTGCGCGCCCGGGTCAACGCCCTGGAGGAACAGGGTCAGACCGGCGCGATCGACGTCGAGGACGGCGCGGCGGAGCTTGGAGGCGAAGTTGGAGCCGATTGCCCACCGGGCAAGTATTGATGGGTTGAAAGAACGACAATCGAATACGCGGGGATCGTGGCGCCCCGCGCGGAACGCCAAGGGAGACGCAGGGTGAAACTCAGCACCAAGGGCCGATACGCGGTGATGGCGATGGTCGATCTCGCCATGTTCAGCGACAACAAGCCGATCTCGCTCGCGGACATCGCCGATCGTCAGGAGATATCGCTGTCCTATTTGGAGCAGCTCTTCGCCAAGCTTCGGCGCGGCGGACTGGTCCGCAGCGTCCGCGGGCCGGGCGGCGGCTATCTGCTTGCGCGCGAGGATACCGAGACCCGGATCTCCGACATCATCCTGGCGGTCGACGAACCGATCCGCGCGACCCGCTGCACGCCGGGCCAACCGTACGGCTGCCGAATCAACAAGAGCCGCTGCATGACTCACGATCTCTGGGAGGAGCTGGGCAACCAGATCTACCTCTATCTGAGTTCGGTAACCGTTGCCGACGTGGTAAAAAAGCAAATCCTCGGCACCAGCGGCTTGATTCGCAAAACCGAAGACAGCAACGACCCGGTCTTCGCGGCCGAATGAGCGTTCCCGGTCCGGTGCCGCCGCGCGGCGCGGCCCGCGCCGGCCGATGACCCTCGCGCATCCGTCTGGCCCCATGACGCGAACCACCTACCTAGATCACAACGCCACAACGCCGCTCTTGCCCGCGGCCGCGGCCGCCATGACCGAGGCCCTGGCGACAGCCGGAAACGCCTCTTCCGTGCACCGTTTCGGCCGCCTCGCCCGGCGCAAGATCGAGGCGGCGCGCGCGGCGGTTGCCGCGCTCGCCGGCGCGCGGCCGGAAGGCGTGATCTTCACCAGCGGCGGCACTGAGGCCAACAACCTGGCGCTGGCCGGCACCGGAAGAACGCGGCTCCTGGTGTCGGCTGGCGAGCACGATTCGGTCCTCAACGCCGCCCCCGGCGCGGTCCGCATTCCGCTGACCGGGGAGGGACTGGTGGCGCCCGCGGCGCTCGATGCCCGACTTGGCGAATCGTCTGTGCCGGCGCTGGTCTCGATCATGCTGGCCAACAACGAGACCGGTGCGATCCAGCCGCTCGCCGAGTTGACGCATGTCGCCCGGACCCATGGCGCGCTGGTTCACTGCGATGCCATCCAGGCCGCCGGCAAGCTGCCGCTCGACTTGGACGGGCTTGGCATCGATCTGATGAGCCTCTCGGCGCACAAGCTTGGCGGGCCTCAGG
>SMUX01363681.1_pt1 | contig 10887 bp, 6 predicted proteins | sample 2456431 | NCBI WGS metagenome assembly SMUX01 (sample SAMN11095930, study PRJNA526329) | marine sediment metagenome | biome: Marine sediment; feature: Surficial sediment; material: Deep marine sediment; isolation source: Hadal surficial sediment | place: Pacific Ocean | collected 2014-11 | depth 0-1... | reverse complement strand
GAAAAAGATACCGCTAAAAAACTGGGACGAATTGGATGATCGCGTACCTACTTACGCCATCGTCGCTAACGTCGACCTTGTCGTTGTGCGGTACGACGACCAGGTTTCGGTGTTGTACGGTCGTTGCCAACATCGCGGAGCGCTAATGTCGGATGGCCGCGTCGAAGGCGACAATCTGATTTGCGGCGTGCACAATTGGGATTACCGGTACGACACGGGCATTAGCTCCTACAGTAATCAGGAGAAACTCCACAAATTTTCATCTTTTCTCGAGGACGGCCAAGTCTTGGTCGACGAGGACGAAATTGCCGCCTGGGAGAAGGTAAATCCTCAACCCTATAAACGGGACGAGTATCTAGGTCTCTATGCCGATCCCCACGGAAGCCCCGTAGAGCCGCACGTCAATCTGATCCAGGACTATGCACGCAATGGCCTCTCCAAGACCGGCCATCATGGAGTGGTTGCAGCCATGGGGGTGCCGCGCAATGAGCTGCCGTCCTGGGACGACATACAGTTCATTACGGCACAGCTTCATACTCCACCCTTGCTCGACGACGATGATGTCGGAACAAATGTTGTTGTCGGCCCGGCGGCCGCGCGGCCGCTCGAGCTTGCTATTCCACTATTCGTGTCGGACATGAGTTTTGGCGCCTTGTCCGAACCCGCAAAAGTCGCCCTCGCACGCGGCGCTGAACTTGCCGGAACGGGTATCTGCTCAGGCGAGGGAGGCATGTTGCCGGAAGAACATGCGGAGTATTCACGTTACTTTTACGAGCTCGCATCGGCCCGATTTGGCTTTTCCATGGAAAAATTGGCGAATGTCCAGGCGTTTCACTTCAAGGGAGGTCAAGGGGCCAAAACCGGAACCGGCGGACATCTGCCGGGCGACAAAGTAAAGGGTAAGATTGCGCTTGTGCGAAATTTGAATGAAGGAGAAGACGCGATTTCTCCCGCCCGCTTCCCCGAGTGGACAACGACTTCTCAAATCAAAGAGTTCGCAGACGAAGTCCGCGACGCCACCGGTGGAATTCCGATTGGTTATAAGCTGTCGGCGCAGCACATTGAAAAAGATATAGACGCGGCCATCGAGGTCGGTGTCGATTACATCATACTCGATGGGCGCGGCGGCGGCACGGGCGCGGCGCCCCTCATATTCCGCGATAATATCTCGGTCCCGACAATTCCCGCCCTGGCCCGCGCCCGACGCCATCTTGATGATCTCGGGCAATCCAATATTTCCCTCATCATAACGGGTGGCCTGCGTAAACCCGCGGACTTTGCCAAGGCTTTGGCGCTCGGCGCCGATGCAGTGGCTGTTTCGAATGCCGCAATTCAGGCCATTGGATGTCTTGGCATGCGCGCCTGCCACACAAATAACTGTCCGGTCGGTATCGCAACGCAAAATCCGGGTCTTATGGCGCGCTTGGAAGTGGAAAAGTCTGCACAGCAGCTGTCCCGCTTCTTTGAGGCATCTGTCGAACTGATGAAAATCCTCGCCCGCGCCTGCGGCCACAGCCATCTCAGCCAGCTCGTCTCCGATGATCTTGTGACCTGGAAGGAAGAAATGACGCACCTCGCGGGCATCGACTATGGCGGTCTCCGGAAACCGGCTTGACGCTCTTTCAGGCTGCCGCGAGCCGCAACCCAAAACAGCAGCGCGTCTATTTCGGCCGCCGCTTGCTGAAATCGGGATCCCAATTGGGAGCCGTGAGATTTAAAGGATAGCCGCAGGCGTAATCGTAGCTCGGCTTGACCACGTATTTGCGGTCGAACTCGGTCCAATTATAAGTCTCACCGGCGCGCACGATATAGGGCCAGTCCGGATGCGCGAACAGGGGGCGCCCGACGGCACATAGATCGGCGGCCCCAGAGGCAACGACATGCTCCGCGTGCTCGCCTTCCGCAATGCCGCCGTTGGCGATCATCGGCAGCCCACTGGCCTCTTTCAAGACCTGTGGCATCGGCGTATCGGAATTGGGATCCTTGTTGTTGCTCCAATCGAAACTCGACCAGTGAAGCGCGTCGATCGGCGCGTCGCGAAGCGCTTCGCCGATCGCTTTGGCATAGTCGACGCCGCCCTCCCAGGCGCCGGTGAAATCGTCGACACCGTCCTGCGACAGCCGCAAGGTAATGATCTTGTCGGGGCCGATTGCGTCGCGCACCTTCTGGCAGGCCAGGATAGCGGCGCGAACATTGTTTTCCGGCGAACCACCATATTGATCGGTGCGCTTGTTCTGCTTTGTATCGATGAACTGATAGTAGAGATAACCGTTGGCACCGTGCAGCTCGACGCCGTCGAAACCGGCCTCGATGCCCCGCGCGGCACCCTCTGCAAATCCTTCGGCAATGCGCTCGATTTCGTCCTCGCTCACCGCGCGCGCCGGTGGAAAGGTCACCTTGGGCCAATCTCCCGACAAGCCGCGATCATTTTTTTCGTCATCGGAATCCGTATACAGCACCCAGCCGGGGCTGTGCGAATCGCTTGCCGATACCGGCTGTTGGCCTTCGAACAGACATCTCGGATCGGTCACCCGTCCGCCATGCATGAGTTGCAATATAATCGGAATATTTTGGGCGTGCACGGCTTCGACAGTCTTCCGCCAGCCCGCGACATGCTTGGCGTTCGCGCAACCCGGCTGGCTGAGATAGCCCTTACATCCCAGTTCGTCATTCTGATAGGTACCCTCGGAGATGATCATGGCGACGCCGCCGCGCGCGCGCCGCCCGTAATAGGCCGCCATTTCGTCGGTCGGCGTGCCGTCCGCTTCTGCCGATTGGCGCGTCAGCGGCGCCATGACAATGCGGTTCTTCAGCTTGTATTTGCCCAGTTGGAACGAAGAGAAAGCAGATGCGAATTGCTCGGCCATTGATTGAATTCCTGGGAGGCTGGGTTGTTGGATTATTGGTTTTGCACTTTGGATCGAACAGCCGCCCGCGAAAACGAGCAAGCGACGAATCGCGCCGGCACGCTATTGCCCGACACCCGTGCCATTGCGAGCTAGGTTGAAATCATTTTTTTCTCGATCCCAACGCCGGCGGCGACAGCGCGTTCATATTCCAATGGTACTGTCGCTGAATCTTGCAATGCGATTCCGGTTGAATCGAACACAGTGATTTCGTCGTCGGATGTTCGGCCTTCCATCTTGCCGGCAACGACTTGGCCTATCTCGCCAGCGATATCGTTCTCGGTGATAACGCCTTGAGACAGGGGGACATTGATTTCGCCATCGTTGCGGCATTGCCGGATGTCATCCACAAATATTCGTGCGCGTTTTAGAATCTCCGATTCCAATTCCTGGTCGCCGCCCTTGTCGGCGCCGACGGCGGCAATATGCGTGCCCGGCGCAATCCACTCATCCTTGACGATCGGGCCTCGTGCCGGCGTCAGCGTAACCACGACGTCCGCGCCCGGCACCACGTCTTCAAGATCGGTCGACGTCTGAATTGTAAAATTGTCGTATTTAGGCTGCTGCTCGGCAACGAAATGGTCCAACGTGGCCTGACTACGGCTCCAGATGCGAACCTCCTGCCAGTCGAATATTTCGTTGCAGGTCGCAAGCGCGCCTTCGGCCATGTGCCCTGCTCCAACGATCGCCAGACTTTTCGAGTTTTTGCGCGCCAGCCATTTTGCCGACACCGCCGCCGACGACCCCGTGCGCATCACCGTGTGATAACTGCCGTCTAGAATGGCCAATGGGAAGCCGGTTTCGGGATGGGTGTAAATGAGGATCGAAAAAACGGTGGGCAGGCCGAATTTTTCGCGGTTTTGTTCGCGGATCGAGACCCATTTGCAGGCGGCCGCTTCGGGCTCTTCTATGTAGGAGGGCATGGCCTCCCATTCGCCGGGATATTTGTCGAGCACGATGTGCCCTTTCGGTTCCATGAAGAACCGACCCTCGCCATGCATCCTGTACGCCTGTTCGACGCACCCGTTATATTCCGCCGGTGTCAACAGACCTATCATATCAGCGCGGCTGAGGATGAGGGTCTTGCGGTTTGCCCAGTTTTCCATAAGGTCCGCTCCGTACTATTCGGCAGCAATCGGCTTGCCGGTCTGGCCAAACTTCTCGAAAATCCCAGTATAGCGTTTAGCCTCGGGCGCTCGATAGGTGGAATATTTCGAGGTGCTCTTGCCCAGATCGACTATTGCTTCGGCGAGTTTGACGCCGCAGACGACGCCGTCGAGGACGGGGATGCCTAGTTCTTTTTCAAGGCTATCGGCAAAGGAGGCGAACCCGGCACAACCGAGTAAAATAGCCTCAGCCATGTCTTCTTCCATCGCCCGGCGCGCTTCATCGCGTAACGCCTGCATGGCGCCTTCGGGGTCGCGTTCGATGTCGAGCACGTAATAGGGCGTCGTTCGCACCGAAACGCATTTGTGCGAAAAGCCGTAGCCCGCGACCATCTCCTCGATCATGGTCTTGATGCGGGGAATAACTGTCACAATGGAAAAACGAGCGGCGAGAATCGACGCTGTATACAAGGACGCCTCGCCAATACCCAAAACCGGCTTCGTTGTCGCCTCGCGGGCGCCCTGCAATCCGGGATCGCCGTAGCAGGCCAGGATATACGCGTCGCAGCCCTCCGCGTCGCCCTTCATTACTTCCTCGATCGTGCCGGGCGCCGACATGAACTCGTCATAATAGGATTCGATGCTTTCCGGACCAAATTCCGGGCTGACGCAAAACACTTCAGTCCCTGGCCGAGCCACGGACTGTCCCGCCTCACCGATGGCTTTGGTCATAGCTTGGGAGGTATTTGGATTGATGATTTTGATTTTCATTGCCCTTGTCCTTCGAGAAATTCGGCATTTAATTGGGGTGCAAATCCTGGCGCAAAGCTTCAGTCGCGGCCGCATCGAGCTCCAAGGCTGGCGTGACCACGACGCCATAGTCCGAACGTGCGCTGTCGACTGACAAATATCCGTCGCGAACATCCTCGACGACCTGCAGGCTATCACGCTCGAATGGGTTGCCATAACCACCGCCGCTGGGGCCGATCAAGACAAGTTTGTCGCCGGCCTTGACTGCTTTGTTGGGTAGCTTGGACGGCAGCGGCACGCCGTTGCCCTGGTTCGGTTCGAAAATGAGTGCCGATGTGAAACCATCGCCACCGCCGTCGAAACCCCACGGCGCGTAGACGTGACCTTCGCCCTCGACCGATACGCCGCCATCTTCGAGATACTCGAACTCGCGAATAGATCCGATACCGCCGCGCCACTTGCCCGGTGGGCAAGCATCGTTGCGCAACTCGTACCGATTGACGCGCAAGCGGAGGTGAGTTTCGATGTCCTCGATCGGATTATTGCGCGTGTTGGCATAGAGCGTGTCGACCGCATCGAGACCATCTTTGCCATATCGGCCGCCGTAGCTGCCCTCGTGAATCTCCATATGCACCCAATGGCTTTCGTCCTGGATACCCGAAAAGGCGATAACATGAAGATTGCCGATGCCGGCGCTGATTTGCTTGGGCACCGCCTGGCCGAGCGCTTTCATCAACGTGTCTGCTGCCTGGTTGCCGGTGCAAAAACGGGCAATGGTTGGCGCGGGAAAGGTTGGATTGACCAGGCTCGACGGCGGCGCAACGATTTTGATCGGCCGTGTCAGTCCTGAGTTTTGTGGAATGTGTCCATGGACCACCGTGTCGAGCAGGATCGAGCGTATGGTCAACCAGACGGCGCAATCTGTCGTGCCTTTGAGCGGCATGTTTATTGGCCGGTCAGCTACCTGCGGCGCGGTGCCGGAAAAATCGACGGTGATGGTGTCACCGTCGACAATGGCGGTTACTTCGATCGGCAGATCGCGCCGCATCGGATCGTCGCTGTCCTCGTATCCGTCAATATAAGTGCGTGCATTGTAGCGCCCATCGGGCAGTGCGGTGATGGCGTCGCGCATAACGCGTTCTGAATAATCCATCAGATCTTCATACGCCGCCTCGACGGTTGCCAAGCCATAGCGCTCGATCAGCTCGACAAACCGATCGGCGCCAATGCGAGCAGCGGCAATTTGCGCTTCCATGTCGCCGACCACCAGGTCCGATGCGCGAATATTGTCGCGCAGCATTTGCCAAAGCTGTTCATTCGCAACGCCGGCGCTGTAGATCTTTAGCGCTTTCATTTGCAGGCCTTCGGCATAGGCGTCCATGGCATCGACGATGCCGCAACTGCCTGGGCTCAGCGCACCGATATCGAGATGGTGCGCGGTCGTTACGGAAAATCCAACCAAAGTTGCGTCGAAATATACCGGTATGCAAAAAGCGACATCCGGACCGTGCGACGCACCGTGATAGGCGGAGTTATGAATTATGACGTCACCGGGGAAAATGTCGTCGCCGCGTTCGGCGAAGATTTGCAAGATGCCTTCTATATATCCCGGTATCGGTCCCGATTGCAGCGGCGTGCTCTGCGGTGTCTCGCATAACTGACGACCGATGGGATCGGTAAGGGCGGCGCCGAAATCCTCTGATTCGCGGATGATGGAGGAATAGGACATACGCATGAGCTTGTGTCCCATTTCGACCGCGATACTCTCCAGTGCGCCCTGTATGACACTGGCCGTAACAGGGTCGATACGAGTCCTGCCATCGCTCTTTTTCGAATGCGATTTTACGGCCATCGAATTAGCTCTCCTTACGCAGAATTATGTTTTCGCCGGTCTCTATCGTTGCCACCCAGTCCGGCGGTACGACGATCGTCGTATCCGTCTGAACAATAATCGCCGGCCCGGTGATCGACGCATCCGAGCTCAGGTTGTCGCGCTCGTAGTATGTCGTCTCGAACGGCCGCAGCTCGCCGGACACGCGAAATACGCAAGTTCCGCTACGCAATGCCGCCGCGTCCGTCGACTTACCGTCTTGTCGCGTCGGCGCGGCGATCTTTGGCATTATGCCGACACCCGTCATTCTAATATTCACGATTTCAATCGGGCTGTCGGTAAACACGTGCCCGTATTCTGCTTCATGGCGCTCGTGAAAAGCCCTCCAGACATCAGTCAAAACGGCAGCGTCTATGGGGCGATCGGGAAATTCTATGCGCAGCTCATAACCCTGTCCGACATAGCGCAGATCGCCGGCCCGGCTAAGTTGCACATCGGCATCGTCGATACCGTCGGCGGCATATTGACGGCGTAGATCGGCCTCGAGCGAAACAAAATCAGCTGAAAGTTTCTGCAAATCGACGCTTCCCTCAACCTGAAACTCGGTCTTGATGGTGTCGTATTTGAGGTCTGTGGTCAGCAATCCGGCCGCCGAAGTGATGCCTGGATGGGCGGGAACGATGACCTCCGGAATATCGAGCATGTCGGCGACTTCCGCACCGTGCAGCGGTCCGGCGCCACCGAATGCGACAAGCGCGAAGTCTCGCGGGTCGAGGCCTTTTTGGATGGTGCGCGATCGAATCGCATTGGCCATATTCGCGTTCAATATGGTCAGAATGCCCGCCGCGGTTTCCAGTGCATCGAGATTGAGCTCGGTCGCCAGCTTGTCAATCGCTACCCGCGCGGCATCTGCATCCAATGCCATAACGCCACCCAGAAAGTTGTCCTTGTCCAGCCGGCCGAGCACAAGATTGGCATCGGTCACCGTCGGCTGATCTCCCCCATGTCCATAGGCGGCCGGTCCGGGCCTTGAGCCCGCACTCTGAGGTCCCACTCGAAATGCGCCACCGCGGTCCACCGAAGCGATGCTGCCCCCGCCGGCACCGATTGTCTCGATGTCGATCATCGGTACCAGGACCGGATAACCGCCGACCCAGGTGTCGCGTGCCGTCGCCTCGGCGAAGCGGCCGTCGATTATGATGCCGATGTCTGCGCTTGTCCCACCGACGTCAAAGGTGATGAGCCGGTCGCGGCCACACAGACCCGCCGACCAGGCGCCGCCGAGCACGCCGGCCGCCGGACCGGACAATAGGGTGAGGACAGGTTTTTTGTTGACCAAAGCAGCCGTCGCCGCACCGCCATGGGAGCCCATGATGTGCAGATCGGCGTCGATCTGCACGGTCTTTAGTCCGGCCTCGAAATTGGCGACGTAGTCACGCACCTTGGGCCCTATGAAGGCGTTCATCGCAGCCGTCGTGAACCGTTCGAATTCGCGAAACTGGGGTGCAATACTGGCGGAGGTGGTGACAAAACATTCCGCATATTCTTCTTCAATTATCGCTTTGGCACGATCCTCGTGGGTCGAATCAATATAAGAGAAAAGGAAACACACGGCGATCGCGTCGACGCCGTCGGCCTTCAATTGACGCGCCGCCTCGCGCACGGCCCCTTCGTCGAGCGGCTGTAGGACATCGCCGTTGGGTGGCGTAATCCGGCCGCCGACGACCTTGCGATAGCGCCGCCGCGCCAGGGGCCGGGCCTGCCACGGAATATCCTGCATGATTGAATAATTTAAAGGTCTCTGGTGGCGCCCGATATGCAAAATGTCCCGGTAGCCTTCGTTGGTAACGATGCCGGTCTTGGCGCCCTCGTACTCGAGCACGGCGTTTGTGGCGATCGTGGTTCCGTGCAGCACATGGTCGATCCTGCGCGGGTCTATCGGTAAACGCTTGCACAGCGCTTCGATGCCGACGATCGCACCCACCGATGGATCGTCCGGTGTTGTCGGGACCTTGTGGATCGCAGTCGCGTTCGTTTCGGTATCTGTATAGATCAGGTCGGTGAAAGTACCACCGACATCGACCCCGATTAAATGCATTGGACGCTCCCTCCATGCGCAACCATATATGCCATCCGCGGCGTCGAAAAGATGCGCCGAACCGTATTATGGCCCAGCTTTGCGCCGCTTGCGGTGCAGCGAGGGATCGCGAATATCTGATTCGACAGAGAGACCCGAGCGATGGTCTCGTGTTCGCTGGTGGGCTAAAGCAGTTTCCGGGGTCGCCGCGGATTGGTGTGAGGGGTTAACATGGACGCCTGCAATGGTGCTGCACATGATCCGCGCCCACGGTTCGGCCGATGGGCGATCGGCCTGGTTGGGGCTTTGGCCATCGTTTTAGCATCATCGGGGCTCGCACAAGCGAGTTACGAGGCCGGGATGCACGCCTTCGTCACCGGCAAGTTCGACGAAGCGTTGAAGAATTTCGAACCGCTGGTGGAACAAAATCATTCGCCGTCGCAGACGGCACTGGGTTTGATGTACATGAATGGGCTCGGCGTGCGCAAAGATCCGGCACGCGCCGCCTTACTCTTCATCCAAGCGGCGGCGGCGGGAAATGTGGCCGCGGCGAATTACTTGGGCGCGCTCTATCAGCTTGGCGTTGGTGTACCGCGGCGACTGGATTGGGCTTATCGTTGGTATCTCCAGGCGGCCGAAGGCGGTTACCCGGAAGCCGAGCTCAGCCTGGGCATTGTCTATGAACAGGGCTTGGGTGTGGCGGTCGACGACGAACAGGCGGCCAAATGGTATGGCCGAGCCGCCGCACGCGGATTGGGCGATGCGCTGTATCGTTTGGCGCTGCTATACGACGCAGGCCGTGGCGTCGAGCAGGACGCGACGAAAGCGGCGGTGCTATTGGAACGGGCGTCGGCTCGCGGTAATGCGCAAGCACGCACCGCGCTCGGCCGGAAATACTACAACGGTGACGGCGTCCCAATGGACCCGGTGGTTGCTTATATGTACCTGGAACTAGGTGCCGGTCTTGGCGATAATTCGGGTGCCGTGACAATGAACCAAATCGAGCTTGAATTAACGCCGACCCAACTCGATGAAGCCCGCAGACTGGCCCGCAACTGGCGTCCGTTCTGATCGCCGGTAGCAATACTTTCTACGACGCTATTTCCAAATCCTTGTCGTAAGGCCCGGCCTCAACGGCGTCGGCCATTCCAAGATCACCGGTCAAAAGATGGACCGCTTCGGCCTTCCACGAGGCGACAACCTGGTCGCCGACATCGATCGGTTGGCTGAAATAATGCGCGTCGGGAACATTGGCGACAAACGCCTCGTTGTCCGGTACGTCCAGGTTCACCTTGACATAGGTGCCTTGATACTCGATCGCGTGGACCGTGCCGGCGAGCTGATTAACGCCGTCCGGATTGCCATCACTTTTTTCAAGATCGATGTGATCGCGGCGCACAGAAATATGAAGTTTGTCGCCTTGCGAAACTACAACGTCGCCGACACCGAATTCGAATAGCCGCCCATGATCGCCGTGCAGCCTCACGACCGAGCCCGACTGGCTTTGCACCGTTCCATGGAGCACGTTCTGCCCGCCCATAAACCGGGCGACATAAGCATTATGGGGTCTTGCGTAGACATCCTCCGCTGGCGACGCCTGCACAATATGCCCTTGATCCATGACCACCACCTGATCGGCGACGGCTATCGCCTCGAGCTGCGTGTGGGTTACGTGAATGAATGTAATACCGAGGTCGCGCTGCATCTGGCGCAATTCACCGCGCATTTGCAGACGCAGGAATTCATCCAAAGCCGACAGCGGCTCATCGAGCAACAGCACTCTGGGATTCGTTATAACCGCACGGGCCAAGGCAACTCGCTGTTGTTGTCCGCCGGAAAGTTGCGCCGGCATACGCTCAGCCAACTGATCCAGTTGGACTTTTTCCAATATTTCCTGCGCCTCGGCCCGGCGCTCCCGCTTGGCCATGCCCTGCATCTTGAGCCGGAACGCGACATTGTCGAGGACCGTCAAGTGCGGAAACAGCGCATAGCTTTGGAACATCATCGCCGTGCCGCGCTCAACCGGGGCCAGGCCGGCGACCGAATTTCCCCCGATCATGATAGCTCCGCTGGTCGGCGTTTCGTGGCCAGCGATCATCCGCAAGATCGTCGTCTTGCCGCATCCGCTGGGGCCGAGCAGACAGCAATAAGTTCCGCCTTCGATGGTCAGGTCGATCTCATCGATGGCCGTTAGCGAGCCGAATTGTTTGGTGACTG
>SMUX01105841.1_pt1 | contig 10898 bp, 9 predicted proteins | sample 2456431 | NCBI WGS metagenome assembly SMUX01 (sample SAMN11095930, study PRJNA526329) | marine sediment metagenome | biome: Marine sediment; feature: Surficial sediment; material: Deep marine sediment; isolation source: Hadal surficial sediment | place: Pacific Ocean | collected 2014-11 | depth 0-1... | reverse complement strand
TCCGTACTCGAGGCTCTGGATAAGGACAAATACCAGGTGTTTCAGGTGGGAATCACGCGCGATGGAGCATGGCTGACCGGTGATGACGTGATCGGCGCCTTTGAACGCGGAGGTGAAGCGAGCCTCAGCCCTGCGACGATTCTGCCAGAACCGGGCGATCGGGGCCTATATGCTCGAAGCGCTGCGGCCGGCTTCTCGAGGATCGCAGATCTGGACGTGGCGGTCCCTATATTGCATGGAACCTATGGAGAGGATGGAACGATCCAGGGCATATTCGAGATGGCAGAGCTGGCCTATGTAGGCGCAGGAGTGCTCGCCTCGGCGGTGGCTATGGACAAAGGCCTTTTCAAGTGGCTGATGCGCGCACACGACATTCCAGTTTTGGAATTTGCCATCATCGATGGCTCCAGCCTTGAAGAGGATATCGAGAGTGCGCTGGACAAGGCCGAAGCGGTCTCTGAATATCCGCTCTTTATCAAGCCAGCCAACATGGGCTCTTCGGTAGGCGTGAGCAAGGTACAGAGTCGCTCAGATCTCGTCGAGGGGCTGATGGATGCCGCCCAATATGACCGCCGCCTCCTGGTGGAGCGGGGGATTGAAGCACGTGAGATCGAGCTGAGCGTGCTCGGAAACGAGCATCCAGAGGCATCTGTGCCGGGAGAGGTCATTCCCAGCGACGAGTTTTACAGCTATCGCGCGAAATACATTGACGATCAATCAGAGCTGCTCGTTCCGGCCCCGATCGATTCCGAGACGACAGAGGAAGCGCGCCGCATCGCGGTCGAAGCATTCAAGGCTATTGATGGAGCCGGGATGGCAAGGGTCGACATGCTGCTCGAAAAGGGGTCCGAGCGCCTGTATCTGAACGAACTGAATACGGTGCCTGGGTTTACGAGCATCAGCATGTATCCAAAGCTCTGGGAAGCCAGCGGGCTTTCGTACCCCGAGCTCATGGACCGCCTGATTGAGCTCGCTCAAGCGCGGCATAAGCAAAAGGACAAGCTGGTTCGCACCTATTCGGGAGCTGTCTCTTGAAGCAATTATTGCGGCGGGCTGAGCTGAGATCGCCACAAACGAGAGCGTTGCGCCAATGAGCCTGGCAATTCGACGCCCGCGTCTTTCCATACTCGACCGTTTCTCAGGCGGATCGCCGAGTCGATCCCGCAGGCGCACAGGCAAGCGCTCAACCGCGCGACGGAACGTCACACGCATACCGATGGCCTATCCGATTGGTCGAGAGGCCGCGCAGGCACTCGGGAACCCGGTACGGAGACGACGCACTTATACGATCCCGCTGCCGGATGAGCTGGGCGCAGAAATCAGCCTGCCCGCGCTCCCCAGGCTGCGTTTGGGTCGACGAACTCTCACGGTGCTCTTGCTCCTGGGCTGGTTGATGACCGCTCATCGAGCCTGGGTCAGTGACCAGTTTCGGATCAACGACGTGTCGATCGAGGGCGCTGGCCTGTTGAGTGCGGCGCAGATTGAATCCATCGCTCGAGTACGGGGAAGCCATGTCTTTGCGATGGATCCCGGGATGGCTGAACAGCGCCTGGTTTCCTACCCGGAAATCGATGCGGCCGATGTCCGCCTGCAGTGGCCCGGAAACAAGGTGACGATCCAGGTGGAAGAGCGGCGACCGATCGTCGAGTGGCACGATGGCGGCAAGACCTGGTGGCTGAGCGCTTCCGGCGTGGCGTTTATTCAGCGCCAGCCTTATAAGGCGATGGTCGAGGTTTCGTCATCAGAACCGGTTCTGGAGATCAGCCAAAACGCACTCGTTCCGGCCATCAATCCGGAAGTGATCTGGACCGCGGTCATGCTAACCGAGCAGCTGCCCTATGCCACAAACCTGACGTACAGCGCGGACCATGGCTTTGGATTCGACGATCCGCGCGGTTGGAAAGTGCTTTTTGGCGATCGTGGCGACATCGATACCAAAGTGAAGGTATATGAAGCAATCGCCCTGTCCCTGGTCGAGCGTGGCCTTGCGGCAGTTTTGGTGAGCGTCGAAAATCCAGACTCACCCTATTACAAGTTGACGAGGTAACCCGTGGCTACTCTCATCGGACCTGAAGAGAAAGTATTTGTTGGACTGGACGTCGGAACCACGAAAGTCTGCATGCTGGTCGGGCATCTGGATCCCGAGAACCGACTGCGTGTGATCGGAGTGGGCAGCGTGCCCTCCATGGGCATGCGTAAGGGCGGCGTGGTGAACCTGGAAGCGCTCAGCAAGGCGATCTCGCTCGCCAAAGACAAGGCCGAACGTACCTCCGGCTTTGAGATCACCTCTGCGCTGGTCAGCCTATCCGGCAATCAGATCGAATCGATGAACAGCCGCGGAATGGCCGGCGTGACCGGCCGCACCATTGGCTATGACGATGTGGCCCGTGCGCTGGATGCGGCGCGTTCAGTGGCCATCCCATTCAACCGGGAACTGGTTCACGTCATACCGCGCGGATTTGTCGTCGATGGCCAGGACGGAATTCGATCCGCCATTGGCATGTACGGCTATCGCTTGGAAGTCGAAACCCATATCGTTACCGCCAACCAGACCTCGCTCCGGAATCTAGAGAAGGCGGTGGAGGCTGCTGGAATCGATATCGACGGGTTCGTTCTTTCCTCGCTTTCCGCGGGTGAGCTGGTGCTTTCGGAAACTGAGCGAGAGATGGGCGTTGTGGTTTGCGATATCGGTGGGGGAACCTGCGACATCGCGGTCTACATTGAAGGCGCTTCGTGGCATACGGCTGCCATTCCAGTCGGCGGCGATCATATGACCAACGACATTGCCCAGGGATTACATCTGCCGCAGGAGACCGCCGAGAGCATCAAGATCCAGCACGGCACCTGCCGCCCCATGATGGCAGACCACGACCAACTGGTGACGATGAAACCCTTTGGACAGGGCAGCAACATCCAGGTTCGGATCGAGGATCTTGCCGGCATTCTCGAGCCGCGCGCCGAAGAAATCTTTTCGTTGGTGCGACAGGAGATTAAGCGCTCCGGCTATGATGCGCTGCTTCCCGCCGGCCTAGTTCTGACAGGCGGGGCGAGCCAGGTGCATGGTCTCGATTTAGTAGCGGCCGATGTTTTACAGTTGCCGGTTCGGAACGCCCAACCGGATCGATTGCGTGGACTGGTGGACAAGCTGAATGACCCTGCTTATTCGACAAGCGTCGGACTGCTCCATTGGGGTCGGCTTCAGGAAGAAGACGTCATTCTGGATCATCACTCAATGGCCTGGCCGCGATTCGATTTGGGTCGTGCGGCAGAATTACTAAAACGTTTACTACCGGGCTAGCGCCCGACATCGGAGACCGCAGATCGTCCAGAGGAGGACAACATGCAACCAGCACCACAGATAGAGTCATTTGCACGAATTAAAGTAGTCGGGATCGGCGGGGGCGGCAGCAACGCCGTGAACCGCATGATCGAGGAGGGCATGGCTGGAATCGAATTCGTTGCCATCAACACCGATGCCCAGGCGCTTCTGCTCTCGGACGCGCCCACCCGTGTTCGCATCGGCGACAAGCTGACGCGTGGCCTGGGTGCCGGCGGCGACCCCGAGGTAGGGAAGAAAGCAGCCGAGGAATCAGCTGAGGACGTGTACGAAGTCCTCAAGGGCTCCGACATGGTGTTCATTGCGGCTGGAATCGGCGGCGGGACGGGAACTGGCGCTGCGCCAGTGATTTCCCAGATCGCAAAGGAAATCGGCGCTTTGTCCATCGCCGTAGTTACTCGTCCGTTTACCTTCGAGGGTTCCAAGCGGATGCAGGCCGCGGAAGCCGGCATCGACGAATTGAAAGATCATGTTGATACGTTGATCGTGATCCCGAACGACCGGCTGATCCAGATCGCGGACAAAAAGGCCAGCCTGCAGGAATCGTTCAAGCTGGCAGATGATGTGCTGCGCCAGGGGATCCAGGGCATCAGCGAACTGATAACCGTGCCTGGCCTGATCAACCTGGACTTCGCGGATGTGCGCACCATTATGTCCGAAGGCGGAGCAGCGTTGATGGCGGTTGGGAGTGCTTCTGGCGAGGATCGAGCCCGGATCGCGGCAGAGCAGGCGATTTCAAACCACCTGCTCGATATCACCATCGATGGGGCGCGCGGCATCCTGTTCAACGTGACCGGTGGCTCCGACTTGAGCTTGTACGAGGTCAATCAGGCCGCGGCCATCATCAAGGAGACCGCACATCCCGATGTGAACTTGATCTTCGGCGCGGTGATCGATCCCGCCATGGGAGATGATCTGCGCGTGACCGTTATCGCGACCGGGTTTGAGCGCACCGGTGGGATGAAACGATCCTCCTCCCGCATGCGACGACTCGCGCAGTCTGCTGTTGTTCAGGAGCAGACCCAAATCGAGTCCGTAGAAAACGCAATACCGGCCGACGAATTCGTGCCGCAGACGATTGACGTTAACGATCTAGACATCCCGGCTTTCTTGCGGCGTCGCTAGCCCGCAAGGAAGCAATATTGAAGCTCGCTCCGCCTGCGCTCCGGGCCTTTCTGGAACCTGAGGCTATTGCGGGGACCCAACAAGCCGCGGGTGCCGGACCCTCCTCCCGGCACCCGTACTCATTCCCCGACCGATCAAACTGACTTGCCCCAGCATAGCTGGGGGCGCCCGTACTCTATCTCCAACCGATCAAACTGACTTGCTCCAGCACAGCTGAGGGCACCCGCTTTGTCATTCCCATTACTAGAGTACTAAAAACTTTAAGGTCGATTCACCCCCTCGGGGGTTGGCCTGTAATATTCACCATGCTACAAGCCCCGTCCCGTCCGGCACATATTTGGGTCAACATCAAGCCGTTCGGTATATCTGGCGTCAAACAAGTGTTCGAGCGGGAAAAACTGCCAATGCAATGCCCGTACTGCCAAGGCAACCAAACAAGAGTGATTGATACCACTCACGATGCCAAAGGCGGCGTGCGAAGGCGGCGAGTATGCAAGGTCTGTGGCGAGCGGTATAGCACTTACGAGCGGGCCATCCTTACGGCCCCGCTGTTGATAAAAGCAGACAACAGCCGAGAGGCATTCGATCGTGAGAAGCTGGCTCGAGGGGTCAGAATCGCATGCGCGAAGCGACCGGTTTCGGCCTCAGACATCGATAGATTGGTAGGGGAAGTCGAAGCTAGGCTGCAATCGCTGGGAAAGCCGGAGATCGAGGCCCGAGTGGTGGGGGACCTGGTCATCAACGGACTGAAAGAGCTCGATCACATCGCATATATTCGCTACGCGATCGTGTATCTGGGCATGGATGACCTGCATGACATTCGGAACGAAATCGACCAACTCCTGGAAGCCTGATCACAAATGAATATGGCCGCGGTTACAACAAGACCGCCAGATGTCGGGTGTAGCACTCGCCGTGGGGAAACTTTCTCCAGCCTGCGCCCGAATATCTAATCTTCTCTGCTGGAGGAGCAAGAAGATGCCCTGAGGAGGGTGGAATGCTGGAGACCTCGGATCCTGAGGTGCGGGTACAGGCGAAAGAACTCGACCTGTCGCCAACACCTCCGCTCCCGGAAGATCTACCAACAATTGAGTTAGCCGAAAATGCTCGTACGGTCTTGATGAAGCGCTATGTCCGGCGCCAATCGGACGGCGAAGCCGGCGAAACCGTGGACGAGATGTTCTGGCGAGTCGCCTATCATGTTGCAGCTCCAGACGTCGAATTTGACGGTGACCAGTTAGCGCTTGCGCGCGAGTTTTACGAGCTGCTCGTTTCAAAACGATTTTTCCCCAACTCACCGACCTTCACTGGCGCAGGCACTCCATTGGGCCAGCTTGCGGCCTGCTTCGTGCTCCCTATATCGGACGACATGGGCCGCGATGAATCCGGCATTTTCCAGACCTTGCGGGACGCGGCGCTTATTCAGCAAACCGGCGGCGGAAATGGATTTTCCTTCAGCAAACTGCGGCACAAGGGATCGCTCGTTAAATCCTCGGCCGGCATGGCTACCGGGCCGGTTGGATTCTTGCGAGTGTATGACAAGGCCTTTGGAGAAATCGCTCAGGGCGGCACGCGGCGCGGGGCAAACATGGCGGTCTTGCGCGTCGACCATCCCGACATTCGCGATTTCATCACCTGCAAAGTAGACGAGAACCAGATCACGAATTTCAACATCTCAGTAGGAGTGACCGATGCGTTTATGGAAGCGGTGCGAAACGACACGACCTATGATTTGATCGCGCCTTCCTCTGGCGAGACCATTGAGACCGTCCAGGCGCGCGAGATTTTCGACCTGGTGGTGGAGCATGCCCATCACAACGGAGAGCCAGGCATCTTATTTTTGGATTCCGCCAATCGAAACAATCCAGTGCCCCACCTGTATGAGCTAGAAGCCACAAACCCTTGTGGTGAACAATGGCTCGGGCCCTACGAAAATTGCTGTCTGGGATCCATCAATTTGGCGCAGCACTGCGGGGCGAGTGGTGCAGTGGATTGGGAGAAGCTCGAAGCGAGCATCGTTCTCAGCACGCGTTTCCTGGACAACGTGGTGAGCGCTAACGCCTACGTACCCGCCGTGCCTCAGCTTCAAGCAGCCGCAATGCGCGCACGGCGCATTGGCCTGGGGATCATGGGCCTGGGCGACCTGATGTACAACGTGGGAGTTCGTTATGGGTCGGAAGAAGCGCAGGAATTTGCCGCCCAGGTGATGGAGTTCGTTCGCTACCACTCGATGAAGGCCAGCATCGAGCTGGCAAGTGCGCGCGGCCCATTCGAGGCCATTAAGGGGAGCATCTACGATCCGGCCAATCTTCGTTGGACCGCTCCGACCGCGATCGATGCCTACCAGCGGCACTTTGGTCGACCGGATCTCGATTGGACCGAAATAACGGTAGGCATTGAGCGGCATGGGATTCGAAACGCGGCTCAGACGACGATCGCTCCCACCGGAACGATCGCAACCGTCGCAGGATGCGAGGGCTACGGATGTGAGCCAGTGTTTGCCCTGGCGTATGTCCGGCATGTTGATGACCAGGGGACGGATCTCAAGCTGACCTATACCAGCCCGCTGTTCGAGCAGGCGCTGGTGGAGGCCGGCGTTGACGATGATGCCCGAGCACGCATTGTCGAGCAGGTAATGGAAGACGGAAGCTGCCAGCAGGTGGAAGAGGTCCCGGAGCACGTTCGGCACGCGTTTGCTGTCTCGCAAGACATCACGCCGGATGAGCATGTTCGCATGCAGGCCGCCATGCAGGCCTTTGTCGATAACAGCCTGAGTAAAACCTGTAATTTCCCCGAAGGGGCAGAGGTTGAGGATGTAGCTCAGGCCTATATGCAGGCCTGGGAGCTCGGGTGCCGAGGCTTGACCGTCTATGTAACCGGCTCGCGACAGAAGGTGGTGCTCGAGACAAAATCCACTGCTGATAAGCAATCGGTCACAGAAATCGACGACGATGGATTTGCCGATTCGCAGCTCCAGATGTGGATGCCTGGCAAGAAACCTCGCCCTAGACGCCTGGATGGCTCAACCATCAGCATGGAGACGCCAGTAGGCAAGGCGTTTGTGACGATCAATGAAAATGGCGGGGATCAGCCGTTCGAGGTGTTCATCACAACTGCCAAGGCGGGCTCTGAAACTGCGGCTATATCGGAAGCGATTGGACGATTGATTTCCCATATTCTGCGCCTTGCCTCCCCGGTGATGCCGCGCGATCGCCTGGAAGAAGTAGTGCGCCAGCTATCGGGAATCGGCGGAGGCCGGCCTACTGGATTCGGGACCGAACGAGTATTGTCCTTGCCGGACGGTGTGGCGCGCGGATTGGCCCACTATCTCGGAGAATCCGAGGAACGTATTAAAACCGATAAATCTGAGATGATTCCCATGGTCATAGGGGATCTTTGCCCAGATTGCGGGGCGGCTTCGATGGTAAACGAAGAAGGCTGCAGGAAGTGCTACTCCTGCGGGTTTAGCGAGTGCTGATCGGCTGACCGCTCGACAAACGTCGAGACCGGATTTGAGAGTCGGTCTGCTTCCCAGTCCGCGCGCAAGGACTTGCGAGGGACCCGATTGAAAAGGCGCAATACAACCAAAATTGAGGACGCTGTAGTAAAATTCGTCCTTGTGTACCCCGTCGGGGTACACTTAGTATGTCTTAGTCTAGATCGCCAAGAAGAATGACCTAAGGGAGAACAATGGCAATTACCAAGCCTGAAGAATCAATCATCAACGAGGTTGAAGAGCAGCGACCGGTATACCCAGCCGGTTTGTTGAGCAGTCAGGAGAAGGACGTGCTCATCGAACGCGGTGCCAGAAGCCTCTATCGCTGGTATACGACCCGCTCGCAGAAGACACGCAGGTGGCACCCGGATCAATCATTCAACTGGCGTGCCTTGCGCACCGATCACTCGACCGATGTGAATAAAGTGATTGAGGGCTTCTACGGGATAGAAAATTACGCACCCGATTACACCAGCAAGCTGACCCACATGATGCGCAAAAGCTACGGTCGAGCGAATTTTCAGATGCGTTGGGGTGCGGAAGAAGAAAAACACTCAGATTTGTGGTTGAACTGCATGCTGTTTATGCGCTTCCGGACACCGGAGTGGATCGATGATTACATGCAGTATCTTCGGAACGGAGAGTGGGCGCCTCCCTGGGAGGATCCGCTGCACGTGGTCTTATACGTCGTCATCCAGGAGCGCGCGACACAGCTTACGTATCAAAACATGGCCCGCATTGCCAGCGGCGAAAGCGACGTGCCTGGATTCACAGATGCTGTCGACCCTGAGCTGGTAAAGATTGCACGCACGATTTCTACAGACGAAGCGGCACACTACAATTTCTTCCTGGAAATTGCGCGCCTCTATCTGTATTACTATCCCGGTCAGACCATCGAAGCGTTGGTTGAAGTACTCGAAACCTTCGGAATGCCAGCTATGGAACTTGTTCCGGATGGGGCAGCCTTTGCGGAGCTGGTTTATCGTGGCGGCATTTACGGCCCGCGCGAGTATTCGGGTGACGTGCTCAAGGTCGCACTCAAGAACATGGGCGTCCACAATCGCCGGGCGCTTGAGAGGGGCGTGAAGCGCTCGCGCCAGATACCCGACACGAATGGCAAAATGCGCGACACGGCAATCTTCGACGGGTTCGATTACGAGGTCGTCGAGTCATCCGTAAAGCGCTTGTTTGATCGCCTCAAAGAGTACGAAGAGGAAGTCGGCCTGGCAGACATTATCCCCACCGAGTTTGTGGAAAGCGGATATTCGAGCCGCTAACCGCACAGGGATCTTTACGGAATCAATCCAAGCTACAAATTACAATTGAATAGGTTCCCCGAAGGAGATCATCCATTGGGATCACTTGCCGATTTAATCGTAGCGACTTCCAGCGATGCGGAAGCCATTGTGGCTTCCGAGTATCCGCTAGGCAGTTTTAAGGGGGTCAATGTCGACGGCCTCGATCCGCTGCAGATTGTAGCGCTCCACTCTGTGCTTGCAGGCAAGGAGCTTACCGAGCTAATTGGAAACTATGAGCCCATTGCTGCCGGCTCTGACAGCGGCCCGTGGCTGGTGAAAATTCCTGAGGACCTGATCGCGACCCTGGCCAACGTCTCTCCAGATAATCAAGCCTCGATCGGGAATCAGTGGGCCGCCTTGGAACCGCTGCAAGGGGCAGGTTGGTCTGAACAGGATGCGGTCGGGTACCTTGCTCGGCTCGTTCATTTTTCTCAGGTCGTCTCGTTCGAAAAAACGGAACTATTTCTGTGTGCATATGATTGAGCAACGGCCGACGTTCGGTCAGTCGAATTACTCCCGATCCGCGTGTGGGGTGCGAGGTAAGATGATTGGTCCGGCAGGTTCAAAAGAGGAGGCTGAAAATGGCTAAGGATCTAACCGTAATTCTCGAGAACCGCCCGGGAACACTGGCAGACCTGGGAGAGGCATTGGGTGGGGCAGGAATCAACCTCGACGCAATGTGCGGGTTTCCCTGCGAGGGGAAGGGAGTCATCCACATCTTGGTTGAAGATGCGGGTGGAGCGAGGAGTGCTCTGGAAGCCGCCGGTCTCGCGGTCGAATCAGAGCGGGATGTCCTTCTCTTCGATGCCGAAGACCGACCCGGAATGCTTGGCGAGACGATGCGCAAGCTGGCCAACGCTGGAGTGAACGTCGACCTGCTGTACAAGGCCACGCAATCCAAGCTTGTGATCGGGGCAGACGACCTGGAGAAGGCGAAGGCAACCCTGTAGGTCGCTAGACCGGTTCAATATCCAGCTCACCTAAATTGGTTTTAATTGGCGCTGGCCTGTATTGCTTCGCGCAAGCTCTCAACGGTCGAAGGAGGAATTTATGAAACTTAGAGACGGTGACCCATGGATGTCCGGAAGTGAGTATGGTCGCTCGCTGAGCGGCCTTTCACTTAATCTTCTGGTGGGTGAAATCGAGTCCGCTGTGACCTTTGCTCAGGAAGTATTAAAGGCGCAGGTCGTCTATTCAGACCCCGATTTCGCAGTTCTTTCCGGATATGGCGTGGAGTGGATGCTGCATGCCGATCACACCTACGACAAACATCCGATGGGCGACACGATCTCAAACGGGGCCGCGCGCGGGGTAGGCGTGGAGCTCAGGCTTCACGGATGCGATCCGGAAGTGGCAGAGCAAGCCGCGCTGAAGAATGGTTACGAGGTACTTTCTCCAGCAACCGATAAAGGACATGGGCTTCGTGAAAGCTATATCCAGGATCAGGATGGGTACGTTTGGGTGCCCGACGTCCTTATTCTGAAGTCAGGGTGATCTTGCTTACACCCGTAGATGATCGATCTCGGAGCAGTCATTGCCACTTGCGAATCAGAGCCATTGAGATGAAAGATGGATAACGAAATTCAGCGGGCCCTACAAACAGATCGGTTGATCGATATGACAACCACCGGGCGCAAATCAG
>SMUX01041955.1_pt1 | contig 10899 bp, 6 predicted proteins | sample 2456431 | NCBI WGS metagenome assembly SMUX01 (sample SAMN11095930, study PRJNA526329) | marine sediment metagenome | biome: Marine sediment; feature: Surficial sediment; material: Deep marine sediment; isolation source: Hadal surficial sediment | place: Pacific Ocean | collected 2014-11 | depth 0-1... | reverse complement strand
TGGCCCCGCCGGGTCCTAGCTCGCGCAAGCCCCATCCGCGTACACTCGATGCACCGCCGCTGTAGAAGCGCCGGTCGAAGGGCACGACCTCGGCGCGCCCCGTCGGATGGGAGATCCCTCCAATAATTTTCCAGGCGAAGACCGTCGAGCGGCTGATGGGCTGGTACCGCCGCAGGTCGCCGACGAAGCGGACGTACTGGCGGTAGATGAGACGGTTGTGGCTGCGGTCGCCGCCGAAGAAGGGCAGGCCGGGCAGGCTACCTTCGAGCAAATCCGGCGTGTAGACGAAGCGGTCGAGCAGGTACGGGAGGTTGCCGCCGATCTCGAAGGCCGCCTCGTAGCTGTAGCCGCGCTCGCGCCGCAGCGGGTTGAGACGAGCCGAGCGGAAGGTATAGCGCAGGGCGTTGTTGATTTGCGGCTGCGTATAGTCTTCCAGGATCTGCGCGCGCTGCACCGGATCTTCGAGGGGGCCGAGAATATTGTCGAGAAACGCCTCCTCGAAGCCATCGAGCGTGTCGGGATTACTGAGGCTGAGGTCGAGCAAATCGACGAGAGAAAGGACCGTGGGCGTGTGCTGCATTTCGAGGCGAATGCGCGTGTTTCCGCGTCCACGAATGATCAGGCGCAGGTCCTCGCGGCGCGCCGTCAACAGGCTCAACGACAGGCGCGTGCGGGCCTGGTAGAGGTTGAACAAACGATCGAGCCCGCCAAACGGAGCCACCAGATAGGGCAGCCTCAGCGAGGTGACCACTTCGGCCTGCGCCGAGGAGAACAGCGTCGAGTCCAGGTCGGCGGCAATCGAGCCGGTCGTACGGAGGCCGAATGACTCGCCGCTTCCGAAGAGGTTGGCATTTTCGTACGAGATGCCGAGGCCGGCCCCCAACTCGTTGCCGACGCCGCCGAGCAGGCCGCTTCGTTGCACCATGAACGTCTCGAAACGTACCTGATGGCGAGGCCGGGTGCGCACGGCAATACGGTGAGAGAGCCCGGGCGCACCGAGGCTGCCCGTGGTGTCGGGCTGGAGCGAGACAATGTCGGTAAACGAAAAAACGCCGGTGGCTTCGAGGCGGCGCTTGGTCGCCAGGAGCTGCGATTGATCGTACCAATCGCCGGGGCGAAACTGGAGCGAGCGGGCCAACAGGTCGGCGTCGAGTTGGCTTTCGTTGCGAATCTGCCAGGTGACGAGTTCGTGCGTCAGGCCGTCGCGAAAAGCGTCATTATCGAGGGTATCGACGCGCAGGTCGAGGCGTTCTTCCGGTCCGGTGACGTCGAAGTGTACCGGGCCGAAACGGTAGCGCGGCCCCGGGCGCACGCGGAGCCTGACGTCGAAGGAGTCCGGGCTGGCGGGGGTGATGATGGCCTGGATCGAATCGCGCGTGACGGCGGCAAAGCCTTCGTCGCGCAGCACTGTAAGCAGCCGTCGCCGTTCTTTGAGCAATAACGGCTCGGGGTACCGCTGGCTGTCTGCCCTGAAGGCAAGCGGCGTCTCTCGATCGATGGACCGGGGCTGCAAGAGCGACCCGCGCGCCAGGCGAAGCTGCTGCGCGGCGTCGAGCCCGTCGAGCCCGTCGTAGGCCACACGGCGGATATAGGTAGGCCGCCCCGGCACGATCTCGAAGGTGACCTCGCGCGTCTGCTGGCCTGTAGTGTCGATGCGTGCAGCCACCTGCGCCTGGCGAAACCCCTCCTGCTGGTACAAGAGCCGGAGCCGTTCGACGTCGGCATGGACGACCAACGTGTCGAGCCAGGCCGGGGGTTCGCCGCCGTCCATCAACGCCTGCCCGAGCCGGCTACCGAAGGTCCCCGAGGCGCCGAGGCGGTAGAGCCACAACCACCACGTGAAGCCGTCAATACCCAGAAAACGACGGTTGGGCGCCGTGCGGATCCGCGCGCGCAGCACCTCGTCGGTGAACAGGTCGTTGCCCACGAAGCGCACCGCCTCGACGATCAGCGGGGCGCGCACCGAGTCGGGTCGGATTTGCTGCGCCTGCATCGCGACGGGGCTCGCGGCGAGCACCAGGAGCATCGCCCAAAAAAAAACGCGTACCCCTTCATGAGCACGCAGCAAAAGAGCGAGGGTACGCACAAAAACCAGAAGCGGCGCCAGCAACGAACGGTCCTCCCGTGCCTCAACGAGGCGACTCCTTGCGAGACGACGTCCTATTCGTCCGAGTAGTAGAAGTCTTCGTCGCCCGTGGGAAAGTCCGGCCATATCTCTACAATGCTTTCGTAGGGCTCGCCGTCATCTTCGAGTGCCCGAAGATTCTCGACTACCTCCAGGGGCGCCCCCGTACGCTCGGCATAGTCGATGAGTTCATCCTGCGTAGCAGGCCAGGGTGCGTCCTCCAGATGCGAGGCCAGTTCGAGGGTCCAGTATCCCATCGGCCAGAAGGCGTTGTGCTTGTGAGCGGGTGATTCTGTTGATCGTGTAGAGCTAACGGCAGGCACTATAGCACGTTGATTCGAAAAAAGCAAGCCTCTTTGGAAGAACAGTGCGCTGTGGGGGCTTCTTTTCCTGCCTTTCACATAAAAAAGAACGGGTTCCCGAACGCGTCAGGAACCCCAAAGATGGCTCAATGGTCCAGCGGCGGCTCTCAATCGAGCGAGACCGCCGAATTCTTCGCTTCGGCCAGCAACGTTTTGTATTGCTGCGGCGTCATACTGGGCGCGAAGAAGCGAATCGGATTGAGTTTTCGCCCGTCGAGATCCTGCACCTCGTAATGCACGTGCGGAGCCTTCGAAAGCCCCGTGTTTCCGCTCCAAGCGATCTGCTCGCCGCGTTTGACGATCCGGCCCGGCGTGATGTGCGACGGAACCTTCGACAGGTGCGCGTAGAGCGTTTTGTAGCCGGCCATCGGGTGACGGATGAGAACGCGAAGACCATAGCCGCCGGCTCTTCCCGCCTTCTCCACGATGCCGTCTCCCGTGACGTAAACCGACGTGCCCCTCTGCACGGGAATATCGACACCGGGGTGGTGTTTTCTGATTTTCAAGATCGGATGATTACGCATCCCAAAGAACGACGTCACCCGGCCATTGGCTGGCATGATCGCCGGCATCTGCTTGAGCCACTGCTCATGATCTCTGGCCAGTTTCGTAAGCTCCCGGTAGCTCGTGTTCTGGAGGCTGAACTGGCGTTCGAGTTGGTCGAGTTGCTGCGTCGTCTTCTTTAACAACTCGGTTGTGGAGGCACTGAAGCGGTCGAATTGTTCGTAGGGATCGCTCCCCCCAACGCCGACCTGGCGCACGTCTTCGGGAATAAGATCGGCCTGGAGCAGCACGCGGTAGAGCGTCTGATCGGTCGCCGAGAATTCCTGCAACTTGGCGGCAAAGTCATCGATGCGCTGCCCGGCCAGGCCGAGTTGTTGCTGGAGGGCCTGGTTCTCTTCCTGTAAGGCCAACTCCTGCGGCGACTCCATCACGCGGTCGAGCACCAGCGTGGACAAAGCCGCGAATAGGAGCGTCGCGACGGCCACCGCCGCAAGCTGGGCGTAGAGCCGCGTCCGCTTCGGCTTGACCTCGACGAAGGAACAGGTCTCGTGATCGTAATGGTAGTAGCGATTGTTGGGCATATAGAAACAGGCGTTTCAGCGGGAAATAACGCTTCTTCTTCCTCTCAGGCACGTCGAGGAGACAAGCGAGGGACCGGTGGGGTAGAGCCTGTGCCTGGAGGATAGCCGACACAACGACGAGGGTGGGGCGCTGTTCCGGCTCCCAAAAGGAGACGCCGTCAAAGCGTTTTGAATATAGCTGCCCGGTTCGCGCAAGTCAAGCAGACCTCGTTTGCACCAACGCATGATTTCGTATAATTGTTATGCAAAGGGCACGCGGGACGGGCGAAGATAAGCGTTTCCGGGCCTACACAGGCACCTTGCCCTGATCGCCCTTCCGGCCTTTGTTCTTAACCGCCCCTTTTTTAAAAGACCGTGAAAACCCCTTTCTAATGGCTAATGGTCAATGGCTAATGGTGTGATGTAACGGGGGTGTCGAGAAAAAGAATAGAAACGAACCAGAACGAGTCCCCTCGCCCCCGCTGGCGGGGGACAGGGAGAGGGGGCCGTTGCGCAATGCTCGGGTTTACCCCCTCTGCCCAGCCCTCTCTCCCGGTGGGGGCGAGGGGGCAAAATCACGTTTTTTCCGGGTGTTCTTCGTTTTATCAGCACCCCCGTTACATCACAGGATAAGGGGTAATGGTGAATGAGTCTCCCCATTAACCATTGACCATTAACCATTGACCATTAACCATTAGAATCTCTCTTTCAGCCTCATTCATAGTCGTGTTCGAAGTATTGGATATAGCGCGCGGGCATCGACGATCCTTTTCGGCTGATCTGCTCGGCCAGGCGCTTCGAAAACACCTCGGCGGGATCGTAGCCGTAATGCCGGAGCAGATGGTTCATGGCAATCACTTCGCAAATGACCGTAATATTCTTGCCCGGCGTAATAGGCACCTTCACCACCGGCAACTCGACGCCCATGATCGTAGAGGTCTCATCGACCATGCCCAGGCGCGTGTACTCCTCTTCTTCGTCCCAAAGCTGCATGTGAACCACCACCTCGACGCGCTTCTGAAACCGGATGGCCCGAATGCCGAACATAGCGCGGATGTCGACCAGGCCGAGGCCGCGCACCTCCATGAAATGTTGTACCAGGTCGGTCCCCGAGCCCAGCAGCACCTGGTCGTCTTTCTTGGTGATGATCACTACGTCGTCGGCCACAAGGCGGTGGCCGCGTTCGACCAGGTCGAGCGCCACCTCGCTCTTGCCGATGCCGGCCTTGCCCATCATCAGCAACCCGATGCCGTAGACGGCCACGAGCGAGCCGTGGATGGTCTGTTGCGGGGCAAACTGGTCGAGCAGAAAGTCACGCAGCTTGTCCATGAATTCGGTCGTGGGCATCGCGGCGCGGTAGAGGGGGATCCCCGCCTGGGTCGCCAGCCCCACCAGATCCGAATCGATCTTGTTGTTGTCGGTCAGGAAAATGCAGGGGATCTCGAACTGAATCAGGTGCTGAAACGCCATGCGGCGGGCCTCGGGCGGGAGATGGACCAGATACCGGGTCTCGGTGTTGCCCAGAATCTGCACGCGCTGATAGGTAAAGAGTTCGATGAAGCCCGTGAGCGCCATGCCGGGCCGGTTGAGGTTGCTCTCGGTCACCAGGTGTTGCGTCGCATCGACCTCGTTGACGGCCTCGATCGCTACGCCGACGGGGCGTTGCAACTGCTCCACCATGAACGCGACCGTGATCGACTCTTTCCGAAAGATCTTAGGCTTACGATCCATGATTCCATTTTGGATTTTGGATGGCGGATGGCGGATGGGGCGCCACAAGAGACCCATCCGCCATCCGCCATCCGACATCCGCATTTAGGGGACTTCAACGGTTTCGAGCACGCGCTGGATGATGTCCTCGCTGGTGAGTTCTTCGGCTTCGGCCTCGTAGGTGATAACCAGGCGGTGACGCAGTACGTCGAGGGCGATCGTGCGCACGTCTTCGGGCGTGACGTAGGCCCGGTGGCGCAGGAAGGCATGCGCCCGCGCCGCCAGGTTAAGGTTGATCGTCGCCCGGGGCGAGGCGCCGAAGTCGATCAGGGCCTCGAGTTCGGCCAGGCGATAGCGGCTCGGCTCCCGCGTGGCGATCACCAGATCGACGATATACTGCTCGACGCGCTCGTCGATGTAGAGATCGTTCAAGACCTGGCGTGCCGAGAGGATCTGTTCGGGTTGGACGACCGTCTTCACCACCACGGTTTCGCCGGTGCGGGCCATGCGACGCATGATCTCTAGTTCTTCCTCCCGCGTCGGGTACTCCACTTTGATCTTCATCATAAAGCGGTCTATCTGAGCCTCGGGCAGCGGATAGGTGCCTTCCTGCTCGATGGGGTTTTGCGTGGCGAGCACCAGGAAGGGTTCCGTCAGCTTAAACGTCGTGTCGCCGATGGTCACCTGGCGCTCCTGCATGCATTCGAGGAGCGCGCTTTGCACCTTCGCCGGCGAACGGTTGATCTCGTCGGCGAGGATGATGTTGGAGAACAGGGGCCCCTTCTTGATAGAGAAGCTGCCGTCTTTCTGGTTGTAGATGAGCGTGCCGAGCAGGTCGGCCGGGAGCAGGTCCGGCGTAAACTGAATGCGCTGAAAGCTCGTCCCGATGGTCCCGGCCAGCGAACTGACCGTGAGCGTTTTGGCCAGGCCTGGTACGCCTTCGAGCAGCACATGACCGGCCGCCAACAACCCGATAAGCAGCCGCTCGACCATGTATCGCTGCCCCACGATCACCCGGCCGATCTCGGCCAGGAGGTCATCGACAAAAGCACTCTCGATGGCGATCCGTTCATTGACGTACGCAAGGTCGAACTGAGTCATACAAGTTCTGGGTTTGGAAAATTCGGTCCGAAACCGGAAAGGTACGCAATTGGAGGAATGAGGTTCGCGGGAAATGTCGGGGGTCCCCCTGCCTGCCTGCCGGTCATGGCTTGGTTCTCCCGCGAAGGCGGGAGGGAGGCAGGAATTTCGCAGGAGAATCTAGGGGCACCCCTGAAGTACCCGATCCGTTTTCCATCGGCATAATTTTCTACTGAGGCACGCCCCACCAACGAACCACGGACCACCGACAACAGACCCTCACAGCAACATCGTCGTGGGCCTGTTGCCGAAGCGTTCTTCGAAGGCCGTCTTGACGCGGTCGAGGCACAGCGGCACCGTGAACGGCTGGCCGACGACGAGCACACAGCCGCCGCGCCCGGAGACGCTGGCGCCGTACATCCCATCGAGCGTCATCGCCTCGACCTGTTCGACCACGAAGTTGACCTCGTCGCTGGTGCGCCGCCAGTCGTCGCGGAGCGAGGCGTGCGACATCAGCAACAACGCGCCGAAGAGTTGCCAGTCTTGCTTACGTGTGGCGAAGACCATCCTCTGCACACGGTGATTTTCTGTAACGAGATGCCGGACGACGGGCCTGAGCCGACGCGGGAGTGTGCCCAAGGCGCGTTGCAGATCGCGATAGTCGAGATCGCGGAAGGAGGTCAGGTGGTCGAACCCCCGTTTTTGGAGCAAGGCCAGTGCCTTTTCGGCTTTCTCCTTGTACTCCCAATGCACCGAGGCTTTCGCCAGGCGCTCGCTTCCGATGTCGACCAGGCCCCAGCCGAGCTGGTCGCGCCCCGGCGCGCCGAGGGGAAGCTGTTCGCCCGTGGCCGTATCGACCAGGGTAAAATGTTGGGGCCGCCCGGCCTCTGCCGTCACCAAATAGGCCAGGCTGAAGGGCAACCCGACGCATTCGCCCATAATCCGACCGATCATTTCGATCAAGGTCGAGGAGCTCTCGGGCAGGGCGAAGAGCGCCTGCATGGCGCGCGCGGCGGCCATGGAGAGCGCCGCCAGGTAGGCCTCGGTACAGCCGGCTAGCACGGTGCTCACCACAGCGATCTCGACCTGCGCCCCGGCCGTGCCCAAGTGCCGCACCACCTCTTCGACGAGGCAGACCCACGCCGGCTCATCGCGGCGGTCGGCCTCGGAGGCAGGCCCGAGCGCATCGAACGTCCACCGGATGTCGCTGCCTTCGAAACTAAGCTGAGAACGCGGCGCCTCGGTCGGGCGCAGGGCCACGGCTGTGCCCTGCCGGAAGGACATCAACACGGCGAATCCGTTGAAGTAATGCGTATGACCGCTGAGCAACCCCGCCGCGCCATGGGCAAAAGCCGCCTCGGTGCTCCGGTCGGACCGGCCGTAGTGCTCGACGAGCAGCGCCCGCGCCCGGTCTGTGAGTTGGCCGGGAGCCAACGGCTCGCGCTGCACGCGGTCGAGCGTCTCTAAATACGGGTTGATGAACGGCGCTGTCGCGACCCGTTCAGGATCAAAAGGAGCAGCCATGGCGCATATTTCTGCGAGATTTTACAGATGGCATGTATTCTTTTGGCCCTGATGTGTTTCTGATCCTGTATCTTTTGCTCCCTCCCCGGTCTTAGCGCGTGTTGAGCGTCCCTGCTAAAGAGGCCTGGCACACCTGGAGGTATCGACCAGGTTGCTTGATGCGTGACACGAGCACTGACACGAGCGCATCGACTGATCAGCGGAATAAACGACTGACGAAGTAAAACAGGGGGCGATCCAGAGGGGGTCGATCTGGCACAACAAGTACAAAGAACCGGTATAACTTCTTATTTCCGCTGAGCGGTACGAGCTCCGCGTCTCCCCACCCATCATCCTCGTCATACGCTTATGGCCATGTGGACCCATCTTGCGCATTGGATCCTGGACCACCGGCGATCCATTCTGGTGCTCGTGGCCGTGATCACGGTCGTGCTGGGCTATCAGGCGATGCAAGTAACGACGGACCACACCACCGGCCATTTTCTTTCCAAAGAATCGAAAACCGTCCAGGACTTCCTCCGGGCCAGCGAAGTCTTCGGGCAAAGCCAGACGATTCTCTACCTCGTCTTCGAAGGCGCCGACCCCTACGATCCAGCCTTTCTCCAGACGCTCGATTTGTTAGAGCAAGAGATTTCGAGCTACCAGGGCGTCGAGCACGTGCTCAGCCTGACCAATGCGCCGTTCCTCGAGCGCCACAACAATGACATCGTCGCCCAACCCCTCTACCAGGCCGATCTGCCGAGCCAGACCATCCGCCAACGCCTCGACGACCAACCCTTCCTGCGCGGCCTGCTGCTCTCGAACGACGGCTCGACGGCGGCCATGATGGTGAAGATCGACCCGACCTTCAACAACTCGCCGGAGCGGGTGGATCTCGTCGACCAGATCGAGGCGGCGGCCACGCGCCTGCCGGGCACCCTGGCCCTGGCCGGTTTTCCCTACCTCCGCACGCAATATGCCAAGCGCATCTCGTTCGAATCGCCGCTGTTTACGCTGCTGGCGGCGCTGATCTCCCTCGCGTTTCTGTACCTGGCCTTCGGCGCCTGGCGCGCGGTGTTTCTGCCGACGGCCATCGTCGGGCTCGGCCTGGTGTGGACCGTCGGGCTGATGGTGATCTTCCACCATCAACTCACCATCGTCTCGTCGATGCTGCCGGCGCTGCTGGTGATCATCGGCATGGCCAACGTCATCCACTTGTGTACGAAATTCCTCGACCATTTTCGCGCGAGCCACGATCAACGCGCGGCCCTGGTCGAGACGATCCGCACCGTCGGCTTAGCCACGTTTCTGACCTGCCTCACGACGGCCATCGGCTTTGGCGTGTTGATACTCTCGGGCTCGCGGCTGCTCTCGGCGTTCGGGCAGTTTGCGGCAATAGGCATCATGCTGCTCTACGTGCTGTCGATCACGCTGACGCCCATCGCCTTCATTCGATACCCCGCCCGGCGCAGCATGCCCCTGTCCACCCGCGAGGGCCTCGAACGCTTCTTCGAGCGCATCGCGATGCTGACAAAACGACGCGGCAGCGCCATCCTGATGCTGGCCGGCGGCCTGTTCCTGTTCGGGCTCGTCGGCGCCACGCGTATCTCCTCGGACATCTACGTCTTCTCTGATTTTTACGAAGACGACCCGCTCCGGCAACACCTCGCCGTCTTCGAAAAGCTGTTCGGCGGCATCATGCCGATGGAGGTGATCATCGAAGCTAAAAAGCCCGGACAGTTTCGCGCGCTGACGCCCTTGCGACGCATCGAACAATTGCAAAAGACCCTGGACGACCTTGAGCCCGTAGGACGCTCGCTGGCCGTCACCGACCTCGTCAAACTGGCTAATCAAGCCTATTTCGGCGGTCACCCGGCCACCTATCGCCTGCCCTCGCGGTACGAGCTCCCTTTTTTGCAGACGGCCATGCAAGGCTTTCTGGATCAGAACCGGGCCGGCGCCCTGACCCGCAACTTGCCCCTGTTGGTCGATTCGACCTTTAGCATAACACGGGTGTACCTCGGCGTGCCGGATCTGGGCACCAAACGGATCAACGCGCTCGTCGATACGGTGCACACGCTTACCCTGGCGCTGTTCCCGGAAGACCACTACAACGTCTTCATCACCGGCAACGCCATCCGCGTCACGCGCTCGGGCGAAAACCTGGTGCGGAACCTGCTCGTGAGCCTGGTTGTGGCGCTCGTGGTGATCTCGCTCTTGATGGCGCTGCTGTTCCGCTCGGTACGGCTGATGATTATCAGCCTCGTGCCCAACGTGATCCCGTTGCTGGTCGTAGGCGGGATGATGGGCTACACCGGCATCATCCTCAAACCCTCGACGGCGCTCATCTTTTCGGTCGCCTTCGGCATCGCCGTCGATAGTTCGATTCACTTCCTGACCAAGTACCGGCTCAACCGCGACGAGGGCCTCTCGAAAGAAAAAGCCATAAGCGCCACGCTCCGCGCCACGGGCAAAGCCATCATGCTAACGTCCTTCGTGCTGATGAGCGGCTTTCTGGTCTTCACCCTTTCGAGCTTCGGCGGAACGGTCAACATGGGCGGGCTGACGGCGCTGACGCTCGGCGTGGCGATGATGACCAACTTGCTGTTGCTGCCGGCGCTGCTCTATCGCTACGGCCCGGAGAAACATACGATTCCGCTGCGCACCGCCGGCAAGGGGTGAACAATGGTGAATGGATAATGGTGAATGGATAATGGTGAATGATCTTTCTTATTCACCATTAGATCACGCCAAACGAGCCCCAACGGGCAGGTCGTAGCCATGGAGGAAGACCACGGCCTCCAAGCGACGGCGGCCTTGCTGCTGAAGTTCTAGCACCTCGACGGCTCCGGAGCCGCAGGCCACCACGAGCCGAGGCCCCGCCTCGATCACGGCGCCGGGCGCCCCGGAGCCGGTGGCGCGGCGGGTCCGGTAGATTTTCAGCAGCGTCTCGCCGTAGTGCGTCCACGCACCGGGATAGGGCGAGAGGCCGCGCACGTGGTTGTGCACCGCCTCGGCAGGCCCCTCCCACGCGATGCGGCCATGCTCCGGGAAG
>SMUX01051478.1_pt1 | contig 10908 bp, 11 predicted proteins | sample 2456431 | NCBI WGS metagenome assembly SMUX01 (sample SAMN11095930, study PRJNA526329) | marine sediment metagenome | biome: Marine sediment; feature: Surficial sediment; material: Deep marine sediment; isolation source: Hadal surficial sediment | place: Pacific Ocean | collected 2014-11 | depth... | reverse complement strand
TTGCCCAATGGCAATCTGGTTATCCATGGCCGTCAGGAAGTGCGGGTCAACTTCGAGGTCCGCGAACTGACCGTCGCCGGCATCATCCGTCCCGAAGACATCACTTCGAGCAATACCATCACCTACGAGAAGATCGCCGAAGCGCGGGTGTCTTATGGCGGCCGCGGCCTCATCTCGGACGTTCAGCAGCCTCGCCTTGGCTACCAGGTGCTGGACATCCTATCACCGTTCTGATCGGGTGGCCTTTTCCGGCCTCGAATCGAAGTCCTGGTTCGGCGTCGAAAAGAGGCCTGCGTGTTTGCGCCGGCCTCTTCCTTGGCCCGAGAGCACTATCCGGCCAGATGGATGCGTTTGACCGGGATTATTTTGCGCCGTGGCTAGGCGCGCTCCGCATGGCGATGCTTGCGCATCGGCAAAGGGGCGCAACGACGCCACGGCACAAAAGAACCCGGCCTCCGGTGGGGCAAAACGGCCCCTCGGGTGCGTCGCGACGCTCGCCCGATGAACCACATCGCGCTTCGCGCCGCTCCTACCCGAGAGACCGTTTTGCCGCCATCAAATCGCTTCCAGCTGGCCGGATAGTGCTCTGGGATCCGGGCCCACGGGTAAGCGGTCCTGGGATCAGTCGTCGCGCCGGGTCTTCTCCATTCGCTCGTGGCGTTCCTGGGCTTCCAGGCTGAGTGTCGCTATGGGACGGGCCTCCAGGCGGCGCACGCTGATCGGCTCACTGGTTTCTTCGCAAATTCCATAGCTGCCGTCCTTGATGCGCTCCAAAGCCTCGTCGATCTTGGCGATCAGCTTGCGCGCACGATCCCGGGTCCGGAGTTCCAGGGAGCGATCGGTCTCGAGCGAGGCCCGGTCGGCAATGTCAGGCTCCTGCAAGCCGCCTTCCTGAAGGTGCTGTAGGGTATCGGATGTTTCCTGCAACAAATCCTCGCGCCAGCGCAGGAGCTTCTGGCGGAAATACTCCCGTTGCTTTGGATTCATGAACGGCTCGCTCTCGACCGGCCGGTAATCTGGAGGCAGCGTCACGGACATTGCTCACACCGCACTGAGGACAGGAAAAATCCGGCGCGGAGTATATGAATCCCGCCGCCCGGCCGCAAGAACTACGAGAGACCCTCGGCAGAAGCAAGCAAAGTCATTATTAATCAGTAGCTTAAGGAGCCGGCGGAGCGTCGCTAGCGGGACGAGTACTTGGCAAGCTCGACAGCGGCGCGCAATTCGATTTCGTCCAGCAGTTCCTGGAGCCTGGGATCATCAACCGATTGCCGCTCGGACCGGGCGATCCGGGCGAGCCGATCGAGCATCCGACGCGACAGCGCTCCGGCCAGCAGGCCGTGACGGACCTCGTCCAATTGATCGAGTAGATCTTGGGCACGGAGCTTCGCCCTCGATGTACCCGAGGTCGCGTCCGGCACTTCCTGGAGCACCAGGAGCGAATCGACGGCACTGACCGGGGTACTGGAATTGCTGTTCCCGGTTGGGGCACCCGCTTCCCCGGTCACCAAATGATCTGTGAACTGACCAGACCTGCCGGCACTCGATTTGCCCGAGCGCCTGATCGACGTCGAACGGATGGGTGCATTTTGGGTGATCTTCATATCTGGGCCGTGAACCGTTATTCCTACCCGATGTGCATCAAACTGACGCGAGTGTGGTTAAAAAGCGGTTAACTCTTTGGGACTTCACACAAAATGGAGCCATATCCCGGTTCCGGCCACAGCCTCCAGGCGGCACTCTTAGGAGGCCGGCCCGCCGGCATAGACGACGCTCCCTGGAGGAACGTCCTCACGCCTCCGGAAGCGGCAAGAATTGCCGCCGCCGCGGCAGCCCTTGCCGGAGAAACCGCCCGGCCCCTGGTAGTTCTTCACTCCGAGCCGAGAAAAGGGAATAATTTCAATCCTTTACCTAACGGCCCCTGGTGGCACGACATTCGCTAGTCAAAGGAGGCTTCTCTATCTGCAGATCGTAGAAATTCGAGTTTCGCCATGCGCTCCATGACCCTGTTTCATTTCGTGATGCCGTTCGGACGAAAACTGGGCACCCTCGGGTTAAGCCTCGGGATGCTCGTACTGCTCTGGATGGATGCCGCCGGCGCGGTCTCGAGAATCAAGGATATCACGACCTTCGAGGGCGTGCGGAGTAACATGCTGGTCGGCTACGGCCTGATGGTCGGTCTCAACGGCACCGGCGATTCGCTCTCCAATTCCCCGTTCACCAAGCAGAGCCTCATCGGCATGCTCGAGCGCCTGGGCGTGAATGTCCGTGACGACGCTCTGAAGACCGATAACGTGGCGGCGGTGATGGTGACCGCCACATTGCCGCCCTTCGCCCGCCACGGCACGCAGATCGACGTGACGGTCAGCGCCCTGGGAGACGCCAAGAGCCTGCGCGGCGGCACCCTCCTCGTGACCCCTCTGCTCGGCGCCGACGGCGAGGTTTACGCCGTCGCCCAAGGCAACCCGGCGGTCGGCGGCTTCAGCGCCGGTGGCAAGGGCACTACGGTGACCAAAGGCGTACCGACAAGCGCCCGAATCGCCAACGGTGCCATCGTCGAGCGCGAGGTGGGGTTCGAAATGGTCAACATGAAGCGCGTCAAACTGTCGCTCCGCAATCCCGATTTCACCACCGCCAGGCGCGTCGCCCAGGCCATCAATGCTTTCCTCGGCATCCCCTCGGCGAAAGCCTTGGATCCGGGCACCGTGATGCTTACGAGTCCCGCCAGCTACAAAGGGGATCTGGTCGCGTTGTTGACCGATATCGAACAGCTCAGCGTAACGCCGGACCAGGTCGCCCGCGTCGTCATCGACGAGAATTCGGGTATCATCGTGATGGGCGAGAACGTGCGCATCAGCACCGTCGCCATCGCCCAGGGCAACCTCACCATCCGCATCACCGAGACGCCGCAGGTCTCTCAGCCGGCGCCGTTCTCGACCACCGGCACGACCACCACCGTCGAACGCACCGAAATCACTATCGACGAAGACAAGGGCAAGAAGCTTACGGTTCTCAGGTCCGGCGTCAACCTGCAGGAATTCGTCAATGGCCTGAATGCGCTCGGCATCAGCCCGCGCGACATGATCACGATCCTGCAGGCTGTCAAGACGGCCGGCGCGCTGCAGGCGGAAATCCGGGTGATGTGATGGGCGAAATTCCTCTCCAGGATCCGTCCCTTATCGTCGACCTCCACGCCCAGGCGCCAAAAGTCGGCGCCAAGGGCACGGCAGCCGAGGCGCGCAAGGCGGCGGAGGACTTCGAGGCCTTCTTCCTCGCCCAGTTCATCGATCGCATGTTCGCGGACCTGCCGACTGACGGAATGTTCGGCGGCGGCCAGGGCGAGAAAGTCTTCCGCTCGCTGCTCTCCCAGGAATACGGGAAAGTGATGGCCCGCACCGGTGGCGTCGGCATAGCCGATTCCGTTTACCGGGAAATCCTCAAGTATCAGGAGATCGAGTGACCATGGAAACGACCACCAGGCTCGGCGATTTGATCGCCATAACCAACCGCCTCATCGACCTCATGGGCAAGGAGATCGAGATGCTCCGCAGCATGCGGCCGCAGGACATCGGCGCCTTACAGAAAGACAAGGTGAGCCTCGCTTTGGCTTATGAGAGGCACATGCAGGAATTGCGGGACGATCCGTCCTTGCTCGCCGCCGCCAAGCCCAACCTCAAGGTGGAACTCAAACGGATCACCGGCAGGTTCCAGAAGGTGCTCAACGAGAACGAGAGCGCGATCAAGGCCGTCAAGTCGGTCAGTGAAAAACTGTTGACCGCGATCGCCAACGCGGTCACCGAGCAGCGCGGCAACGCCGCCGCCTACTCCAAGGAAGGGGCGATCGGCGGCAATGCCGGAGTCCCCGGCGCAACGCCCGTCCCCCTTACGCTGAACGAGCAACTCTGACGCCAAAGGAAACCCAGCGACCATGTCCGCTTCATCGATTTCCGTTACCCTGAGTACCGCGCTAAGCGGCCTTATGGCGAACCAGGCGTCGCTGTCGGTGACCGCCAACAACATCGCTAACGCCACTACGGAGGGTTACACCCAAAAGACCGCCAATCGGCAATCGCGGCTTCTCGACGGTCAGGGCGCCGGGGTCGAAACCACCTCGATCACCCGCAGAGTAAACGAATTCTTGATCAGGGATTTGCGCGACCAGCTGTCGCTACTGGGCAAGATTACGGTCGAGGAGCAGTTTTACAACAACATGGAGAGTATGTTCGGGCAGCCCGCATCCAACTCCTCGGTCGCCGCCACCCTGACCAGTCTTGGCAACGCCCTCGAGGCGCTCGCCGTCAGCCCCAATTCGTCGAACGAGCAGATCGATGTGGTCAATGCCGCCTTGGATCTTACCCGCCAGATCAATGACATGGCCAAGACCGTCCAGGATCTGCGCAACGAGGCCAACATCGCCATCGCGGCTGAAGTCAAAGAGGTCAACAGGCTGCTGGGTAATATCGCGGAACTGAATTCCTCGATCGCACGCAACAAGGCCCTCGGCTTCGATTTTGGCGATTTGGCGGACCAGCGGGACACCGCCATCGCCGATCTCGCCGAGAAGATCGACATCACCTACTTCACTCGCGACAACGGCAAGGTGGTGATATTCTCGGCATCCGGCCGGACCCTCGTCGACATCACTCCATCGACGCTCGCCTACACCCCGGCCTCGTCGATGAGCTCGACCACGAGCTATCCCACCAACGGTATCGGCGGCATTACCCTTGATGGCAACGATATCACCACCGACATCACCGGCGGCAAGCTCAAGGCGCTGATCGATCTGCGCGACACCACGCTGCCGGACCTTAACGCCCAATTCAATACCCTTGCTACGGTCGTGCGCGACCAGATCAACGCCGTCCATAATGATGGCGCCTCGTATCCGCCGCCCAACGCCCTTACCGGAACCCGCACCTTCGCCGACCCCGCGAACGATTTGGTGACCTTGTCAGGCATCGTGCGCATAGCCGTCGTCGACGCCAACGGCAAATCGGTCGGTGTGCCGCTGGATTTGAACCTCGCCGACCTCACGACCCTGGCGGCCGGCGCCAATCCTACCGTGAACGAGGTCAGGGACGCCATCAACGGCGTTTATTCCGCCTCGACCCCGGCGATCCCCGGCCTTGCAGGGGCAACGGCCAGCGTCAACTCGAGTGGACAGCTGGTGATCACGGCGGACAACGCGGCCAACGGCATCGCCATCAACGAGAGAACCAGCGCCGAAGCGTCGACCGGATTCGGGTTCTCGCACTATTTCGGCCTCAATGACCTGTTCACCGGCGACCCGGCGACGGGGCTGGCCAGCAATATCGCCGTCCGCAGCGACATCGTTGCCAACCCCCAGTATCTGGCGCGCGGCGAGTTGAGCGAGGCCACCCTCACCAACGGGAGCACGGCGGTTACGGTGGGCGATAACACGGTGGTGCAGCGGCTTGCCAACAAGTTCAACGAGCGGCTCTCCTTCGCCGCCTCCGGCGGCATCCCTCAGACCACCACCACCATGAGCGGCTACGGCGCCACCATCCTTTCAACCAGTGCGAACCTGGCGGCCAACGTTGCGGACGACCTGAGATTCCGCAAAATCGTCTACCAGGAAGTCCTCAACAAGACCGAATCCGCGAGCGGCGTGAACGTCGACGAGGAGCTCGGCAACCTGATCATGTTTCAGACCGCTTACGCGGCCTCGGCCCGCATGGTCACCGTGATCGCGGAAGTGATGAAAATCCTCAACGAAATGGGACGATAGAGGCCTTGACATGACGCGCATCACGAACATTGCCCAACACAATCTGACGATTTCGCAGATTTTCGAGACCCAGTCGCGGCTGCAGAAGGCGCAGCTCCAACTGTCGACGGGGATGAAATCGCCGAATTATTCAGGCATCGCCGATGATTCCCAGCGGCTGGTCAATCTCGAGAGCACCAGGGCACGCGCCGACCAGTTCGTCTCCAACAACCGGATCGTCACCTTGCGCCTGCAAACCATGGAACTTTCGGTGGCGAATGTTTTCGAAGCGGCAAGCAAGCTCAAGACCATGCTGGTCAACGGCCTTAACGCATCGAACGCGAGCGCGTTCTCCCTCAACCTCGAGGCCGACAACCTGCTCCAGGAAGTGTCCAAGCAATTGAACGTCAAGATCGGCGACCGCTTCCTGTTCGCCGGCACCATCATCGACACCGCGCCGGTGAACCTCAATGCCTCCGGCTATAGCGCGCCGCCCACCAGCTATCCCAGTAACGCCGACACCGGTTACTTCCAGGGCGACAGCACCAGGGTCAAGGTGCGGGCGGCGGATGATTTCGACGTGACCTACGGCGCGACGGCGGACGAGGCCGGGTTCGAGGAGCTCATCCGCGCCCTTCAGATGGTCAAGACCGCCAGCACGAGCCCCACCATCGACAGATTGCGCCTGCAGGAGGCGCTTGCCGTGGTGAACAAGGCGATCGCCGATATTCCGAATATCCGCAGCCGGATCGGCGCCTCGCTCAACGCGCTGGACAAGGCCAACGACGGGCACCGCGACATGCTCGTATTCGTCGACGAAACCATCAGCGACATCGAAAATGTCGACATCCCGGCGGCCGTCGCGCGGATGACCAACGATCAGGTGCTGCTCGAGGCTTCGTTCTACACCATCGCCCGGTTGCGAGACCTGAGTCTGACCAACTTCCTGCGCTAAGAGGACGACTTCGAACGCCAAGGATTTCTACCCGGCTTGACTTGAGTAAAGGAGAGGATTGATGTTTGCAAACGACCAAGCAGCGGAAAGGCCCGGCGCCAATGTCGAGGCTTCGCTCGACGCGCCGTCCGCGGGGGGCGACACGACGCTCATCGAGTCGCGCTTCGGCCACCTCGAATTCCGCAGCGAGAACGCCCTCACGCTGCCCCAGGGCGTGCTGGGGTTCTCGGGATACCACGATTTCTGCGTCGCCAACCTGCCCGACGGCAAACATCCGCAGTTCAGGGTGCTTCAATGCCTGACGGAGCCGGATGTCGCGTTCCTGGTCGTGCCTTTCAATATCGATAGTGAAGCGATCGACGAGGCCGACCTTGACGATGCCTGTGAGGCGCTGTCGATCGAGCGTGAGGAACTGGCGATGTTCCTCATCGTCACCGTGCGCCGCGAGGACGACGGCGCCAGCGTTTCGGTCAACCTGCGCGCGCCCTTGTTCATCGACAGTCGCAAACGCACGGGTCGTCAGTATGTGATGCCCAACAACAAATACTCGATCCGCCACGGTCTGTGAGCCGGACGGCGACGACGAGCGAACGCACCGCATGTTGGCCACGAACATCACGCCGGGAAACCTCTCCCCCAGCAGGCCTCAGCTCCGGCCGGCGGCGGCGCACATCCTCGGACGGGATCTCGCCGGAGGCCCCGGAAATCCGGCTCGCCCCGTTGCCTTCCGCCAAGGCGGCCCGGTCTTCATCCCCAGCCCTTCCATTGCCGGGATTCTCGCCGGCGCCGTGAGCGAAACCCGTGGGAATGGCCGCGATCCGGTCAGGACCGCGCCCTTGGGCGAAAGGGACGGCACCGCCGGCATGCGCCAGGAGACGGGTATCGCCGCCGGCGCTTCCCTGACCGTTCCCGCGCCTTTCGCCCGCCGGCGCCCGCGCCACAAGGCGCCCCGCCGCGCCCCAAGGGACCAACGAGAGAAATGCGAGGAATGACGTGTTGAAGCAATTTGACGATCACGGTGCGCCGAAGGAGGCATGGAGCTCCGCCGAAGGGCTCGATGTCGTGATCCTCTGCGGCGGCCTTGGCACCCGGATGCGCGAGGAAACCGAGTTCAAGCCCAAGCCCATGGTGGAGATCGGCGGCAAGCCGATCATTTGGCACATCATGAAGCATTACCACCGCTTCGGCGCCCGCAACTTCATCCTGTGCCTGGGCTACAAGGGCGATGTGATCCGTGATTATTTCTTCAATTACCGGCGCCATAATTCCGACTTCGCCCTCGATTTCACGACTGGAGACATGGAGACCCTGTCCAACGGTTTCGACGAGGACTGGCGCGTCGTCCTTGCCGAGACCGGCGCCGATTCCCTGACCGGCGCGCGAATCCTCCAGGCGCTCAAATATGTGCGCGGCGATAGGTTCCTGGCGACCTACGGCGACGGTGTCGCGGATATCGATATCTCCAAGCTGCTTGCCCATCACCGCGACACCAACAGACTGGCGACGGTGACCGCGGTCCACCCTTCCTCGCGCTATGGCGAGCTGGCGATCATCGACGGCGTGGTCCAGACCTTCGAGGAAAAGCCGCAGGTCACCGATGGTTGGATAAACGGCGGTTTCTTCGTATTCGAACGCGAGGCCTTCTTGCATGTCCCAAACGGTGACAACGTGAGCCTGGAACGCGGCGTCCTCGAGCATCTGGCGAAGGAGAACCAGCTCGCGGTCTACCAGCACCCGGGTTTCTGGCAGTGCATGGACACCCCTCGCGAAATGGAGCTCCTGAACGAACTGTGGGACAAGGGGAAAGCGCCTTGGCACACCTGGCGGAAAGAAGAGTGCCGGCTGTCGGCGTGAATGACCGCTTCTGGTCCGGCCGGCGGGTGTTCATCACCGGCCACACCGGATTCATGGGCGGCTGGCTCAGCCTGTCCCTCGCCCGCCTCGGGGCCGAGGTGCATGGCTATGCCCTGACGGCACCGACCCATCCCAGCTTCTTCGAAACCACCTCGCTCGAAACCGATATCGCCTCGACCGTCGCGGATGTCCGCGATTTCGAGCGGTTGGCCACGGCGCTCGGTGCCGCCAAGCCCGAGATCGTCCTGCATCTGGCCGCGCAGCCCCTGGTGCGCCGCGCCTTCGCCAACCCGGTCGAAACCTACGGAACCAACGTCATGGGCACGGTCAATCTGCTCGAGGCTTTGCGCCTTACCGAAGGTGTGCGGGCGGCGGTCATCGTCACCACCGACAAGGTCTACGAGAACCGCGAATGGGCCTGGGGGTACCGGGAGTCCGACGCGCTTGGCGGCCGGGAGCCCTACGGCAACAGCAAGGCCTGCGCCGAGTTCGCCGTCAGCGCATTTTGCCGGTCGTACTTCTCCGACGGCGGCGGGTCGGACCGTCGCGGTAAGCCGGGCATCGCCACGGTGCGCGCCGGCAACATCATTGGCGGCGGCGACTGGGGCGAGGACAGGTTGGTTCCGGATGCCATGCGCGCCTTCGCCAACGGCGAAACATTGAAGATCCGCAATCCCGGAGCGGTACGGCCCTGGCAACACGTGCTCGACCCGTTGCGCGGATTCCTCAACCTGGCGGAGCGCCTATGGGACGATCCGGCAGGATGGACCGGCGCCTGGAACTTCGGCCCTGACGAGGAGGACGCGCGCACCGTTGCCTGCATCGCCGACAAGATGACGGCCTTGTGGGGGAATGGCGCCCGGTGGCAACCGGTGGAAGGCGAAGGGCCCTACGAGGCACGGATCTTGACCCTCTCGAGCGTCAAGGCCCACGCCGAACTCGGCTGGCGCCCGACCTGGAACCTTCACCAAGCCATCGCCCGCACCGTTGCCTGGTATCGGGCTTTCCATGGGGGCGGGAACATGCGCGATGTCACCCTGGCCCAGATCGACGCCTTTGAAAAGGATGCGAAAAGTGCAGAAAAGCACGGCAAAACTGCTACACACGGCGCCAGAGTCGCAAAAGCCGTCGCCTGACGGCGAGATCGAGTCCGTCAGGACCTGCCGGTTCTGCGCCGCGCCCCTGGTCGAGAGCTTCGTCGATCTCGGGACCATGCCGCCGGCCAATTACTATCTGTGGCCCGGTGAACTCGGCGTAGCGGAGCTGTTCTATCCGCTCCACTCCTATGTCTGTGGCGACTGCCATCTGGTGCAGATCGAGAAAGTCCAGACGCCCGAGCAGCTGTTCTCCTATTACGCCTATTTCTCATCCTACTCCGACAGCTGGCTCAGCCATGCCGAGCGCTATACCGACGAGATGATTGGGCGGTTCGGCTTCGGGTCCCATAGCCAGGTCGTCGAGATCGCCAGCAACGACGGCTATCTCTTGCAGTACTTCAAGGCCAAGGGCATACCGGTCCTCGGCGTCGAGCCGGCGGCGAACGTCGCCGAAATCGCCGAGCAGAAGGGCATCCCTACCTTGATCCGGTTCTTCGGCGCCGAAACTGCCAAGGTCCTGGCAGCCGATGGCGCCCAGGCCGACCTCTTGATCGGCAACAACGTTCTCGCCCACGTCCCCGACATCAACGACTTCGTCGCCGGCCTGAAGCTTGCACTGAAGCCCCAAGGGGTGTTGACGATGGAGTTCCCCCATCTCCTGAAACTCATCGAACTCACCCAGTTCGACACCATCTATCACGAGCACTTCTCCTATTTCTCCTTCCTCACCGCGGAGCTGATTTTCGCCCATCACGGCCTCATGCTTTTCGACGTGGAGGAACTCGAGACCCATGGCGGATCCCTCAGGATCTTCGCCTGTCACCAAGGTCAGGGCGTCGGGGCGAGTGAAAGCGTCGAACGCCTCCGGTCTCGCGAGATGGCCGCCGGTCTGAACGACATGGCGACCTACAAGCGGTTCGCCGACAAGGTCAAGCGCATCAAACGCGCCTTCCTCGGCTTCCTGATCGAGGCCAAGGACCAGGGCAAGTCCGTCGTCGGCTACGGTGCGCCGGCCAAGGGCAACACCCTTCTCAACTACTGCGGCGTCCGCAGCGACTTCATCGACTACACGGTGGACGCCAGCCCTCACAAGCAGGGTCTCCATCTGCCCGGCACGCACATCCCCGTCCATGCGCCGGAAAAGATTTTGGAGACCAAGCCGGACTACGTTCTCATCCTGCCCTGGAACCTGAAGGACGAGATCATGGAGAAGATGTCGGCGATCCGCCAATGGGGCGGCAAGTTCGTGGTCCCCATCCCCGAGGTCAAGG
>SMUX01381147.1_pt1 | contig 10910 bp, 9 predicted proteins | sample 2456431 | NCBI WGS metagenome assembly SMUX01 (sample SAMN11095930, study PRJNA526329) | marine sediment metagenome | biome: Marine sediment; feature: Surficial sediment; material: Deep marine sediment; isolation source: Hadal surficial sediment | place: Pacific Ocean | collected 2014-11 | depth 0-1... | reverse complement strand
GTTACCTACAGTAACGAAAAACGAGATATTCGTCACATTCGGAAACGTCGACGAGGGGTCATAAGGTTATTTGTTGCGCCGATCCAGCAGGTTGCCACGGTGCAGGAGTTCCTTGACCTTCGCCCGCCGATGACTGGGTTTGTGTGCCCAGTAGCTCGACTCGAACGTCGGTTTTTCCCGGCGAAAGATCACGCCCATGGCGACTGGCAACGGCGGCGCCATTGTGGCGAGCATCTGGGCGAGGATCGGATTGGTTTCGTCATGGACCAGCAGGTTTTCCTCATTGATGCCGTTTTCGCCCAGTTGGACGCATTCAATTGAGAGCGATTTTGTATTGAGTACCAGGCCTTTGTCTGCGGCTTTGCCGTACTTCAGTGGGTTGCCGTGAACCAGATGTATTTGGGTTTCCGCCGCCATTTTCTTGGCGACGACCTCATCGAACACATCTTTGTTGTAGACGATACAGTTCTGCAGGATCTCAACAAACGCTGTGCCTTGGTGCTCCTTCGCTTCTGTCAACAGGGGGGGCAACCCCTTTTGATCGATATCGACTGCGCGGGCGATAAATGTCGCGCCTGCGCCGATGGCAAAGAGGCAGGGTTGTAAGGGGCTGTCGACGGAGCCCTGAGGGCTGGAAGGACTCGCCGTGCCCACCCGGGAGGTTGGCGAATACTGGCCCTTGGTCAGGCCATAAATCTCGTTGTTGAAGAGCAGGATGTTGAGATTCACGTTGCGTCTCAACGCATGCAGGAGGTGATTGGCGCCGATGGATAAGCCGTCGCCATCGCCGGTAATCACCCACACATCGAGTTCGGGATTGGCGAGCTTCACGCCGGTTGCGATCGCAGGCGCCCGGCCGTGGATCGTGTGAAAGCCGTAGGTATTGACGTGATAGGGTAAACGGGACGAGCAGCCGATGCCGGAAACGAAGACGGTGTTTTCGGGTTTGGCGCCTTGGGTGGCCAACGCGCGCTGTACAGCTTTCAATATTGAATAGTCACCGCAGCCCGGACACCAGCGTACTTCCTGGTCGGTTGCGTAATCCTTGAACGAGAGTTCCGCCATGTTAGTTCCCCGTTACTTTCTGCAATTGTTGCTGGGTGAGCTCAGTAATTTTTGTTTTGAGTTCGCTGACCGTCAGTGGTTGCCCCGTCACTTTGTTCAATTGCGCGACATCCACCAACAGGCGGTCGCGGAGCAGCGTCGCGAGTTGGCCGGTGTTGAGCTCTGGTACCAGTATGTTGTCGAACTGGTTGAGCAGTTGACCCAGATTCTTAGGAAAAGGGTTGAGATGAGTGAGATGAATGTGAGCCACCGCAAAACCTTCACGGCGTAAATCTTTGACTGCCTGGTAAACCGCTCCGTAGGTTGAACCCCAGGCGACTACTGCGAGGCCGTGAGTCGTGCCTTGATCGATGACCTGGTCGGGAATGAACTCCGCAACACTTGCCACCTTCGCGATATGCATGTCGGTCATGGCCTGATGGTTGTCCGCCTCGTAAGAGATGTTGCCGGATGCGAAGTCTTTTTCTATACCACCGATGCGGTGGACGAATCGTGGATCCCCCGGCGTTGCCCAGATACGTGCCTGAGTTGTTGCATCGCGCTCATAGATCGAAGTAGGCAGCTCTGCAGGCGTCAGGGCACCATCGGGCTTGCGATGACCAATCGGCTGGTAAGTATCAAAATCCGGAATGGCCCAAAGCTCCGAGGCATTGGCAATGTAACCATCGGTCAGCAGTATCACCGGAGTCATATGACGCAAGGCGATGCGCACCGCCTCGATGGCCGTATCGAAACAATCGGCAGGAGAACGCGCCGCAATGACAGGAATGGGTGCATCTGCATTTCGACCGTATACGGCCTGGTAGAGGTCGGACTGTTCGGTTTTAGTCGGCATACCCGTAGAAGGTCCAGCCCGCTGGGAGTTGACGATAACCAGCGGAAGTTCGGTAGCCACGGCCAGGCCGATGGCTTCGGTTTTGAGCGCGATGCCCGGGCCTGAACTTGAAGTGATACCGAGCTTGCCAGCGAACGATGCGCCAATTGCGGAGCAGATCGCGGCAATTTCATCTTCCGCCTGGAAGGTGGCGACGCCGGCTTCTTCGAGTCCGACCAGCTGGTGCAATAGGGACGATGCGGGCGTAATGGGGTAAGAACAGAACATGAGTTCGGTGTCTGCAAGCTCGCCGGCTGCCACCAGCCCCAGCGCCAGAGCTTCCGCGCCAGTTACGGTGCGGTATTCAACAGCATCCAGCGGTGCTTGTGGGATTGGATGTTGGCTCAGTACATGGGCAAATTCCGCGGTTTCTCCGTATGCATGACCCGCATTGAGGGCAGCCAGATTTGCGAACTTGACCGCCTCGTTTTTTGCGAATTTGGTTTCGATCCAGCGCAATGTCGCGTTGCGTGGCTGTTCGAACATCCATAACACCAAGCCGAGTACCCAGAAGTTCTTACAGCGCAGAGAATCTTTGCTCCCGAGGCCAAACGCTTTAACCGACTCCTGGGTATGACGCGAAATATCGATTCTCACCACCTCGAAATCAGCCAGTGTGCCGTCTTCGAGGGGGTTGCTGGCCAGATCGGCGCGTTTCAGGTGTTGTTTGGTGAACGTATGCTCATCGACGAGGATCAGTGCTCCCGGGACGAGATGAGAGAGGTTGACGGCAAGCGCCGCCGGATTGAACGCGATAAGCACATCGGGGGAGTCACCGGGGGTGGTAATACGCTCACCACCGAACTGAATCTGAAAGGCCGAGACGCCATAGCGAGTTCCGTGGGGGGCTCTGATCTCGGCTGGAAAGTCGGGCATCGTCGACAGATCGTGGCCGGCGAGGGCCGAAGCGATCGTGAACTGCTGTCCCTGAAGCTGAATGCCATCTCCAGAGTCTCCGGCGAAGCGCACGATATGACTGGTTTTCTCGGTAAACGACTGCTTCACGGCGGGTAGTTAAGCTAACTCGGAGTTAAAAGAGCGGCGCATTCTACTGAATTCGCGCCGGTTGTGGAGATCCAGTTTAGAATAAGGATATGACCAATTTCGACGACCTCGCGCTTCTCGTGAATTTGCGCCGGTGGGTGCTATTGTACGTCGATTCCCGTAAAGTGCCGCGCCTTTCCACCTGTTACCTTGGAGAAAGTCATGAAAGTCACCTTGCAAACTGACGAGTACACCATCTATCAGAAGCGCAGTGAGCGTTACGCGATCAGGCGCTCGGACAACAGCTGGGTAAACGGTGATGAGAAGGTGATCATCCTGTTGGAACACAAGCTCATCGAGGCTGCGGCACCCAAACCTCCAGAACCGGAAGCTATCGAGAAACCGGTCGAGGTTGCTGAAAGCGCCGTGGCTGAAAAAAGCGCACCGGCCGAAAAGAGCGCCGCGGCTGAAAAAAGCGCCGCGGCTGAAAAAAGCGCCGCGGCTGTGAAAGAAGAAGCGGCTGTGAAAGAAGAAGCGGTTGTGAAGGAAGAAGCGCCTGTGAAGGAAGAGGCGGCTGAAGAAAAAGCCACAGCCGACACGTCGGCCGAAGAGACACCGGTTGAAAAGACACCGGTCGAAGGGGAGAGCGCGGCTGCAGAAGAAGCCGCAGACGAGGCATCGGCAGAAGAGACGCCGGTTGTCGAGGAAAACGCGGCTGCAGATGAAACCACAGACGAGGCGACGGTCGAAGAAACACCCGCTGTAGAGGAGACCGCTGAGGCAGATCAGGTCAATGACGACGAGGAATCTTCCAAGCCAGAGAAAAAGGCAAAGGCAGAGGTCGAGAAGAAGAAAACGGATTGACTCCCGGCGTGTTCCATCACGCGAGGCCCGTTAAATGTCATGATGACATCACCTGGTGGGCCAAGCATAATGTTCGGTCCAAGTTGGGGGCATACAATGGAATTGGCCGAGCAACACTCGCTCGTGCGACAGTGGCGTGACTTTTTGGGGGAACGCGCACCGACGAACATCCTGCTGAGAGAATTTTACCTCGACGTAGTGAAATCTTCGGATGCGTATGTGTACGGCGTGGTCTATGAGGTCTTCGATTTTCTTACCAACGGCGTATTCGACATAGCGGCGGCGGCAACATGGAACCAACAGGTATCCGTCGAAAGATCTGTAGAAGCCGCCTGACCTCGCACCTCTAGGCTAGCGTCCGCTGTTACGAACGATCGAGCGGATCATCAATACAATGCTCGGCCCTTTGAGCCAGGACGCTCGCTAATATGGTTCAGTCAGTCGCAGATTTTCAGGTAGTTGCGAACTATGAACCCGCCGGTGATCAACCCCAGGCGATAGCCCAACTCATCGAGGGTCTAGAAGCGGGTTTAAGTCATCAGACGCTCCTTGGGGTTACCGGTTCCGGCAAGACATTCTCCGTTGCCAAGGTCATTGAAGCGTCACAACGTCCGACGATTGTGCTCGCACCCAATAAGACTCTAGCGGCACAACTCTACGGCGAATTTCGTGAGTACTTTCCTCATAACGCGGTTGAATATTTTGTTTCTTACTACGACTACTACCAACCCGAAGCCTACCTTCCTTCGTCAGATACCTACATAGAAAAAGATGCGTCGATCAATGCGCATATCGAGCAGATGCGCTTATCGGCAACCAAGGCGCTGCTCGAGCGCCGTGATTCAATAATTGTGTCATCCGTTTCGGCCATATACGGCCTTGGGGATCCCCAGTCCTATTTACGCATGGTCCTGCACCTCGATCGCGGCGATCGGATCGATCAACGATACTTGTTGAGGCGTCTGTCGGAGTTGCAATACACGCGAAACGACATGGCCTTTCAACGTGGCACTTATCGAGTACGCGGTGGTGTGGTGGACATCTTCCCCGCCGAGTCGGAGAAGGAAGCCGTGCGCGTTGAGCTCTTTGACGACGAGATTGAGAATCTGTCGGTGTTCGATCCGCTTACTGGTGAGATCACCAATCGGGTACCCCGTTACACGGTTTTCCCCAAGTCACACTATGTTACCCCGCGCGAGCGAATCCTGGCTGTGTTGGGCGACATCAAAGAGGAGTTGCGTGATCGTCTGGAGTACCTCGACAAAAATAACAAGCTGGTAGAAGCGCAACGGCTCGGGCAACGCACCCGGTTCGATCTGGAGATGATCAAAGAGCTCGGCTATTGCAGTGGCATCGAAAACTACTCGCGTTATCTCTCCGGACGAGAGCCGGGAGAACCGCCACCGACCTTATTCGACTATCTGCCGAAAGATGCGCTGCTCATCATCGATGAAAGCCATGTCACCGTTCCACAGATCGGTGGGATGTACAAAGGAGACCGCTCGCGCAAAGAAACGCTGGTGGAATATGGCTTCCGGTTGCCCTCGGCGCTTGATAATCGCCCGCTGCGCTTTGACGAGTGGGAGGACTTGAGCCCACAGATGATTTTCATTTCCGCCACCCCCGGACCATACGAGGCTGAACGCAGCGGGCAGATCGTTGAGCAGGTGGTGCGGCCAACGGGGCTCGTTGACCCCGACGTGATCGTCCGCCCGGCATCAACTCAGGTGGATGACCTCTTCGGCGAGATTCGCGCTACGGTGGAAAAGGGGGAGCGGGTACTTGTCACTACATTGACGAAACGTATGGCGGAGGATCTCACCGACTATCTGGATGAACATGGCGTTCGCGTGCGTTATCTACACTCGGATATCGAAACGGTTGAGCGCGTGGAAATTATTCGTGATCTCCGACTCGGAGTATTCGATGTGCTCGTCGGTATCAATCTGCTGCGCGAGGGGCTCGATTTGCCTGAAGTATCTCTCGTGGCGATTCTCGATGCCGACAAGGAAGGTTTCCTGCGCTCAGACAGATCACTGATCCAGACGATCGGCCGTGCGGCTCGAAATATCAACGGTCGAGCTATTCTATACGCGGACAAAATGACCGGCTCGATGGAACGAGCCCTGGCGGAAACGGACCGCCGCCGCGTCAAGCAGACTGCTTTTAACAAAAAGCATGGCATTACCCCGCGCTCAATACAAAAACGTGTCTCGGATGTGATGGAGGGAGCTCGTTCTCAGCGCCCGGGGGCGGCTCGCAACAGAACATCGAGAGGCGCACGCGGAGTAGAACTGTTAGTTGATTTGCCAGAGGACCCCAAGGCGCTCGGCAAACTGCTCAAGGGTCTGGAAGAGCGCATGATGGAGCATGCGAAAGACCTCGAGTTTGAACAAGCCGCACAAGTGCGCGATCAGATCACCGAAATACGCCAGCAACGGCTGTTGAGTTAGAGGGCAATGACTCAAGGCCAGACGGAGAAATTGCCGGAGGATAAAAAGAAGTAGAAGCGTATTTCTAAAAACCCTGACCGTCTTGCCCGAGATATTGATCTCTGACGATGCGTCGCTGGATCTTACCGGAAGGTAGTCTCGGTAGATTTTCGGAGTAGGCGATCAGGCGCGGACACTTGAAATTGGCAAGCCTTTCCCGAGCCCACTGGATGAGCTCCTCGCTCAATGTTTTATCGGCGGTGTAACCTTCGTTGAGTTGTATCACCGATTGCACTATCTCTCCCCATTCGTCGTCGGGTATACCGATCGTGCAGACATCCATCACGGCGGGATGTTTCAGGAGTTCATCGTCGATCTCCTGAGGGTAAATGTTCACCCCACCCGAAATGATGAGTTCAGCGGTGCGCCCCGTGAGGAACAGGTAACCGTCTTTGTCGAAGTAGCCCATGTCTCCCAGGGTGAAATAGTCGCCGCGGTACGAATCCTCCGTCTTCGCGGTATCTTTGAAGTACTCGAAACGTCCGGACTCTGGCGCACGCATATAGATGGTGCCTATTTCTCCTGGTGACACCTCGTTACCCTGCTCGTTCAGAATCTTGTTAGCAAAATCAGGTCCTGGCCGGCCGACAGTGCCGGGTTTGGTCAGCCACTCTTCGGAACCCACCATGAAACCACCGCCGCCTTCTGTAGCGGCGTAATATTCCCAGATGATGGGGCCGAACCATTCGATCATCGCCTGCTTGACGTGTACGGGACAGGGTGCGGCTCCGTGAATGAGGTAACGCAAAGAGGATATGTCGTATTTTGCTTTCACCTCATCCGGCAGATGCAGCAAGCGGTGAAACATGGTGGCGACCATATGGGTATGGGTGATCTTGTACTCGTCGATCAACCGCAGGGTCTCCTCGGCATCCCACTTGTCCATCATGAGGATCCCAACACCGGAAACGAGAGATTGAATGATGTCGATCGCAAGTGGTGCAGCGTGATAAGCGGGACCGGTAACCAGGTCCAGGTCTCCCGGCTGATAGTTCGATAGCGTGCCCTCCCATTGCGGGGCTTCAGCCAGGCGGTTCTTGCGGTAAACGCCTTTTGGTCGTCCGGTAGTGCCTGAGGTGTATAGCATGCGGTTGCCGAGAGAGGGATCGCGGATGTTTTCTGGATCGTGGTTGGCTAGCGCCGTTTCGTAGTTGTCGAACCCATCGAGGGGGCCACCAACAGCCAGTTTCAGGACCACGTTGGGTGCATGCCTAAGCGCATCGACGGGCGTATTACCGAGGTTAGCATCTGCGATGAAAGCCTTCGCTTCGCAATTGTCGACGATATAACCGATCTCCTCGCCTTTGAGGTGAAAGTTGATGGGCGTAAAGCGGATACCGCTGCGTATCGCGGCTGTGAGTGCATCGATAAATTCCGGCCGGTTACGGGTGACAACCGCAACGGAATCTCCGGCACCGATTCCGGCAGAACGAAGGCATCCGACGAGGCGGTTGGCGTTGGCGTTTAACTCGGCAAAGGTTCGGGACCCGTAATCCGATATGACAGCCGGTTTGTCTGGTTGTCTGGCGGCGTGATAGGCAATTGTCATACCGGTGGCGACTGCTTGCTCGATGCTGAGCTCGCTCATAGACTGCTCCCTCCCCGTGAGCGATGGATTGTAAACATGGATGTCGGGTGGTGTGAATATGGACCGGGAATTCTTCGGGTAAAAATTCTTGTCATTACAAACGCCGCGTGGATTGTGGGTGGAACGTATCGAATCATGTGGTATGCCAAACTGGATTAGGTAGTTTGGTTTAGGGTCTAAACACCAGCGCCCCTTGAACAACGAGGGGCGCTTTTTTTTGCCCGGGAATTTGAGCGTCACTCTGTGTGAGTTGGTCAGGGTATGGCATCCCTAACAAATCGGTCAAAGTGTACGAGTCAGGTAGATCACCGGAAGTTGCGGCGATACCAGTCCGCGATGCCGCGACCGATAGCTTCCGGATTATCTTCCTGGATGTAGTGGGCGCCGTAGCCGACGAACTGAGTCTCAATGTTGGGATAGTTCTCAGCCATCCACCCGGCTGCCTGGGGCGGAACGATGGCACCAGGAGATGCGTACTGTAGTAGCTTGGGCATTGTGGATGTCTTCAACCATTCGCCTACGGCAAGTACCGCGGCAACGTTGCGCGCCGGTTTGCCGTTAATGGGAAGTTCGTTAGGCCAAACATAGATGGGGAACCGGGTGGCGGGGTCCACGAAAGGTGCGCGGTATACGTCTAGCTCAGCCTTGCTGAGTTGTCGGGTCAACGCGCCTTGGCCCAGTAGTTGCTCGACGAAGAGATTCTGGTTAATCAACAGTTCTTTGCCGGTCTCCGGTGTGCGGAACTGGGCGAAGAGCCCATCGGGCCCGCCGAATGCTGTGAGATCGGCCATGGGGAAGCTGGGTGGAATGATGGCTTCCATGAAAACCACGCCGCGGACGTTTGTTTCGTTTTGACGTGCGTAATCGAGGCCGATCACGGAACCCCAATCGTGCACCACGAGAATAAGGTTCTTTAGATTCAGGACGCGAATGAACCCGTTGATGAATTTGTAGTGGGTCTGATAGGTGTAATCAAGGTCGGGTTTGTCCGACTTGCCGAAGCCGATGTTGTCCACTGCTATCACGCGACCGCTCGGCTCCACGTAGCGCATGACGTTACGCCACAGGTAACTCGACGTAGGATTACCGTGCAGGAAAAGAAACGTCTGCCCTTCGCCCTTGTCGATATAATGCAACCGCTGACTGTCGACTTCGGCATATCTGCTTTCGTAAGGAAAGTCGGCGGAGAACACGCCATCCCGCGGGTCCGGCGCCTCCCCACCCTGGGCTGCAAATCCCAAGATCCACATGGCGATCGCACTTAACACACGGTTCATGTTGTCTCCACTTTGTTATGCGTTGTTTCTGGCGAGCAGTGGCTTGGTGTCAGCCGCTACGCCAATACAGTTTGCCAACCGGTCGAACGACTGTTGAATCGCCACCGTGTTGAAAACGTCGATATAAGTCTCATCACTCAGACCTGCTTCGCGAAACGACTGAGCATCATCACCCGTGATCTTGTAGGCGTTTTTCACCATCTTATGCACGAACCGCAGCACGACCAGTGACTGCTGGTCCCGGATGTGCTCGCTCGGATCCTTACGCAGGATGTCGAGGTCCATTACGCCTTCGACCTCCCGGTGCAGCAATGATTCCGCGCTCGGCTCGAAGTAGCTCGAGTGGTCAAGCGCGATGACCGTCGCCCTGACCAGTGCATGTAGTGCGGCTGGTAGAGATTTCGATTGCGGTCCATCCAGCAACTCCAACGCGAGCTGGTGGCGGGAATAGAAGTCCGGGCAAGCGGATACCGACTTGAACAGATTGGGCACAAATCCGTAGTGGTTCTGCGCCCACCGTGCGGCGGTCTCGTATTGCACCCCGGTGCATGGGGCGCGCAGCCAACCGAGTGTTGACGTCACGCTCGGGTTCGTTGTGGACGCAAGTTCTGGGGCCGGCTGTGCGTGATAGAAGGATCGCTCACGAAACATGACTGGTCCTGATACCGCATCACGATCCATCGGGATTCCACCGGCATCGGCGCTGTGGGTGAACCAGGTCTGGATGCAGGCGATCTGCAGCCAATCGGCCAGATCCCGATCGCTGACTCCCTCTGCGCGCATGACGTCCAGACTTTCAGGGGATGCTTGCCAGGATCGGTTCACAAAGAGCTCAGCGAAGCGGAACATGGCCTTGTGCAATTCTGGGATGGGTGCAGTTTGTGGGTCTTCGGCAACGGCTCGGGCTACGTCTGCTTTGGGGTAGATCATCGGCAACACGGCCGAAATGGATTCGATTCAGTAGAAGCAGCTGCTGTGTAGCGAGACGGCGAAGTTCACCAGTATGCTCGGTAGTGGCCCCATGGGTCGGTTGTGGGCGCCGTCGTTGGTGAGTACTCGATTCTGCACGGCGCCAAAATTGAAGTACGCCGGGATGAGGCTGCTGGGGCGGTAGACCTGGGGGGTGGGTACTTTTACTCCCACCATTTTCGAATAAGAGCCGGAGATGAACTCATAGTCATCTTTCAGCTCGGGTGATGCTGCTTCTTCGTGAATGATCTCGATGTATGCCACGACTCCCCCTGGATCGGCCGGTCTGAAAACCATACCACAATTTGCAGCGTGTTCTGCCGGTTGTCAGTGCACCGCATGCGATTTTGCAGGTTTGGATTTCGGGTGGCTTCATTGTGACCGGGAAGAGGGGTCCAGAAGGTTTGCACACTCCTGTTTCGGATCCAAACAAATGCTTGCAGGAATCATCGTTGATTATATGGGAGCAGTTTTCCTACCGGTGGCTATCGTAGCGTCCGTCATGAGGGGATAGCTCGTCCGCTTCGTAGACCCTTCTCTCCGGACGGCGGACTTTGGAGAATCCGGGGCCAGAAACCAAGCCGGCTGATGACGACGACCGCAATCGCCATCGCCATAGCTGCACAAAGAATCCATAAACCAACTGTATAAGAATCCAAACGATCAAACGACAGACCCATGGCGAGTGGACCTATGCCTGTGCCGATCTGAAACGCCGAGTACATTGTCCCATAGACGACGCCGTATGCTTTGAGTCCGAGGTAGGCCGTAACTACCCTGGCTGTCGACCTTGTTGT
>SMUX01178740.1_pt1 | contig 10911 bp, 20 predicted proteins | sample 2456431 | NCBI WGS metagenome assembly SMUX01 (sample SAMN11095930, study PRJNA526329) | marine sediment metagenome | biome: Marine sediment; feature: Surficial sediment; material: Deep marine sediment; isolation source: Hadal surficial sediment | place: Pacific Ocean | collected 2014-11 | depth... | reverse complement strand
TACCAGCAAAGTTATGCCAATCTAAAATTCTTGTAAATCCACTACCAACTGCATCATCAAATGCAAAGACCATTTCAATTCCATAATTAAATTCATCAATTACAATTCTTCCACCAATTGTTGAATCATTTGCTACAGATAATTCTGAACCAGCCAAGAAATTCCATCCAGTTCCATTAAGACCAATACCTAGATCAGAAAATGGTAAGTTACTATCAGCACCTTCTGGTGTATTACCATCATGATTCTTAATTGGAATCAGATGATTAGCAAATTTTGATTCTCTTTTGGCAAGATCATCCAAGCCATTTAACACATACAGACTAGATGGATTATTGAAAACTGGAACTTCTGGACATAAACTAGTTTTGGTCAGAACTTGTGCTTGTGCTGTAGTAAACAACTCATCATAAAGAAGTACACAATCCACAAATTGAGAATCATCTGCAAGTTGTATTGAAGTACCTAAAAATTCTGGTTCTGAATCTATGAAACTGGTACATGGTTGCCCATCAATAAATAACTCTACTAATTCTGATGTTGCATTTCTTTGCATGAAAAGATGTATTCTTTCGTCATTACTAATAACTCCACAATCTTCTCCATACCCACCAACTGAGAATGTATTGTTGAAAAATGTGAATTTTCCTACTGAAACAAAAAGACCAAATTCAGACTGACTTCCAACTAAATTAATAATTCTGTTGCGTATTCCTGATAGTGGTAGTATTGGATTTGGTGCTTCATTTATTACACCAATATTACTAGAAAAAATCCCATAGGAAAAAATCATTTCAATGCCATATTCAAACTGATCAATTATTCCAGATCCACCATTCAAACCACTGGTTGTAATAGGTGAACCACCAGTAAAACCAGTTCTATTCAATGCACCAACAAATCCACCACTACTCAGAAAAGATGGTTCAGGATTTACAGTTTCTAATATATCAAAAAAATTTATACCAGAACCAGTTTGGACACCATTACAACCATTACAATTTAATGGAAAGTAATGAGTTGGTTCTGGACAATTTTCATCTGCACAACTTGTTGCTGGTGGTGGTGTTGTGTTTACTGTGAATGATGTTGTGGTTGAAGTATCACTATCAACACCATCTGTAATTGTGAAAGTTCCTGTGCCATCATTTGCATTTGAACCAATCTTGGTTATGAAGAAAAATTCTTCTGTTCCTGATGCTGAAATTGCACAAGTTGTTCCACTAGTTAATGTTACATCTGTTCCACCAGAAATTGAATCAGTCCAGTCCGTATTGGTTGAACAACCAGAAGTAAGAACAGTATTTGCATTTATGGTTCCAAGAACATCAGATAATCCAACAACTGATTCAAAGTCTAATGAGGTTGGTGACTTTGAAACACCACTAGTATTACTAACTTCTACTTCAAAGCGATATATTTCACCTGTAAGTAATTCATCTCCACAGGCTGATGCACTTGTTAGATCTACATCAAGACAAACTGGTGTACCTGATTCTAGTGTTGTTGATGATGATTTAAACACATCAAGTAAACTTACTGTGTATGGTGTTGGTAGTGCTGATGCTGTGAAACATGCAGAAGTATTAGTTGTGGTCGTAATTGCAGATGATGCGTTCATTGGTTTATCATAAATTGCAATACAATCTACAAATCCATCGGAATCTTCAGCACCATCATCTTTGAAGAATGTGATCAATTGGGTTGCTTGATCAAATAGATATTCTGGATCTGAGTCTGTGAAACTCAGACAAAGAGAACCATCAGCATATAGTTCTACCAATTCTGATGTTGCATTTCTTTGAACTAAGAAGTGTGCTGTTTGGTTAGCAGTAATTGTACCACAAGTAATATCATTATTATCAAAAAAATTGTACAGTCCTATTGATGCACGATAAAGACCAAAATCACCATCAGTATTTGCAACACTACCATTGAAATCATGCCAGTCTAAAATTCTACGAAACCCACTTGATTCTTTAAATGACCAAACAACTTCTATTCCATATTCAAATTCATCTATTGAACTTGCAAGTGTTGCTTTGTCAGCCTCTAAGAAATTCCAGCCAGTTGCAGTAAGACCTGTACCCCCATCAGAAAGAACTATACTATTGCCACCAAAATCATCAGTTGTTGTTCCATTGAGTGCATAAAAATGAATTGGATTACCAAATGTCGGTAATGGTGGCGCACCAACTGCTAATGCAAATGCCAAACCTCTTTGAGATTGTTCATTATGAGATCCGAGCAAAGTTGTAACACCACCAAGTGTTACTGAAACTAATTGTTGTGGAAAATTATCATCTGCACGAACAAAAAATAATCCTGTGTCTGTATCATAAGTCATATCCTGTGTAAATTCAAATTCTGTGTCCAGTAATGTTTCTGATCCTGTAATACAATCTGCTTGAGCAATATCAACTTCCCCAATATTATGTGCTGTATCTGCACCACGAATATGATACTGCTTTCCAAGATCATGATTTAATGCTATAACATTGAAACTAGTTGTAGTAACAAACTCACATTCAGAAGGAGAAGTAACTACTCCTGTTGTTTTAGATACTTTGTAAAATAAATCTGGTGTGGCAGTTAAACTTTCATGAACAAACATTTGTCCAGAAGTATCAAATGAAATATTGTTTGCAAAAAAAGCAGAAGCACTTAGAATAAATTGAGCAATCGCTGTTGATGCACCTGTGACTGGATCTAATTTTACTATGAATCTATCATCATTACCATCTACTGCAATGATATACATTTGTAGATCAGTTGGATCAGTTGCCATTCCAAGACAGCCACGATAAGGAACTACAAATCCTGAACTACCAACTACTATTGGAAAACCAGCACTATCAATTTCTTTATCAGAACCAACAAACATTGAACCATCAGTTTTATTTACTTTCCAGACCACATTATCTTGAAGTCTTTTATCACAGGAGTATAGATCAGTTGTTACTACTGCACCAAAAACATCTGAAATTGAACCTATTCCAAGTAGAAAAGTTCCAAGTAAGATTAGAATCGGAATTGTTATAATTTTGCCTCTATTCCCCATGATTAAATCAAAATCAGGCTTTATTTGAGCATTGATGATATTGTACACATCATTTATCCAAACAAACTTGAAAAGAATGATCGAATTGCATCAATAAAACTTTCTCTTGGAACTGCTGGTGTTGGAGTAGGTGTTGGAGTTGGTGCTGTAGGTTCTGGTTCTGGTTCAGGTGCAAATAATTGATTTAGAGTTGCAAAAAGATCAAATGCTCGATCTACTTCATCTCCTGTAAATTGTAATGTTGGTACACCACTTGGAGCTGAAGGTGCTGAAGGTGCTGAAGGTGCTGAAGGTGCAGTTCCACCCCCACCTGTACTAGATCTTTTAATTAGATACTGGACTTGTAATTCTGATTCATTTGATGCAGTATCAGTACATGTATAATCAACAGAGTATGATTTTGGTGTTGAAGTATCAACAGTTCCAACAGTAATGAATGATACTACCATTCCATTATCTGTACAAGTAACAAACTGAAATTCATCAAAGATACTATCTTCAGCAATTGAAATTGGTTCTGGTGCTGAAACTGATATTATTGGTGGTGTTGTATCTGCACTAATACTTAATGCAAATGCCAAACCTCTTTGTACTACACTTGGGGTGCTAGTGGCTATAAGAACAGTTGTTCCATCTGTTTCTACTGTTAGCAATGTTTGTGGTACAGTTTCAGTTACTTTATCATGTGATCTAAAGAAAAATTTTCCTGCATTAGTGCTATAAGTCATATCAAATGAAATACTTGGTGCAACACAAAGAGAAGTTGTTACGCAATCAGGGGAAGAGAACGGATCTATACCAATACTATTCATTGCTGATTCTGATCCTACTATGCAATCTGCTTCTGTGATGTCAACCTTTCCAATAAAGTGTGGATCTTGAACAAAACCACCTTGAATATGATACTGAAAACCATCATCGTAATTTAATGCTGTTGGGTGGAAAAAAGATGATATGAATGGTGGTGCATCTACGAATGTACATTCAGGAGTAGCATTAACTAATCCTGTTGTTTTATCTACTTTGAAATAATCATTAAATTCATTACCAGCATGAGTAAACATTTGTCCAGAAGAATCAAATGAAATAACGTTTGCCTTATAATCACATACTGAATCGGGTGATGGTGGACAAACCTCTCCAATTGTGGTAAACTGAGCAATCGCTGTTCCTAATCCTGTTGTTGGATCTATTTTTACTATGAATCTTTCTGCACCAGTATTATTCTCTAGAACTGCATACATTTGTGCATCAGTTGGATCGGTTGCCAATGAAAAACAACCTTGAGGTGGAGTTACCATTCCTGAAGCACCAACTGTAATTGACCAAGTATTAGAAGAAATTATTGTACCATCAGTTTGATTTATCTTATGGATTTCATTATTGCCACTAGCAAACTTTTTGTCACAAGTGTATAGATCAGTGGTTGTAAATTGTGCAAAAACCTGAGTTGGTAAAAATAATGCTAAAAGGAAAACTCCAATCAAAACTGGAATTATTTTATTCAATAATTTCTTGCAAAATCATGTTGATAATAAGCCTAACTTCTTCTCATTCCCCAAAAATACTGACTACCTAATGCTTGTTTGACTCCACTGACCAAAGAAAAGAATCCTATTACTGCCAGTAAAATAAAAACTCCAACTTCCTGTGGTGTCATCTTCCATTGTCTTTCATGCACTATAATATTTCCATCATCATCTTTTACTGGAACATCAAATGAACCAGCAACAAACACTATGCCAACTACAAGAAAGATCAAACCAACAATTATTGAAAAATGACCTTGATGGAGTAATCCTTTTCTCCACATTGAGATGAATCCACCAGTCATCAGACCAAAGCCAAAAATTGCTATGGTTACATTATCATTGATCTGTATTCCAATAAAGTCAAAAGCAACTACAAAGAAAACTACTGTGACTAGAAAACCAATCAGAAAAGGCAATCCCCTGATTTTGTACCCTCTGATTCTAACCATCAACAATCATCTGTTTCAAACATTCATCTGAACAATAATCGTGTTGAAGAAGAATTTTTCTGTAATCATTTTCATCAGATTCCATCAACTTGACAAACCTTGTTTTTTTGTTATACTGTTTTTCACAGTAACTACATTTTGAGTTTTTTGATTCTGCAACTTTGTTTATCAAGTCCAACAGTGACATCATCCTACCAGAAAATAAGTCATTATAAATCCTTTATGCAAGACTAGGGAACTCTATTGGTGCAATCAAAACTATGGCAATTATTGCAACTAACACTAGTGCAATCTTCCAGATTCTTTTTATGAAACTCCAAAACAACATAAACACCAAAATTGTTCCGATGACAAAACTCACAAGAACTATTATCCCACGATCAAAAGGTATAGGTGAGCCAGCAAAAATCGCATCGACAATCAGTCTGTGAAAACTCCACCAAAGATCAAATGCTGTTTTCCCTGTAGTTACTGCTGACTCTGTAACTTGATTTACTTGATCTTTTTTGTCTTGGTCAAACCAAGTAGTTGTGTTGATATTTGCTTCAGCAGTATCACCTATAGTATCAAAGAAATCATCAATAGAATCTTTAACCTCAATCTGAACTTCTTCTTCCTGTGCAAATGCTGAAACTGGAAAAAGTAAAAGCAAAAAAAGAATTGGAATTACCCATATCATGGGTTTACTAATCTGAGTTACTTAATGAGCATTTCTAAAAATTAGTACTTGAACATTCTTACTGCCATACTCATCTGTATGAAGTTTATCATACTGCTTACTGCTTGATAGAGATCGTCATCACCTGTATTGTCAAAAGCAATTCCTCTACTTACTTCTAAGATGTTTACAAGTTCTTCTGAATCAGATCTTGCAATTAAATCTGTAACTTGTTTTCTTTGTTGAAAATTATCAGAAGCAAAATCTGTTGCCATTTTCATTACTTTATCATATTCTTCCATTTTGCTCACCAGCATGATTCTTTCTGTAGTGTTGAATCACTTGATTAACATCTCCTGTAAATGTACACTTGACACATTTAGCCATCTTTGTATATCTTCTCCATTTCAATTCTTCCAGCATTTTTTCCTAACTCTCTACCAAGATTTTTGATAATGATTGGAATGTCTTGTTGAAGCATTTTGTTTTCAGGATCAATATCTGCAAATTTTTCCAAGTCCTCAACTGACATTGATTGTCCTGTTTCATCCAAGTGTACACCAAGAAAAAGTCCAAAGTAATATTTGTCTGTTGTAGTGAAATGTCCTTTTTCTAATCCATATACAGAATATTTTCCAGACCAAATCATACCTGTGTGTTGAATTTCTGGATCAGAAATGATTTCTTCTATAAAGCCCTTCAAACCTTCGATTGGTGTCCAGCCATGACAAATAACTATTGAACCAACTTTGAGAGTCATTTTAGATCATCAGTATTCCCACTATCACTAATTGGTTTTGTTAAATCAATTCCTATTTCATGTTTACCCATTCTTCTCGCTAATTCTATTAATGCCTCAAATGCTGTAACCTTTTTTTTACCAATAAAGAATGTAGATTCTTCTTCTGTTTTTTCAAATCTAAACTCAAGTATTTTGTCATCAAATGGGTGTGTCATTTCCTCAACTCTGTTTCGATTGTTTCACCTAGATATATGAAAAGACATCTTCCAGTATGATCTGATTGTTTTTGGCAATGTAATTCTAAACTAGAATATTTCTTATTTTGATTGCATTTGTGTTGACGACAAAAATTTTGGAATGGATTTAACATTCTATCACAAGTTTTACATCTTCCTTCTGGTTCTGGAATTGTAATATCTCGTTTCATTTTGTAATAGTAATAAATTTGGTTTCTTATATCTATCATTATTCAAAGTCCTCAATGACAATAGGAAGTGCTAGATCTGTTTGTGATAGATCATCGCCTTTATGAATTTCCATTATCAAAGTTAATTCCTTACCTACATCAGAGTGTTTGTTACATTCATCACAGTATAGCCAACCTTCATACCACCAAGCAAACTCAATTGCGATGAATTTTTCATCGGTTACTGCCTTATTGCATAAATCACATACACAACAATCCTTTGGAATTATAGTTCTAGTCATCTGTAAAAATCATCGGGGTGACTAGGTAATTTAAGAAGCAGTTTTTGTTTTTTTGGCATTTCTTTGTATTGTTTTGTTGTTTTTATACCCAATTTTTTTACAATATTTTTTGCTTCTTCATAGGTAAGTTTCCTGTTAAAATCTAAAAATTCATTCCAATTTTTCCATTGTTCTTTGTAAAAAATATGTGGATTTCTAGGAATATCTCTAGGAAGTTTCATGTGTTTCCATAGAATACCTGATGTTATTTTGTTATCTTTAGCCCACTGTTTTGCTTGTTTGAAACTTTTGAACTCACTTTTGCTTTGCCAATTTTTTCCTCTCCATGTTCCAAAAAACTTTCCTGAACCTTCCCATTCTTTTTTGTAATGTCTATCTAGATTTGTGGGTAGATGATATTTTCTTAATTCTTTTTTTAATTTCATCATTTTATATTCCCAAGATGATTTTATGCCTAGTTTTTTAACTAATTTTTTTGCTTGTTCATAACTTAAGAAATTTACTCTTGATGTTGGATTTCCATGAAAATGTTCCCAATCAATCCAACCTTCTTTTTTGTAAACTGATTGTGGATTCATAGGATAAGATTTAGGTTTTTTTAATATTGTCCAATCACGATAAGTTTTGACATTCATTTTTCTTGCAAACTTCTTGCACTTTTCATAACTTACAAATGTATCATGAACTTTATTTCTTCCCATTAGACTAGATCCTTTCAGGATCACGAACTTCTAGTGTGATTCTGATTTTGTATTTTTTACACTTTGGAGTTTGACAATAATATTCGTCTGTATGACCAGTTGAATCAGATGAACCACTAAGTACACCAGCCTTCATTTCATTTTCACAAAATGGGCATATTGGTTTAAAGTTATGTGCGATAAAATCTGCTACTGTAGGCATTATTTTTCTACCTCGCTTGGTTTTACACCTTTGTCCTTGAGATAATCTTCGTAACCTTTTACATGTGCAACTGCTTCTTCTGGTGAAAGTCCTTGTTCTAACAAACCAATTGCTAGACTTAATTCATCAGCCTTTAATTGATCTTCAGTTGTTTGTGGAGTTTCACCAGTAATTGCTGTATCATGATATTTTTTTGGATCACGAAGAATCTTTTTAATTGATTCTATTCTATGTTTTAACAATTGGTATTTTTTGAAGTGGCGTTTCTTGATAAACATATCATAGCCAGTTGAAAAAAGATTTGAACTTCTTGAATATACAATTGCATATTGTATGTGATTTTCTTGCATTGCCTTTTCAAGAATATCAGAAAATTCTTTCAAGTCTTGTTCGTCACCTGAGTATGCTAGGATATTATCATCAATGACATTAACCCAACTACCAGAAGGAATAACATTATAATGACCACGATAACCTTCACCTTGCCATTCAAAACCGAAATCTCCCATTGTGTCATCATGAAAATAACCAACTGTTCTAGGAGTATCTTCACCATTGTAAACTGCTGTTATTGGTGCCTCTAACTTGTCGTCATGAATACGATCACTTTTACATTCTCTGCAAAGTCTTTCATTTGCTCTCTTGAAAAAAGTTAATTCACTATCCTCGAATATTTTTTCACAGCTACTACAACTTGCTTTTACAAGCATTGTGTTTTTTTTCTTCGTCATTTTATCATCCTCATCAATGAATGTATTTTGTCTAATGCTTCATCATATTTTTTTACCTTGAAATCAATTCGATCATAACCTCTTGATGTGTTTCTATCAACTGTTATTCTAAAACCACCACCCAATCTTCCATCTAATTCATTCATTTTGATTCTCGAATCACCTTTTGTAACTATTATCTGACTTCTACTATTTTGTGGTGAACCAATTCGTTCATTGCCTATTGGTGTAAATCTTCCAATTTTCCATCCTCTTGATAATTTTAATCCAGTATCAAAATGTTCTTTTAGGAATTTGTCATGTTGTGATAATACTTTAGTTTTCATTTTCTTTTTCTCTCCTTTTCTAATTTCTTAGCAAGTTTGATTGCAAATCCAGCATCTAATCTCATTGTGGGATTTAATTTTGGATCAAACAAATCTTTAGTTGATATGATTGCTGTATTGTCATCAATTACTCTGGTTTCAGGCTTCCGTTTGATCATTGCTATTGTACCTCAAACTCATACTCGTATAATGAAACTGGTAGGTTCTTACAACTGATCAATTTCCCACCTACACTTTCATCATATCCTTGATGTTCTTCTCTGCAAGTTGCAATGTGATTCACTATCCAAGTCTTATCAGCCCATTCATTGTAGTTTCTATTTTCATTTAGTATTCTGATTTTATCTCCGATTCTGACTGTCATCCTTGATAACCTAACTCCTTGCATAACTGCTTGTATCGTTTGAACTCTTTTTCAGTGAGTGGTCTTTCCAATGAGATTTTCATGTAGTGTTCTGCTTGTGCTTTGTTGAGATCGAACTGAAAGTCCTCTAAGATTTTTTTGCCTTCTTTATTATTCATCTTCTTCATCCTCATCAAACTCACCAATTTTTTCTAACTCATTGGTTAATTTGAAACCATGTTCAACAAGTTCTGTTAGTTCGCTTTTTAATGTTGGTGAATCCCATTTTGCATTTTTCAAATCTATTGTTTTCCAATATACTTCCATTTGAACATCGCTAAATTCTTCCCAAAGTTGATCTGATTGTTTTTCTGTCATCTTGATCTTATCTCACATTCCACTTTTTCAACGATGCCTTCTGAATTTACAATTTCCTCATTACATCTTAAGAAACCAATACCTGAATTACTTGCACAAATTGGTATTGAATCAAATGTGTTTTCACCAAAGACATCTAAATGAGATTGTGAATAACCAGTTGGACATGAAACAATCGTTGATTTATCAGATGTTAATGGTTGTGATGCTTGTTCATCTAAAACATCATCACGAAATGGATCGAATGTTAAAGCATGAACAGCAATTGCAATTAAAATCACTCCTATTATTCCAATTGCTACAAAAAGTAATCTTGTACTCATTTTGATTTTATCTCCTTGACTCTTTCATATCGTTTTTGAAGTCTGTCAATGTATGCATCCATCATTTGAAGATCCAATTCGTCATCATCATCACCAACACGATTGATTGCTTTTCTAAGTTCTTCAAATCGGTTTGTGATACCAGTAACTTTTGTATGCCAACCTCTAAGAGTTTGATCAGGATCATCAATGTTTTCTTCAAAGTCCTGAAGATCATTTTTGACTGTCTTTGCAATCTCTCTCATTTCTATTACAAGGTCTTTGAGAAATCTAACATAGCCTTTTACAAGTTTCTTTTTGTCTTGAAGATCTGTATGAACATCACCAAAAACAATAATCTCTGCATTTTTAGATTTTGCCCATCTTCTTACAGTATCTAATGATGACATTGATTCAGGAAGATAGTAAACTGATTGAGTCATCATTCGGGCATAGAATGGCTTTCCAGTCAGTTCATTACGCATCAATGTTCTTTCAATATTTCCTTCATCTGTTGCATCAAAGTCATAACAGACTAGGATCATTTTTGATTTTAGAATTTTTTCAACTAAAGTCAATTCTATAACCCCAAGTCCTTTGCCTGTGACTGTTCAGCGAAGTATCTGCTGTCTGCTCTTTTTCTTCCTAGTTCCATTTGCTCTTCAATCACTTTGTTGACTAAATCTACGAACACTTTGTTTGTATGAGCATTTCCAAGTAACACTCTGAGAAATTCAGTCTTGTTACCAATCTTTTGTTCATCCTCAGTGTATCTTAC
>SMUX01138764.1_pt1 | contig 10914 bp, 8 predicted proteins | sample 2456431 | NCBI WGS metagenome assembly SMUX01 (sample SAMN11095930, study PRJNA526329) | marine sediment metagenome | biome: Marine sediment; feature: Surficial sediment; material: Deep marine sediment; isolation source: Hadal surficial sediment | place: Pacific Ocean | collected 2014-11 | depth 0-1... | reverse complement strand
AGACGGCACGTTGTGACCCACACACGCGACGACGTCTGTTCGAAGTGCAGCACAGCTTGGCAGCCGCGCTGGACCGCTATGGAGCGGGCGCTGGCCAGGCGCAACGTTACGTTCGCCCGCGCCTGGCGGACATTTTCATGGGTCATCATTTCTCGAAACCTGGGGACGGCAAGAGCCATGACGACGCCCGCGATAACCAGGGCGGTGAGGATCTCAAGGAGCGTGAATCCGCGCTTCAAGCTTCCTCCCACCAAAAAAGACACGCGCGCCAAGCCGTCAGGTGACATGGCGCGCCTCAGTGTACAACAGCAATGTAGACATGACGACCGTCAGAAACTGTGACAGCGGGCCCCATTCCACGGTGTCGGCCATCACACTCACGCCAGCAGCCGCGCATGCGGGTCAGCAGACATGGACAGATCTCATGGAGCACCATAGCTTGGCCTGTCAGATGGAGAATCCAACACTCATAGTATCGAACCCACCGCACGAGGATATCGACCCGGCCCTCGCAGCGCCCTGTTTCGGACTCTCCCCGGCCGAGGTGAGGATGAAGGCCAACTATCCCATTCCGGAGGTCTGGCTCACGGACAGTGAGGACGCCAGGGTGGGTGCTACAGCGGATATCCTCCGCACTGCAGGCTTGAATATCGTCGCGGTGCCAGGGCAGGACCTGACCGCGATTCCCGAACAGACCATGGTCAAGTCTTTTGCGTTTACAGACGCGGGTCTGACGCTGAATCTCGAGGATTCCGAGGTCAATCTGTCACATGACCAGAAGCTTATTGCAGTATTCTGCCAGCCGCGCCCGGCTGCTGTAGAATCCAGCGGCGTCGCCGTGAATCCGTTGACGGAGGGTTTGCGCCAGCGCCGCAGCGGCGTGTTCATGGCGCGTGACAGCCTGATAGGGTTTGGGGCCGGCACCAGGTCCAGCTTGTCCGGCGGGGAGGCCGAGAGCGCCGAGAGTCCCTTCTTCGACATATATGTTCCTGGAGAATCTCCCAGCGCCCGCCCTCGGCGGCTGGCCCTGGTGCAAGATCAGGTGGACTTCTCAGGTTTGGGGGATTTAAAGCTACCGCGGGCGGCCGACAACATGGTGATGTTCGTCGCCGAATTTGAGGATAAGTTCTCGGAGGCTCGTATGGACCGGCGGCTGGTGGGTATGCAACCCCGCTCGAGAGCGATGGTGAGCAAGCGAACCCCCATTTCGGGCGAAAGGAAGGGCTTCTCTTTCGCGACGGCCGCGCTCTCACAGTTACTCGAATCGCTTTCCCCGGACCTGAAGGCCATCAACCAGTTCGACCTCGCCTCGAGACTGGCCTACCTGACCAACAAATAGTCCTCTCGAGCGGGTCACCGGCCCACGACCCTCGTCCGGGCCCAATCCCAACTGGAGAGTCCGCGGGCATTCATCGCCTTGACCGCCACCACAGTGGTTTCGGCCGTGAGGCTGATCGTCACGCGGGGTTGCTTCACCTCCATCGTATACCGGGTCGGGTCGTGATGGGGGCCGTAAGTAACTACATACGACTCTATCCCCGCCTCCGGACTGAGGGACCACCGGACGTTGACGGTCCCACCGGCGCCGCGCCGGGCCTCGAGTCCCGTCAAGCGGGAGGGACTCGAAGCCAGCAGTGCAATGGACGCAATGTTGGTCTTGGCGGTCTCTCTTACGAGGTCCTGATTGATCGTCTCCAGTTCATCGGTGACCTGGTGGTAATGAGGGTTCCCCAACACCGGGTATGAGCCGATCCCACCGACGATGTCTCCGTATTCTTCATAATAGGCGTGGGCATCCGTGGACTTGTAATACTTCGCGTCGTATGTGATCAGGTGCGAAAACAGAAAGGCTGCTGCGTGCTGCACGTCGCGGATGCCTGCGTTGGAATACCGGATCGTGTTGTCGAGACGGTGGCTGTTCGCCCACCCGAGCATGTCGTTATTCAACGCGCCAACGATAAGGTCGCCGGCCCGCACCGCGCGTCGCACAAACTCCCGACTTCCCAACAGGCCCGCCTCTTCCCCTGTGAAGAAGGCAAACTTGACGGTGGCGGCCATCGAATGATCGGCCAGGACCCGCGCCGTCTCCAAGAGCACCGCCGTTCCGGATGTGTTGTCGTCGGCTCCTGGACCACGCTCCACACTGTCGAAGTGACTGCTCACCACGTAGATGAGTTCCGGATGCTCGGCTCCGGGCAACGTGACGATCACGTTCGCACTCCGGACCCCGGGGCGCGGTTCGAACCACTGGTACTCAGGCTCGTACCCGAAACTCTCGAGCATGTCAAAGATGTATTCCGCAGCACGCGCATTGCCCGGCTGAGTGATGAACTTCGAGCCAAAATCGAACAGGGCCGCTTGGTAGGAGTAGAGTTTTTCGGCCGATACCGATTCGGTCAACCCACCGATCTCGCTCCGCACCGGGGCAAACATCGCCTCGCCTCTGGCCCGCAAGTCTCGCTCAGCCGCAAGGCTCTCCTCGAGCCGTTTCACAAGGGCCTGCCGGCTGACTGTGCGGTCCAGGTGAACGAGGTAAACGCCGCGTTCCGGCGATATGGTGTCGCCGTCCCGCTCGGATACGATCAGCACCTTCGTGGCGTCCGGGCTTGCGGCCCATTCGTACTCCGGGGCGATCGTGCGAACCGTGTTGTTGTGGAACAGCTTGATGGTTTCCGACGTGCCAATGTCGTACAGATACGATCGCTGGTGGCGGCCTTCGCCCTTAGGAGCCAATACCAGGTCGTTGCTCAAGAAACGCGGAAACCTGTCGTGCTGAATCTCCAAAGAAACGAGTCGCTCTCCCGTACCGTCGGCCCGGACAACCGCGATTTCCCAATCATGGTCAGGCATTATTTGAACGGTGACCCAATTACCATCGGGCGATATAGCAGGCGCCCGCACCGGACGATCACTGCGCATAACTACCCTAGGCGCGCTCCTCGTGGCCGGTGTTACGACGTTCACTGTCGTGTAATCGCCGTCCTCTGAAAGAAAGACTATCGCCAATGCGTCGGCGGCGTACGCCGGCGAATGGCCGTCGAACGTCCGGCTCTCGCCGGAGAGTAGGTCGTACACCGCCACCCTATCGTTGCCGACCGTGAACATCAGGAAGTGATTTCCCGGCAACGCCACGAGCCCGCTCTTGGGACGGCCGTCCGAAGTCAACCGAAGGGGCGGACCCGCAAGCTCGGGGAAACCAAACACGTCAACCAACGGAGCATCATTGGGGTCGCTGCCGGCCCGGACTCCAGCGATCAAGTAGAGCGTATTCCCATCGTCGCTAAAGGACATCTCCAACTTGAGCATACCGTCCAACGACAAGGGACTCTCGGATTGTGTTCTCAGGTCTAGTACCATGACCTGCGCCAACTGCGCCTCGATCAGTGCCGCCCTTCGTCGTAGCCGAAACGCTTGCCGGCGATTCCTTTGTGCCATCAGCCGATCGACTTCTGCCCGCACCCGAAGCAATTCCTCGCTCTCCTCGAGTGTCAGGTACGCGCCGCGGTCGCCCCTCGGCGAAAACACGAAGCTTCGCCCGGGAAACTCGGCAATCTGTCGCACCACCGTTTCTACGGAGATGATGTGTGTTCGGGTCGAACCCCCGGATCCGGTCTCAAATGCCGCGAGGCGTCCACCAGAACTGAAGCGCACCGCGTGGCCATCTATCGCCACCTCCTCGACCTCATACAACTCGCCTGTTGCCAGCGCAATCCGCTTCAGAAACCGGTCCGCCTCGTTTCCCCTCAGAAGCTCGAGGTACGTCTCCAACGCCGCGCTATAGTTGCCGTGATCCCACATTTCGCGGCCTCGCTCGAATGCCCGCTCCAGGCCGCGCTCTTGAGCGACGAGAGAAGACGACGACACGGTTACAAGCAGACCGATGATCAGAGAACGAGACATGGCATACCCCTTCAGCAGCGGCAGGAAACGTCCCAGCAAGATGCCAATACCGCCTGGCGCAGGAAAGGGGCGTCCCCGGACCGTTCGCTAGCTGCCCCGCTCCATCCGCGATAACTTCGTTCCTCAACCCACGTCCAGGTGCCAAGCCATGTGGAAATCGGCCCGCCAGCTTGCAACCATGAGTGCCGTTGCTGCGGCATTGCCGACAGCGATCCTTGCCGTCCCGTTGCAACAGATCGAGGGAGGGCGCGGCCCGCTCCAGTCGGCAGCGATAGAACGCTTCGCAGGGCAGATAGCCGAGGACGTTGCCCGCGATGACATTGGAGGCATCACCGCGGGCGTCTTCGTAGGAGGTGAGACTGTGTGGTCGCGGGGGTTCGGCTGGGCCGATCGAGAGCGGCGCCTCGAAGCTGACAACGAGACGATTTACCGGGTGGGATCGATTTCCAAGTCTTTCACGGCCGTTGTGATGGCCCAGCTGGCCGCGCAGGGCGTGCTCGACATCGATGCGGTGGCCCGCTCGTATCTACCGGAATTGGACGGTCTCGCCGGCGGGCCGGACACCATCGCCGGCGTAACGCTCCGGCGGTTGGCGAGCCACACGGCGGGCCTCGTCCGGGAACCTCGCCTACCGGAAGCCGCCGCCGGTCCCATCGCCGTCTGGCAGGAAAAGATCCTCGCGTCGATCCCTACGACGTCATTTCTCGCGGCGCCCGGCGAGACATACTCCTATTCCAACATCGGTTTCGGAATCCTCGGGTTGGCCATATCGCGAGCCGCCGGGCAGTCGTTCATGACCATGGTGACAGAGCTGATCTTCGAGCCGCTTGCTATGGATCGGACCATGTTTATCATGACGCCCGAGCTTTACCCACACCTGGCCGTGGGATATTCGGTGGGGCGAGACGGGACGGTCAGCACCGATAGGCCGGCTCGGGAGCACTGGGGGCGTGGTTACAAGGTGCCAAACGGCGGCATCTACTCGACCGTGCGCGACCTGGCACGTTTTGCCGCAGGAATCACGGGGGCTTCAGCCGTCGAGATCCTGCCACCGGCGTGGCGCGTCGAAACGATGCGAATTCAAACAGCGGACAGCTCGTCCGCCGGCTACGGACTCGGCTTCAGCATTCACACGACCGAGAGCGGGCTGCGCACTGTGGGACACGGCGGCTCGGTCGCGGGGTACAACGCCCATCTGGTGTTCGACCCTGAGACCACCGTGGGAGTAGTCTTGCTGCGCAATTACAACGGAGGAAGCACCAACCTCGCTCGTCGTGCGGTGGCACTGCTGGAAGAATTGGTGCAAGAGGGAGTGGAACGGCTCACGAGGTGAGGTCATAGTCCGGGATCCGACCGCTCAACCCCGATTGAAATGGTTCTTCCAGGAATTTCGGGGCAAGTGATTGAAGGGACGATTCTCAGCCCTTCCACCCCACCCCGGATGAGCCACGGACTTTGTCCCGATACCGACTCCCGCCCCGCCCTGGTGTCACGGTATCTTGCCACATGTCCCGACACATCCAAACACGGAATCCGCCGGTCGGAGGTACATGATGGCGGGTGGCGTTATCGAGAGATACCGCACTCATCTCTCGCTCGATAACAGCGTTCGCGCCGTCACGCTCAACGAGGGTGACACTCCTCTCCTGGGCGCTCCTCGGCTCGCCGGCGCAATCGGCTTTCGCGGCCGGCTGTTGCTCAAACTCGAAGGCCTAAACCCGACCGGTTCCTTCAAGGATCGGGGCATGACGGTTGCCGTCTCACAGGCGGTCGCGGAAGGATCCACCGCAGTCATCTGTGCATCCACGGGCAACACGTCTGCGTCCGCCGCAGCGTACGCCGCGCGGGCCGGGTTGGACGCATACGTGCTCCTTCCCCGGGGCAAAGTCGCTTTGGGAAAGCTGTCCCAAGCCCTCGTCCACGGCGCCAAGATTGCGGCGATCGAAGGCAATTTCGATCAGGCGCTGGCGCTGGTCTCTGAGCTCGCTCAGACCCACCCGGTGACCATCGTCAACTCCACCAACCCGTACAGGCTACACGGGCAGAAGACGGCGGCATTCGAAGTCTGCGATACTCTGGGGGCGGCTCCCGATTATCATTTCTTACCGGTAGGAAACGCCGGCAACATCACCGCTTACTGGATGGGGTATCGGGAGTACTGCGACGCCGGAGTGATCGACACGAAGCCGAAGATGATGGGGTTCCAGGCATCCGGCGCGGCACCAATCGTGCTGGGGTATCTGGTCGAGTCACCCCAAACTGTGGCGACGGCCATCCGCATCGGCAACCCGGCGAACTGGAAGGCGGCTCTGGCAGCTCGAGACGAGTCCGGTGGCGTAATCGACGCGGTGAGCGACGAAGAAATCCTCGAGGCCTACGCTATGTTGGCGTCCACCGAGGGCATCTTTGCGGAGCCGGCCTCGGCGGCGGCGGTCGCAGGCCTCAAGAAGATCAACGCCGCTAACCCTCTGCCGTCCTCATCTATTATTGTTTGTACACTTACGGGACACGGCCTCAAGGACCCATCTGTTGCCACAGATGCGTATCCTGAACCGGCCGTAGCCGCCGCCGATCTCAACGCTGTTCGTGAGGTGCTACAACTGTGAATGCAGACGGACCTGTTCGACTCGCTGTTTGCGAGGCCGCCGTGTGTATGACCCCCGGTGACGACAACTGGCGCTCGCTCACGATCGATGCGCAAGACGCCAAGGCCGACATGTTTCTCCTGAACGAGATGCCGTTCGGTCCGTGGATAGCAGCAAGCAGCGAACCGCAATTCGAAGATCTCATTGCGGTTCAACGCCTACACCAGCAGGCCCTCGAGCACTACGGTGAACTCAGCATACCGATTGTGCTGGGCAACCATCCCGTATTCGACGAAGGCAACAGCATCATCGAAGGCTTTGTCTGGGAACGGGAAGGCGCTATCACCACGGCTCACACCAAGCAGTACTTCCCGAACGAGGAGGGGTGGTACGAAACGCTGTGGTTCGAGCGTGGCACACAGGCGTTTCATATCGTGGAGGTAGGCGGGCTAAATGTGGCTTTCCTGATCTGCACGGACATCATGTTCAACGAGTGGGCTCGCCACTATGGAAAAGAGGGAGCGGACGTAATAGTCGTGCCTCGGGCCACTCCCGTGCAGACACTCCACCGCTGGAAGACGGCCGTGCAGATGGCAGCGGTGGTGTCCGGCTGCTACGTGGCCAGCTCCAACCGGGCAGGCGAGGAAGGAGATATGACGTTCGGAGGCCTGGGGTGGATTGTTGACCCGTCAGGCGTGGTAATTGCCGAGACGTCGGCTGACGAACCCGTGGTAGCTGCCGACATCTACCGGTCGGTTGCCGCTCACGCCAAACGGGAATATCCCTGCTACGTGGACGATGCTCCACCTCCCGAACCAGAGATGCTGCCTGAGGAGGTCTAGCTACTTCGCGCGTCCTACTTGCCACTTCCCACTCTCTGCCCAGAGATCAATAATTGGCCCAACTGCTCAGCGACCACGACCTCTTGGAGCGCCTAGTAGCCTTCGACTCGGTCAGCCGCAACAGCAATCTCCCTCTTGCGGACTTCATCTGCGACTACCTAGACCGACCCGGCGTGCGAGTGCACCGCAACCCGTCTCCCGACGCTGGCAAGACCAACCTCGTGATCTCGATTGGACCGGAAGGAAGCGAGCATAGGAAAGGGCTGGTGCTGTCCGGGCACATGGACGTCGTTCCCGCCGACGAGGACGATTGGCGTTCCGATCCGTTTCGTTTGACGGAATCGGGCGAGACCTACGTGGGCCGTGGAGCGGCGGACATGAAGGGTTTTTTGGCGATAGCCACCAACGCCGCCGCCCGACTCGACCCGGCCAAACTCGCTCAACCGCTCGTGTTCATCTTCACCTACGACGAGGAGGTTGGCACCCTCGGCGCTCGGCATCTTGCGGCCAGCTGGCCCGACGCCGAGGCGCTGCCCAAGAGTGCTGTCATCGGCGAGCCGACGTCGTTGCGCGTGATTCGGATGCACAAAGGGCACCTGGCATTCCGGCTCATCGTGAAGGGAACGCCGGCTCACAGCGGGTATCCACATCTCGGAGACAGCGCCATCGAGCCCGTGGGTAAGATGATCGTCGCATTGGCCGATCTCCGTCGGCAACTTGCGGCAGAGCATCCCCCTAACCGCGACCATTTCCCGGAAGTCCCCTTTGTACCCCTCAATATCGGACTGGTGTCCGGCGGCGCGGCCATCAATGTGGTGCCAGACTTTTGCGAGTTGAACGTCGGTTTTCGTCTCTTGCCGGACATGGATAGCGAGCCGCTGCTGGCGCGCATCTACGAGTCTTTGGATGCGGTGCTCGGTGACACATCATATGAGTTGCAGGTGAACTACGAAAGTCCACCGATGCTGCTCGCCGAAGACGCACACATCTACCGGTCGCTGTGCGATCACATGGGACAGCGGGAAACCCACAGTGTTTCGTACGCCACGGACGCCGGCTGGCTACAGACCATGGGGTTGGAGTGCGTCATTTGGGGACCAGGTTCGATCGAAGTAGCTCACAAACCGAATGAGGCAATGCCGATGGCCCAGCTCGAGGACGGAGCAGAACTCGTGGCCCAGTTCATTCAACAATACTGCCTCCCGACGGATTGATACTCCTGTGAATCCGCACCACGTATTCCAAAGCGATTGGACATGGACGGGAGAGCGTTTCGAACCCGACGTCCAGATTGCCGTTGACGACAAGGGGCGGATCATAGAGGTCGGTCGGTTGGGTCTCAAACCCACAAAACGGCTGTCCCAGCGAGCCTTGCTGCCCGGGTTCGTCAACGCACACTCACACGCGTTCCAACGGGGACTCCGAGGTCGCGGCGAAGAGTTTCCCGATGGTGCAGGAGGTTTCTGGACATGGAGGGAAGCGATGTACCGTCTCGTCCAGGATCTCGACGGGGATGCATTCTACAGATTGTGTCTCCAAACGTTTCGTGAGATGCGCGCTGCAGGCATCACAACTGTAGGCGAGTTCCACTACTTGCACCATTCCAGTGATGCCGCCGATTTCGCTTTCGACGCGCTCACCCTGCGGGCTGCTTCGGCCATCGGCATACGGATCGTATTGCTCAACGTGTTCTACAAGACCGGTGGCATCGGCCAGCCGCTCGATGCAACGCAACAGCGCTTCCGGACCGATTCGTGCGAAGCCTATTGGGAACAAATGGACGCACTGCAAGACCAACTCGATCAGCACACACAAACTCTAGGCGCCGCAGTGCACAGCATCCGTGCATCCAAGCTGGACGACATCGCTGCCTTGCACAGCGAATCGATAAGCCGTTCGCTACCGTTCCATATACACATGGAAGAGCAGCGAAAAGAAATCGAAGACTCGATAACGGCCTACGGTGGACCGCCGATGGCCGTGCTCCAACGTGTGTTGAGCCCTTGCTCCAACGTCACGGCCGTCCATTGCACACACACCGACCCGCGAGACATGGAGAGATTCCTCGAGTCCGGCGGCACCGTCTGCGTTTGTCCACTAACCGAAGGCAACCTCGGCGATGGCATTCCGGCCTTGCCCGGACGCCATGCAGTCGACGAACGGATCACGTTGGGTACCGACTCAAACGTCCGCATCTGCACGACCGAGGAGATGCGTTGGCTCGAGTACGGTCAGCGCCTGGCCCACGAAGCTCGGGGAATCTACGTCGACGCTAACGGTCGAAGCGGCCCAGCGTTGCTGCAAATCGCAACAGAAAACGGCGCGGCCTCGCTGGGTGTCGATACGGGACGCATAGCTCCGGGAGCATGGGCCGACTTCATAGCGATAGATCTCACCGCTCCCACCCTCCGCGGGTGCGACGAGACCACCTTGCTGGACAGCTTCGTGTTCGGAAGCGGGAACGAGGCGATCTCAGAGACATGCGTCGGCGGACGATGGGAGGAAGTGAGAAGTGAGAAGGGATAGGGGTCCTTTGCTCTTCACGGGTGACCCTCCCAGTTGAACACAGACGGCTAGAGATGAAGGATTTGTGAAGAGCTCTGGCTCCTGATCCTGACAGGCCCTATTCTAAGGGCAACCAGCGAGTCCTATCCTCCAACCCCCCGAAATACCGACGCAAGGCATCGGAGGTGGGCTGGGAATCGTAGCACGGCGCAGGAGGGAGCATGTTCGAATTGAAATCGCTGTCCCCCGAAGGGGTCGATGCCGCTTTGGAAAAAGCTCTGCGGTACCGGCTCCTCAACGAACCGCGGGAAGCCGAAAGCATCTGTCGTGACATCATCCAGGTCGATCCCACAAATCACGAGGCACTAGTAACGTTGATCCTCGCATTAACGGACCAACTCGCTACCAAGAGCGGCCGGTGCGCCGATGAGGCGCGTGCCCTGCTCTCCCGTCTCCAAGACGAGTATGAGGAGGCATACTACGCCGGCATCATTTGCGAGCGCCGGGCCAGCGCCCAACTCGGCCGCCGCAACCCGGGCTCCGGTTTCATCGCGCACGACCTCCTCCGCGAGGCAATGGATTGCTACGAACGGGCCGAGAAGACACGGCCTTCCGGGAACGACGATGCGATCCTGCGATGGAACACTTGCGCGCGTTTCATCATGGAGGAGGAGCACATTCGGCCGAAGCCGGAGGACGATTTCGAGCCCATGTTGGAGTAGCGGCCGCAGGTGAGCACGGACGCATGCAGATCAAAGCATTTCGATCCCGTCCCAGCAGAAGATTGTCTGCGCCGCGAGCGGTGCTATGCGCGGGGTGAGCGGAACCCTGTGCACGGTGAGTGGCAACCGGTAGGCACGCGCCCGACCACGCGTTAGCTTTATTGTATGTCGTCCCTTTTCTTTCTCATCATGGTTATTGTCCTGATCAAGAGTCCCTTGGGCAGGGCCATGGCGGACCGGCTGGCCGGTCGAGTTCCCGACTCCCGGGGCTTGTCGGACGAGGACATCGATCTCATCCACCAACTGGAAGACCGGGTGATGGACCTCGAGGAGCGGCTCGAATACACCGAGCGACTGGTT
>SMUX01265749.1_pt1 | contig 10917 bp, 13 predicted proteins | sample 2456431 | NCBI WGS metagenome assembly SMUX01 (sample SAMN11095930, study PRJNA526329) | marine sediment metagenome | biome: Marine sediment; feature: Surficial sediment; material: Deep marine sediment; isolation source: Hadal surficial sediment | place: Pacific Ocean | collected 2014-11 | depth... | reverse complement strand
ATCAAGTACGTTAACGAAAACCTGACCGAGTAAGACAGATGCCAGTCGACCCATCAAAAAAATCCCGAAAAGAAGTTAACCCCGATCCGACATTAATTTGTCCAAAAAAGCATCTATGCTGAGCACCAGACCATGTCGAAGAGCGGTTTGCACCATGTAATCCATAAATCACTGTGAAGTTACGGAATAACCTCCCCTATGGCTAAAACTCTTGCGGCATGTACTCCACGGTCACGCATGTTTTAGTTTTTTGTTGGATCGGGGTTAATCAAACCAATGTGCGTCCGTTGGCCATAGGCAGACCGCGACCCATGCCTCGAGCAATTGTTTCCTAGCAGGCTGCTGAAAAAGACTCATATGCCGCCAGGCTGCCTTAAGCAGGCGTTTAGGATAGTTGCGCTCGATCGCTGCGGGAATCATTCCCGCTCCAAGCGGAGCCGCTCCAACGTACCGCCTAAGTACGTCTCCGCTGGTCGATTTTTCGCGCGCCTCGCCTCTGAGATCTTTTTGACCAGCCTGCAAACAACTTTTTTCAGCAGCCTGCTAAGGTGAATTGGGTCGTTCTATCGAATCGAGGCCTGACGGACTAGAGTTCTTGGTTTGACAGAGTTGCACCACATCGGATGAGGTCCGTTTGCGGAGATTTAATGGCCACTAACTTCCATCCAACCCTCAAACGGGTCTTGCGAGAGTTGCAGGCACCTAGAGCAAGGATAGACCAGCAAATCACAGTGCTGAAGCGAGTGATTCAGTACTCCGCCACTCGCCAAACCGGGGCGTAAAAAAAAGCGAAGAAGGCCCGTAACCCAGCCTTGGTGGGTTACGCGCGGGATCGTCAAGCCTACTTTAGGCGTAAGGCTCTCCTAGAGCCCCGTTAGAAACGATCGCGCCGCCCTGCTGCCCCCCACTCGAAAGAAGCTATCATTTTGGGTTGCGGCGTCCAACGGGTCGCCGTCATGGATAGCAATCCGGTCCGGTAGGTCGAATTGTGTGGAACAAGTTAAATATGGCGAAGGGATCGAAGGGATGCGAATGCTTAGAGAATCGGGGAAGAGTTATCGGGACAAGGTTCTTTAGGGTCTACTGGTTTGGCGGACTTCTGCTTGCTGGTAGGATCTGTTGTTTGAGGTTCCGAGTTTTTCTCTGAACGCTATATAGGCCGGGAAGGCAAGGGTAAACAAAATGATCAGAATGGCAACGTTTAGGAGAAACTCAATTAACGAAATACCCCTGGTATCTTGCAGTTTTCCAAACATATACTTTGCTCAGAAAGAACAATCCTTAGACGAATAAAAATCTTTATAAATCATGGGGTTATACAATTTTACTGAACCATTAAGTGAATACCACCGCCATGAACAGTACGTTCCCTGAAGGGCTATGTCAACGGTGGACGATATTTTCTTCCAAGTTTGAAATTTCTGTAAAATTATTGTTGCTAATTTTGGGCGCCCGGTAGTAAGGGGATAGGGGATAGTTCAGATTCCAGCAGGCAGAGAACAGGAGGAAAGTATGAGCAGACCCAAACCAATCGAATGGCCTGAAAAGGCCAAGATTTGTGTCACGTTTATTGTTCCTTGGGAGGTCTGGCCGGAGAACTTCGCCACGCGCGAATCACTCCAGCGGCAGAGTGGCACGACCCCGCCGGCCAATGCGGTTTTCAAAAAGAACATGGCTGCAATCACGGAACGTGAATATGGTGACCGTGTCGGCATCTGGCGGCTCATGGACCTTTTTAACCGCCACAACTTAAAAGTTACCTTTTTGATGAACGGTCTTAAGGTTGAGCAGTTTCCGGATGAGGTCAAGGAGTTCAAGGCTCAGGGTCATGAGTTTTCCTCCGAAGGGTACGAACATGAGTACTCCTTTATGTACACCCGCGAACAGGAGCAGGAATCCATCAGGAAAACGGTTGCTGCATTTGAAAGAATACTCGGACAAAAGCCGACGGGTTATCTTTCACCCGGTCACGCCTCCACTGACAGCACGTTGGACCTCGTGGCTGAAGCAGGTTTTGTCTGGTGGGCCGATCCACTGAACTCGGACATTCCCTACATGGTGGAGGCGCGGGGACGAAAGGTCATCGTTGTTCCATACAATGTCCCGGGCTGCAACGACTACTCTACTTACGGGACTGGGCGGACCCCACGGGATCTGCTGCAGATTATGAAAGACCAGTTTGACTATCTCTACTGGGAAGGGGAGCAGGGGTTGCCAAAATATTTTGCCTTTAATACCCATCCCTTTGTTTCCGGTGTGCCCTACAGGACCAAGATCATAGAGGAGTTCATTCGATACGCAAAAGGTTTCACAGATGTCTGGTTCGCCCGCCGGATCGAGATCGCAAACTGGTGGTTGGAGAAGGGGTATTGAATCGAGCCGTTTTCGAGATGAGTTTAGCAATTGGGAGCCAGTGTAGCGCAATTGCAGCAGCTAGGAATCTTTGTGGGCGGGTCTGAGAAGGCGTAAAAACAATGTTGAGGTGAGTATCAAAGAGATAACAGAGGTGAGAATTATTCCAAGAGCGACGCCAAAAATGCTCGCAAAAGTGCCCATGATCATCGATCCAACCGAACGAAGGCCTTGATCCATTTGGAAAACACTGATGGCCCTTCCCAAAATTCCGTACGGCACTTGTGTTTGAATCACCATCCGGGCCATGGTGCGGTAGCCCGCCTGTCCTGCCCCCACACAGGCCAAAAGGGCAATGGATAGCGGAAAACTTCCCGACAGGCAGAAGAGAATAAGAAACGCGGGTGAGATCGTGACCAATATCCAGAGAAAAGTTTCCTTCCTACTTTCTTCTGACAGGTTGGCGAGGAAGATTAAGGAAAGGATGGCGCCGATTCCAGGCGCAGACATGAGCATTCCAAACCCTCCCGGCCCTACGTTTAGGATTTCCTTTGCGAAGATCGGTAGAAACCTCTGATAGGTGGTCACGAAGACGCTAAGAATATAAGCGGCGCCGATGCTGCCTAAAATCATCGGCTCGTGCCAAATGTATTGGACCCCCTCTTTGATTTCCCGTAGGAAGTGTTTTCCGCCACTCCCTAACTCTCTTTTGGGTAGACGGATCAACAATAGTCCCAAGGCAGATATGACAAGGCTAACCACGTGAACTACGAAACACCCTCCGACCCCGATCCACAGAATCAGGACCCCGCCCAGGGATGGACCCATGACCCGGGCGATGTTAAAGGCGATGGAAAAAAGGGCCACTGCATTCATGATTTCACCCTTGGGGACGAGGTCACGAATTAGCGATTGGGATGCGGATGGATTAATTCCCCTGATGGTTGAATGGACGATCTCCAAGGTAAGAATGTGCCAGAATTCCAGGACACCCAAGAAGTACAGGACCACCTGGGCCAGCATAGGGATAGTTGTTATGAACTGAACCAATATCAGTAAGCGAAGGCGTTCGTAGCGGTCAACGAGCACACCGAAAATTGGAGCAAGGATCAGGCGTGGAGTGGCCTCGCACAGACCCAAAAGAGCCAGTGCAATGGCGGAGCCGGTGATTTCATATACGAACCAGTAAAGTGCGACTTCCCGGATGAGGGCGCCCACGGAGGCGAGAATGTCACTAGACCAGAAAAGGGCGTAGTTCTTATGGAGTAGTGAACGAAAGGTGCGAATACGATAATTTCCCTTCGAGATACCTGGTTCTTAGCTTTCCACGGGGTCTTCGACCGCTATGGACAGGGTTTTAACGCAGGGCGCCTGCTGCATGCTGCCAAGGGACTCGAGTATAGCGGAAAGGAAGAAAAAAGGGCAAACCAAACTACTTACTATAAGGAAAGGATTCCGAGTTGTAAGCCCCCCCGTAGCCGTTGACATGGACGTTCCAATCAACTAGAAGCGTACGTGTCTGTGAGACTTTCTAAAAAAAATATAGGAATTTGTTTCGGTGATAACGTGTGACTATCGCCCAGAAAGGGGAGAGATCCATGTGGTACCTAATACACCGTCGGTCGATTCGGCCAAGAGAGGAATGGACTGTAACGCTGGACCAACATCTGGCCTGGATGAAGCGGCAACATGAGTCGGGAAAGATACTCTTGTCCGGTCCGACGCGGGATCGAAAGGTGGGAATCTATGTGATACGGGCCGAGTCTCGGGAAGAGGCCGAACGAATCGCCGCCAGCGACCCCTATACGGAGGGTGGCTTTTGTACCTTCGACCTGTACGAGTGGGAGGTGCATCAAATCCTTGGAGTCGGTGGCTTTGGTAAAGCCGGCTAGAGAGATGTCCTGCGGTCTCTTGTCGTAGAATTCGTCCATTGAAAAGGAGCAGCAGATGGAAATAGAAAAGAAACTGAACTCCCTGGGCTTCGAATTGCCGAATCCGCCAAAGCCCGCTGCAAATTATATTACCTACGTAAAAGTTGATAACCTTCTCTTTATTGGAGGTAATACCGGTCGTATCAATGGTGTTCGAAGATATTCAGGTATCGTTGGCGACACAGTAACCCTCGAACAGGCCTACGAGGTAGCGCGTGATTGTGCCCTCAATCATCTTGCCATTATTAAGGATGCGGTGGGTGACCTGGACAAGGTTGAGCGCATTGTCAAGGTTACGGGGTACGTCACCGTTCCGCCGGGATTCAAGCAGATGCCACAGGTGATCAATGGTGAATCCGACCTATTGGTCAAGTTGTGGGGGGAACGGGGTCAACATGCTCGAGCGGCACTTGGAATTGTATCCCTCGGCTCCGATGCTCCAGTGGAAATCGAGATCATCGTTCAGGTTCGGGAATAGTCAGCCCGCAAAGAGTTTTAACCGCAGACTTTCCCCGATTATCGCAGATGAAAAAGGGCAAAGAGCAAAGCGCTCAGAGAAGTGAGCAGTAAGCAGTTGGCAGTACGCAGCAAAGCCGTGGTCGGATGTCTGCCTACTCCCGTTGCTTAGTACTCAGCACTCGTTACTCAGTACTAAATTACGCTCCGCGCTTTGCTATTCCCTTGCTGAGGCTGATAGCTGCCTGCTGACAACTGATAGCTGGTTTCGCTTGGTTAGCTCTTCTGAAAGCTTGCGGGCATGGGTATCTTGAGGATCTGAATCCCCTCGGTTTTTTCCACATGACGGATAAAGCGGTACTTGCTTTCCACCTCATCCATGGGATAGGGAGGGACCTCGGCGCGGGCAAGCTCAATTTTGGCCCCTATCAAAGTCAGGACATTTCCTTTCAGGGCCTCTGAGGCCGCCTTCCTGAACTCCTCAACGGTTTGAGCCAACACGGCGTTTTTAATGCCTGCGGATCTGGCCATTCCCACCAAGTCGGTGCCGAAGGAGGTGGCGGTTTTGATCTCCCCGGAAGACTCGTAGGCTTCGTTATCAAATACAACGTGCAGCAGGTTTGGCGGATTTTTGTTGGCGATGGTGGGTAGGGCGGAAAGATTCATGAGTAGGGATCCGTCGCCATCCAACGCAATGACTTTCCGCTTCGGGAGCCCTAGTGCGATACCGAGGGCTATGGAACAGGTTAACCCCAACGTGCGACAACGGATGTTTCCATCGCTTGGCCGGCAGGCATTCCATTCCACCCCGTTCGCACCAGCGCTGGTGACCACCAAGGCATCGCCTGCCACTTCTGCCAATGCCCTCAGACAATCAATCCTTTTCATTGCAATGGACCTTTAATTATTCTCCCGGCCGCCTTCTTCCAAGAACATCCTTGGTTAGGAGAATTGCCACTGGCCGTTTATAATCCATGGTCAAGATCTGTGTTCGACGGATGAGGTCTTTCGCCTCATCGGGTTCTCGTAGGATAGTGCTTCGGATACCGAGGGCATTGAGAACTGGCTCGGTTGCCGCCCCCGTCGTACTGAAAGTGCGATCCCCCAGGTCGCCCGCATAGTAGATTAGCAGGAGCAGCGGGACCTGGAATTGAATTAAGGTGGAAACAATACCGTTGACGCTGTTAAATAGGCCTCCGTTCTGCATGATGAGGGCACACTTCTTACCCACAAGGTAGGCTCCGGTACAGACGCCGATTCCCTCTTCTTCCCGACACAGAGGAACGTGAACCACACGATCATCGGCTTCAACCAACCCGAGGAGTTCCCTAAGGTTGATGTCAGGAACCGTGGCAATCAGGTCAATGCCGGCTTCCTTCAGCCCTTCCAGAATAAGTTTTGGCCCAGATGGACCAGCCATGGCTCTATCCCCCTATCCGATGAGTAAACCGGGAAACGATTGTCAAAAGATACTATGCAAAGGTGGAGCGTTTGGCAAGAAGGAAATAAGTCTTTGGGGAGATCCGGCCCCAAAAGACTAGGGGATCTTCCTTAATGACTGCAGTATCTGTTCATTGGCTGCTCGTTTGGTGTAGTTCGTCTCCACAAAGCGCCATCGGATCACACCCCCTTTGCCGATAACGTATGTTGCAGGGTGGGGCCAACCCGGGCCGTCAGGATTGAGGAGCCCGTAACGGTTGATTACTTTGTGATTTTTGTCCTCGAGCAGAGGAAAATCGAACTCTCCGGGAAATCTCATCGCTAGCTCTTGGACGAAACGCTTTGAATCCTCATGGGAATCGATGCTGACCGCAAGGATCTGGACTTTTTTCTTTTCTTCATTGGTTAATAAACTTTTCAGCTCCCCGAGCTGCCTGCCACAGTAGGGTCACCAATGGCCCCGGTAAAATACCAGAACCACCTTCTTGTTGTTACGAAATTCGGCAAGGGAAATTTTGCTCCCGTCGGTATCTTCTAAAGTAAAGTCCGGTGCCTGATCACCGACCCTGACCCTTGCCAAATCCACGGGATTCAACCCGTCTCCATCCTTTGGGCCGAGCTGGGCGTACCCCTCCGAGAAAAAAACGAGTATCAGTAACGTTATCATTTGGGTGGAGCGTAGAATCATTACGCCTCCTTATGCCATTTAAAACGACATGTACCCTTTCGTAGTTCCCGAATCAAATCCTGAGGTTTTTCATTGCCAGTTTCTAAAACATTCGATTATCTCAAACATCGTCGCCTCGAACCATAACGCCCCTGTATCACCAAGGGGAGTCTGTGTCACGGAACTTCTCAGAACTCAATTAAAGCGTCGTTTAATTGCGTCTTGCGACGATTGACAACCTTTTCCCCTGTGATATTAGTGCCTTCGTAACAATACAGGAGACTATTATGAGGCTCAGGACCACCGGGCTTATGAGTACCCTCGTCATTGGACTGCTCGCCGGGCCGTTGCCCGCCGAGGCGTAGCAGAAGAAAAAGGTCTACCGGATAGGTTAGTTAGTGTGAATCAGCTGACGCCCGCTACGCCCTCACACACCGAGCTGGTCGCCACGGCTCGGATCGTTTTGGTCGTTAGCATTGTCGTTACACTGGCACTGTACGTGGTCCCGTACGGGTATTATGTCGCCTATCCGCTGCTATTGATCTCCACAGTAGTCCACGAGATGGGACACGGAGTCGCTGCCTGGATCGTCGGTGGTGAGTTCCGCGAGCTACACATGATGAAGGACGCGTCCGGTTACGCGATCACGGCTACGCGCGGAGACTTCGCCAACGCTATGGTCTTGGGCGGTGGGTTGATCGGACCGGCGGTAGGCGCAGCGGTGAGCTTTGTCCTGGCGCGCCGGGCCACCACGGCACGGGTTTGCCTGGTACTCATTGGCGCGTTTCTGGCGATCATGGAGATCGCGGTCGTGCGAAACGGCTTCGGTCTGGTCTTCATTGGAATTCTCGCCGCGGTGTGCCTCGGGGTCGGGCTCAAAGCCTCGGCCCAGGCGGCTCAGTTGGTTCTCATGGTCTTTGCCGTGCAGTTGGCGCTCAGCGTGTTTTCGCGTAGCGATTATCTGTTCGTCCAAAACGCCGGGGAGAAACCTTCGGACGTGCAGCAGATGTCAAACGTTCTCGGCTTGCCCTACTGGTTCTGGGGATTTGTGTGCGGAGCCATCTCGCTGATCGTCGTGGCTGCAGGGGCGTGGCTGTTAATTCGGTCACAGCCGCGTGCCAGTTGATTTCAAAGACAGAGTGAATATCGTGCCCGCTGCTTCCGTTTGTTCGAGGCGTAGGTCACCACAGACACCCTTATCTGTCTCACGTAGGCATTGCCTCTACCCCTGCGGCGGCCCATAACAGGCTGCCATTAATTTTTCAACGACTTGTAGGACGCAATTCACTAACTCTTGAGTTGCGTCCTGCGTATGATGCAATTAATGCGTCGTTTAATTGCATGTTGGCAGGATCCGTGAAGCCGGAGACACCGGTTTGGACAAAGAGGCTGTTGAGCAGTGGCAAGCCGATCATGCGTGTTGCTGCACTCTCCACGTCGAGAAGACCGCGCAGGGTGACGGAGCGACGCTCGACAACATACGCACCTGCATGGGACTTCCGGTGGCGCGTTAGGAAAGAAAGCGTACATGTTTCCAGCGTCCCAACTCCACCGGGGTTGACTAGGGCTAATGATCTGTGGTTTTCCTAGATGGATCTTTGGTCGGGAATATGGAAGGCGTAAATGCGCTCACAATGGAGGTGACCCATGAATAGCTCTTGGGAGAGTGTAAAGGTCGACGAAGGAAGCATGAGGCTCCATGTCAGTGTGCCGGAAAGCGGCGAGCCAGCTCCAGGGATCATCGTCATTCAAGGCCAAAGTGGCGTTGATCGTTTTATCCAGGAAACGACCCCCATGATCGCCCGGGAGGGCTACGTAGCCGTAGCTCCGGATCTCTACCACCGCGACCCACCGGATTGTAAGGACGACGGACCCACTCGGAAGGCCAGACTACGCGACGCAACCATTATCAAAGACGTAAACGCTGCAGCCAACTTTCTGAAAGCCCATAAGCAGATGGATCCTCAGAGGCTAGGGATTGTTGGGTTCTGCATGGGAGGACGGGTGGTCTATCTCATGGCGGCGGCAAATCCTGATCTTAAGGCTGCCGTCATGTATTACGGCGGCAACATCAGGCAATCATGGGGAGAGGGCTCGTCGCCCTTTGAACGGACTGCGGAAATCCATTGTCCAATCCTGGGACATTTTGGGGAAGAAGACGAGAATCCCTCGCCCGAGGATATGCGTAGGCTTGATGCCGAGCTGACCCATCGGGGGAAAGTCCACGAGTTCTCTTCTTACGCCGGCGCCGGCCACGCCTTCGCAAACCTCGGCGGGTCCAAATACCGCGCCCACGCGGCCGACGTTTCCTGGCCTAGAACTTTCGATTTCTTTGCAAGATACCTGGCCAGGAAAGCCTCCGTGGCAGCCGCAGCCGGACGCTGAGACTGAGGAACCCGCAGGCTTCGTGCAGAAGCCCTTTACTGGGATTGACGGGCAAGAACATCGAGAGACCTCTAACCGTTACGACAGATTAACGTCCCGCCTCAGTCCTTTGTTGTACCGTGGGATAGATGATGTCTTACAACGGTGACACAACACGTTTAAGCCGGGCGGAGAATTAAACTTTGTTGTCCTTGCGCCTATAAACGGTTTTTACCGATTAGTAGGAAAGGAAGGCAATCGTACAGTATTTGATCGAGCCGGACGCGTACTTGGCGAGATTCCCCCGCGTCGGGACGCTATTACACGGAATACGCCCGCCGACGTAAAGTGGTTGTACTTCAGGCCCATGCTTGAAAAATCCACAGCCACCCCGTCGTCAAACCGTGTAGTCGGCATCTTTACTGTCTATTCGTCAGCAGACGATGCTGATAGTCTCTTTAAAACGATGACGTTTCAGCGTCTGATCGATGCTGTCGCAACTGAAGTTTCACCATATCTGGATGCTATACAAGTCCTCGTAGGCGACGAGAAGCTGTGATCAGGACAAGATGCTGCTGATACGCACTTAATGCGTCGTTTAATTGCGTCTTGTGACGACTGACAACCTTTTTTCCTGTGATATTGGTGCCTTTGTAACAATACAGGAGGCTATTATGAGGCTCAGGACCAATGGCGATTTTTTTAACGCCTTCCGCCGTGTTCCTGTGCGCGGTTGCCTGAATTGAGCATGCCGAGATTAAGTGCATGCTTTCCTTTACATCGGTGCCGTAAAAAAGACCTCAAGGCTTGATCACTCGGATACTTGAAGAAATATCTGTTCACTGTGCGGCCATCAGATTCGAGCTCATAGTCAAAAAGGTCAGTGTTGGGAATTTTACAAGAGGCCCCTCGGTCATCATAAAAAGTGGAAGACCGGTTGCGTATTGCAAAGGGGTAGGTTCCCCGTTGGTAGCCACCACTGAGCATTAGTGTGCCGCTGTTTGGGAGAGGTTCCAGATCAATCCCCCCCTTATTCACTTTGGTGACCTTTTCCAGACGAACACGAATTCCGGGCATTGACCGAATATCTTTGACCTCACCTTTTTGGAAAACAACGGGTTTACTTGCCCACGATGGGTACACGCTGACAGAGCCGTCCGCGTTGTTGGTCCGCTGACGAGACCAATTGGTATTTGGCCAGAAAATGTAGTTACGGCCACCGGTGGTTTCTGACAGGGGTCCATTCCCCATATTTACAAAAACGTCAAATTGACCTGCTGTCCCCATGATGTATTGGCGATTGAAGCTGCCCTGCCGCGACTGCTGAACGCCTAGCTGGCACCTGAAATTAACTGTTACCTGTACTCCGCCATGGTGGTTTTGACGGAATCGACACGTGTTTTGGGCGAACGCCTCCAAACCGGTTAAGAGTATTATTAAAAAAAGTATCATCATAGATTTATCCTTACCGAACTCTAGTCCATCGGATTCAATCATCGGTCCGCCCGCCGTCGAGAGCCCTAAGCGGGTGCGGGACAGGCAAACGGGCCTGCCCTCCTTCGTTTCGAGGCGACAATATCCGATACCGGCCTATCATTGTCAACCCGGAGTCGGCTTTCAGGCCAAGATGGTGCCACGACCCAATTCATTAGCTCATGAATTGCATCCTGCGTAGGAATCAATTAAAGCGTCGATTAATTGCGTCTT
>SMUX01142014.1_pt1 | contig 10921 bp, 10 predicted proteins | sample 2456431 | NCBI WGS metagenome assembly SMUX01 (sample SAMN11095930, study PRJNA526329) | marine sediment metagenome | biome: Marine sediment; feature: Surficial sediment; material: Deep marine sediment; isolation source: Hadal surficial sediment | place: Pacific Ocean | collected 2014-11 | depth... | reverse complement strand
GAGGAGAACCAGCCCGAGGAGGACACGCCCGAGCGCGAGGAGTGGGACGCGATGGCCGAGGCGTTCTTCGAGTACTTCAGCGGCCACCGGGACGAGATCTACGCGACGAACATGAACCGGGCGAAGAACTAGCTCTTCGCAGCCTTAAGCCCTCACGGAAGCACCAGCGTCGGCGCGGCGCCCTGCCCGACCGGGCGAGGCCCGACGCGCCGATCGCCCGGCCCCCATCAGACGCCGTCGGCCTCGGCGATCTCCACCCGCTGAAGCTCCAGCAGCCGCCCGATTCCCTTCTCCGCCAGATCCATCACCTCACCCATCTCCGCGCGCCGGAACGGGGCGCCCTCGGCCGTCCCCTGTACCTCGACCAGGCGCCCGTCCTCCAGAGCGACCACGTTGAAGTCCACATCCGCCGTGGAATCCTCGGCGTAGTCCAGGTCCAGCCAGGCCTCTCCCCCCACGATCCCCACGCTCACGGCCGCCACGAGCTGACGTAGCGGGCCTGCCTCCAGCTCGCCTTCCTCCACGAGACCCTGCATAGCCTGCCAGAGCGCGAGGCAGGCACCGGTGATGGAGGCCGTGCGGGTCCCGCCGTCGGCGCTGAGGACATCGCAGTCGATCGTGACGGTCCTGTCACCCAGCGCGCCGAGGTCCGTGGCGGCCCGGAGTGACCGTCCGATCAGCCGCTGAATCTCCTGGGTGCGTCCGCGAGGTCCGGACCTTTCCCGCCGGGTCCGCTCGAGCGTGGCGCGCGGCAGCATCGCGTACTCGGCAGTCACCCAACCACCCCGGCCCTGCCGCCAGGGAGGCACCCCGTTCTCCACGGTGGCCGTGCACAGGATTCGGGTCGCGCCCACCGTGACCAGGCAGGAGCCCTCGGCGAAGGGAGCCGCGCCGAGCTCGAAGCGTACGGGACGCAGCTCGTCGGGCGCGCGGCCCGAGGGACGTGTAGCCGTCAGTGGAGTCTCCGATCGACGTTGTTGAGCCACTTCGCTCCGCTTTCTCGTAATCCCGGTGAAGCGGTCGCCCTCCCGCACCTCCCGCGCCGGTGGCGCTTCCGGCGGAAGCCTGCAGAAGAGTCTAGGTGGGCAGGGGACGGGGCACAAAGTGCGCCTCGATCAGGTGGCCTCGACCTCGCTCATCAGCGCGAGGAGATTGCCTTCCGAATCCCGAAAGGAGGCCATCCATAGCTCGTGCGTGTCGGTTCTGTGAACCGCATGTGGCTCGCCCTCGAACCGCACGCCGCGGGCCATGAGCGTCCGATACGCCGCCTCCATGTCGTGGACACGGTAGTACAGGATCGAGGCCAGGTGGTCGAACTCGTCTCGCTCCGGCACGGCGAGCATGAGGCGCACGCCGCCACAAGCGAAGAAGGCCATCTTCGGCGGTGCGCTGAAGAGATGGTGCATGCCGAGTACGTCGCGATAGAAGTCGGTCGCACGCTCCAGATCGTGCACGTTGATCGCAACCTGTCCGATCTCGGAAAGGCTGAGCTCGCCCTCGGACGTGTTCATCAGGACTGGAAGTCGGGCTCGTCGGCCGTAGGCCCGAAGGTCTGAGGAACGGGCACGTCCAGAAGCCTCAGGTAAACGGTCATCTGCCCGCGGTGGTGAATCAGGTGATTGAGGACGAACCGTCGCACTACCCCGATCTTCGGCACCGAGAAGAGCGTCTCGCCCCCGCTCTTCAGCGTCCATGTCTCGAAGAAGGTTCCGTCACTTGCCGAGGCGATCGCTTCGCGAGCGTCCGCCGCGTTGCGATCGAAGGACCCGAGGATCTCCAGCGTGGACTCCAGCTGGGGCGTGCCGGACCCATCGCCTTCCGGCGGAGAGACATCGAACTCATCCTGATCCAGTGACAGACGCGTCCAGACGGGCAGATTGGCCAGGTGCGAGGCCAGCTGCCCGAGCGTCATCGACTTCTCGTGAGGGCTCCACCCAAGCTTCTCCTCAGGGACCCGCTCGAGCACTCTCCGTGTGGCCTCGATCTCCTGATCGAACTCCGGGAGCAAGCCTTCGGCGATCGACATGGGACCTCCTTTCTCGGGTCACGCTTGACGGCACGCAGAACTCTAGCCCGGCGGGGTGCTCTTCCCAAGCGCTCCGCTCCAGCCTCATTCTAGCGGCCAGGGGTGTGGCCGGCTCGGCTTCGGTGGGCCGCCGACCCGCCGGGCGCCTTCAGCGACCCGCCGGGCGCCTTCATTGTTTGGACTTGCTTGCTTGGAGGAAGAGTGAACCGAATGCGGGCTGATCGGCCGCGGCTCGTGCTCGCCTCGAGCTCGCCGCGCCGCCTGGAGCTGCTCCGCCAGCTCGGGCTCTCGTTCGAGGTCCGGCCGCCGGAGGTCGACGAGAGGCTGCTCCCTGACGAGCGACCCGAAGCGGCCGCAGAACGGCTCGGCCGGGAGAAGGCGCTGCGATCCGCCGGGCCGGGCGTCCTTTCCCTTGGTTGCGACACGCTCGTGGTCCATCGCGGCGCGATTCTCGGTAAGCCCAGCTCGCCGGCTGCCGCCGCCGCCATGCTCGAGCGTCTCTCGGGCCAGCAGCACGTGGTCTTCACGGGAATCGCGCTGGCCACGCCCGCTCGCATCGAGAGCGCGGTGGAGGCCACTCGCGTGTGGTTTCGGCCGCTCTCGATGCGCGAGCGCGAGGAGTACGTGGCCACCGGTGAGCCTCTCGACAAGGCGGGCGCGTATGGCATCCAGGGCTTCGGCGCGGCGATCGTCGAGCGCATCGACGGCGATTACTTCAACGTGATGGGCCTTCCGGTCCGGCGGCTGCTAGAGCTCTTCGAGCGCTTCGATCTCAGGTACGCGTTCGGCGAGCTCGTGCCGCTCGAGCTCGCCGGGGATGAGCCACGGCCCGGAGAAGGCGGTTGACGAAGCAGGGTAGGCCACGCGCAGGGGCCTCCCTTGTTGGGCCCGCGCGCACGCCGCACATTAGTACATTCATCTGGGCCCGCTACCGGCCCGTGATAAGCAGCTAGCTGGCCAGAGGAGCCGAAAGAAGGAGCCCGAAGGGCGATGACGGAAAAAAGCGGCGAAAGCATCAAGGTCGTTCTCCAGTGGCTTCAGATCCTGGACAACTTGGAGCCCATCTTCAAGGAGAAGGGCGAGTTCCGCTTCCGGTCCAAGGTCTGGGGCGAGCGCGAGAACGGCACCAAGATCCTCCAGCAGACGCAGTTTCCGGAGAAAGGCTACTGGTCGATCTCGGACCATCCGGCTTGGAACAAGAAGGACAAGCTCGATCGCGTCGTCTTCGAGGGCGAGGTGGACAAGCACCTGGTCGTCGAGTTCTTCGGAGAGGAGTTGGACACCTTCAGCGCGAACGACCAGCTCGACCACTACCAGCGCGAGTTCCGCGGCCCGGTCGAGGCGTGGCTCGGCCGGTACGGCCCCGGTGAGGATCTCCCGGAGGACGTGCCCTCGGACGACCCCGAGAGTATGACGAACTGGCGGATCTGCTACATCATCGAGCGGGCCTGACGAAGGGCTACTCGCCGCTCTGGGCCGGCTCCGCTGGGGCCGGCACCGACTCCACTCGGACCGGGGTCGGCTCCGGCAGGATGTCCTTGAACGTCTCTCCGTAGATCTCCCACACGGTTACGAAGAGGGCCGCCACGATCGGCCCGACGATGAGCCCCACGGCCCCGAACAGCGTGAGACCGCCAAGCGTGCCCAGCAGAATCAGGAGATCCGGCATCTGGGTGTCTCTTCCCACCAGGCGGGGGCGGAGGAGGTTGTCGACTGTGCCGGCCACGAGCGCGCACCAGAGGGTCAGGCCCACCGCGGCCCCGACTCTCCCGATCACGGCCAGGTAGATCGCCCCGGGGATCCACACGATCGCGATTCCGACGCCCGGCAGGATCGAAAGGACGGCCATGATCGTTCCCCAGAACGCCACCGCCGGGATCCCGACGACAGCGAACGCACCGCCGGCCAGAGCGCCCTGCAAGATCCCGATCACCAGCGTTCGCTTGATCGTGGCACGGGTCACCGAGACGAACTTCTCCACCATGCGGTCCTCGGACTCGGGGGACAACGGCATGTAGTACAGGATGCGGTTCAGCAGGCTCGGACCGTCCTTGAGGAAGAAGAACATGGCGTACAGCATCACGAAGAGCATGAAGAGGAAGATCACCGTGCCCTTGGTGGCGGCGGCCAGCTTCGAGACCACGAACCCGCCGACGCGCCCGGCGACCTCTCCCACCTTCTGAGTGACCTGTTCGTTGTAGGGCGCCAACCTGTCCGCGAACGGAAGGCGCTCGAGCAGGCGGTCCAGCTCATCCGGCTCGCTCACCTGCCGCTGGATCCATGGACCCACCGTCTCGCTAACCTCCAGCGCCTGCGTCGTGACGAGGCCCAGAAAGGCGGTGAGCGGCACGACCAGGAGGACGATGAAGACGAGGATCGTAGCGATGGAAGCGAGCGACTCTCGGCCCCGAAACCACCGCACGAACCGCCGATAAACCCCGTACAGCATCCCGCTGAAGATCGCCGCCAGGAAGATCGCCATCAGGAAGGAGCGGATCATCGTGAAGAAGATGGCCGATATGCCCAGGACCAGCAGAAGCAGGAATCCCCTGCGAAACTTCAGCGGATCGATGTCGCCGTCACTCATTCTCGTCTCCGCGGCCCGATGGACGATCGTGGGGCGCTGTGGCTAGCCGAGGTCGGAACGCTCGGAGAGGTCACGGAACCCCTCTCCTATCGGCTCTTCCACCGTCGCGATGCCACACGACTCGAGCTGGTCGCTCCGCTCCAGAAGCTGCCACATGAAGAAGACCGGACGTTCCGTCTGAACGATATGGTACATGTCGGAGAACAGCGCCTCGGGAAGCATGGCCACGATCACGTCTCCAGCGATCTTGCCGACCTCCTTGCTCTTCGCCTCGAAGTAGATCTTCACGCCCCCGCTCCCGGGACCCGATTCGTCCGAGGCGGGCTCGAGGAACAGGTATCGAGTCGCGCCGCCGGATCCCTTGTGCGCGACCCCGACGCGGTAGGACGTGATCTTGAGGATTGGCATGGTCTTTTTCCGCGCTTGATCCCGATCTCTGCGACACCCGGCAGAAGCTACGTTGCAGGCGGAGGGTGAAACGCACAAGGCACCGCCCGTAAGGAACCCAGTGTTCGACAGTTTCGCGACCGATTGCGCTCAGTTTCGTGACCGATTGCGCATCCGGCGGGACAGGTCTCAGGTTGGGGGCCATCCCGGCGAGCAAAGGAGACGGAATGAGCGCCCGCAAGCTCCCCAGCAACGCATACGTATTGAAGGAAGGTGAGGAGTACGTCCCGCTCACCTACGGCGAGACGCTCTCCGAGTTCACGCTCAAGGCGGTGCTCTCGGGCGTGATCCTGGGCATGGTGTTCGGGGCCGCGAACACCTACCTGGGGCTCAAGGCCGGCCTCACGATCAGCACGTCGATTCCGGTGGCGGTGCTGACGGTCGTGGCGTTCCGTATCCTGGCCGCCTTTGGCGTCCGGCACAGCATCCTCGAGAGTAACATCTCGCAAACGGTGGGATCGGCGAGCTCCTCGCTCGCGTCAGGCGTCCTGTTCACGATCCCAGCCCTGTTCATGTGGGGGATGAGTCCGGCCTGGGCGCAGATCACGCTCCTTACGATGGCGGGCGGGCTGCTCGGCGTGCTCTTCATGATCCCGCTCCGCCGGTACCTCATCAAGCGAGAGCACGGAAAGCTCCCCTATCCGGAGGGGATGGCGTGCGCCGAGGTGCTCGTAGCGGCGGAGGGAGGCGGGAGCCAGGCGCGCGGCGTCTTCTGGGGGCTCGGCATCGGCATGCTCTTCCAGCTGATTACCGACGGATTCAAGCTCGTGCCCGGAACGTTCCGGCTCGCGCTGCCCTTCAAGGCCCAGCTGGCCGTGAGCGTGTCCCCGCCGCTGATCGGCGTCGGCTACATCCTGGGAATCCGAATCGCCACCATCATGGTAGCAGGCTCGGCCCTCTCGTGGTTCATCATCATCCCGCTCATCAACGTGTGGGGCTCGGGGCTCGCCGAGCCGCTGTATCCGGAGACCGAGAGGCTGATCAGCGCCATGTCCTCGGGCGAGATCTGGCACCGTTACGTGCGCTATATCGGTGCCGGGGCGGTGGCGACGGGCGGGATCGTCACCCTCATCAGGTCGATTCCCACGATGGTGGAGTCCTTCCGGCTGGGAGTCGGCCACATCTCGGCCGGGGCCTCCGCCGCTGCCGTCGACCGGACGAATCGGGACCTGTCGTTCCGGACGATCCTCTTTTGGCTGGTGGCGGTTCTGCTGGTCCTCACGTTCGTGCCCGGTATCCTCGGCTTCATCGACTCGGTTCCAGTGCGCGCGCTCGCCTCCCTGCTCATCGCGATCTTCGCCTTCTTCTTCGTCACCGTGAGCTCCAGGATCGTCGGCCTGGTGGGCGTGACCTCCAACCCTACATCGGGCATGGCGATCGCCACGCTGCTTGGCACGAGCGCCATTTTCCTGCTGCTGGGATGGACGGATCTCGCCGGCAAGGCGACGGCGCTCATGGTCGGCACGTCGGTTGCCATCGCCGCCTCGATCGCCGGCGACTCCTCCCAGGACCTCAAGACCGGCTTCATCCTCGGAGCCACTCCGCGCCTCCAGCAGATCGGGGAGCTCGTCGGGGTGCTCACATCGGCAGGTGTCGTGGCAGCCGTGGTGATGCTGCTCAACCGGGGCGTGCCCGGCGGGCTCGGGGGGGAGGAGCTGCCGGCCCCGCAAGCCGTGCTCATGAAGCTCGTGATCGATGGCGTGCTCGATCAGAGCCTGCCCTGGGTGCTGATCCTTATCGGCGTGGGCATCGGGCTGGCGGCAACGCTCTTCCGGATCCCCGTCCTCGCGTTCGCCGTCGGGGTCTACCTTCCGCTCTCCACGATGGCCGCCGTGTTCGTCGGGGGGCTCACGAGGCATCTGCTCACCCGGAACTGTCCGCCCGAGAAGGCGGAGCGTCGCCGGGCGGAGGGAGTGCTCTTCGGATCGGGACTGGTCGGAGGAGGTGGCCTCACGGGGGTGCTGCTCGCAATCTGGGTGGTGGGGCGCGGCGGTGAGCCGATCCGGGGCTTCCCGCCGCCGATCTCCCCCGTCGCCCAGGAAATCCTCGCACTCGCCACGATCGCGGCTCTCGTGGGGCTCCTCGTCTGGGATGCGACGCGCCGGCCGGCTACCGAGGTCGCCGATGGGGATGCGTAGGGAAGACCCGGCGTGAACGCGGCAAGCGCCGCTGGGGCGGGCACCGACAGCGGCAACGACGGCGTGCAGGCCAGCGGTCCCGCCGCCGAGGTCACCTTCGCCCGAGACCTCGGCCTGTTCGACGCCACGATGATCGGTGTCGGGGCGATGATCGGGGCCGGAATCTTCGTCCTCACCGGGATCGCCGCCGGGGAATCTGGACCGGCCTCGCTGCTCGCGTTCGCGCTGAACGGCGCCGTAACGCTCCTCACCGCGTTCGCGTACGCCGAGCTCGCTTCGGCCATCCCACGCGCGGGCGGCGGCTATTCCTTCGTCCGGCTGGCCTTCCCCGGCGCCATCGGCTTCACCGCCGGATGGATGCTGTGGTTCGCATACATCATAGCGTGCAGCCTCTACGCCCTCGGCTTCGCCGGCTACTTTTGGGAGTTCTTCCTCAAGTACGCCCCGGCTGTGGCCGGCGGCGCGTTCGCTGTCGTAGGCGAGCACGGGGCGATCCTGCTCATCACGGTGCTGGTCGGAATCGCGTTCGTCCGGCTGAACGTGAGGGGGGCCGAGGTGACGGGTCAGGCGGAGAACGTCCTGACGATCTCCAAGCTCGTCATCCTCGGGGTCTTCATCTTCTACGGCCTCAAGAAGGTCGCGGGCGGGCCGGAGCAGGCGGCCGAGAACTTCACGCCCTTCTTTCCGCTCGGCGGGGGCGGCGTGCTGGTGGCCATGGGACTGACCTTCATCGCCTTCCAGGGCTACGACCTGATCGCGACGGTCGCCGAGGAGATCAAGGATCCGGAGAAGAACATCCCGCGCGCCACCTTCATCGCGCTCGCGGTCACCATCACGATGTACCTGCTCATCCTCTTCGTCTCGCTCGGCGCGGTCGACGCCGGCGATGAAGCGAGCTGGCAGTTCCTCGGAAGGTACAAGGAGACGGCGATCGTGCGGGCGGCGGAGGACTTCATGCCCGCGTTCGGGGTGGCCATCATCGTCTTGGGAGGCCTCCTCTCCACTATGTCGGCGCTCAACGCCACGATCATGGCGGGCTCCCGGGTCGCCTTCTCGATGGGCCGCGACAACTGGCTCCCGAAGCCGATGGCGAAGATCGACCCCAAGCGGCGCACCCCGCGCGTCGCGATCGTGGCCACCGGCGTGCTCCTGATCGGCATGGCGGTCACGCTGCCGATCGAGGTCGTGGGCTCTGCCGCGAGCCTGATCTTCCTCCTCACCTTCGCGCTGGTGAACCTCTCGGTGATCGTGCTGCGACGGAAGGCTCCGGAGCTCGAGCGGAGGTACCGGGTGCCGTTCTACCCTGTCGTCCCGATCCTCGGGTTCGTGCTCAACGTCTTCCTGGCCGTCTACCAGCTCACCTTCCAGCCGCTCGCCTGGTATGTGGCTTCGGGATGGATAGCGCTTGGGCTGATCATCTACTTCGCGTACTTCCGGAAGCAAACCGCGGCGGAGGCGCCGCAGGTGCTGGTACCGGGCTGGCGGGCGGCTGTGGAGGAAGCGCCCTACGTGGTTCTGGTGCCCATCCGCAACCCGGAGACGGTGAGCTCTCTCCTGGACATCGCGGCGCCGCTCGCCCGCGACCGGGGCGGAAGGGTGGTGGCGCTCGCGGTGGTCGAGGTGCCGCGCCAGCTACCCATCCGCGAGGGACTCAGCTTCGCCGGCCGGAAGGAGGGGCTGTTCAGACAGGTGCGCGAGTACGCCGCCGGCCACGGCGTCGAGATCGACACGGACCTGGTGATCGCCCACCGTGTGCACGACGGAATTCTCTCGGCGGCCAGGCGGCACCGAGCCGACCTCCTCGTGATGGGATGGAAGGGCTACACACACACCCGGGAGCGCATCTTCGGCGAGGTGGCCGACCAGGTGATCCGACACGCCCCGAGCGACCTGATGCTCCTGAAGTTCGCGCCGGGAGCCTCCCTTCGACGGGCGCTCTTCCCCACCTCCGGGGGGCCGAACGCACGGCTCGCCGCGGAGCTCCTGGGCCCGCTCTTCCGCTCCCGCTCGATGGCTGTTACGGCGTGCTCCGTCGTGCCCCCGGACGCGACGCCCGAACAGCGCGCGGAAGGAGAGAGTCGGATCGAGAAAACTGTTTCCCATCTCCCCCAGGATGTCGCTGTGGAAAGGCGGCTGCTCGAATCCAAGTCGGTTCCAGCAGGCATCGCGCTCGCCAGCCGCGACTTCGACCTCGTCGTGCTGGGCGCCGCACGCGAACCGCTCTTCCGGAAGGTGCTCTTCGGCGAGATCCCGGAGAAGGTCGCCCGTCTGTCGCCAACCTCGGTTCTGGTCGTGAAACGCTATGAGGGGAAGGTCCGGTCGCTCCTGAAGAGGGCGCTGGGCTGATCTCCTGCCCGCGCCGACCGCCTCTCAGGCTGGTTAGCCGCCCAAGTCGCGGCCTGTCGGCTAGGCGATCCTGAGCGCGAGCACGGTAAGGATCACGACCGCCACCAGGAGGGCGGCGACGAGCAGAGCCGGGTGATTCGAGTTGCGCATCCGTAATGCTACACCCGAACGCCCCCTCTTTCAATACGGGTGCGTAGGGGACGACTCCTCCCGGTACAGGTGCACGTCCCGTTGCGGGTACGGAATGCTGCAGCCTGCCGCCTCCAGCTCTTCCTTCAGGCGCCGCGTGAGGTCCCAGCGAAGGCCCCCGTACTCCTCGGTTCGGCACCAGGGACGAACCACGAAGTTGACCGAGGAATCGCCCAGCTCGTTCACCGCCACAACGGGCTCCGGGTTCGCTAGCACGCGCGAGTCGGAGGCGATCACCCGCTTGATCGTCTCGTGAGCCACCGACAGATCATCGTCGTAGCTCACTCCGATGACGAGGTCGATTCGCCGCGTGTCGTTGGCTGTGTAGTTCTTGATCGGTTTTCCAAACACCCCCGAGTTCGGGACCACGATCCGCACGTTGTCCGGCGTATGAAGCACCGTCGAGAAGATCCCCATCTCCTTGACCTTGCCCCGGTGACCGCCGATCTCCACGGAATCCCCTACCCTGAATGGCCGGAAGACCAGCAGCATCACCCCCGAGGCGAAGTTGGACAGCGTGCCCTGAAGCGCGAGGCCGACGGCCAGGCCGGCCGCACCCAACAGCGCGATGAGTGAGGCGGTCGGAATCCCGAAGAGCCCGAGCACGGCCACCACCACGACCGCGATCATCAGCCAGTACGCGAGGTTGGACAGGAAGGGAGCCAACGTCGCGTCGGCGCCGCCGCGATCGAGCGCGATGCCGATCGCACTCTTGATGCGCCTCGCGACCCATCGCCCGGCGATCAGGACGGCGAGCGCCCCTACGACCCGCAGCCCCCACGTCGTGACCAGGGCCAGGGCGTGCGTTCCGATATCTTCAACGTTGAGCGTTTCCATCGGTCATCCCCCACTGAATTGAGTATTCTTGCATCCGCGTCAGACCGCGGCTTCCGGTCAGACCGCCGCCGTCAACACACCGGACTCCGTGAGCACCCGACGCAGCGCTTCCGCGATGCGCGGGGCACGTCATCTGCTAGCCGCACGGCCACTGGTAACAGGAACTGCCACTCCTTCGCGTTCGTGCTCATCAGCTTCTCGCCACGGAGTTTCGACGTAACGCAGGCCGGGAGCAAGGAGCGGGGCGGTTCCTTCGGGGCCGCCCCCTGCCTGCAACGCGCCCCTCCACGCTCCTGATCTCGGGCTCGTGGAGCAGCGGTATCGTCCGAATGCTTCTTGCGAGCGCGGCTC
>SMUX01120124.1_pt1 | contig 10922 bp, 12 predicted proteins | sample 2456431 | NCBI WGS metagenome assembly SMUX01 (sample SAMN11095930, study PRJNA526329) | marine sediment metagenome | biome: Marine sediment; feature: Surficial sediment; material: Deep marine sediment; isolation source: Hadal surficial sediment | place: Pacific Ocean | collected 2014-11 | depth... | reverse complement strand
TAAAAAAATTACCCGATTTTCAATCTTTCTGTGAAACGAAATTTCGTCTGTCCCATTACGCTATCTAGCATTCTCGCAAACCACAACATTCCTTTGGTTTTCTTATTGGGACTGCAAGGAACTGTTTTTCTCTCTGCTTTCATACCAACCTCCGTTTGAGAATAAAGATGCTGAGAATATAAAAGCCGATAAGTTAAAATATCGGACGAAATCAAAGGATTTTGGGATTACAGAAAACAAGGAACACTTACTTAACTATCATGAACACCCGATTGTCGAAGCTTAACAATCGTGAAATTGGACATAAAAAATGTCCGATAATTAGGCACTTAACACACGCTATCCAACTGTTTTAGTGTTTCAGCAATAATTAGGTCTTCGGGGGTGGTAATCTTCAAATTGGCGTAGCTCCCCATAACCAATTTCACCTTGAAACCAAGTTTTTCAACAAGCGCGGCATCATCGGTTGCGGTGATCTGTGCGCGGCGGGCATTCTGATGGCCTTCAAGCAGTAAGTCTTTCCGAAACGCTTGAGGTGTCTGCACTGCCCAAAGCCTCTGTCGCTCAGGCGTATCGATAATAAATCCATCTGCATTTGCAACTTTGATGGTGTCTTTGACAGGGACGGCAGCTATCGCTGCGCCACACTCATCCGCTGCTTCTATACAATTGAAAATTATTTCATCAGTGACAAAGGGACGAACCCCATCGTGGACGATAACGAAATCGGTATCCGATGGAAGCGCACCCAAGCCATTGAAGACGGATGCTTGACGAGTTTCTCCACCCGCTACCAGGTCTGCGACCTTTTTAAAGCCGTAGGGAGCAATGACCATAGATTGACAGGCTTCAAAATCTGTGAAGTCCACAATGACGAAGATTTCGTCAATACTCGTATTTTGATCGAAGGCATAAATGGTGTGCGCGAGAATTGGCTTGTCAACTAGCGTTAGGTACGGTTTCTTAGTAGGATGGGCCATTCGACGTCCGCTGCCAGCTGCGGGGATAAGAACGCATATCTTCTGATTCATTACTGTCCACTTCATCGTCTTTCCGACGGGTAAAGATCATCTGCCCTGCACTTGTCCGCAACGTTTGGGTAACGACAACATCAAGTGTTTGCCCAACATATCCCCTGCCGCCCTCGACGATGACCATTGTGCCGTCATCGAGATAGCCGACCCCTTGATTCGGTTCTTTTCCCTCCCGGAGAAGACGGACTTGAATGACCTCGCCACCGACCACAACAGAACGAACAGCATGTGCAAGTTCATTGACATTTAAAACTGTTACCCCTTGAAGTTCAGCGACTTCGTTTAAATTAAAATCATTGGTGATGATCTGTGCATCCAATTTTTGAGCAAGCTGAACTAACTTCGCATCAACCTCCGCTACATCTGGGAAATCGTCCTCTGTGACTTCAACCTCGATATCCGGATCGTTCTGCATCATGCGCAAGACTGTAAAGCCCCGACGTCCCTTGTTGCGACGCAGCTGATCTGTGGAGTCTGCAATGTGTTGTAATTCATTGAGGACAAACTGTGGAATCATGAGCCTACCTTCAATGAATCCGGTTTGACAAATTTCGCGAATTCGTCCATCAATAATGACGCTGGTATCCAGAATCTTGAACCCGCGTGATGTAGCAGAAAACCCTGACGCAGCTAGGGAAAACAATCCGAAGGTTTCCCGTCTCCGGTAGAAAATCATCATTCCGGTATAACTAAACAGAAGGGCAATGCTCATGGTTAAAGTTGCATTTTTCACTTCGGTTGCGTGAGAAATGATATAAATAATTAGACCGGCTACAATCAGACCGAAGGTTAGTCCAGCCAAACAAGCAAACACATCCCGCATGAGTGCGCGCCGAATTGATGACTCAATACCAACCAAGATGATGGCAATAATAAGAACGGTGATTCCCCCATTCCAACTATTCGTGATAAAACCGAAAACGGCGCTAAATAGTGTAAAAGAAGCACGAATAATCCAAATTTGCATATGAGCCACCTTCTTTTTGACATTGGACAAATCAACGAATCTGCGAATCAGAACGGCATGTTGGGATAGTGTCCTATCATTAAGTAGGCCAGCACTTCCTTCTTAATTCGCCCATTTTCAGAGTAATGCACTGAGCGCATCATAAAGATCTCTGACGCCAACTAACTCAATTTCTTCCGCTAATTCTAATCCCTTTCGGTTGTATTCTGGAAAGACCGCTCGATCAAAACCGAGTTTTGCGGCTTCACGCAATCGTTTTTCAATGTGTGTCACGGGGCGTACTTCACCACCCAAGCCGACTTCCCCGATGACGACGGTGCGCGGATGGATGGCGATATCACGGTGATTCGAGGCTATCGCCATGACAATACCTAAATCAATTCCTGGTTCACCGACTCGCATTCCACCGGTGATATTAACAAAGACGTCCGAATCACCAATATCAAGACCAACTCGTTTTTGCAAGACCGCTACAAGCAGCGCAATCCGATGATGGTCTACGCTGGTCGTTGTATTGCGAGGGGAGCCAAAGTTCGATGGTGAAACAAGGGCTTGTAACTCCAAAAGAAGTGGACGTGTGCCTTCGACACTTGATACAACAACAGAGCCGGAGATATCTTCTTGCCTCTCGCTAATGAACAGCTCCGACGGATTCTTTACTTCCGCGAGTCCCTGACTGAGCATTTCAAAAATCCCAATTTCATTAGTCGATCCGAATCGGTTTTTCACTGCTCGCAACACACGGTAGACGTGTTGGCGTTCTCCTTCAAAATAGAGTACCGCATCAACCATGTGTTCCAAGATACGAGGTCCGGCCAATGCACCTTCCTTGGTAACGTGTCCAATGAGAATTATCGGGATGTTCTTACCTTTGGCAATAACCAGCAACTTTCCTGCGCTTTCACGGATCTGCGTAATACTTCCTGGTGCCGATTGTAACGTTGGAATATAAACTGTTTGGATCGAATCAATAACAACAGCATAGGGTTGAAGTTTCCCTATCTGTGTTTCAATATGCTCCAAATTATTCTCACAGAGGATGTACAATGAATCTGAGTTAATATTGAGCCGATTCGCTCGCAATTTTGTTTGGGTAAGAGACTCCTCACCAGAAACGTACAATACGAGACCATAAACCTGACTCAATGCGTCGCTGGCTTGCAGTAATAACGTTGATTTGCCAATCCCCGGATCGCCGCCGATAAGAACAACGGAGCCCGGAACAAGACCGCCTCCGAGTACTCGATCAAACTCGCCAATTTCTGTCTTCAGCCGATCTTCCTCACTCGCAGTCACCTGTGTAATCGGCTCCGGGAGACTCGCAGCTGTCCCAACTGTCCAGTGCATTGCCGACGGCGTTGCTTCTTCGATTTCCTCAAAGAAGCTATTCCACTTATCGCATTCAGGACAACGCCCGAGCCATTTGATGGAATTATATCCACATTCTTGACATACAAATCGTCGAGTTTCTTTTGCCATAATTCAAACTTTCGAGATTCATGAGGATGCGGATTTTCGCTTCAATCTGTGCATCCTTGAGTTCTGTTTTACCAATTTCTTGCGGCAAGCCGAAATCCTGCCGTATAGCGGATATCATCGGTAGTCATATTTTCAGCACCGATGATAATATGGCCATAGGGAAAAAGTCTCCATGTCAATTCTGTGTTGAGTTCAGGGTCTTTGCTGGTCAAATGTGTGCCTTCAACGCTAATTCCAAGTCTCCGAGAAAGTAACCAAATATCGAATCCCGCACCTGCTTTTGAACGTATAAATCCAAGACGCGCACGCAAGTAGTTGGTAAAATCATAGCTGTATTGCAATTCAAACTTTACATCTTCGTGGCGCACAGCTAAGCCAAATCTATAACGCTGATTCGGGAGTGGAAGCACTGAAAAAGCGAATTCATTGTGGAGACTTTCCTCAACGCTTAAATAGCGAAGTTCATAATCCCAAGACAGAGAAGGCAATTTGAGTCCATCCGATTTCCGATTGAGCGTCTTAGAAAGATCTTTAATCGCCGTCATTGTTTCATCTGCGGTTTGTAAGCTGGCTCGAACTTCGTTGAGTGCATCCGGTTTATTCAGCAATTGGGCAATGCTACCCTCCCCATGCTGTACCTTATCTAGAAGTCGATCTAGGTTATTTTGAAGCCCATCCAGATGCTCCGTTGAATCTGCAAGGTTATCTAAAATCCGATCCAACTTGGGTGTTTCTGTATCAATGACATCTCGGCTTTGGGAAATTAGTGCCGAAAACTCAGAGTTTAACGTGTTGAGATCTTGACGAAGTTTCGTAGTCATCTGACGGAAATCAGAAGAACTTGCTTGCAAATTAACGATTATGCGTTCAGCACGGCCAGCGTTTCGATTGACCAAATCGAGTATTGTACGTGTGATATCGCCTGCGTAGCTGCTAATTACCAGAGAATCATTTTCTACTTGATTTATTAGACGGTTCAATCGCTGAAGGGTTTGCAGAAAACGCCGATCGTTATCCAGTGCCAAGCGATTAAAGGTCTTCATCGTTTCTTCGGTGTTTCTATCCACATTTTTTAGTGCAAAGCTTGTTTGACTAATCAGTTTCCGTATTTCTACAATTCCTTCGTTGACATTCGTCTGATTCGACTGTATCAGTTCGTTCACTTGTTTGGTGAGTTGGGCGGTTTCTGCGAGGATTTGATTTGTTTGTTTAAGGAGGTTGCCCATATTGATTGGATCCGTACCGTCTAAAGGCAAATCGGTTGGTTTTAGAGGCGTGTTACCGACTGGCCCATTGATAAGCTCAATATAAGTCTCGCCGACAAAACCTGTGGTGCCGATTTGCACCTTCATCCCTTGCCTCAGTCGTTGAAATGCGTCTTTAACGCGCACTTGAATTTCAACTTTATTTTTGTCGGTCTTCAACTCAATACCGGTTACTTTACCGACCTGAACGCCGGAAAGCTGAACTCCCGCACCCACCCGAATATCGTTGACAGCATCGAAGCGAATATATAAAACGTCACCGCTGGCTGTCCAGGGCCAGTTTGTAGAACTCACGAGCAAGAGCCCCAACAACGCAAGCCCAACGACAACGACGATGCCGACTTTCGCTTCAATATCCCACGACCTCACCGACCACCTCCTTGAGTTTGGAATTACCGATTGTGGACTCCTAAAGCCGAGTTGCTGCTACCAGAAATAAACTGGTGCAAGATTGGATGACCCGTTTTTCCAACTTCATTTGGGGTTCCATTGAAAACAATTCTACCATCATGTATCATTGCAATGTGTGTTGCAACAAAAAATGCGCTATCCATATCATGAGTTACAACTACAGAGGTGACTTTCAGCTTCTGGTGGAGGTTTCGGATGAGCTTATTAATTTCTGCGCACGTGATTGGATCGAGGCCAGTTGTGGGTTCGTCGTACAGAATCACCTCTGGATTAAAGGCAATCGCACGTGCTAGACCAACCCGCTTCCGCATGCCACCACTGAGTTCCGCTGGTTTCAAATGCTGCGTATCATCAAGATCTACCAGATTAAGTTTTTCAGCGACAAGTTCTTGAATTTCCCGCTTACTTAGTTTTGTGTGTTGACCAAGCATGAAACCAACATTTTCCTCAACTGTCATCGAATCAAACAGAGCAGATGATTGAAAAAGCATCCCAATTCGTTGTCGAATCTGATTAAAATCTTTCAACTTCAGCTTGGAAATTTCTATGTTGTCAAACCAGATTTCCCCTTTATCGGGTTTCATCAATCCTGTAATGAGTTTGAGCAGGACACTCTTTCCACAACCACTTCGTCCCATAACGACAAGGGTTTCGCCACGCGGAATGTGTAAATCAAGACCTTTAAGGACTTCGTTGTCCCCAAAGCTTTTCCATACATTTTTAATACTGATCATATTGGATTGGCAATTGAAAATTGTCGGTTTCTGTCAACAGACCTATTTCAATTGTAAAACTGTAAAAAGTAAATGGTTTAAAAAGAAATCAAGGACGAGGATGATGACTAGGGAGGTCACTGCTGAGCCAGTCGTTGCCTTACCAACTCCCTCCGCCCCATCGGCTGAAGAAATCGTGAATCCTTTGTAGCAGCCGATCGATGCGATTGCCATTCCATATGCAGAGGCTTTGATAAGGCTAATGATAATGCTCATAATGTACATATAACTTCGCGCTTGTTTTATATAAAAACGGCCGTTCATACCGAATAGGTAAACGGCCCCAAAGTATCCACCGCTAATTCCGAAGACTGTTGCAAAGATCGTTAAAATCGGTAGCATGATTGCGCAGGCAAGGAAACGCGGCACGACAAGGTACTTAACCGGGTTGGTTGCCATCACCTCTAGCGCATCAATCTGCTCGGTAACTTTCATGGTGCCGAGTTCCGCGGTAATCGAGGCACCGATACGCCCCGCTAACACAAATGCCGTGACCATTGGCCCCAGTTCTTTGATAACCGATACGCTGACGAACCGCCCAACTGATCCCTCTGCGGACAATTCTCTCAACTGGTCATACCCTTGAGTGGCTAAGACGAGGCCAGTGAAAACTCCTGTGATGAGTACAACAGGCAGTGAATTCACACCAATTAAAAATAACTGGCGAACAAGCAATCGCAGTTGAAACGGTGGCACAAAAAGTAGCGCAAGCGTTTTGAAAACCAAGATGGATGCGCTACCGATCTCATAAAGCCAGTGCAGTGTCCGGTTTCCTACATAATCGATAAACTGAATCAAAAAGAAAGGGACTTTCTGCTGTTGAGAGGAAATTTGATCGTTCATTTAGGGGCAAATTCGCCCTTTCCTTTTACCTTTCGCTTCTAAATGTTGATATTAGCGAACCGCATCTGTTTTCTATAGAACTGTAACCGAACCGTACCAGTTGGACCGTTACGTTGTTTTTTGATAATCAGGTCGGCCAGCCCTTGCTCGTCAGCTTGCTCGTCGTAGTAATCTTCCCTATAGAGAAAAACGACCAAATCGGCATCTTGTTCTAGTGCACCAGAGTCTCTTAGGTCTGACAGTTGGGGACGTTTATCGGGACGGCGTTCAACTTCACGACTGAGTTGCGAGCAGGCAACAACAGGCGTATCCAGTTCCCAAGCCAGCGTCTTGAGTGAGCGAGAAATCTCCGATATTTCTTCGACACGTCCTTGATACCCACCAGAACCTCTAAGCAACTGCAGGTAATCAACGAAAATCACTGCGAGATTTTCGTGTTCACCTTTTAATCGTCTACCTTCTGCACGTAGCGTTTGTACAGTGACGCCTCGGGCGTCACTGATAAAAATCGGTGCGGTCATGAGTCGATTTGCTGCTTGAGTCAATGGTTCCCAATCCTCCTCCGTAAAATTTCCCATACGAAGGCGACTGAAGTCAACTTGCGCTTCGGCAGCAATCATCCGCATGACAACTTGTTGTGCAGGCATTTCAAGGCTAAATATCGCGACCGGGACTTGCTGAGAGATGGCAATATTTTGAGCCATATTCAGCACTAAAGTGGTTTTTCCCATACTGGGGCGAGCTGCAATAATGATAAGATCTCCGCGTTGTAGCCCCGAGGTCATCAAATCAAAATCTGTAAAGCTGGTTGATAGTCCGGCAAGCTTGTGTTCATTGTTATGTAACTTCTCGATGTTGTTCAGACTTTCTTTGACGATTGGCGCAATCGGGACAAATCCGCGCTGGGTTCTCGTATGACTTAACTGAAAAATTTCTTCTTGGGCTTCATTCAGAATGTCATCTAGGCTTTTTTCGCCGTCCTGTGCAAGGCCATGGAGGTGATTGCTCGTCTGAATTAACCGACGACGCATCCAATTCTCTCGAATTATCTCCGCATAGAATTCCGTGTTTTCGGTTTCAACAATCCGTGCCTGAAGATCGTACAGAAAAACCGCACCACCAGCCCGCTTTAAGTGGTCTGCCTTTTCAAGCTCTTTTGCCGTGAGAAGAGCGTCTACTTGCCCATGGCGGTCGTAGCAGGAAAGAACCGCCGCGTAAATGAGTTGATGGTCCGTTGTGAAAAACGCCTCCGGCGTATGCCCCAGTTGCGATACGACACGAGGAATGACAGCTCTATCCGTCATCATTGCTCCGAGGACCGCTTCTTCCGCATCTTTATCGTGGAGGGGTTCAGTCGTCTGAGAGTATTCCACTTACACATCACCAATGCTCATGATATTGAATCAGCAATTTTCAATTGTGGATTCCCTTAAAATTTCTAAAGTACCAGAAAATGTCAAATGAATTCTTACAGCCCTAATATTTGAAATTATTCTTCGCGTTCAACGACAACCCGAAGGTTTGCGACTACGTCTGCATAAAGACGGATAGGAACCATGAAGATCCCCAACTCTCTGATCGGTTCATTCGTTTCGATCGTCCGGCGATCGATTGCGATCGATTGAGCGGAAAGGACTTCCGCGATATCCATAGAAGTCACGGATCCGAAAAGTCGATCGTTTTCTCCAGCACGCCTCCGAATGGTGCATGTCACCTCTGCAATCTGGAGAGCGAGTTGTTCAGCTTTAGTCTTCTCTTTGCTCTCCAAATGGACTATGAGCCGCTTTTCGTGTTCAAGTTGTTGCTGGTTCCTTTCTGTTGCTCGGACAGCTAGCTGCATTGGAATGAGGTAGTTGCGAGCATAGCCATTAGCAACGATTACAACATCCCCTGTATTTCCGAGTCTTTCCACCGTTTTTTTCAAAATGATTTCCATATAAACTCCTCACTTTACACATGACACACGCAACAATTCTTATAAAATTTAATGTTGCGTAAAAGGTAAAAAAGCAATATTACGGGCCCGCTTTATGGCGCGAGTTACCAGCCTTTGGTGTCTTGCACAGTTACCCATAGCGCGCCGAGGGAGAATCTTTCCTCGGTCATTTGTAAAATTTCTGAGCATTGCAACGTCTTTATAGTCTATATGGGCAACTTTTCCGGTACAGAGTCGGCAACGTTTGCGCCGCCCTCTATACTCCCCGCGTTCCCCGCGTTCCCCGCGTTCCCCGCGTTCCCCGCGTTCCCCGCGTTCTCTATACTGTGTCATAATTAAACTCCCTATCTTGACGTGGAAAAAGCGGGCACCGATTCTGTTTGCCCGCTTTCTGGATGGATTCTTGTTCTAAGTTCCTGCACGCATCAATACGGCAACCATCGCTGCAATTTTTAAGATGGTTGACTAAAAGGGGATATCGTCGATTGTCTCCGGGGGCTCCGTAGAGGTTTCTGGAGACGAAGTAGGCTGAGACGAAGTAGGCTGAGACGAAGTAGGCTGAGACGAAGTGGGCTGAGAGGGTGCTGATTGGGCCTGATTGTAACCCTCTTGTGTATCACTGTCCTGACGACTTCCCAAAAATTGAATGCGCTCGGCAACGACATCAAGCTTGCTACGTTTCTGCCCATCCTCGGTTTCCCAAGAATTGAAATTAAGTCGTCCTTCAATGAAAACGGGTCTTCCCCGCTGTAGATATTCATTGCAGGTTTCTGCTTGTCTTCCCCAGGCGGTTATATCAACAAAGCAAACTTCCTCTTTCTTCTCACCAGACTGCCGATCGGTCCAAACACGATTCACAGCGATTCCGAATTTGGCCATCGCTGTTCCACTCGGAAGGTATTTTAACTCAGGATCGCGGGTGAGATTCCCCATGAGTATGACCTTGTTGTAACTTGCCATGATATTATCTCCTTCACGTTAATTAATACTTAGGGTTACAGAGGTTTCATTGACATCAGAGTGATTTTCATCCCCGTTTTCAGAATCGTCTGTTTCTGATGTGCTCTCTTTACCATCTTCCGATCCATCGTCTGGCGTACCTTCTTCGCTTTCTTCTTTTTGAGGCGGTGTCGTAACAACTTCCTCCTCTGAAGAAAGGATTTCATCTAAATCCCCTTCAAAGCGCACAATCATGTGCCTAATGATCGATTCAATCAATTGGAGTGAATTGTTGAGCGAGTGTATGAAGCCGGACGAACTTTCAAAAACGTACAACACGTAATTTCCATCAGTGTGGCGTTTGATGGGATAAGCAAGCCGCTTCATGCCCCACTCATCAACCTTTAGCACTTGACCTTCACTGGATTCAATGATCCCTTTAACACGCTCGATGAGTTCGTTGGTTTCGCTTTCATCGAGCTCTGGATTGATAATCAAAATTAACTCATACGGATGCAATCTTTGTCCTCCCTTTGGACGAATGACTCCATGATAGATTCATAGTTATTCACGGAGTAGAGATTGGGGAAATTATATCATACATGGCTCGCTTTATCAACCGTTTTTAGATCTGAATTTGTCGAACGAAAACGTAAATCGAAGTCTAAATTTGAACTGAAATGGCATAAACTACTACCTTTGCAACTCTCCTACTGAGATTCTCCAGATTGAGGTTGCGGCACCTGCGCTCACCCAATTCCCCGACGATTTTACAAACGCACCGTGTGACGCTTTTGTATCACTCGAACCGCACCAATACACGCTCGGGCAGATTCGTTTTGACGGTTGGGGTCTGTTGCTGGTCGAACAGATCTGACGCTTTCGCGGGGATCTGCAATTTGAGGTAATTCATTAGTTCATTGACCGTCACCGCTCGGTCACTATTGGCATCGGCTTCGCCCTTTAGCCCCATGAGCAGGTAGAAGGTAAACAAACCATGCCTCTGATCGGGATAACCTAAGCTCACCTGTTTTCCTGTACTTGCGGTCATGACAGTGAAATTATTATATCCAAGCGCACTTTCAACGAGGGCACCAATCGGTTGAGAATCTGCTAGTAATACCGGCAGGTCGGCATCGGAGTTCACAAGACGGGTAGCACCACTAAAAGATGCTGTTGGCGAATTCAGAATGATGAAAAACTGCTTCATCTGTGAAAAGTCGAATTCTGTATTGTTAATGATAAATGATAAGTGTTCAATGATGAATGAAGAGG
>SMUX01181542.1_pt1 | contig 10926 bp, 11 predicted proteins | sample 2456431 | NCBI WGS metagenome assembly SMUX01 (sample SAMN11095930, study PRJNA526329) | marine sediment metagenome | biome: Marine sediment; feature: Surficial sediment; material: Deep marine sediment; isolation source: Hadal surficial sediment | place: Pacific Ocean | collected 2014-11 | depth... | reverse complement strand
GGCGACGAAGCGCGGTGCTGGGCATCTTTGCGGTAAGAGTATCGGGATTAGCCGAAGGTCGCATGGATGCTGTCGCAAGTGTGGGCACACGGCCGACATTTGACCTTGTGAAGCCACTGCTTGAGGTTCATTTATTCGATTTCGATCGCGACATATACGGTGAATACATACACGTGGATTTCATCGCGCACCTTCGAGACGAGGAAAAATATGAATCGGTCGACGAACTGGTTGCGCAAATGGAGAAGGACACCGAAAATGCACGATCGATTCTTGCCGCGACGGCGGCGTGACAGGACAGCATCTTGAGTAAGCCAGCGAATGCCAATGTGACCAATGCACGTTTCGTAATGTGGATGGTTGTTGCTGTTGCGATTGTTATCGCGGATCAGGTCACCAAGTGGGCGATTGTTGAGTGGATACCGCTGTACGACAAAGTCCCGCTGAATTCATTTATCAATCTGACGCATCAGAAGAACACTGGCGCGGCATTTAGCTTCCTGGCGCAGGCTGGCGGTTGGCAACGATGGTTCTTTGTGGTTCTTGCGGCGGGCGTTAGCGCTGTAATTGCAGTGTGGCTGTGGCGCATCCGTAATGACGGCCAGACAGTGCTTGCGGCCGGGCTTGCGATGGTTCTCGGCGGGGCCATCGGCAACCTGATTGATCGCATCGTGCTGGGGCACGTGACCGACTTTATCCAGGTATGGTTTGGCGGCTGGGCATTTCCATCGTTTAATGTCGCTGACGCCGGCATTTCTGTCGGCGCCGCACTGTTAATTATCGATGCCCTGTTTATCTCGGGAAGAGAAAGTCAAAAACCGTAGGAGCGCGTTTATGCCCTTCGGGTGCTCCTACTACCTCGTTCGCGTCCAGCAATTGAGATCGGGCGCAGACGACTTTATGCCGCGCCCGTCGATCTGAAACGAATTGCACTTCGTCGATTCAGTGCCGCCTAGCTGATAAGCCGCCACGGCCGTGAAATTACTCGCGTCGGCCGCCGTAATTGTGATCACATAGGAGCCTGTGTCGGACGTGAAAGGACTGGCTGAAAATCCCAGCACCGTCATATCCGTTGTGAACGTATTGTTCTGCAAGTAGAAGCGCTCCTGATTGGTCGCGATCTGCAATAATGCGGCTCTTGCCTCGTTGCGCTTTGCCCTGGCAGTGAACTCGCGGTAGCTGGGATAGCTGACAGCGGCGAGGATGCTGATGATAACGATGACGATCATCAGTTCTATGAGCGTGACTCCACCCATGGATTGACGAGCAGGCATCATTCGATTCCGTCTTGCGTCCACAGCGTGCGCACCGGGTTGTTCTCAAAGCCCGGATCGAAGCACTCAACGCCCACGCAACCCAGCGGTGGCGGCATGCAATGTGGACCATTGCAGTTCGGATCATCGGGGCTCGGGAACAATATCGTCGGTGACGGCGCGATACCTCCCTGAGCCAGCGCGGTGGTTCGCGCTGCGTCACTATCGGCAGGCAAGAGCGAATCCGGATAGTCGACCGGATCGCCATTGACGACGCTGACCTGGTACAGGAAGTTTCTGCCGAGGGTGGGGTCACACACCGAATCCGAAGTCGCTACCGGCGAGAAGCCGACGAAGAAAACGGAATCGTCGAAGGTTGCCGAGTTGGCGAGAACCATCTGATCGGTGGGCAGTGTGAACTTCCATCCGCGGTCCGCGGTGGTAATGACCGCTCCCAGCTGTCCGCTGACTTCAACCATATCGGCGGCCGTCGCTATGATGTAGGAGTCGTAATCGGCCTGCGACAATTGATTGAATACGTCCGGGTCACGCAGGGAATAGAATCGATCATTGGCAGTCGTGTTGAGCGGATGAGCCCGATAGCCGGATCCGATACTGACGGATATGTAGCGCCGGTTTTGCAGCGGAGCTCTAAATACGGCGACGTCGGGGGAATTATAAATCCTGGCCGGACCCTCGCCGGCCGGCGTCGTAACTCCTTCAAAACCGAATCGCGCGATGATTCCGCCGGTGACCAAATTATCGGCAAGTTGTCCGGAGAAGATATCGAATCGCCATATTTGTCCACCGACGTCGGCAGCGTACATGCGATCAGCAAAACCATCGCCATTGATATCGATAGTCTTAATGCTTGTCGGAAATGCTCGCGTCATTTCACGACCCGGAAAATTAAGCGTCAGATTAGCCAGACTGTCCACACCGGCACGCCAGATCTTTGCTCCGGTCTTGAGGTCCAGCATATAAATGCCCGCTCCCTCAATATCGTCTTCGGTCGGTGTGAATTGCGCATCATGCACCGAGTTATAGCCCGCCCCGACTATGACCACCGCTTTGTTCGAATTCAGCCCTGGTTCTGTTGTGTCTACGCGCGCAATGACGGGCGCAGACCAGGTTTGCTCGAACTCAGGGAAGGTTACATTCCACAACAACCTGGGCGAGTTCTTGCTGGTTACGTCCAGCGCATAGTAACTTGCGCCACCGCGTCGCATGCCGAAAACGATGTAAATGAAATCGTTGACGCCGTCGATTTGTCCGTTTTTGTCTTCGTCGAATATAACCGGCGTGATATTACCGTCGATTCCGTATTGTTTGTATTTTCCGGACAAATCGCTGAAGAGACTGGCGAAATTTCTCAGCAGCTCTTTCGGCACAAACGCCCACAACTCGACGCCTGTGTCGGCATCAATTGCATGCAGATAACCGTCGTTGGTCGCGCTGAATACGATAACGTCGGCTGCGCCGGCCGTGCCGTAGTCAACCGCGGCCGGCTGTGCATGCAGAGGATCGCCCATGACGTATCGGGTAGTGGTTGTCGGATCATTGTCGACGTCGGCGATGTCTTCGCCTCTTGCCCAGCTAATTATTTCGGAGACCGTTGGTTCACCGCTGCTGCCCGTTAAGCCAAAATCGTCCACGATGAAAGCACTGGCATTAAATTCCGTCAGCACATTGACGCCTGCCGTAAGGTCCGCGCCGCCGCCGTTGTTTGTGAAAAGCCTGCGAGTAGCCGGGTCGGGCAATACATTTGCGGCTCCGCCAAGCGTGACGTCACTGCCGTCTGCGGCGCCAACCGTCCAGAAACTCTTTGCGGTATTCGCAAGGAACCCGGTCGTCGTGTCAACCGCCGGCGCACCGAGCGCATCGGTAATCACGCCATCAACGATGCGATATTTCTTCAGGTTACCCGGCCAATGCGTCCCGAGCGACGATTGGAATACCGACATGTACAGATCGTTCAGGTTCTGTGTCCGGTTGAACGCGTTTACGGCAACTGCCGGTGCTACGAACGTTAGCGATTGTTCGGTGATCTCATCGAATATACTCAGCAGGGAAACCGCGAGTTCCTCCGGATTGTCTGTGAGGAAGAACTCGCCGCCGGTAATCTCCGCCGTCTCCTGCATCCGGGCCAACGATTCCGGAGGTGACAGGAAACCGACGCCGAATGTTCTGACATTCTGCAGCCCGGGGGTAACGGGATCGATGTCGTGATTGAACAGGTATTCGGAAATATCGTCAAGACAATCTCCCTCTTCGACATAGTCGTCGCAAGTCGTTCTGCCCAACGCGGCTTCCCACCCCGGCAAGGTCGGCGCAAGCAGCAGAGCGCCGGCGTCATTTTTGGGCAGCGAGTCGGTCAACAGGACGTTGAAATTGCGGGAACAAGCGCCCCCAGCTGCCGTAGGTGCTTTGTAGATCTCCGGAACCAGCGACGACAGGGCATCCGGATCCGTCTTGGTTACACCATAATGCACAGGAAGTCCCTGCCAATATAGTGCGGACTCGTAGAGTGTTTCGGAGAGTGGCGTATTACCAACGGCGGTAATCGAGTCGAGCGTGCTGTATAAATCTGCCCGACTGGCGTCGAGATCCTGCATGGCATGGCTGACAATTCCGCCTTCATTATTGTTGAACTCCATGAGGCTGAGATTGACGTTATCGTAGGCACCGAGCACTTTCTTCATTATGCTCTTTACAATATCAATGCGTTTGAGATCGGCCTCTGGTGGATTGGCGCGCCAGTTGAGATAATTTCCGGAGTACAACGTATAAGACTGGTTTGTCGGAGAGCTTTCCCAGTCGATTTCCTGGTTGGGATTGCTCGTAAACTCAGGTTTGTCCTTGCCAGTCCTTGCATAAACCTCTCCCGCGGTGCCGCTGCCGTGAATGCCCGAGTCTGCCGCGCATTCGACGGTACTGGTCGTAAAATCAGTAGAACCGGTTCCGGCCTTGAGGTCTTGCCATTTGGGGCCGTTAAATCGGTATTGCGCCACGACGCCCGTATAGCTGCCGACGGCATTCAACTGGCCTGCGGCTGAGGCGCAGACGAAGCTCGCATTGACGATCTCTCGCTTGGAAGTACAAGCGGGCGGAGTTCCCGCATCGCTCCAATAGAAACTATCCGAAATACAAGTACCAGGATACAGCAACGCACTGTCGTAAAAGGCGATCGTATGCTCGAGCGTATTCATGCTGCCCGAGGTATCCAGAATAAAATTGACGTTCGGTTTGTCACTCGACTGTGCGCTCGTCAGCAACAATTCCGTGTCGTCGGCCAGCGCAGGTGTAACTGTGACAACTGCCAGTGCCAGCGGTACGCTGAGGCAGGCCAGTCTTCGCATGATAGTCATGATCCTAAATTCCTTTTACTTGACGACGTGCACTTCGACGATCGCATCCGATTCCAAGTGGTGAATGACGGTGGCAATGTTGGACTCTTTATCAACGATCGAACTGACCGCCTTTTTGAAATCCGCAAGAGAAACGTCCCGATTATTCAACAAGTAACGTGTGTCGGTGGTAACCCGAACCGTTTGCATTTCGCAGATGTCGCAGTCCCTGAACGACACGCTGCCGACCACGTTACCCGGTAAGCGCAGGCCGTCTACGGCGATCTCGTACGCCTGACTAATAATGTAGTTCTCCGCCGACGCGGCGAAGCTCACGGTCGCCAGTGCAGCGATGAAGAGAGTTTTGATACGCATTGAAATCACTCCAATTCTTTCGTGTTGTCCATTCGCTCGGGTCATAGCGTCGGCGATCCAGGGCCAACGATATAAAAAGCTTGTGTGTGAACGGCAGATGCGTCGCGGTCTGTTACATTTCCGGGCGACATACGATACTCTGCCTGAGACGTCGCGAGAAAATGGTACGCAGCGATGCCGCTGCCAGCTCCAAGACTAAAGGCGCGGTCCGGTACCAGCGTCGCTTCCTCATAATGGATCGTTACTGATACGACTTCGTATGTTGTGGCGGGTGGCGTCACGACAATATCGGCTACCGTGCTATAAAAACCTTGCGCCATTGCGTTCTCAAGACCCGTTTCGGCGGCCTGAAATGCGTTCTCATAGGTTTGGTCGTTACGTGCCAAAGCCAATTCCGTCGTCGCCGTGTTCATGCCCGATACGGCCAGTACCGTAATGACGACGAGCAGGAGCAGGCCGACAATCAGAGCCGCGCCCTGCTGGCGTTCCCGGTCCATTATTGCCTGAAAATTCGTTTTCATAATTATTCCCAAATTCATGTTCTTGCGTTGCGTAGCAGTATCGTTTTTGAAACCTGCATACGCCGGAAACTATCGTTTTGTACGCCCAGGTCGATATCTCCAGGCTCATAATCGTTACTATCCCGGATGCCCGCTTCAATGCCCACGCTGCGAACTATGAGCCAGACACGCGCCGTTATGACGCGTGCGCCAGGAACGTAGCCGACAGCGTTCGGGTTATAAATCGGGTCACCCGGATTAACGTATCGATCGACCGTGTTGTCCTGGTCGACGTCGACTCCGAGTTGCAGCTGCAGGTTTTCAACGCCGGGGGCGACTTCCTCATCGACGATCCTCGGTCCGCCGGCACCACCGCCGATTAATCGGTGGCGGCGTAAAGTAGGTACGCCATTGATGAGTGTGGATGACGGCGACACGTAATAACTGGTCACAATCAGATTGTGGGTTGCCGAGTTGACGGGGTTATACCCGGTTGGAATCGCGCCATTGGCGAATATCTGTCCCTGAATTCTGGTGGTCTGTATCTGCAGGCGGCCGGCCTCGAGCGGAACCGCGTTAACGCTGGCACGCCGAATCGTAATGACATCCGAGTTCGCCTGACTCCCACCCGTCGCGGCACAGGCCAACGTGTACGCATTATTGCTGCCGTCGATGGGCAAGGCGAGATCCAGAGTCCAGTTCGCTGCGCAGTCCGTGGCCGGCAGCGGGAGACCCGAGGGATTCGGATCGCCAATTAAAGCGCGACCTTCAACGGACAGACCGCGACTGTTCCGGCCCCAGTTACTGGCCATGCGCAAATCCGCCTCGATCGTATCCATCGCAAATTGTGCCGTTTCCTGTACACGAGCTATCGACTCGTTAACGACAAAAGCCTGGCGGCTCTGGGTGTATATCTGCACGGCACCGATCATCAGGAACGAGCCGATAGCCAAAGCGACCATGAGTTCGATAAGTGTAATACCGTTTTGTCGCATCCTCATGACCCTCAAAACCCAAGTACCGGGATTGTGATTATGTATGTCGGAGTTTCACCGGGCTCAGTCCAGCTGACCGTAATCTGATACGTTGGCGGCACGACGCCGTTGTTGAAAACGATCGCCACGTCGCCAGTAGGGAGCGCACCAGCCGCCTGATTTTTCCACAGCAGTATGTCGGTCGACGCCATCTGAACGGGGTTGCAGTCAATGCCACCGGCTATGCAATTGTTATCCGCGCCGACTGCCGCCGTATAGGCAATTCCCGCTGTCGGGTTCGCACGAATGCGATCTGCCACATCACCCGCGATCGTGACGGCGTGATGTCGAAACATTGATGTTCGTCCGGCCTGCAGGCTTTGTACATACAGTCCGGCAATACCGAGCATGCCGACCGACATGACGACCAGCGCGATCAGCACCTCGACTAATGAGAATCCTGTATTCCTTGCTTTCATTTCTTAGCATCCACCGTGGAAGGCTATCTGCGCCTCGTCACCGAGTACGGTTGCACGGCCCAACGGCGTAACAACGAGAACGCGCGCAGCGGATTTGCCGCCGCTGCCTCGGACGTTACCGCGCTCGTCGCAGATCACCGCGGTCGAAACCGGTGGTGTTCCCGTTACATTGCCGCGACCGAGCCCAGTCGAGGCAAACGAGAAATAGTCGTCCGGGCCGGTGGTATTGATAACGATGCCCTCTGCTACGGGAGGAAATCGTCTAAAGATCGGCTCGCCGGCATCAACGACGATGTCACCGTCACGGTCTTCGAAAACGATCCAGCCCGCTTCCAGTTCGCCGCCGCAGGTGGGAATGGCCGCCATGGAGTCAGCGCTGGCACAAATCGTAATACTGGTTTTCGCGCGCGCGGCTTCGCTTCGCGCCAGATGAAAGCTGGAGTGAAGGTCGTTCGCTGTGCTGGTCATGCGGCTGCTCTGCCGGAATGACGCCATATTCGGCACCCCGATCGCCAACACAACACCGATGATCATCATCGTGGTCAGAAGCTCGTAAAGCGTAAAGCCCGTCTGGTTTCTTGGATTCATGCTGTCTACTATAAATCGTTGGTTCCACACCCGTCCGAGCAACCGACAAGCGGCGCCGTACCACCGATAAACGGTCGAATTTGGGGCGCGCTTTTTTACTTAATCCACACATGAATAGAGCTCACCATTGGTCTTGTGACGTGCGACACGCGGACGACCGGTATAGCTAACTACAAGGGCCTTGGGCACAATGCGGTCTTTTGGGTCGCAGAACACAAAAGTCCCATTTGTCGCCCGGAGAAACGTTGCTCTGAGCGTAAACCCCTTGCGATTGGCGGAAATCTGAACATTGTCCCCGACACGGTGCTGGAGCAGCAGCGGTTCGCCGGCATCGAGGCGCGGCGGCGAGTCCCGATCCTTGTTTTCGAATAGCAGCCAGCCGCTCGACCAGTCCTCGCTGGGTGAGCAAGTACGGCCGTCCAGGCTCGGGCAAAGCGAGACCACTTTGCGTCGCATAATGGATTCTTTCCGCGCCTGGTGGACGGCGTGGAACAGGGCATCTATTTCTACGCGCTGCCGCTGCCGCGCCAAGCTGTTGGCAAACGAGGGAATCGCGATGCTCGTAATGATGGCGACCAGGACCAGCGTCAACAGCAGTTCGTAGAGCGTAAATCCTTGATTTCGAATGGTCACTGTGAGCTCCTCGTCGCGGATCATTTTGCCCTCGGGGTGCAGACGATGGCTCTGTTAGAATCAGGGCGGAATGCACTAAAAAGACGGGGAAGTCGCGTATGTCGAACTCTTCATCCATGTGCGCAGCGTCGCCGAATAATTTACAAAACCCCTTTTCGAGCGCTGGCCACGAGGCTATACTGCGCGCCGCTTACCTGTGCCGGATTAGCTCAGTTGGTAGAGCACAGCTTTCGTAAAGCTGGGGTCAGGTGTTCGAATCACCTATCCGGCACCATTTCAACCGCCTAGTTGATTGTTCTAAATACCAGGTCGAAGTTCGTGCGTTCCGAAAACTCGTTATTCAGTGAGACAACAGCGCTGTACTCTGTCCAATGAGCGACCTCAATCGGTCCTAAATCGAATGGTACCAGGCCCATTTTTGTGACGAGCTCTGCTACTTTTTCTTTTGCCGCTTTATCGTTGCCGACGATCGGAACGTACAATGGTCCGTCGGAATCTTCCGGATTGATCATCTGCTGCCATGAGATCGTGTTAAATGCTTTTACGACTTTGGCGTCGGGTGCGGCCGCCTGAACGATCTCGCCATTCGATGTTTCTACACCGAACGAAAACTTCAATGGCTCTTCCATGACGAGCGGGTTCGTCGCATCAATAATGATCTTGCCGGACAGGTCACCGAGGCCGAGGACAACTTCTTCGACGACCATGCCGGGCACCGCAAGCACTATGATCCGTGCGTTGGCAGAAGCCTCGGCCGGTGTCGATGTTGAGGCATTACCTTTGGTTCTGCCAGCCAGGTCCAGTGCTTTCAGCCCCAGCGGGCTGCGAGAACCGTAAATTATTGTGTGACCCTGCAGCGCCAGCTCGGTACCCAGTGCGGCGCCGACATTACCCGTGCCAATGACAGCGATTGTTTCGGCCATCGCAGGTGCGGAAATAACCAGAGCTAACAAGACACAGTGTTTACGAGTGATCATGATGTTGTACCTCGTGTATTCTCGACCCTGGCGATAACGCCGTGAGCTATCTCGACCCGCTAAAAAGACCCACAGAGTCAAACACCTACATCGCTATTGAGCGGATGCACGGAGTATAGACAGGTTCGCCTCGAGGTTGGCGATTGAGTCCTTTCTTTTCCACTGGTTTCTGTTACAGTCCGCTCCGTTCTGGCGCACCTCGGTCTGCGCCACACCCTCCAACTCTGCGATCTTGCACGCTTGGAGTCACTTATTAAATTCCAGCCTGGACCGAACCGCACGTCACCAGACGCGTCGGATCAGGCGACCCGGAGAAAAATCAATGTTATTTAACCAACTCGGCCTGTCGGCCGAACTGCTGCGTGCTGTCGAAGAACAGGGCTACAATGAAGCCACCCCGATTCAGTGCAAAGCTATCCCCCATATTCTCGAAGGCCACGATATTCTCGCTGGCGCCCAGACGGGTACCGGTAAGACCGCGGCCTTCACGCTGCCCATGCTGCAGCGGCTGGAGAGGAAAATTGACGGCCCGCGCCGCATTCGTGCACTGATCCTCACACCGACCCGCGAACTCGCGGCGCAGGTTAACGAGAGCGTGCACACCTATGGCAAGTATCGTCCCATCCGCAGCATGGAAATCTACGGTGGCGTTAGCCCGCGACCACAGATTACAAAAATTCGCCGCGGCGTCGATGTCGTTATCGCGACACCGGGCCGACTGCTGGATCATGTTCGGCAGGGCAACATAAACTTGTCTGCTGTAGAGATGTTCGTGCTCGATGAAGCCGATCGCATGCTCGATATGGGCTTCATTCGCGACATCAAACAGATCATCAAAGAACTACCCGCCAAGCGTCAAAACATGTTGTTCTCGGCGACGTTTTCGACGGAAATTCGGACTCTCGCCAACAAACTGTTGAATAAGCCGACCGAGATTCAGGTTGCGCGGCGCAATACAACGGTGGATCGAGTCAAGCAAATCGTGATGCCGGTCGATAAAGCGCGCAAGCGTGAGTTGTTGTCAGAACAGATTGGCAAAGGCAACTGGCGTCAGGTACTCGTATTTACACGCACCAAGCACGGCGCAAACCGGCTGGCCAAGCAATTGAATGGCGATGGCATTGATACTAGCGCGATTCACGGCGGCAAAGGGCAGGGCGCTCGTACGAAAGCCCTGCGAGACTTCAAGGCAGGCCGGGTTCGAGTGCTGGTCGCAACCGACATTGCGGCCCGTGGCCTCGATATCGACAAACTGCCGCATGTTGTGAACTTCGAACTGCCGCACGTGGCAGAAGACTATGTGCATCGCATCGGTCGCACAGCGCGCGCCGGGCAGGATGGCACGGCTATTTCGCTCGTTTGCGTTGATGAACTGAAGTTACTCAAAGATATTGAAAAACTTCTGCAACATGAGATCAAGAAGGAGTTCGTGCCGGGTTACGAAATCGACAAACGGATCAAGGCGGAGCCTATCCACAAGGGCAAGCCGCCCCGTTCAGATGCACAGCGCCCATCCCGCGCTCGTCCTGGAGCACGTAAGAAAGCAAGAAGTGGCAAGTACGCACGCAACGCTCACGGCAAGCGGTCGGCCAGGCAGCAACGCCGGGCGAGCTAGGCGTTACCGCTAAAACACTTTCATCGCGCCGACGGTAATAACATTGCGATCGTAGGAAAAAGCCGGATCGGATGAGTCGTTACTCGAGTTCCTATAGTCAAGCAGCAACAACCAGTTTTGAGCGACGGTCCGAGTCACGGCCAGTCTGACTGTTAGCAGATCTTCTTCGCGCGGTACCAACATTT
>SMUX01109211.1_pt1 | contig 10929 bp, 14 predicted proteins | sample 2456431 | NCBI WGS metagenome assembly SMUX01 (sample SAMN11095930, study PRJNA526329) | marine sediment metagenome | biome: Marine sediment; feature: Surficial sediment; material: Deep marine sediment; isolation source: Hadal surficial sediment | place: Pacific Ocean | collected 2014-11 | depth... | reverse complement strand
CTGTGGGTAGTATCATGGAGTATTACCTTTTATTGATAGAGTAAAAAGGCAAAGTATTAGGAATAAGATATGAAGTATATGTGCAAAACCTGTAAAAAAAAATGTGATAATATTCTAGAACATTTGATGACAGTACACAATTTTTCAAAAGCAATTGTGAAATTCCAACTCGAAGCAAACCCAAATAGTTATAAAAATTCCTTTGAAAAATTAAAATAATGACAGAAGAAGTAAAACCACAATACAAGCAAAAAGTAAGAAACTAAAAAATAATTCAAATCTCCAACAAACCAACTTTTCGTTATAACGTGGATTAGTCCGGATTTTTTAGGAACAAACGGGGGGTATTCTATTTTTATGCTTTATCGATAAAGTCATCCACTGACGGAGGATCAGGAGCCAGCCCTTTTCGCTTTCTAATATCAGAAATCATTTCAGATAATTTAGATTTTGGAAGTTCACCCCATGCCTTAAAGTGTGTATTCCACATTGCCTTTCCTGAGGTTTGGCCTCTCAAATCATCAGATAGGGTAAATGTTTCTGCTGCAGGTAGCTCACCAATAACAATGCTAAGTGCTCCTTTTTGCTGCATATCCAAAACTTTACCACGCTTTCCAGAAAGAACTGTTGCAACGTTTCCTACAAGATCAGTTGGAACTCTAACTTCAATTGCCAAAATTGGTTCTAAAATAGTAGTACCAGCTGTTAAAAGTGCCCCCATACATGCACGTCTTGATGCAGGTCCTAATTGCGACAAACCTCTATGAGCTGGATCTTCATGAGGTACAAAGTGAGTAAAGGTAAATTTACAATCTCTCATCGGTTCTTTACAGAGAGGGCCTTCTTTCATTACATCATCAAATCCAGAATTAATTGAGTCAGATGATTCTTGCACAAACTGAACGCCTTTTGTTCCATTGATCAAAACATTACCACGTGAATCAAGCCTCATGATTCTCTTTATAGTATCAGTATCCCACCCTTCCTTCTTTAGAAGTTCAGCCATCTCTTTCTTGTCTTTCATCTCACCAATCTGGCCAGACCTTAGCATATCACCAATTGCAGGTTCAAGTGGCTCAACTTTAAGGAAGATCTTGTTGTGTCTGTTTGGTGATTTCGACATGATTGGTTTACACTCACCCTTCACAGTCTCTCTGTAGTTGATGAGAGGTTCAGAAGTAATAATGTCTACTTTAGAATCTTGGATTCTGTGAGTTGCAACATCAAGATGAAGCATGCCCATTCCTGCTACAATTGTCTCTCCGCTTTCTTCGTCAATCGTTACAACCAAGTTAGGGTCTTCAATTGTCAGTAGTTTTAGAACCTCGACAAGTCTTGGCAAGTCTCTTGGGTGTTTTGGTTCAATTGCTACTTGCACAACTGGTTCAGAAATGTATTTGACGCTTTCAAACATTTTAATGCCTTTTACAGTTGATAGGGTGTTTCCAGCACGAGCTTCAGTTAATCCCATCAATGCAGGAATGTTTCCTGCTCCTAGTTCTCCTACTTGTTCTCTTTGATTTCCCATGAAAAAGTTTACAGATTGAATACGTCCTTCACGTTTTGCATCAATTATGTTAATTGTTTGACCATCTTTTATTGTTCCAGAAAATAACCGTCCAATTGCAACAGGTCCTGCTGCCTTATCTAACACCATGTTAACGACCATCATTATAGTTGGACCGTCATCTTTGCACTCCAAAAGTGCTTTTCCTATATCAGATTCCAAATCACCGTGCCAAATTTTTGGGATTCTATATTTTTGTGCAACATCTGGAGGAGGATGATGTTTAACTACCATTCCAAGTACAGCTTCGGCAAGTGGCGCTTTTTCAACTAGTTCATTTACTTTATCGTTTTGATATGCCTCTATAACATCTTTGAATGTAATTCCTTTTTCCTTCATTAGATCTATATTGATAGCCCATTTGTCTTTTGCAGAGCCAAAAGTTACACTTGCATCTTGAATTGAGACTTTCCATTTGTCTTTGTATTCGGGTTCGGCATAAGTATCTAATAGATCGTTAAAGTTTGAAACAACATTTGCAAGGTTTTCTTGCATTTTCTCAGGAGTTAGTCTTAGTTCTTTGATGAGTCGGTCTACTTTGTTAATGAAAAGAACTGGTCTGACTCTTTCCTCAAGTGCCATTCGGGTGACTGTTTCAGTTTGAGTCATGATTCCTTCAACAGCATCGCAAACAACAACAGCGCCATCAATCGCCCTTAGACTACGAATTACCCTTCCACTAAAGTCTACGTGTCCAGGAGTATCAATCATGTTGATGACGTATTCTTTGCCTTTTTGAGAATAGAATAATGTGACGTTAGCTTGGTAAATTGTAATACCCCTTTCTTGTTCTTCTTTATCATAGTCCATAGCTAATGCCGTACCAGCAGCAGAAGGAGCAATTATTCCCGAATGAGCCAGAAGACTATCACTCATTGTTGTTTTACCGTGATCAACGTGAGCAATTACACCAAAATTTCTGATCTGATTCTTATTTTTGATAATCTTCATAACTTGTTCTGTTGACTTGAACTTCATATCCGCAAATCCTAGCTATTCAGCTATTAAATCTTATGAGAAAACTCAGTAAATCATATTGTCACTGATTTTTCTTAGTTTTTTGGACGTTACAAAGTGGCATTCTTTTTGTTTATTTTCCTTTGCTATCTTCAAAGGGACAAGTTGTGAAAAAAAGATGTAAAATAAAAATTCAGAAATTTTATCAGAATTTCTTAAAGTGGGATGAATTACTTTTATTCCTGCTTTTTTTAAATTTTGTTTTAATCTGGAATTATGCAAGTTTTTCTGCTCAAAAATAATTACTGTATCTCCAGGGGTAGCAGAAAATAGTTCCATATGTGAAAATTGTTCTAGCCGTTCATAAAACGCAGTGTTTCCGAGAATTTCAAATATTTTTGCTGCTGCATACATAGCAATTGGATAAGTATACAAATCGCCCAAAAAAAAGACTTTTTTTCCAAGTTTAATTTTCATGCTTTGTTTTTCTGCTTCTTTAAAAATCTCATTTGGATTTTGAATTTTGAATTTTTTAATTAGAGAAATACATGTTAAAGCACTATCAAGAAAACTAATACTACCTGCTGTGAAAACGTCAGAGTTTGGAAATTTTAGAGGAATAACGTGTTCACAAATTTGACCAAGTTTACTTTTAGGATTAGAGGTTATCGCGATTGATTTTCTAGCCAGTCTTCCTACTTTGATATTTGAAATGGTTTTTCCAGAAATTGATATGATACAAACATCATTTTTCTGTAAAAGAGATTTGTTCTTTAACAGATCAAGAGGATCAAATGCTTTAACTGTAAAATTTGAATGAACCTCAGCCAATAAAGCTGCTGCAAATGAATCTCCGCTTCCACAAAAAATTGTTTGTTTTTGATTAATTTTAGGAATTTGTTGTTTAATTTTTAGTGTTTTTAAAAATTTAACTTGAAGTAAAATATCTTTTTCAAACGCCTCTATAGTATTCACAGTAGATCCTCAAATATTCTGCATATATTTAAGATTCAAAATTAACATTCTTTGTGATATTTATAACCAAGCACCAAGTGCAAAAACGTGGAAATTTCTGTAGGTCATACCCCAGATTCTGATGATGCATTCATGTTTTATGGAATGTTTACAGATAAAATAAAATCTGCTGACTTTGATGTAAAGCACGTAATAGAGGATATTGAAAAACTAAATCGAAGGGCCATTAATCCGGATTTGGATGTAACAGCAGTTTCTGTTCATGCATGTGCATACATTCCTGATTATACTATTTTACGTAGTGGGGGAAGTTTTGGAATTGGTTATGGACCAATAGTTGTAGCAAAAAAAATGATGAATTTAAAAGAATTAAAAAAAGCAAAAATTGCCATACCTGGGAAAATGACATCGGCCTTTTTACTTTTACAATTAATTATTGGAAAATTTGATTTTGTTGAGATGAATTTCAGTGAAATTCCTACCGCAGTACTAGAAAACAAAGTTGATGCCGGACTTGTAATTCATGAAACTCAGCTTTCGTATGACCAAGAAAAGCTTACAAAAATTTTAGATGTGGGAGAATGGTGGAATAAAACTACTGGTGGACTTCCTGTGCCTCTGGGAATTAATGTCATAAAAACAAGTCTTGGTCAAGAAAATATTAAAAAATTTGATAATTTTCTTCGTGATTCAATCAAATATGGAATGTCACATATGGATGAAGCATTAGAATATGCAATGCAATATAGCCGTGGAAAGTCTCCTTCATTAATTCAAAAATTCGTAAAAATGTATGTGAATGATGTTACAGTAGACATGGGCGAACAGGGTGAAAAATCAATCAAAAAATTATTTGAATTTGCATTTGAAAAGGACCTAATTCCCAAGTTTGAACTTAAAATAGCATAATTGTTATACTAAAAGTTACTAAAAAATATGAGTTGCTAGTAGATAAAAAAATTTTAATTTCTGGGATTATTATGTTGGTTGTTGGAATATCAATTTCATTATATCTTAACTCAATAATTCCACTTGGAACTCCTGGCATGACTGAAACTGAGACTTTAGAACTATTACTAAAACAACAAGAAAATGAAGACGTGAATACTTTAACAGGAATCTTAATTGGGATCGGATTTTTACTGGTTTTAATTAGTTTTGGTGCAAGAAGAAAAAGAAAAGATGGCCTAAAAAAAGTTGAAAAAAAGCCAACAACTTAAAATTTTTTAAATACAACTAGGATTATAATTTTAAAACTTTCTTAAAATATTATAAAATGTATCACGTTGAACAGGAACTTTGCCAGCATCTTTTACCATATTTGCAAGTTCCATTAAAGATGAATTAGTTGGTTTTCCAGCTGCCCGATAGATCTCCTCAGAGAAAGCAGTTCCAACTAAATCATTTCCTCCGTTAGATAATGCTACTTGAGCCAATTTTTTCCCATAAGCAACCCAATAGACAGAAATATTATTGAGACATCCTGCAAGCATTAAGCGGGAAAGTGCTATTATTTTGAGATCATAAATTGAAGAACTTTCATGTGTAACAAGTTTTTTTTGTTCAAGTTCAGTATTATCCAAACTAAATTTGAGGGGAATAAAAGTAATGAAACCATTTGTTTTTTTCTGTAATTCACGGATTTTTAACAAGTGATCTATTATGTGTTCTGGTTTTTCTATGTGACCATAAAGCATTGTAGCGTTACTTTTTAGTCCAATTTTATGCGCTTGTTCTATCGTATCTAACCATTCTTGACCTGTGCATTTTCCTCGCACTATTTCTCTCCTTATATCAGGATGAAATAATTCTGCCCCGCCTCCTGGCAATGAATCAAGTCCAGCAGTTTGTAATCGTGAAAGAATTTCTTTAACAGAATTTTTTGTAAGTTTTGAAAAATAAAAGATCTCTGCAGCAGTAAATGCCTTTATTGTTAATTCCGGATGATTTTTTTTGATGATCTTCATCATGTCTTCATAATAATCAAGTGATAATTTAGGATGAAAACCTCCTACAATGTGAACTTCAGTGGCGCCCATCTTTTTTGCAATAGCCACCCTTTGTTCAATTTGTTGAGGGGTTAAGGTATACGCGTCGTCTTGATTTTCTTGTCTGTAAAATGCGCACATTGGACAACTTGCAGCACAAACATTTGTATAATTCATGTAATATGAAGCAGTAAAAGAAACTATGTCACCAACTAAATTTTGTCTAACAATATCAGAAACAGCCCCTAACATATGCGGATTATCATAATTCATCAATTCTAATCCATCATTCATAGTCAATTCCTCCCCTGCCATTGCTCTATCTAATGCTCTAGATTCACTGGCTAACTTTTCTAGCAACGCTACAATCCGAATGTCTACAAATATAAAATTAACATAACAAAAATAATACAAAAAAATAAGTAGTCTATATCCATAGGCTATGTAATGGTTTTACCACTAATTGATGAAGACCGCCCAAAATGTTATGTTTGTCACCAAGGTTTTGAAAATATTGAAGAATTAAGAAAACATCAAGAGATTGACCATAGAGAATTTTTAGAATTTCATAGAAAAAATCAGAGAAAAGAAGCCGCACCTGGAGATGTTACGCTGTTTTAAACAATCTACTTTTTCTTTTTGATTTTAAAATCTCAAATGCTTTATCTTTGCTTATTTGAGCAAGATCATAATCATGATCAATTTCAAGTGCTTTTTTGAATAATTTCAGTGCATCATTTATTTTACCTAGTTCTCCTAGTGACAAACCTTTGTAGGCTAAAACCATCGCACAATTTTTATCTTGATTTAAGGCTTGGTCATAACACTTTATGGCTTGATCATATTTTGCAAGAGTATGTAATGCTGAACCTTTGTTTAACAATACGTCCAAGTTTTTTGGGTCAAGTTCTAATGCTTTGTTATACAAACTAATGGATTTCTGGATATTTCCCAAATTTTGTAAAGTTACACCTTTATCAATTAACACCATGATATTTTTTGGATCATCTTTTAAAACTAAATCAAATTGTTGAAGAGCCTTATCATATTTACCATCATTACAAAAGTCATACGCTTTTTTCAAATGATTCATATGAAAATCAATCTCATGTAATAAATAAAATTTTTTTGCAATATTCATTAATGTTTGGTCAAAATAAATCTATCTTATGATGCAGTTTTATCTCTAGGATCAATCTCTAATGAACGATTAAAACATTCTAATGCTTCATCATATCTTCCCATACTTCTTAATGCAACTCCTTTGTAATTCCAAAGTTCCGGATCATTTTGATTAAGTAAAAGTGCTTGCTCAAAAAAACTTAATGCTTCTTCAAAATTTCCTTTGTCAATTAAGTTCCTTCCATTCTTTACAAGATTAATAATTTCGTTCACTTAATCTGTAACATGTGTATGTTTGTTTTAAACATACTTGTGTTAAAAGATTTTGAATCTAATAAAAAAATGAATAGATTGAAACAAAGTATACTTATTGCAGAGGATAATCAATTCATCGCATTACAATACAATAGAATACTTGGTAAATATGGTCATCAAGTATTAATTACAAAAGATGGAGAGGAATGTTTAAAAAAATATAGAGAAGCATATGAAAAAATTAAAAAAAATGATCAGTTGATAGAACCTTTTGATGTTGTAATTCTTGATCAATCTATGCCAAAAAAGACAGGTAGGGAAGTTGCGGAAGTCATACTAAAAATCAATCCTAATCAGCGCATAGTTTTTGCGTCAGCATATAACGTAGCGAAAGAAAATGAATCACTTGAAGATTTAGAAGAAAAGTTTGAATTTCTACAAAAGCCTTTTTCTTTATCAAAATTTGTAAGGCAGATTGGAAATTAAGTAAAAATCAAAAAAAGTCAGTTTTCTTTATAAATTTGGTACAAATACAATCTAAGACCAGGCATGTATCCACATTTCTAATATGATCTGATAGTAAATGTCCACATTGAAGATTTTTACATTTGCGTCTGTTTGTTTCTCTTTTTATTACATTTTGAGCAATTTCATTAGCCTTTACTTTAGAGTATTTTTTCTTGTCTAAATAATAATGAACAATCTTATTGTAAAGTAAATCAGGATCAAATGTTTTTTCTAACATTGTTATTAGTTACCACGTAAATTTTATAAAAATTCATTAATGATCATATATACTTCGATAAATATAAGGAATAATGAAATCGCTCATTTCTATTATAATAGTTATTTTAATTTTTAGTGTCACTTTGCCTGAATCATTACAACAGGAGAAAATTGAACAAGAAAAAAGTAATGAAATAATTCTGAGTGATAATGAATTAATTTTAATTTTTTCAGTTTCTGCTTCGGTAGTTGTAGGAATTTTTCTTTACTTGGCAAGACATTTGTTTTCTAGAAAAAAAGATGATTATGAAAAAGCTACTTTTGCGTCTCAAAAAAATCGGGATTATGAAAAATATCATTCAGATTGGGCAGGTGATGATTACAGATTTGATACCAATAATAAAATAAACGATGAAGAATTCAAAAAATCATTACACAGTTCTTCATTACCAAATTATTATGAAATACTAGGAGTTCCTAAAGATGCTACCCAAAAAAACATAAAAGTTCGATTCAGAAGTTTGGCTAAAGAATGGCACCCAGACAAAAACAAAGGAAAAATGGCAGATAAAAAAATGATAGAGATTAACAAGGCATATGAAGTGTTATCAGATGATAAAAGAAGAAAGAGTTATGATAAATTTCTTAATGTCTCATAATTTGCATTATGGTTTATGATATTTTTTATCTAATCCCAACAATATCCATCGACAATTCTAAATGAGATGAAGATTGCATACTACTAGTAAGATTTGTATAAATACTCACATTCTTGATGTGGTTATTTTGTGGAATTTTTGAAACTATTTCAAGTTCTTGAAATTGAGAGTTTGGACCCAACATACTTTTTGAGAGTAAGGATAATAATGACAGGTCATCTGTGGTTCCAACTATTTTGAAAACGAAAGTATCAGAAAAATAAACTCCTCCTCTAACATTTGGTTTTGATAATAGTGTTGAAGAATTAGTAATCTTTACATTTGAAAGAGGAAATGATTTTTCATCAATATTGAGTATAAATTTTAGTTTTTTTGATTCATGAAAATGTATTATTTCTTGCAATAATTTTTCATCGATTTTCATAACAATATTTTCCTATTTCTTCAGTATAAATTGAATATTCGTTTGATGCTGTTCGTTCTAGCGAAGCTATCTCTCAAATCCATGTTTATTGGATTGAGAACGTAATATCTTGAATAAAAAGAATTTTCTTGAAGGTTTGATTGTATTTTCTGTAATGACTGGAATATTATTACCAGTCAGATTGTTTTTTGTGGCATATATTTCAGATAATTGGTTGGGTTCTTTTGGTCTAATTTCAACCATATCGATAACCATGCTAATATTGACTAAGAAAGGCAGGTTAGGAAAATTTGGACAAATGTTTGAAAGACAATTAAATAAATTACAACATGGAAAACGTGCTAAAATTGTGTATGGGCAGTCTGTATTTTTTTTAATAATTCTAGGAGGAACAATCTTTGCAATTGAACAAGGAAATTCAATCTACAGTGATCTAAAAGAAGAATTATTAGCACAAAACCAAGAATTTTCAGATTCTGAACAATTACTTGCTATGGCAAAAGAGGTTACAATTCAGGATTGGATTAATGGTTTTATTGGTATGATTTTGGCAGTTTTTTTTGCTTTTCCACAACTTGCTGCAGTATTTGCAGTTCTCAATGAAAGCTCACAAGGATGGGTATTACATTTTTACACAGTTGCATTCGTGGAATATTTAGAATTATTTGGTATACTTTTGTTATATAGATTCTTTCTATCAAAGAAAAATTCTACAATTCCTAAAAACAAAGATAAAACCTTTGAACATACCAATTAAGAATAAAAAAATTTTTTTAATCTCTTAACATCATAATATGTGTGGGAATTCTTAAAGAAGGAGAAAAAGTCAGGATTGTTCGCTCTGAAAAAAAATCTAACGAAATCTATGTTATTAAAAAAATAAAAACTTCGAAAAACAATACAGCTGTGTACCTTCTAAAAACTGATTCCAGTAATGACCACATATTATTTTATGACAGTAAAACGTCTCATTTAGAAAAAATTTAATGATTAGATTCTTTTCATGTTTTAGGTAAATAAAGCAATTATTCATGAAAAACGTCCCACATCTTTAAAAAGCTCACATTCAATCGAGGTATAATGCAAATTATTTCAAGACCACAATCACTAAAAAATGATATTTTAGATTTGACATCATTAATGGGATTAGATAACCCATGCTATACAGAAATGCTTGATTTTACTATTGATTTGTTTGAGAGCCAAGGTTTAGGAATTGAGTATTATGGTTATCACAACATCGAGCATGAATTAGAAGTTACCTACGTTACTTTGGTTGCAGCAAATTGGAAAAGTGTTCTCAATCCAATAAACCAAGATGACTTAAAGTATCTATATACTGCAGCGCTTTTTCATGACTTTGATCCAGAAAAAAGTGTAGACAAGCCACATGAAGAAAGCGTTCTAAATTTTTTATCTTCAAGTGTTCAATTAAAGAAGTTCCTTGATGCAGCAGAGCTTGATTTGAATATAATTAAAGCCCTTATTTTGAGAACGACATATCCTTGGAAAGGAATTTTCAAAGAAAGCGCAGAAAAACAAATTCAAGAATGTTTTGAAGCGTCAGAAATTACTAAGAATAGCCCAAAAAAACAAGATCATTACTTAAGATTAGGTTGGTTTCTATCTATAGTAGATAGAATTAGTGGTTATTCTTTAGGTGATTTTTCTAAAGGAATGGAAATGGCAAAAAAGAATGCTCATGCACTTGCATGGCACCCTTCCTTAATAGTTCAAAGATCTGTTGCATATTTTGAAGATCTTCTTAATAATGAGTCAGAGATGTGTGAACGGGTACTGAGTTCCTTACCAAAAATTATGAGAAAAAATTTTATGCTTAACGTACTCTCATTTTTAAAATTACGTCAACAAGAAATTCAAATTCATGCCGATTTTGTATATGAGAATTTAAAAATTATACCTACAATAGAATCAATGAACATTAGAAAAGATCCAGACTTTGTAAAAACGTTAATATCAATTTATTATGAATTGCCACAACCATTACAAATTGCAAGAGAAAATTTTGAAGAATCAATTAAAAATTCTGAGACGTTAGTTAGTACTATTAGATTAGAAGATACCAAAGGACCAATAATTGGATTTGCTAAGGGAGGTCCCCTTGAAAGCTATGAAAATTTACGTGATAAAGTGTTAGATGAAAACTTTGGTAAAAAAAATACAATATTTTTAGAACCTATAGCCATTAAAATGGGATATTGGGGGCATCATGGTGGAAGTGAGCTTAGACATCTT
>SMUX01086148.1_pt1 | contig 10934 bp, 9 predicted proteins | sample 2456431 | NCBI WGS metagenome assembly SMUX01 (sample SAMN11095930, study PRJNA526329) | marine sediment metagenome | biome: Marine sediment; feature: Surficial sediment; material: Deep marine sediment; isolation source: Hadal surficial sediment | place: Pacific Ocean | collected 2014-11 | depth 0-1... | reverse complement strand
TGCATAAATAAGGAACCTCCCAAAATGGCACAGTTCACTGCGATCAACGGTAGGAAAATACCCAGCGAATTATACAAGGCAGGCGAAAATTTCTCCACAACGATCTCAACCAGTTGCACCATGGTAGCGATGGTCGCAATAAATAAAATGAAAGAAAGGAAGCCGAGATCATAGCCGTAATAGGCACTCAATTCCGGTGTATCTGAATTTCCATCCAACCACACTAAAGCACCTGGTTGTAATATGTATTGGTCTAAAAACCAGTTTAATGGAACTGTAACTGTTAACACAAAGATCACCGCAGCTCCCAGGCCTACAGCAGTACTTACCTTTTTGGAAACAGCCAGGAAGGAACACATCCCTAAGAAATATGCAAATACCATATTATCTACAAAAATCGATTTAAAAAATAATTCTAAATGCTCCATAATACTAGATTTTAGATAATAGACATTAGATTATAGACTTCTTACATCCTACCTCTCACATCTATTGTATCATATCTACTTAATGTTCTTCTAATAATTCTTTATTCCTACTTCGTTGAACCCAGATAATGATTCCTACTACGATCAAAGCCATAGGTGGCAATACCATAAAACCATTATTTTCGTATCCAATGGCGTACAAACCGGTTTTTTCCACAGAATCACCTAAAACTTTAAATCCGAAAAGTGTGCCCGACCCTAATAATTCTCTGAAGAATCCCACAATGATCAAGATCACACCATAACCTAAGGCATTCCCAACTCCGTCAAGAAATGAACGCCATGGCCCGTTACCCAATGCAAAGGCTTCAAAACGTCCCATAATAATACAGTTGGTAATGATCAAACCAATAAATACAGAAAGCTCTTTACTCAATGTATAAGCAAACGCTTTCAACACTTGGTCTACCATAATTACCAATGCTGCCACAATGATTAGCTGTACAATGATTCTAATTTTCGATGGAATGATATTTCGCAACAATGAAATCACCACATTCCCAATACCCAATACAAAAATTACCGAGATCGCCATCACTATTGATGGTTTCAACTGTGCGGTGATCGCAAGGGCAGAACAAACCCCCAATACCTGAATGGTAATCGGGTTGTTATCCGCTAATGGGTCTAGTATTAACCTGCTGTCTTTTTTAGATAATAATCTCATCCTATCGTTCGTTTAATTTTTTAAAGTAAGGGAGATACATCTTGATATCCTTTTTCAACATAGCGCTCAAACCGTCTCCGGTAATTGTCGCCCCCGCCAAAGCATCTACTTCTTGATCTGTTTTATCTAAGTTCTTTGGATCGTTGTTACCTTTGGTTACAGTAATACCTTTGAAAGAGCCGTTAAGCATAAAACTCTCTCCTGCAAAATCATCCATAAAGAAACGTTGATTGATCACAGCACCTAGTCCCGGTGTTTCTCCCTTGTGGTCGAAATAAACTCCGTGAATGGTCATCGTTTTATCCATGGCGATAAATCCCCATATGGCATCCCAAAGTCCTTTTCCACGAACCGGAACAACGTAAATTTCCTTCCCGTTTATCTCACCGATAAATAATGGTAATCTTCGGGTATAATCCGATTTCTTCGCTTTTTTAGCCTCTTTCTTTATGTCGATAAGGTAGGCTTGATCGTTATCGGTCTCTTTGTCTCCTTCGATCACAATTTGTCTGGTGATGTATTTTTTAAATTCGGCCTCAACAATATCGGTGGAAATAAACTCGACATCATTGGGGCCTTCATTATTGTTCACTCCCAAAGTATAAAGTATGTTTTGTTGTATCTCAAAACGTTCATTTGCCAGTATCCTTGGTTTTAATCCACTTGCAAATCCTGCCAACAAAGAACCTACCACCAACACCATAATAACCGCAAATAAGATGGTGTAACTATTTTTATCCGTATTGATCGCCATAATTATACAGTTTTAACTTTTATACGTTTTGCTCTTTTCTTAATGTTTCCCTGAAGCACATAGTGATCGATGGTGGGCGCAAACACGTTCATCAATAAAATGGCCAGCATCACTCCTTCCGGATATGCCGGATTGAATACACGTATCGTCACCGAAAGGACCCCGATCATAATTCCATAGATCCATTTACCTTTATTGGTTTGAGACGCAGTTACAGGATCTGTTGCCATATAGACAATACCAAAGGCCAGACCCCCAATTAGCAGGTGCTGCCAAAATTCGGTATTCATCAAGCTGAAAAATTTGCTGTTCTCACCAATCCATTCCGCAGAAATAACACCATTAAATATGAGTCCCATTCCAAGGGCACCCAATACAGATGAAAGCATAATACGCCAGCTTCCTATCTTCGTAAATATTAAGAACAAGCCTCCCAACAAAATCAATAAGGTAGAGGTCTCTCCTACGGAACCCGGGATAAACCCATAGAACATATCCATTATATCATATCCGACAGAATTACCCTGCGCTAAACTTCCCAAAATAGTTTCACCGGAGATCGCATCGGGTTGGCCTATGGATTCAACAGCACCACTCACCCATACTTTATCTCCACTCATCCAGGTGGGATAGGCGAAGAACAAGAAAGCACGTATAGTTAAGGCTGGGTTTAGAATATTCATTCCGGTACCACCAAATACTTCTTTCCCAATTACCACTCCAAAGATCACAGCCACGGTCAACATCCATAATGGAATATCGATAGGTACGATTAAGGGAACCAACATTCCGGTTACCAAATATCCTTCTTCTACCTCATGCCCTTTGATCACAGCGAATAAAAACTCCACTCCCAGACCAACTCCATAGGATATCAATACTAACGGAAGTACTTTCCAGGCTCCCAGACTAAAGTTTTCCATCGACCAAAACTCCGGACTGAAGAAACCGGTAGCTGCCTGAATATTTCCTAAAGCGAGGTAATGTTGGTATCCGGCGTTAAATATTCCGAAGATCAAACAAGGCAACAAAGCCATTATCACAATGTTCATTGTCCGTTTCAGATCATCCGCTGCTCGAATGTGGCCACCGGAATGCGTTGTGAGGTTTGGTAAATACAAAAAGGTATGCAATGCGTTGAACGCGGGCGCCATTTTCTTGCCCTTGTATTTTTCTTTTAGCCTATGTAATTTATGTTTCAATCCCATAGCGTTATCCTATTTCTTTATACATTAAGTCCAGTCCTTCTCGTATAATTTGCTGATGCGGTTGTTTGGACACACAAATAAATTCGGTCAATGAAAAATCTTCGGGAGCTACTTCGTACATTCCAAGTGCTTCCATGGCATCGAGGTCTTTCACCAAACAGGCTTTCAATATTTGCAACGGATAAATATCCATTGGGAAGACTTCTTCATAGTTTCCGGTCAAAACGAAGGCCCGGTGCTCCCCATTGGTGTTGGTATTTAAGTCGTATTTTTTCTTCGGAAACATCCAGGAAAAAGTCAAAGCCCTTGATGGAGATATTTTCTTGAAAACAGGCATGGCCCAACCAAAGAACTCATAATCATCCCCCTCAGGAATAACACTTACCGTATTATCGTAATATCCCAAATGATCTTTTGGCGAAATCTTTGTTCCTGTCAATACATCTCCGCTTATCAATCTTGAGTTATCTTCAGAAAGACCCGAATCATAAACAAAGGTGGAAACCTCAGCACCAATTTTGGTATTGTAATATTTAGGAGTTTTTACTGAAGAACCCGCTAAGGCTATAACTCTATCAGTATTAAATTTTCCACTTATGATCAACTCACCGATAATAACCAGATCCTGAGCAGCCACCGTCCAAACGGTTTCGCCCTTATTTACCGGATCGAGTTTGGCAATTTGGGTTCCGACGTTACCGGCAGGATGCGGACCACTGAAGTTATGTAAGCTTATATCTTTCAATCCACTAAATGGAGAACCCTGTCCAGTTCGCACGGAAACATGTACAGCGCCATCGGTTAATTTACTCAATGCCGTAACCGCGGCTTGTAATTGTTTCTCTTTACCTTGAAGGGTAAAATCGAGATCGGCTGCCAAAGGAGCCGTATTGAATCCTGAAATAAAAATCGCTTTTGGTACAATATCCGGATTTGCTATCATGTCATACGGACGTTGTTTTATGAATGGCCAGCAACCCGAATTCAACAGATGTTTTTTGAGGTCACCGGGACTCATAGTATCCGGATCGACAATCCCGAAATCCTTATACATATCCTGACGGTCTGCTTCGATTGTGATCTTGGTGATCACTCGTTTTGCCCCTCTTTCAATTTCGGTAAGGGTACCACTCACCGGAGAAACGAACTTGATTTCTTCTTGTGATTTTGAATAAAATAAAATGTCTCCGGCTTCTACTTTCGCTCCCTCTTTTATAACCATTTTTGGGATTATGAGATGGAAGTCTTCAGGTCTGATGGCGAAGGTACGAGACCGTGGTGCATTGGAAAGAGTTTTTTCTGCTTCACCTTTTAATCGAATATTAAGACCTTTTCTAATCTTAATGTCTTTAGACATAGAATACTTGTATTAAAATTCTCTTTAATTCCCCTACTGAAATTTACTCAGATTTTGGGAACGCAAATTTAATGATTAAAACGCGTATCCCATAATAAATGGAAGTAATTTTCGTGAAAATAAAACCGTGTTATTTTCCCTTTAATTTTAGGCACAAAAATTGTTTATCTTTAACCGCAAAATTTACTGGTCTATGCTGAACAAGACGCTATTGTTGTTTTTAACCTTGGGATACTTTTTTTCTTCTGAAGCACAGTTCATCGAAAAAATTGAACCTTATCATATTCGAACCATCCAATTCCGAGGTGGCGCACAACAGAGTAAATTACCTATTATTCGTTTGGGCGAATCATTAGAGCTTTCTTTTGACGACATCAATGGTGATGAAGCAGATTACTACTATAGGATCACCCACCACGATTTTGATTGGACCCCAAGTGACCTTTCAAAAGGAGAATATCTCGATGGATTTGATGATATTCGCATTGTGAACTATGAAAATTCACTGAATTCCCTTCAATTATATTCTCACTATACATTGCGAATACCGAATGTGGACACCCGGGGTGTTCTAAAAAGTGGTAACTATCTTTTGAGTATTTATAATTATGACGGTGATCTCGTTTTTACCCGAAAATTCATGGTCATGCTAAACGAAGTGAAAGTGGCTGTGGATATAAAAAGATCCAGGACTTTTAAATATATCAACTCCAAACAGAGTGTTTATTTCACAATCGATTCTCCCGGTGAATTATTGATCAATCCTAAAGAAAATGTAAAAACCCTTGTTTTACAAAATAACAATCTTAAAAGTGCCATTACCGATTTAAAACCTCAATACACGATTGGAAGCAAGCTAATATATAGATACGATCTTGAATCTTCCTTTTGGGGAGGAAACGAGTTTTTAAACTTTGACAGTTCGAAGCTACTCGGTGGTAATATTAGCATTCGAAGAGTGGAATTAACCGACATTTATGAGCACTTTCTTTACACCCGCGGTTCACGTGCAAATGCACTCTATACTTATTATCCCGATATCAACGGCGATTTTGTAGTGCGTTCCGCCAGATTCAAAAATCATAACATCCAGGCTGAATACGTTCGTATACACTTTAACTTCCAGTATTTCGAGGATATAGGAGATAAAGAAATTCATATCTACGGTAGTTTCAACAATTGGTGCATAGACGAAAGCACTTATTTGAGCTACGATGAGATCAGTGATTCGTACCGAACCAGCCGTTTATTTAAACAAGGATTTTACAATTATCGGTTTGTATTAGTGGATCGGGATGGCAGTGTAGATGAGGGAACCATTGGCGGTGACTATTGGGAAACCGAAAACGACTATACCGTGGTGGTCTACTACCGAGGCCCCGGGGAAAGATATGACCGCATCATAGGTTATGGTAAATCTAATTCCAGTATAATTACCAATTAATTTTTGTCGCACTATTCATTCAGTAGGAGTGAGTACAAGTCCCAATACAAAGTTAATCTTCAAAATGCTTCCCATGGATCTGAAGGATATTTAGCGGACAGTCATACTATGAGGAAGTTTCCTTAAATTTACGATATGACTAACCAACTACCGAAAAAGACCGTTGGCCGAAAAGCAGCCAAATTTCGAGGACCCGAATGCCTCAACTGCAGCAATACATTGGAACTGACCGACGTTTATTGCTCCTACTGTGGGCAACTCAACACTACTAAAAGCCTTGTATTAAAGGACTTTTTCGGCGAATTTATTGGAAGCATCATAACCTACGACTCCCGTTTTAGACATACATTGAAAGATCTGTTGTTTCGACCGGGTACCATAACACGAAATTATGTAGACGGAAAGCGACTGACATATGCCAATCCATTTCGGTTCTTTTTGAGCGTTTCGATCATCTATTTTTTGCTGTCGGGAATTATCTCTTCGTTCTCCGGAACGGACAATAGATTTAGTAAAAATGGGGACGTACCGAATTTTGAGCTGGGTGCCACCGGAGATAATATTAGGATATTCACGACCCCAACAGATACAGTTTCCTATAATTCTATTTTAAGAGCGAAAGGAATTCCGGTAGATTCCATTCCGGGGCTCGAAAACATTCCCAATAAAAAAGAAGTGGATTCTTTGATCGAATTATTCAACCCTCTATTCAAGAAAAAAGATACGATTCAGACGTACGATTATATTTCTGAAGAACACTTGGATACACTTCACTGGTTTCCAAGAATTTTAACCCGTTTTGAACTCTACATCGACTTTTATAAGACCACAAATATTAAAGATCCTTTAAAGGCACTCGATAGTTTAAAGCACGACAATACCAAATACAACCGATGGATGTATACTAAGAATGAAGGTATTGATCAAGTTAGAGAAAACCCTTCAGACTTCTTTAATTATCTAATAGAGAAAACCCCTTTTTTTGTGTTTTTCTTCACCCCTTTTTACGCACTTTTCTTTTGGCTTATTTATTCAAAGAAGAAGTATACCTACATGGAACATATGATCTTGATCTTCCATATTTTCAGTTTTATATTCCTGGTAATGCTCATTATAATAGTGCCGGATATACTGCTTGGCAATGAAATTTTGGGCGGTATACTTTTCGGTATCATCGGCCCGTTTTACTTTTACAAAGCCTTACGGAATTTTTATAAGCAAAACAGACTGATAACTATTATAAAATTCATATTTTTAAACATAGTATTTTGGGTGAGTGCCACAATAAGTGGACTCATATTTTTCGCAATTACGGCAGCAATGTATTAGTATGGTTCAACAAGTTACACAAGGGATCAAAGTTTCGGTTGAAACTCAATTTGAAGGGACTATTTATAAGGACCAACAAAAGCAGTACGCTTTTTCCTATAGGGTGATCATTGAAAATCAAAGCAACTTTCGGGTAAAACTCACTTCGCGCTATTGGATAATTAAAGATGCCTTAAATAATTTAGAAATCGTCGAAGGCAAAGGTGTAATTGGGCTACAACCGGTGATCGAACCCGGTGATAAGCATGAATACAACAGTGGATGTCTATTGGTATCTCCTATCGGTTCGATGCAGGGATATTATAAAATGATCTCTCAGGAGAAAGAAATTAAGGCGAATATCCCCCTCTTTAAGCTGAGCGCACCTTTCGCGATGAATTAAACTTCGCATAACTAGCTACACATTCCAATTTTATCTTTTCATTTTTCTGAAGAACATGGCAATAAACACAATGCGAATCGTAGGTAAATTCAAAAGGTTGCGTGGTATCAAATTCCGAAGAAAAGAAAACACCATCAAAATCAATTTTGTGTAGATCGTTATATCTCTTAATTCTGAAGTGATATTTAGGCAGGTCCTCTTCCGCAGTTAATTCGAACCAAGCACTACTTCCTGTTCCGGACAACTTTTGAGCCTTAATTGGTATAAGAGCAGAATAACTCTTACCATTGATCATAGAGTTGTGTGAGACCCTTGGTTTGGTTTTATCAAAGTAGTTTATCAAATTCTCCCTGAACGCAGACCCCTTGAATACCTTGATCTCACCGTTAAAAACCTCATAAACAGAACCCAAGGCAGCAGCTTTCTCTACGTTGCCCACGGCGCTGGGCGTGAATATTTTATTAAAATTAAGTCCGTTAATTATTTTCTTATCCGAAGTCGCCGTCAAAATTGTTTCAGTCACGAATCGTGCACAATTGCTGGCCGATTTATCAAAAGCGCCATAAAGTATACTCCCTCTTTGCTGCAGATCCGTAACGTATTCCCGGGCTTTTCGAAAGTCGATCACATCACAGACCGAGGCCAGCAAGCGGCCATCTCCGTGTGTCTTCTGGGAGTTGGTATCCAGCCAAAGTAAAAATTCATTTAAGTTCGTTAACTCATTATTTGCTGAAATTTGAGCTGAAAAATCAATCGTTAATTCGACATCCGTATCGGCACTTCGCGTACGGCCATAGCCTTTGGGAGTTACGTATCTTCCGAAATCATAATACCTTGCATCGCCCGTTTTATTCTCTACCAGGATCAATGCGGCATGGCCTGCCTTAATAAAGCTCCAAGTCCCCAAGCCGACTAACGGTAACAGCTTGCAAATCCATTCATCACTTACGGTCACAAAAGTGTCGGGATAGGCTAAGACGATTATTTTTCCGGTGTAATTCACAAGTGGGAATTTGAAATTTCGTTTGTTTGTAGATCTTCGTATCGAATGAAAGTATGGCCGTCATTTTTTGAAAACTGACTAATACTCTTTGTCTTAACAAAGCCCCGGTCCATCACCAAATTGGATTCGGTGTTTCCATCGCCGGCGGTTTTGTGAAAATTGAGCAATTCTTCCTGATCAGGGCTTATGTTGTTCAGTAAAAAACTCGAAAACCAGGCTTCGCGTTTTCTTTTTATTTCTGAAGGATATAATAAAGCAGATGACCAAATGTGGGGGGCAAGCTTATTTTCTTTAAAATGGCTGTTGTTTCCATCCCAAATCAATTCAAACAACCGAAGATCATCACTCCAATCTACCATTATGATAGTAAATGGTTCAATATTAGTAAAATCATAACCATAAATCGCAGCTGCTGCGTCTTGCTTTGTCAGGAGGTCTGTCACTATCACACCACGACTCAATCGATAGTTGGTTTCACGTTCGTGGGGTTCGAAGCCACCATTGAGTAAGCAAATAAGTCGGTTTTGATCACTGGCGCCAATCCATGTACCTCCTGCCAGTTCGTCTTTTGGAAACAGCAACCTCACTCCATCAATCTCGTAGACCTGTGGTGGCAACGTATTTCGGGTAGGTGATTCATCCCTGTTCGAGGTAAGGATAAAATTGTTGGTTGATCGAGGTATAAACGTGACAGTGCACATGTTTTTTGAGTCTGTTTTTCAGTAGGAAACTTACAAATAAGTTCTCAATGTATAAAATTCAAAACTCAGGCGAAATAAGAAATACAAAAATAATCCCGATAGCTATCGGGACCAAAGTCCAAAGTACAAGGTATAATTTTTGGAAAATGAATGTTATATGGAGTTTAGGATCTAACCGATGGAATTTTCTTTTTTGATAGTGTTATATGTTACTTTGATGCGAATGAAATTCGATTTCAATTTTTGTACCTTTGCATCTCTAAAATTAAAACAAAAAAGTAAAGATGGGAAAAGGATTTTTTGAAGTACCAATTGCCATAAACGAGCCTGTAATGGACTTTGCTCCCGGTTCTCCGGAGCGCTCAGCAGTTTCAGAAACCTATAGAGAAATGTACAACAGCACCATAGATGTTCCATTGTATATAAACGGTGAAAATGTTAGTACGGGAGATACTGCTACCATGTCGCCTCCTCACGATCACCAACATATTTTAGGAACCTATCATAAGGCTGAAAAGAAACATATCGATGCTGCCATTTCAACCGCTTTGGAGGCCCGGAAAAAATGGTCGAAGATCCCTTGGGAACAACGCGCGGCTATCTTCTTGCGCGCCGCCGAATTGATCGCCGGCCCTTACCGTGCAAAAATTAATGCTGCCACGATGCTGGGGCAATCCAAAACCGTAAATCAGGCCGAGATCGATGCTTCCTGTGAATTGATCGATTTCCTGCGATTCAATGTGCAGTTTATGGCCGAAATTTATGCAGAACAGCCTGAGTCAACTTCGGATGCCTGGAATCGTTTGGAATACCGTCCTTTGGAAGGATTTATTTACGCTATCACCCCGTTTAACTTTACCGCGATCGCCGGCAACTTACCAGCAAGCGCGGCATTAATGGGGAATGTAGTGGTTTGGAAACCTAGTGACAGTCAGATCTATTCAGCTAAGATAATTCTCGATGTATTCAAGGAAGCGGGAGTCCCGCGCGGAGTTATAAATATGGTGATGGGAGACCCTGTGATGATCACGGATACTGTTTTAGCGAGTCCGGATTTTAGCGGAATTCATTTTACGGGATCCACGAATGTCTTTAAAAATATCTGGCAGAAAATCGGAACTAATATTCACAATTATAAAACCTATCCCCGCATTGTAGGAGAAACCGGAGGGAAGGATTTTATCGTCGCTCACAAGACTTCTGATCCAAAACAGGTGGCTACGGCTATCATTCGTGGAGCTTTTGAGTTTCAAGGCCAAAAATGCAGCGCCGCGAGTCGTTGTTATATCTCCAAAAATATATGGAATGACGTCGAGAAACACCTAAAAGCAGACATCGCTTCATTCAAAATAGGCTCTCCGGAAGATATGAGCAATTATATCACCGCGGTAATTCACGAAGGATCGTTTGACAAGCTCGCAAATTTTATCGACCGGGCCAAAAGCGATAGTAATGCCGAGATCATTGCTGGCGGAGGGTATGACAAGAGCAAGGGTTACTTTATAGAGCCCACGGTTATAAAAACGAACGATCCAAAATACACGACCATGTGCACCGAATTGTTTGGGCCTGTGGTAACCGTTTATATTTTTGATGACAAT
>SMUX01069397.1_pt1 | contig 10943 bp, 6 predicted proteins | sample 2456431 | NCBI WGS metagenome assembly SMUX01 (sample SAMN11095930, study PRJNA526329) | marine sediment metagenome | biome: Marine sediment; feature: Surficial sediment; material: Deep marine sediment; isolation source: Hadal surficial sediment | place: Pacific Ocean | collected 2014-11 | depth 0-1... | reverse complement strand
GGTGTCTCACATCTCACCGGTGATCGATTACGAACTGGCCCTGTCCGAAACGGTACCTTACATTGGGGCTTCTGAGGTGCATGACCTGGGCGTCGATGGTTCCGGGGTTCGGGTAGCTGTCATTGACACCGGTATCGACTACACTCATTTCAACCTGGGCGGCCCGGGAACGTTGGACGCATTCGATGCTGCCTATGGAGTCGATCCTTCGGATCCGCGGAACACCACCACAGATGACCTGTTCCCGACCGCTAAAGTAGTCGGGGGGTTTGACTTTTTAGGGGAGTTCTGGCCTGCTGGGCCGCTGGCGCCGGACCCGGACCCTATAGACTTCAATGGACACGGCACTCACGTAGCCGACATTATCGGCGGGCGAAAAGGGGTGGCGCCAGGCGTCGAGTTCTACGCCCTCAAGGTCTGCGCAGCATTAGCCGGAGGATGTAGTGGTGTGGCCTTGATTCAGGCTATGGAGTTTGCCGTAGACCCCAACGGTGACGGCAACACCCAGGACCATGTGGACATCGTGAACATGTCACTGGGCGGTGGCTACGGCCAACCCTTCGACGACGCCCTATCCACCGCCGTGGATAACGCCACCAAACTGGGTGTCCTGACGGTGGCCGCTGCGGGTAACGGGGGCGACCGTCCTTATATTACTGGCACCCCGGCGGCGGCGGCAACAGCTATTTCCGTCGCTCAGAATCAGATGCCTTCAGCCTTCCTACCCAGCATATCGGTGATCGAACCGGCAGCTTTCAAAGGTGAGTATCAGGCGGTCTTTCAGCCCTGGTCGGCACCCCTGAACCGGGATGTTCAAGGCCTGGTCCAGTATGGTACTGGTGAGGGCGGCAACCTCAAGGGGTGTAATCCTTTCGAGGAAGGATCATTAGAGGGCAAGATTGTAGTCATAGATAGGGGTGACTGTTTCTTCAGCAACAAAATTCGCCACATTCAGGCAGCGGGTGGGGTTTTGGGAATCATAGCCCGGGTTGCCCCAGGCAATCCATTCACCGGAGGATTCGGTGGTGGCAGTCCAATTACTATTCCCGCCTACATGGTAAGCAAGTCCGATGGAGATATCCTGCGCCGGGGCGACGCAGTAATCGCAACGGCTCCGGGACAAGGCATATCCCTGGCCGGGTCAGTGGTGGACACATCATCTCGCGGCCCGGAGTTCCAGAGCAACCACATCAAGCCGGACCTATCGGCGCCTGGAGCTTCTATTTCAGCAGCAGCCAGAACCGGCACCGGCCAGAGACCTTTCGGAGGTACTTCAGGAGCCTCACCGATGGTGGCCGGGGCGGCAGCGCTACTGATGCAAGGCCATTTGCGCGATCTGGAGATTGGCCCGGAGATAGACGGGTTAGACCGGAGGGCAAAGTTAACGCCTCTTGAAGTCAAAGCCCGCCTGATGAACACGGCCGAGGTCAACCTGCGGAACTCGTCGGTGGGAACACCAGCGCCTATTAGCCGGGTCGGCGGCGGCGAAGTGAGAATTAACCGGGCGATGGCGACTCAGGCGGCGGCCTGGGACACCAGCCAGCCCAGCGGTGCCTTGAGCTTCGGTTTCTTGGACGTTGCCGACCATAAGGTCAGCATTACCAAGGGCGTACACTTACGGAACTACTCCAGAGAGCGGATAACCTACCAGCTAGGATTCAGTCATCAGTTCTCCGATGATGCGGCCACCGGTGCGGTGACCTTGGCCATGCCAGATACGGTAAGTGTTGAAGGTGGAATGGATGTCGAATTTGAGGTGACTCTGCACATCGACGGCACCAAGCTTCGAGACAACCTGATGAACTCTGGCCCCCAAGGCAACGACCCAGCCCCACTGACTGCCAACGAGTATGACGGCTACATTATCTTGGATGACGGGAAGCGTCCCCTTCGCCTAGCCTGGCACGTCCTCCCTCGCAAAGCTGCCAGATTGGTTATGGATGGGGAATCACAGTATGCGAATAATGCACTTCTCAGCGCCGTTACTCCCCTCAACTCTGTGGAGCTAAGCAACACTGGTGTGGGCACCGCACAACTCCAAGCATATTCGTTGTTAGCAACCAGCCCTCGCCTCCAGCGCGGAGGCCGTGGCGAAGGTGCACCCACCCCTGACCTGAGAGCCATAGGGATCAGGACCTTTGATGCCCCGGCTGGTTTCTGCTCGGCGAATCCCTCCTACATCCTGGTCTTTGCCATTAATACTTGGGAGCGTCAGACTCACGCCAACTGGCCGGGATTCTTCATGCTCGAATTGGACACTGACCAGGATGGGACTACCGACTATACTGTCTTTAACGGCGATTCAGGACTGCAAAGGGGAACCTCAGAAGGGCGGAACATGACCTGGGTGCTTAATAACAAAAGTAGAGATATGTCGGCCCTCTTTTTCACCGAGCATGCTATGAACACGGCCAACACCGTGCTGTACGCCTGCGCCGAACAAATCGGCAACCCAAACCCTCACCAACAGATTGATTTGGTCGCGGCCGCTTTGGATGGTTATTTCGGCGGCCCCGGCGACCTGATACCGGGGTTAACCTTCGTCCCATCAAAAGTAGGCTTCCTGGTCCCTCCGGTTAGGGACATATCCGCTGGCGGCACCGACGTGGTGAAAGTCAACCAACTGGTAAACATTGGAGAGACTGCCAATGAAACGGGGCTCTTAATATTCACCAACAGCGACCGGGGGCCTTTCAGTCGAGGTGGCGCCACCGCCGAAAACGAAGCGCTGGTGTTCATGCCACCTGAACTGGAGCGAAGTCCTTCAAACCCATCGGCTTTAGAGGACACAGGAAGCGCCCCCGCTAGACCGCAGCCGATTTTGGCCCGATAGCGTTCTACGATGTCGTAGCTGTAGGCTTTAATGTTAACTCGGCAATTCGAGAGTATCTCGCTCATCCTTCGTTCCTTCATATCCAATTGCGCTCACATTTTCAGCATGAGATCAATTTTAGGCGCACTATCCACTGGGGTCATTGCCCTGGCAGTAGCCTGCGCGGGGCCTGGAGAGCTTCCAACTCCCAAGTTCTCGACAGACTTCCCGGTAATTAGGCCATCTACGCCAGAACAAACTTTTACTCCGCCACCCAGCACAGGTCAAGGAGAGCAGCAACCCGTCAAGTCTCCAGCGCCGATGGAAAGCGATGGGGCAGAACGGCTGCCTGAACTAGCAGCAACCACAGAAATCCCTTTAATCTCGGATGAAGTGCCAGAAGCCATCGTAACTTCCATAATAGCTGATGTGGAGAAGCGTACTGGAGCCGATCCAACGGAATTTCAGATGCTCCGTAACGAACCGGTGGTCTGGAATAATGGCTCATTAGGATGCCCAAAGCCCGGAGAGTTTTACACTCAGGCGTTAGTAGATGGTTATTGGGTGGTTCTAAGCTTCCAGGGCCAGGAGTTCGACTACCGGGTGACTAGCCAGGGGTTCTTTCTTCTCTGTGAGGAGTCAACCCTCCCCGGTGTCGGCTTGCCGGGCGGCGGAGCTTCTGACAATCCGGTTCAATAGGCTCGGTGACTTGCCTGGGAATACCATAGCCTCTCTGCGCAGCCGATCAAATCGCAATCACTATTCGCCCATAGTGTCGATGGGTGGCCTTCAAGATATCCCGCCTAGACAACACCCCGCTCCATCAGGGGCCGCATGCTAAGCTCGCTGGAGATGCCTGCGGTTCCGTTGTCGCATAGTCCCTCCAAAGCCCTGAACTCAATCTTGCAGCGTACCTTGAGAGGAGGGACTATGATGGATGCAACGATGTGAGCTCATCGTGGGCCAGTGCATCTAGATGGACTGGGGCCAGGCGACATAGGCGTTTTGGGAAAAGGAGGAGGCAAGACATGACCTTGGAGGACATCGATCGTAGGCTTAGGGCAATAGAGGACATCGAGGAGATAAAGAGGCTTAAAGCGCGTTATTGCTCTTACTGTGACGATAATTACGACGCTGACAGCATCGCCAGCCTTTTCACTGAAGATGCGATCTGGGATGGTGGGATTCGGGGCACGGCTGAAGGCAGGGATGAGATTCGTAACTTCTTCATTCGGGCTTCCCAGAGGCTTCCCTTCGCGGTGCATATGGTAATGAATCCTATCATTGAGGTTGATGGCGACAGTGCCAAGGGGATCTGGTACCTTTTCCAGGCCTGCACCTATGCTGAAGGGGACCAAGCGGTGTGGGGATCGGCCAGATACGATGAGGATTACGTGAGGCTCGAAGGAGAGTGGAAGTTTAGGAAACTCAAGCTGACCTCCTTTTTCTGGACGCCCTTTGACCGAGGGTGGGTGCGTGACAGGTTCGTATAACTTATATAAATGGGGATGACGGTGAATTCTCTCTTACAGCCACGCGATCATAAAACCGGCTGTCCCACCTACACAATCCCACGCTGTGGTGAGGCCAACATCCATTTCGACATACTCCCTAAACCAGATGGGCGAATAGTAACACTCACAATGCCAAGGGTTGAGGTCCTTGGCAGCGAAAAATATGTTGGGGCCAGGTAGGACGGCGCCGCGCCCCCAGGCGGTAGGACGGCGTCAACCGCGATGGCAATGTATCCATCACCGGCCAATCAGGTGGTTTGACCATGACGTCCGTATTCCTTGGGCCAGGGTATTACACCAAAAGCAACTTTGAGGCCAGAGATTATGCAGGGCTGAATCAGTTCCCAGCGGAAGGTTGCCTCGTGGAGGTGTCGGCCGCCAGCACTGAGGTTGATATGTCAGGGGCGGTGCTTGACGGTGAGAGTGACGGCGGAGTCGGCATCTACGTCCATGACTGCGATGATGTCATCATCAAGAATGGGGTGATCAAGGGATTCCACCACGGGATCCGCGCCGTCAACGTAACCAGGCTGACAATCCTGAACTGCGTTGTTTCAGACAACCACAACCCCATCGATACGGGGTGGCTACCCGACTCTATCGAGCCCGTGGAAGAAGGTTTCGGAGGAGGAATCTACCTGTATGGGGTCTCCGACAGCATCATTGAAGGAAACCACCTAAACAACAACTTCAATGGCATCAGCCTGGTAAGGTGCGAGCGCAACAAGATCGCGGGCAACAACGCATCCTACAGTGCCAATATCGGCATACACCTTCTAGGGTCCAGCCACAACGAGATCGATGGGAACCTGGCGGACCACTGTATTCGCTACACGGATCGTTTCTGGTGCGACACCGCCGATTCGGCAGGTATTCTGTTGGAGGAATACTCCCACTACAACAAGATAATTGGAAACAGCCTGCGTTACAGCGGCGACGGTTTTTTCATCCGGGCCAACAACCGCCACAGTAGCAACCACAACTACGTCGCTCGCAACGACGGGAGTTTCTCTCCCAACAACGCGTTCGAAGCGGTCTTCTCCCGGTTCAACGTCTTCGAGGACAATGTGGCGGACTTCTCCAACTATGGGTTCTGGCTTGGCTATTCCAGGGACACCTTAGTGCTAAGTAATCGGACTCGCTCCAACCGTCTCGACGGGATTGCCATCGAGGCCGGGCGCGGGAACCGCATTAAGCAAAACACTATTATTGGCAACTGGACCGGGATACGGTTATGGCGTTTGGCTCCGCCGACGAAGAATGCGGAAGAGAACTCCGGCACCGGAAGTTACATGATCTCAAATAACGAGATCAAGGACTCAAGGGAGTGGGCAATCGTTTATCCGGACGACCTCGAGGTCCGGCTGGCAGAGAATCGGTTAGAAAACAACAGGCAGGACGTTCTGAGGAAACCAGCAGAATACGGTAACCCGACGGTGGACGCTTCGGAGTAGATCAAGCTGCCTTTTGGCACTCCACCTTACAGCCCGTATGTCTTTTCGGACAATAGGTGGTGCCTTACTTCACCACGATTAACGCCAAGCGATCCTCAAACTGGTCACTGGATGCTCGGTTCAGGGTGGTCTGGGCCAGGATAGCAATCTGGCGGAGCTGCCGATACCAGAGCGCTTGACCTGGATTCCCGGTGTGCTCCTTTCAATGTGGCTCAGATGTTTCGGAAGCTGGGACCAACTGGATATATAATAAAGCCCTGTCAGAAGTTCCCAGGTATGGCGTTTCCCACGCTGGATTTCGCGGGACCTTCGCCCAAAACCACAATGATCCAGTAGAGTTGGGAGGAACGGGTACATGAAATCAGACCGCTCTGAGATCGCTCACCTGATGCGGCGCGCCGGATTCGGCGCCACTCCGAAAGAATTGGACGTGCTCATCAAGGAGAAGACCTACGATGAGATCGTCGACGATCTGGTCAACCCGGAGCGCTTCCCCGAAATCGACCCGCTTTTCATAGACAGATACTACGGCGGAGAGCCGGTAGCGGTTTACGTTGGGAAATGGCTTTTTAGCATGATCAATACTCAGCGGCCGCTGGAAGAAAAGGTGGCCATTTTCCTCCACCACATCTACCCGGTGGCCTGGGGTAAGAGCGAGCACGGTCCATCTATCTACGCCCAAATAGACATGTTCCGCCGGGTTGGACTTACCGATTTCAAGTCTATCCTCCTGGCGCTATCCAAAGACCCGGCAATGATCTTCTGGCTGGACAACAATGAGAACCATAAAGATGAGATCAACGAGAACTACGGCCGGGAGCTGCTGGAGCTTTTCAGCATGGGCATAGGCGCCTACACCGAGGACGATGTCAAGAGCGCGTCCCGGGCCTTTACCGGTTGGACATTCCGGCAACCTCTGTCCCTATATCCCATGGGCCACCATCAAGCCGTCTTTGAATATCTGCCCGAGGATCACGACGACGGCGAGAAGACCTTCCTGGGACACACCGGAAATCTCAACGGCGAGGACATCATCGATATCATCGTGAAACAGCCGGCAACGGCCAGGTTTATCGCAAGGCACCTTTACAACTTCTTCGTGGAAGATGAGCCGCAGGTGCCATCCTGGTCCATTGAACCGCCACGAGACGAGGCCGCCATCGAACAACTCTCCAAGGTTTTCCTAGAGACGAACGGCGACATGAGGGCGGTGCTCAAGGATTTGTTCATCTCCGACTGGTTCAAGAACTCGAAAGACAAGAAGAAGGTCAAGAGCCCAGCCGAGTTGGTGGCTGGGCTCTTGAAACAGACCGGGGAGTTCAGGGACCCAAAACCGGGAATGCACGACTTCGCCGCGGCCGCCGCCGTAATGGGCCAAAACCTGCTCAATCCGCCCACCGTCGAAGGTTGGCACACCGGCCACGAGTGGATCGATTCCGGCACCCTCAGCGAGCGAATCAACTTTGCCGAAAAGCAATTCAAAGACGCCTCGAAGCCCGGCATTCAGGAGATACTCCAGAGAGCCGGCGGCTTGGATGAAGACCCAGCGGGTTTGGTCAGCCGCTGTCTGGACCTTATGGGCGGCGTCAGAGTCAGCGACGAAACCCATCGATCGTTGGTGGAATACGCCAAGGAGCTGAATACATTTGGCAAGGACACTGCAGGCGAAGGCGATCAGGATCAGGTGGACGTTTTGGACCTTCTCCAGATGATCGTATCCACCGTGGATTATCAGTTCGCCTAGGCCGGTTTGACCAGCACCGTTGGTCATCGCAAAATCACTAAAATCGAGGAGTGATTGATACATGAGCACAAAGCACCAAGACCGGGTATTGGTGGTGGTTCAGTTGACCGGGGGAAACGACTTCATGAACACCATCGTCCCCTATACCAGCGAGCACTATTACGACGCCCGCAAGAAGATCGTGATAGACCAGGACCAGGTGCTGCCCATCAACGATCAACTGGGCATGAACCACAATGCCGCGCCCTTCAAACGGCTCTACGATGAAGGCAAGATGGCCATCATTCAGGGTATCGGCTACCCCGACTCCAACCGGTCCCACTTTCGCGGTATGGATATCTGGCACACCTGCGAGCCGGACCGCGTGGGCCTGGAGGGTTGGCTTGGCCTAGCCGTGAGAGAGCTGGACCCCCATTCAGAAAACGTCTTGACCGGCGTTAATATCGGCAGGGGCCTGCCCCGGGCCATGGCGGTTCCCGGCGTGCCGGTCACTTCGATCGGCGATCTGGAAGGCTACGGCGTCATGCGCGACGTCGAGCGGGAACTGCTCAGAGATAAGGCCATCGAGACGTTCAAAAACATATACGAGCAGGCCATAGGCGCCGGCCCGGTAGCCGAATATATCGGCAAGACGGGCATGGACGTGCTGAAAGGGGCCGACATGCTGGCCGACGTCGCCGCCAAGTACGAGTCGCCCGTCGAGTACGCGGATAACGCCATTGCCAAAAGCCTGAGGGACGTAGCTCGAATCCATCTGGCCGGGCTGGGCACCCGAATCTTTTATACCGCTCACGCCGGGTACGACACTCACGCCAACGAGATGACAGCCCACGCCAAGCTTATGACTGAGGTCTCCGGAGCGATCGCTGATTTCCTAGACGATCTGGAACACCATGGCGCTGGGGACCATGTGGCAGTCTTGATGTTCACCGAGTTCGGCCGGAGAATGCGCGACAACGGCAGCGGTACCGACCATGGTTCTGGCGGCGGCGCGTTCCTGTTCGGCAACAATGTGGACGGTGGCCTGTATTCGGAATACCCGCGTCTAAACCCTGCCGACTGGGAGCACGGCGAGGACCTGCAGCACACCATCGATTTCAGAGGTGTTTATGGGACGGTGTTGGAGCAGTGGATAGACGTGGAGGCCGGGCCTATCGTCAAAGGTAATTTTGAACAGGTCCATCCATTCAAAAACTAGCGAATCACTGCTTCGAATAGGCGGTAAACTGGGGAGAAATCAGCATGGCACGACCTTACGGACTGCTGAGAGCGGGGTTTCCTTACTGGAGGACCCTGGGGATGCGCCGGATCACCAATTTCCCGGCGGACGTCGCCTTCGGCCGGGACGGCGTTGTATACGTCCTCCTTCGATCTGAGGGCGCAGCGCTGATTAGGGTCTGGTCGATCGACGACGCGGAACAGCTCTCCGGCGACCTGGTGCAGATTGGCGACTACGGCGCCGAGGACGGCCAGTTCCAGTGGCCGGTGCAGATAGTTTGCGACGAAGCCGGAGACCTGTTTGTCAGCGACGAGGCCACGCACCGTATCTCGCGCTTCAAGGAAGACGGGGAATTTGTTGGGAAATGGGGCGTTGCGGGATCCGGCAACGGGGAGTTGAAGGGGCCGGCAGGCGTAGCCTTTGACAATCAAGGCAACCTGGTTGTGGTCGATTCTCAGAACCACCGTGTTCAGCGGTTCACGCCTGAAGGAGAGTACCTGGGCGGCTTCGGGTCTTACGGATCTCAACCGGGGCAGTTCAACCTTCCCCTTGGAGTGCACGTGGACGAACTTGGCTATGTGTACGTTGCTGACTGGGGCAACAACCGGGTGCAGAAGCTCGATGCTGGTGGTGACCCGGTCATGGTCATCGGCCAGGCGGGCGACGGAGACGGAGAATTCAACCGGCCAATGGGAGTGGCGGTGGACGCCCACGGTGACATTTATGTGGCGGACTGGGGAAACGACCGGGTCCAGATGTTCAATCAGGACGGCCATTACCTCTGGAAATTCCTGGGAGACGCCAGCCTTTCCCGGGTATCGCGTACCTACATGATGACCAACGCCATGCCTAATCGGCTGAGGGAAATGGGAAGGCTCGAGCAGGAAAAATACTTGAGGCGTCCTCGCTCGGTCAGGGTGGACAAAGAGTTCAGGCTCTTCGTGCCCGACTACGAGTCATACCGCATCCAGATCTACCAAAAGGACGCTATTTCGCTGGACGAAGGGACCATGGCCGCGCCCATGCGCAATCCAACCCTGGCCACTACTTAAGCCATCCCTGCCGCAAAGGGAACCTCACCTAAACCGGGCCGGACCAACGAAAACCGCCGACAGGTGGGTATTTAACTCGGGAGCTTCATTTAGCAGTTCGTCCAACAAATTCCCTGCCGGCTTCCTTCTCACCTCGATGATCAGGGGGAAATCATCCACCTCCACGATGTAGTGTTGCTTAATGGACCATCCCTCGACAACAAGCCACTTCTTTCAACTTTGATGGCGTCGAAATGCCGCCATCTCCCAAGGTCCGTGCTTCGCTGATTGGACAAGAGAGAACTGGGCATCTTCGATCGCCGCCTCGATTTCCTTGGGATGGTGCGGAAAGAGTCCCCCTTGCAGCTAAAGCCTTGCTCAGAATCGCACAATCAACTCTTCGCTTTAGAAAATGACGTAATACGCCTTATCGGCAGACGCCAGGACGATTTGTGCTTGGCAGTAGCCCCAGGGTCGGGGATCCCTACCGGTGGCCCCAGCCACCTCCGAAGAGCATTGACCCTTGAGGGTTGCGAATCTGTCGATCCCACGTTTATTAGTCGGAGTATTGGATTGTTTGATTATTGACCATGATTTCCTTGTCACCGCGACCCACTACCCATCCTCGACTCCCGTAGAAGAATGACGGGAAGCCAAAGTGGCTGCGCCCGCGTTGAAAGAATTTTCAACCAACAACGACGCAGAGCACACTGCTCCGGGGCGAGCGGGGTTGGAAGCCGGAAACCGTTGAGTTGCGGCCGGCCGGCAGAGCCGAGCCCGAGACGTGCACTCCAGGCGCGCAGTTAAACCGAAGGGTGAGTTAAATGGGTAATTTGGATGGGAAGGTAGCCCTGGTCACCGGCAGGCCGCTTTCCAGTTAGGGGTGGAGCGGGTAGCCCGGGCGGCGGAACTCCGAGGTTTTGTCTAGCCCCCGTTGAGCGGCGGCCAGAGTTTCTTAGGAGCCATCGGCCCCTATTGCCACAGTCGTCCAGCCCTGCGTACAATGCGGCTTACACAGACCGTCCCAAAGGCCGCTGCCCGGCGTGTCGGAGTGCCCGCAGGAACCAGGGCCGAGGAGGTTATGGTGGACCGCGAGAGATGCATCCTGCGGTTTGCGCGCAATGTGGCATCGACACGACTGTCCCCTTCCGGCCAACTGGGGAAAACCC
>SMUX01190506.1_pt1 | contig 10944 bp, 11 predicted proteins | sample 2456431 | NCBI WGS metagenome assembly SMUX01 (sample SAMN11095930, study PRJNA526329) | marine sediment metagenome | biome: Marine sediment; feature: Surficial sediment; material: Deep marine sediment; isolation source: Hadal surficial sediment | place: Pacific Ocean | collected 2014-11 | depth... | reverse complement strand
TCTCCAGCTTCAATCCATTTAAAATTTGTTAGCAGTCGTGGTTCAATAATTTCTGCTAAGTCCTTATTACCACTTACACCTCCCTTTATATAGGAAAAGAGATAACCAAGATGTTTAAAAACCGTACCTCTTAAACGAAATCCTGCATCATAAAGATTTGCATTCGTAACTTCATGCTTAAGTTGCTGCCCATGATAAAAATGCCCTAATCCTTCAACATAAAAATTTGCATTTTCTTTCTGATAAGCATAAAGGTATTTCACTTTATCTGAACCAACTTCGGATAGGGTTCTGCCAAAACTCCGGCCGGGTGTAAACAATCTTGTTGTTGTTTCATCTAACAAACTATCAGTGAATTCAATTTCGAACCAATGAAGAAGTTCCTTTTCAGTGTGACTTAATTGAATGGATTTTTTACGAACTGTATCCAATAATGCTCTTACTTCAAACCTAGAAATATTGGGTACATCTTCGCTGATATAGGGAATAATGTTTTTCACCTTCATTTCTTTTAAGAATGAATACACTCTATTGTTCTGCGGTACGTTTTCTACCTGTGCTATAGCAAAATGGGATGTAAATATTATCAGAATAAAAAGAAGCTTCTTGATTTTCATCTGTTTATAATTTCTCTTTTTTGGTCAGATGGAACTCGTCCCGATACATCGGGACGCGTTTCATAAACATCAATAATGAAAAAATTTCCGTTGCTCAAATATAATAATTGCAAACTGAAATTAATATATAAAGATTTAGCTGTTAAGAGTTTGTTCAAAATTATTTAACTTTACTGCCAAAAAATAATTAAGGTTAAATTTTATGAGCACTTACTATCTCAGAGTAGAAACACACAATCGCACAAGAAAAATATTGATTGATATGGCATACCTCGCAAAACATAATATTATACGGCTGCTTAAGTTTTATTATGAAGAGGGTTTATATCTTCCTTATAAAAGCGATGGGAATTCAACTATTGAAAAATATGAGCTGACCAAAGATAAAATTATTAAAGAAGATGAGGATCATTATTTTTTTAAATTTCCTTTCAAATATGAACAGGTTGATGGTGTTGCAGTTTAATTTTTTATCAATCATAAACTGCGGTTAGTAAATTACATTTACTGGTTTGCCATTAAAGTAAGATTTTAAATTATCAACGGCAATGTTCATTAATCTTTGCCTTGCGGCTTTTGTAGCCCATGCAATGTGAGGTGTGATGATACAGTTAATTGCAGTTAACAATGGGTTTGCTTCATCAGGCGGTTCATTCGAAAGAACATCTAATCCAGCGCCTGCAATTCTTTCACTATTCAGAGCTTGAGCGAGGTCTTCTTCATTTATTAACAAACCACGGCTTGTATTAATTAAAAATGTACTCCTCTTCATCAAATTGATTTTTGCAGAATTAATAAAATGTTTGTTATCTGATGTAAGGGGACAATGTAAACTTACCACATCACTTTCGTGAAAAATTGTTTTTTGGTCTACTATCTTTACCCAACCAGGAGGAGAATCAATGGTAACAGCATCATTAGCGATTACCTTCATTCCAAAAGCATTTGCAATTTTGGCTGTTGCTTTTCCAATTCTTCCAAAGCCAATAATTCCCATTGTCAATTCATCAAGTTCAATTAATGGTTTATCCCAGTAACACCAATCTTCTGATTTACTCCATCCTCCTTTTTTAACTGAATCATAATGATGTCCAACATTTTGAGTTAACTCAAGAAGAAGTGCAAAAACCATTTGTGCAACAGAACTTGTTCCGTAAGATGGGATATTAGTAACAATTATATTTCTTTCATTAGCTGCTTTAACATCAACAATATTATAACCAGTTGCTAATACACCAATGTACTTTAATTTTGGCAGTTGCTCTATGGTGTCTTTATTTATAGTCGTTTTATTTATTAAAATTATATCTGCATTTTCTGAGCGTTCAATAATTTTATCAGGGGAGGTTCTATCGTACATAGTACATTCCCCAAGTGTTTCAAATCCAGCCCAGCTAATATCACCAGGATTTAATGTATAGCCGTCTAAAATTACTATCTTCATTTAAATTCTTTAATATTTTCTTTTGTGTTATTCGCTACAGTTATTCCATTCGCGCCTTTTCAAATCCCAGCTAATAAAAGATAAAGCAGCCGCTGCTAATATCAACAAACCAAATCCTTCCAACATCGAGCCCAAAATAATTTTTCCAACTCCGAACAATGCAGAATAAATAAGCGTAATACCAGCCGCCCAATCGAGTAAATTCCACCCTAATCCATAATCCACTTTAACATCGGGAGCTAACTTTGCTATTGGTTTCCAAAGTTTTCCGCCGGGCCTTATCTTCTTATAAAATATTAATAGAGTTTCTTCACTTTCCGGTTTAGTTAAAAAAGTTACGGATAACCAAACCACCGTACTAATTAGAACTGTAATAAGCATTACCTGTGCAAAATCATTAGGATCAGAAGTATCCATACCGACAGCAAATTGCAGAAATAGTGATACAACAAAGGAAGCAATCATAGCAGAAATTTCAGTCCATGCGTTTATCCTCCACCAGAACCATCGCAAAATGTAGACAGCCCCAGTTCCCGCCCCAAGCGCCAGCAGAAATTTCCACGCACCGGCTATCGTATTCATTTGTGATGTAACTAATGCGCCTGCAATAACCAATCCCACCGTAGTGATTCTGGCAATTAACACATAGTGTTTTTGAGAAGCATTTGGTTTGATAAATCTCTTATAAAAATCGTTAACAATATATGAACTGCCCCAATTAAGATGGGTGCTTACTGTTGACATATAAGCTGCCGCGAAAGCCGCGAGCATCAAACCCTTAAAACCAACAGGAAGATGATTAAGCATAACAAGAATGTAACCCGTTTGTTTGTCTTCGATTGCAGGATATAAAACTATACTTGCTAAAGCAACAATTATCCAGGGCCAGGGTCTTAGTGCATAGTGTGCAATGTTAAACCATAATGTTGCATACACTGAATTTTTTTCATCTTTTGCAGCAAACATTCTCTGAGCAATATATCCCCCGCCGCCGGGCTCTGCTCCCGGATACCATGCTGCCCACCAGTTTACAGAAAGATAAACAAGAAATGCACTAACAGGCATCCACACCGATCCGATTTCAGGAAGAAAATTTAACATACCATGATTAGCACCGTGAACACGAATTAATCCTTCTTTTAAACCATCAATTCCTCCAACAGCATCAGTGGCAAAAAATGCAAGTGCTATTGAGCCAGCCATTGCAATGAAGAATTGAAGAAAATCAGTTACAACAACTCCCCAAAGTCCGCTCATACCGCTGTATAAAAGTGTGATTAAAATACAAATTGTTACGGCAAGCCATGTATCAACTCCAACTGCCAATTCTATAATTTTTACAAACGCAAGTGTAACCCAGCCAAGTATTATTAAATTAATTGGAATTGCCAGATAAAGTGCGCGGAAACCACGGAGTATCGCAGCCGGTTTCCCTGAATACCTCAATTCAGTAAACTCAACATCTGTAATTACTTCGGCTCTTCTCCAGAGCCGTGCAAAAAGGAAGACCGTAAGCAATCCGCTCAAAACCATATTCCACCACAGCCAGTTACCGGCAATTCCATTATTTGAAACAAGCTCGGTAACAGCAAGAGGAGTATCAGCAGCAAAGGTTGTTGCAACCATACTTGTTCCTGCAAGCCACCAGGGTAAATTTCTTCCGGAAGTAAAATATTCAGAAAGACTACCGCTTGCTTTTTTTCTGTAGTAAAGCCCGATTACAGTAGCAATGATGAAGTAAAAAACTACAAATCCCCAATCGATGTAACTAATGCCTATTTTTTATCTCTCCTTATTTATAACATTTTAGATTTATTATTAATCTGCACACATAATTTATTTAAATATTTCTTCTCTGCAAATTTAATTGATATTATTTCTATTCTTATTTTTAGGCAAATTAAACAATAAAATTATATATACTTTATTAAAGCCGGTGGAAGATAAACTTTTAAATAAACTCCGTGAAGATGCTGTATCACTTTTCTTTGTTGGAATAAAAGCTGCCTCACCATTTATTCTTATTCCAAACCATATGTTATTAGAAGAAAATATTTTAACTATTTCTGACATTAACGGAATAAGTAAATCATTTAATTTTAATAACTACGACAGAATAATAGTTATAGGAGCAGGAAAGGCGAGTACATCAATGGCTTACGAAGTGGAAAAAATACTTGAAGATAAGATTAATGAAGGGCTTGTTGTAACTAAATATAATTTCCGATCGGAATTAGAAAGAATACAAGTACTTGAAGCATCTCATCCTTTACCAGATAAGAATGGAATTGAAGCCAGCAAAATGATTGTTGAGATATGTAAGAATGCTAGAGAGGATGATTTAATTATTAAATTAATTTCCGGAGGTGCTTCTTCACTTCTTCCCTCCCCTGCTGATAGCATAACTTTAGAAGACAAAATAAAAACAACAGGAATATTGTTACGAGCAGGTGCAGCAATCCACGAATTGAACACCGTACGAAAACATATCTCTGTAATTAAAGGGGGACAACTTGCTAAGTATGTTTTTCCTACGACGATTATTAATCTTATTATTTCGGATGTGGTAGGTGATCATTTAGATGTAATTGGATCGGGGTTAACTGTGCCTGATCCAACAACCTTTGAAGACAGCTTGAATATTGTAATAAAATATAAACTGGAAAATAAAATTCCACATTCAGTGAAAAACTATCTTGGCGATGGTATCAAAGGGAAAGTGCCCGAAACTCCGAAACCGGGTAATCCAATATTTAATAATGTGTATAACTTTATTATAGGAAATAATGAGCTGGCTCTATCGACTATAAAAACTGCAGCCGAAGATAAAGGTTATAACGCTAAAATTATTTCTTCAACATTGGAAGGTGAGGCAAAAGATGCCGGCAAGTTTATAACTCAAATAGCAAAAGAATATTCTTTATCAGAAGTGAAACCTGTATGTCTTATATTTGGAGGTGAAACTACCGTAACAGTAAAAGGAAATGGTAAAGGTGGAAGGAATCAAGAATTGTGTTTATCAACTGCTATAGAAATTGATGGAATGAAAAACATTACTTTTTTAAGCGGTGGTACGGACGGCAGCGATGGACAGACTGAAGCAGCAGGAGCGATTTGCAGTGGGAGAACTATTAAGAGAGCAAAAGAATTAGGATTAGATGCTGAGCAGTTTCTTGATAATAATGATTCGTACAATTTTTTTAATAGGCTGGAAGATTTGATTATTACCGGTTCAACGAATACGAATGTAATGGACATCCAAATACTTTTATTACGTTAATAATAAAATTGAAAATGATTGAGTAAATAAACTGTTTCATTTTGTTTTCCTCTTCGTAGATTTAAGAAAGTGGGGGAAAACATTACTCAGGGAATATCTTTATCGCCCAACACTTTCTTTTTTACAGTTCACTACTAATAATTTTATTCGGGGAAATTACAAACTTGGGTTGGAAAGGTATGTAAAGTTTAAGAAGAATTTAGTTTTTAATTAAATTAAACTTAAAATATTAAAACCCCGTAACCTTTTAAGTTACAGGGCATAATAAGAGCGGGGCCGACGAGACTTCCCGACTGAACATACTCTAACACGATCAGTCGGGACGACCTCCTGTCTGATTTATTAATCCTTCAATGTACTTACTGCTTTTCTTTCGTTTTATCTCTCGCTCCCTCTTTATTGCTTCTGACTTACTGTTGAAACTTTCAGTATATGCTAATTTCCAGGGAACTCCTCGCTTAGTATATTTCCCCCATCCACTATTATGTCGTTCCATCCGCCATTCAAGATCATCTGTATAACCAACATAATATCTGCCTATCTTATTTGAATAGATTATGTAAACGCACCACATTTTGTTTCATATATGTTTAAAATGAAAAAGCTCAGATAATTCTGAGCTTTTTTGCGGGGCCGACGAGACTCGAACTCGCGACCTCCTGCGTGACAGGCAGGCGTTCTAACCAAACTGAACTACGACCCCGTATAACCTTTAATTTTCATTTTTTGAACTCGCGACTTTCCCGACTTTGTGAGGACAGGCAAACTGAATCCTGATGTAATCGGGGACTTCGGTACTTTCAAAAAGCGATTCCAAATATATAATTGTCTTAATCTAAATGCAATATACTTCCCTTTAATCCCCAAAAGAAATTCCAATTGCCCTGGCAGCACTAACTGCCTGGTTATCCTTTTGCACTAATTTTTGATTTGCAATCGCATCTTCAATTTTAACGTCCACAATTTCAGTGCCTTTAAGAGAAGCCATGCAGCCAAATCGCTTTTTTGAAGTCATTTCTATCGCAAATGCACCAAATTTTGTAGCGAGAATTCTATCAAATGGTGTAGGACTGCCGCCACGTTGAAGATGACCCAACACTGTTACTCTTGTTTCTCTTCCTGTATTCTTCTCAATCTCATCGGCAACTAATTTTCCAATTCCGCCAAGTTGTATCGGATCAGTTCTTTTATTATCTGTACCTTTAGTTATCATCTCACCGCCTAAAGGTATTGCACCTTCTGCTGCACAAACTAAACTGAATCTTTTACCCATCAATTCTCTTTTGTGAATCTTGTCGAATACCTTTTCCCATGAAAAGGGAAACTCAGGTATTAAAATTATATCGGCACCACCTGCTAATCCACCATGCAACGCAATCCATCCGGCGTACCTTCCCATAACTTCTACAACAATAACCCTGTGATGTGACGACGCAGTCGTATGCAGCCTATCCAGAGCCATAGCAACTACGTACACAGCTGAATCGTGACCAAAGGTTAAATCAGTTGCTTCTAAATCATTATCAATTGTTTTAGGAACCCCGATAACATTCATTCCCATTTTACTAATTTTATTATTTATGTGCATTGTTCCATCCCCGCCAATCGCAATTAAAGCATCAAGATCCCAGGCTTTATAATTCTTAAGAACATCTTCAGACTTATCAACTATTTCAATCTTACCATCTCTTTCTACTGGCCAGTGGAATGGGTCTCCTTTGTTGGAAGAGCCAAGTATTGTACCACCCAGGTTTAATATTCCTGAAACATCTTCATTTCGTAATTCCTTTGCTTTACCTTCAACAAAACCTTCAAAGCCATCCTTAATACCGTAAACAGTCATTCCATAATCCTGTGCAGGTTTTGTAACACCGCGAATAACAGCATTCAATCCGGGGCAATCACCACCCCCTGTAAGTATTCCAATTTTTCTAACCTCTGAATTATTAGCCATGTTTTCTCCTGGTAAAATTTATTTTCATAATTTTTTTGTTGTTTTGAAATGAAGTTTCACTAATTTTCCCAATACCTCATTACCAAGCTGATTCTTAATATACTTTGCCTTCTCTTCAACATTCTGAGAAGCTCCTTTTGGCAGTTGAATATTCATTTGTTTCTTTACCTTGTAAAACCATTTGATAAACGAATCCCTTGCAAGAATAGATGCAGCGGCAACTGCTGTAAATTTTTCTGCTTTAGTTACCTGGTGCAGTTTTATTTCTTTGCCTTTTTCCTGCAGTGAGCTATGAATATATTTTTCATTTCCAAATTTATCACTAATAGCTTCGGGTGCAATTTTAACATTCAATACATTTTCAATAGCTTTTGCGTGCGCCCATCCTAACAGCTTATTAAGATTTCCCATTTTACCATACAAAATATTATACTTCTCAGGACTAATTACTATCACATCGAAGACACAACCATCCATTTTTTTAATTTTAGCGGCTATGATTGAGATAGATTCATCGGTTAGTTCTTTACTATCTCTTACGCCAATTTCTTTTAACTTTTTTGATAGTGAAGGATCTGTAAATACAGCAGCAATAACGAGTGGACCGAAATAATCGCCTTTACCTGATTCATCTGTTCCAATATAAATTTCCGGTTCAGTTAAAGTTATTTTGTCGCTGCCAAAAAATCGTTCGCCAAAAATAAGGATATAAACTTTTTGATATAATTGAAGTTCTTTATTTCCTTGCAGTACTATCTTGTTTCCTTTTTTACTAAAATAAACAAGCAATTTTATGTTTCCATCATTACCTTTAATTTCTGCCTGAAAATTATATTGAGCTTTTTGCGGTTCGGATGTTTGAAAACCTAATTTTCTTATATTTTTAAGATTATTTTCTAATAATTTTTTTGCAGATTGTTGGTAATTGGGCACGGAAACACTATTTTTTAATTGAATGAATGCCAATATAAATTATTCTTATCAATAAATTAAATTGGGAACAGATTTTGTAGTTTTTTGTATAATTACTGTTACCTGCGTTGCATTAAAATTAAGCTCGTGTTACATTTAATTAATAAGTATATTTAACAAAGTGAGAATACTATGAAACTGAATAATAAAATATCATCTATAAAAATTTTAAGTTTGGCTTTTGTAATTCTAATAAGCACACCAATTTCAATCTCAGCTAAAAGCACTTTGCAGGACAACAGCGATGCAAAGGTAAATGAGATGACAAACAAACTTGCAAAAAAGTTATTGCTCACAAAAAACCAGGAAGAAAAAGTAAAAAATATTTTAAATGAATATTTTACAGGGTTGGAGAACATATCCGGGAATGGTTCGGTAGAAGAAAAAGTGAGGGAAATTGCTGATGCAAAAATTGGAGATATCTTTGATAATAAGCAAAAAATGAAATTTGATATAATTAGAGAAGACTGGTGGGAATTGACAAATAATTAATTATTTGTTCAAACATACATTAAATGCAGAAGGTAGAAATTTTTCACAAAAAATATTTGACTTATTGCAATGATCGTATTATCTTACGGCATCCCTTTTAACAATATTGATCCTATCAGAGGGTTCTCCCCTGCCCTTTGATACAAAAGGATCGCACCCGGTACCTCCCCGGTACCGGGTTGTTTTTTTTATAGAGAATTAAATTAGAGAAGCCACCTTAACAATTGCAGTTTCACTTCTTAAACGATGATTGGAAAGTGAATAAATTAAATCAGTATCGAAAAGTTTAAGTTCATCTTCGGTCAAACCGCCCTCAGGTCCAAAGATGAGGAAGTACTTTTTATCCATCTCAAACTCAAATTGGAATTTTCTTTCTGCGTTTTGCTCGAAGATAATTTTTTCCCCGTTTGATTCTGCTATGTCTGACAGATTATTCATTAATTTAATTTTTGGTAAATATGCTCTCAGCGATTGCTTCATTGCTGCGAGAATAATCTTTTCCCACCTTTTAATATTCATTCCTTTGGCAATCGTTCTTTTTGATTCGAAGATAAAAAAATTTGTAACGCCAAGTTCAACACATTTTTCTATTGCAAATTTAAACCTATCAGGATTTTTTAACTTCGGAATGCAGAAGACAATATTCTCAAATTTATTTTTGGATTTTATGGTTTCAATTATCTTAGCAGAAAGTTTATCTTTTTTGATTAATAAAATTTCCGTTTTGAATATTAAACCAGTACCATTCGTAAAATAAATCGTATCACTAATTTCAGCTCGCATTACTTTAACGGCGTGATTAAATTCATCACCAACTAATGAGATTGTTTCATCGGAGATGTGTTCCTCAGAGGAATAATATAGTTCTATGTTAGAAAGTTTGTTATTTTTCATAACCTGTTGATATATAATAAGTTAAGAGATTCAATCCGAGTGTAAGTAACAATATTGACAACTTTAGCGCATTTTTTCAATTATAAGCACCTGATAACATATTCAAACCTATTTATAATTAGGTTCATATCTTATTAAAAATCATCCATATTTTTTGCTTTCTTTTCTTCTTCAATTAAATATTGTAATTCAACTGATTTGTATGTTATTGATAATTGTATCTCATAATTATCGCCCCGAAGCATTAATAAAATATCGGTCTGGATATTTTCCCAAATTGATTGATAAGCTAAATGACCGACTGCAATCGCCATCCCCCAATTCTGCGGGTCATCTTTATATAAATCATCATACCAGAGTTTATCATCTTCAGCTGGAACACCATATTTTTGAATTAATATTTTCTGTAATTTATAATAATCATTAATAAACTCGGTTCTATTAGAATGAGTCTCTTTAAAAACATAGGAAGCATTAACTAATTTATTTTTAACAAATCTATAAACTATATAGGCATTCAAACCACCAACTGTGGCGTCATAAATAAGTATATTTTCAAGTGTGCCGAATTCACTATTGAATTGTGCAGTTTTAACATTTTCAACTTCCTGTGGTGACATACCCCAAGTGGTTTCTCTAAAGTCGGGTTTTTTTACTAATTCAGTTTGACTATGAATATTTGTGGTTAAGATTAGAATGGTAGCCAAAAGGATAAATATGGATTTCATTGTAGTTCCTCTTACATTGCTGAATACTAAATTAAGAATTTTATTTAATAATTTATAAATAACCCTCCTCTTTTATTATTTTAGAATGTAATTTATTCACAAAAAACGGGAAATATTCCGACAGAGTAACTCTTCCACTTGATGCATCAAAAATCACATTATAGAGGTAATCTACTTTATAATAAATTTTTTGAATTGATTCTCTTACATCATAAGTATTGACCTTTATATTCTTTTTATATTCAATTCCTTTTTCAACTTTTATTGGCTCTTTTAATAAAGATTTTGCCTTGGGCTTATTCTTTCTATATGATCTCAGATGCTCCTCATATTTGTTTTTCCAATCAGTATACTCAGATTTAGTTACAATATTTCCTGGTTGCATTATATATAGATAACCATCTGAATCATCATATATTGATTTTGAGATTGGTTGATTTTGAGGTTAACGAAAAGTATATGCGTAGTGCGACAATTCAGGGAGCATTATCGCATATACAATGTTGGTGAAAGTAACTCTTGTTCGGTCATTCTAAAATCACAAATGTTTTCAATAGATTTTT
>SMUX01034091.1_pt1 | contig 10945 bp, 8 predicted proteins | sample 2456431 | NCBI WGS metagenome assembly SMUX01 (sample SAMN11095930, study PRJNA526329) | marine sediment metagenome | biome: Marine sediment; feature: Surficial sediment; material: Deep marine sediment; isolation source: Hadal surficial sediment | place: Pacific Ocean | collected 2014-11 | depth 0-1... | reverse complement strand
GCGTCTTCACCGTTCATATGGATCAGCATGAAGCCGCCGCCGCCAATATTGCCGCCCTCCGGGAAGCTGACGGCCAGCGCGAAGCCGGCGGCGATTCCGGCGTCGACGGCATTGCCGCCCGCGCGCAGAATTTCCTCACTCACCTCTGCACCGTATTTGTCGGGCATTGCGACCGCAGCGGTCTTGAACGCTGCGGGTTGTTCGACCCCCGCGGTCGTTTGCGGCTCGGGTGGAGAACAGGCAACGAAAAAAAATGCGAAAACCAGGAGCAGTGAGAGAATGGAGTTCCGAAGCGGCATTACTTTTATCCAACTGAACATGATCGCAGTATTATAACCATACGCAGGCAGCTCGGGTTTCACGGTTTCGATTGGGGGAAAGGTGATGGTGGTGAGTCAAAAAATATCAATCGGCGTACTCATATTTTCTCTGCTCGGTGGATGTGCAAAGACGCCGCCGCCATTTTTGCAAGAATATGCGTCGATTGACCTGCTCATCGAGAACGGTCAGGTCCTCGACGGACTGGGTGCTGATGCGCAATCCGCCGATGTGGTCGTGGTCGGTGACAAGATCGTGTTTGTCGGCGATGCGCGTTTCACGGATGACGATGTCGATACCCGGGTCAAAAAGCGTATCGATGCAAATGGCCGAATCGTCGCCCCCGGATTCATCGACCTCCATGCACACGGTGATCCATTTGAGACGCCAGGATTCGAAAATTTTCTGGCGATGGGCGTCACGACGATCACGCTGGGGCAGGACGGCTCGAGTCCGGAAGTTGAGGACCTGGCGGCATGGATGGACCAGGTCGCCGGCAATGGCATTGGCCCGAATCTCGCCATGTTTGTCGGTCACGGAACGTTGCGCACACTCGCCGGTATCGGACGGACGCAGGTTCCTGAGGCTGACGATCTCGCGCGCATGCTGGCGATGCTCGATACGTCACTCAAAGCTGCGTTCGGGATGAGTACAGGCCTGGAGTACAACCCGGGGCTCAACGCGAAGCGGGAAGAATTGCTGGCGCTGGCCGAGGTCGTCGGCCGGAACCACCGAATGATCATGAGCCACCTGCGCAATGAAGATGACGACCAGCTCGAAAAATCGATTGCCGAGTTGCTCGATCAGGGGCGCTATGCCCGGGTGCACGTGTCGCACCTGAAGTCGGTCTTCGGCAAGGGAGCGGCACGGGCTGACGAGATTCTCGGCATTCTTGCCAGCGCACGCGCATCGGGCATTCGGATCACGGCCGGGACGTATCCGTACAGTGCCAGCTATACCGGTATCGATATCGTTTTCCCCGTCTGGGCGAAGACGATCGAGCAGTTTGAAATTGCCAAGGTGGAGCGGCGTGACGAGCTCGCGGAGTATTTGCGAAACCGTATCGAGCAGCGCAATGGCCCCGAAGCGACTTTGCTCGGTACGGACCCCTACACCGGAAAAACGCTGGCCGAACTTGCTCACGAACTCGAGACACCCTTTGAAGACGTGCTGATCGACGTGATCGGACCGGGTGGCGCCTCAGGGGCGTACTTCGTAATGAACGATGAATTGCAGGCACGACTCTTAACGGATCCCTTCGTCGGCATTTGTTCCGACGGTCGCGCGACAGGTTTTCATCCCCGCGGGCACGGGACGTTCGCAAAGATCATCGAACGGTACGTAATGCAAGACAGAGTCCTCACGCTGCCTGAAGCGGTGCGCAAGATGACCTCATTCGCCGCTGGAGTCCTGGGCATCACGGATCGGGGGATTTTGCGAGAGGGCATGGTTGCGGACCTGATTATTTTCGATCCCGCCCGTGTGCACGCAACCGCGACCTACCCGAATCCGCTGCAGCTCGCCGTTGGTTTCGACGTGGTCATTGTAAACGGCAAGGTGGCACGCGAGAACGGCAAGCTTACCGACGGTTTGTTCGGCGATGTCCTGCGGCCTGAGATCTAAGCTGCGGTGGATCAGGAAACGCGGCCTGGCTGCGGAATGACTTCTGAGCCGAGAAATCTCATCGTTAACGTCATGCTGACAAACAAAATGACCATGGCGATGATTAACACTAACGGTGTCTGATAAACGCCAGCCATCCAGTAGGCAATTATCGTGACGAGGCCGGTTGTCCCGGCATATACGCCTTGCGATGTCACGTGATCGAGATGATTGCAATCGGCGCCCACGGAGGCGAGTACGGTCGTGTCGGATATCGGCGATACATGGTCGCCCATCAGGCCACCGCTCAGCACCGCGGCTATCGTCAGGTACATGGATGCGCCCAACTCGAATCCAACGGGTACCGCAATCGCCATCAGAATGGCAAAGGTCCCGTAGGAAGAACCGGTCGACAGCGAAATGATCGCGCCAAGAATGAAGACGATCATCGGAAAGTACATGGGTGCAACCGAGCCACTGATGATAGACGCTATGTAATCGGCAGTATGAAGATCCGTAGTGACCGAGCTCAGGGACCACGCCAGAAGTAGCACGATCGAGATATAGACGAGCTTCTCGGCGCCTTCGATGAATATGCCAAGTGACTCGCTGAACGAAACTGACTTGTGCCGGCGCATCATCTCCATGCAGGTCAGAGAAGCGGCCAGATAGGCGATGTCGAGTGATGATCGAATATGCGTGCCCGTCATGCCGTCGTGGGTCGCGTGCCAGCTGAGAAGTCCTGCGATCAGCAGCAGCATGACGCCCAGCGGATAAAGAAAAATACCCACGCGGTCTCCCGTAGCCGTGTCTTGACCCGCAGATATTGCCGGCTCAACACCGCTGCCCATTGCCTGGCGTTCGGCAACGAATCGTTCCTGCATCCGTTTCATCGGGCCATAGTCTTTTCTCGTGAGAATAATGATCGGTACCGTGGTGAGCGCGAGGAACGCATAAAACTGATAAGGGATGACATGTATCAATACGGCAAACGCATTTTCCGTCAGGCCAACCTCGGCGTAGGACTTCTCGATGAGCGACATGATGTACGCACCCCAGCCGATGAACGGAATGAGGATGCTGATGGGTGACGATGTTGTATCGAGGATGTACGCAAGCTTTTCCCGGCAAAGGTTGAATTTGTCGAACACAGATCGATACAAGGGGCCGATGATCAGGCTGTTTCCGGAGTCCGTAAAAAAAATGACGAGTCCGGACAACCAGGCCAGGACTTGCGCTTTGGCCGGAGTCGAAACAATCGCCGTCATCTTCGAGGCGAATGCTCTTGCACCGCCGGACACTTCGAGCAGCCTGACGAAGCCGCCGATAATCATGATAGTGACGATGACCTGCGCCTGGGTTCCGTTGGAAATTTCTGCCAGCAGCTGATCCTCGATGGAATTCAACAAGGCATCGAAGGGATGGAAATTGGTAATAATCAATGAGCCGCTCATGATGCCAAACGCCAGCGCAAGAATGACGTTCTTGCTGTAGATCGCGAGCACGATTGTCAGCAACGGTGGAACGATGGATAGAAAACCGTAATCGTGCACGCTTATTCTTTTTGTTGAAGCGACTGAAAAGAGCATACCACGCGGTTCAGGCGCCCGTCGCAGCAGAGCGGGTCTCTGAGCGTCAAAATCGATCGGGCCGATACGGAGCCAGGTCGATTCCCGGATCTCTTCCCGCCACCAGATCCGCGATGATCAGGCCGGAAATCGGGCCCAGCGTGATGCCGAGATGTTGATGGCCGAATGCATACAACACGTTGTTGGTGGCCGACGCGAATCCGAGCACGGGCAGCGAATCCGGTAGTGATGGTCGACAACCCATCCACACCGACGTTTCGGCCTTGTCGATGCCGGGCAGCATGCGCCGGGCCACCGGAAGCAGGCTTCGTACCCGGCGGTAATCCGGGGCAGCATCGAGACCGGCGAATTCGATCTGCGCGGTCAGTCGCAGGCCCAGTTCCATCGGTGAGAGCACGAACGACGAATCGCCATTCATCACCGGGCGGCTGAGCAGGACACTGCTGTCGGTGGACAGCATGAGATGATATCCACGCTCCGTATCCAACGCGACGTTGTCGCCGAGCTGTTTACAAAGCGGCCGTGACCATGCACCGGCGGCAATCACGACCTTATCCGCGGACATCGTGTCGCGGGGACCCTGCAGTTCGATCCTGTCGTCGCCGAGACGGATGGAGCGCACGTCGAACGTCTTGTAATTGCCGCCGCGGTCAAGCAGCAGATCGACCATGCCGCGAACCATTCGATCTGGATTGGTGAGCTTCATGCTATCGCTCTGATAGATGCCCCGTTCGAAAATCGGGGCGAGCTGCGGTTCAAGATCCTGGATGTCCGACGCCGTCAGAATTTCGTAGGGAGTCCCGTTTTCGTCCATCAACGCGCGATCGTCTTTTGTTGCCGCGAAAGATTTCACGGTTTCGTAGACTTTCATCCAGCCTCCGCCTTCGATGAGACGGCTGAGTTCTGTGTCCCCGGTCAGCCGCCTCCAGCCCTCGAGCGCCCGGTTCGTCAGGGCATGCAGGTGGCGTGCATTTTGCTCGACTCTCTCGCGACGACTCTCGGCAAGAAAGCGGAACAGCCAGGGAAGATATCTGGGGAAATAAGCGGGCCGGACTGACAGCGGTGACAGTGGCTGGGCCAGCATTCGCAGCGCATCAATAGCGATACCAGGCATCGCCGTCGGGGCGCACGAGCCATTGACGATCACGCCGGCATTACCGAAGGAGGCGCCGGCGCAAGGTTCTTCCCGATCGAGCAGCGTGACGCGATGGCCATCCTGTTGCAGCGCCAGTGCGGCAGATGCGCCGACAATACCGGCTCCGACTATGGCTATTGATGTATCAGACAAGTTGGCGGCTAGCTTATCCTGGCGCGAAGGAGGCGAACCTTACGTGATGCGAATCCGGTGTGCAACACGCGGAGCTGACACGGTATGCTGATGGCATGGCGATCTCCACGGCAGCAAATTGATCGAGAGGCGACGTGCATGAACGATGGCAACGGGATACCGGGAACTGACGAAGAGCGACGGCGATTTCTGGCGTACGTGCTGGCAGGCGGCACCGCAGTATCGCTCGCCGCATGCGCGCAGGATACAGTTGATCACGATGAAGTGACTGATGAAGGCCTGCACAATCCGCTGCTCTGGGCGGTTGCCTGGAAGCAGACAGCCGCGGAATTCGCGGCGCTCTGTCACCAGGCCTATAACATCGCAAGACTGCGCATCGACGTGATCCTGGATCGGCGCAAGAGCGGCGATAAGCCGCTGGCAGTCATCACTGACATGGATAATACGATCATCCAGGCGACCAGTTACTGGGGCTATCTGATCAATGAAGGCCAGGACTTTTTCGACGACGCGGCCTGGGACAAATGGCTACCGAAGAATCTGATCACAGCCGTGCCCGGCTCGCAGGCGTTTCTTGACCACTGTCAGGTGAATGACGTTGAGGTTTTCTATGTAAGCAATCGCGACCAGGGCGATCGGACCTACGAATACGCGCTCACTCAGCTTAAATACCTGAATTTTCCCTACGCGGATGAAGACCATCTGACGGTGAATCGTAAAACATCCGACAAGATGGCGATTAAAGAAACGGTCTCGGTGTCACACGAGCTCGTACTCATGCTTGGAGACAATTTGAACGACTACAAACGCGATTATTACGTGACCGACATCGATGAACGGTATGCGCTAATGGAGCGCGACCGCGATGAATACGGGGATCAGTTCATCTTGTTGCCGAACCCCACCGACGGACATTGGGTGCGGGCGATCTTTGGCGAATCAGAGCCCAGCCCTACCGATGCCAACAGACGATTGCTTAAAGACGCCGCGACACGATCATCCTGGGACGGGCAGTAAGCGCATTTAAAACGGCCCAAAAGAGGCCGTGTCAAAACATCGAATTCGCGCTTGCGAAGAAGCGCAGCTGATCCGTTCGTCTTTGCGAGGAAGCGCAGTTGATCCGTTCGTCTTTGCGAGGAAGCGCAGCTGACGAAGCAATCTCATAAAAACTGAAATGCGGGCGTCTTCAACGCAACCACTCAACCACACTGACGCCAACAAAGCTGCCGAATGCATAGCCGAAGGAACCCGCAAGCACACCCGGAATCAACAGGTCGCGCCACCCTTTTGCGGATGCGAGTGCGGCCGCACTCGATGGACCGCCAATGCACGCGGCCGATGCCATCGCGAGTTCGGCGAGATCGAGTTTCAACAACTTGCCAGCACCGAACAGTACGATCAGGTGCACAATGATGATGAATGAAGCGAATATGAACAGAACGGGCCCAATCTCAATGAGCTGCCAAATGTCCGCCGTCGCACCAATACTCGCGAGAAAGATAAACATCATTACATTGCCCGCCTCGCTGTGACCTGAAAGCTTTTGCACATGTCGCGGCAGAAACGTCGCGAATAACAACGTCAGTGCCGTAGTCACGAGAATCGAAAACTGCGGTGTTCCGGCGAATTTCGCCAACGCCTTACCGATAGCCGCCAGCATGAAAGCCAATGCCAACGCGGCGAGAAGACCGACGATCTTCAGATCGGCAATTCGATGTAAATTTTCCTGAGACCCCGCAGTAAATTGCGCGGCGTTATCCATGTGATGAGTCGGGTACCGTCTTGCCAGCCACGCAATACCGGGCATGAAAATGATCAACAGGAAATGTAAGTTTGTTACGACGTTGTCGGCAGCGATAGCGGCCGCGAGCATGCTGCCGTCCTGCATTCCACTTGCTTCTGCGACGGCTGCGAAGTTCAGGCTCCCGCCAATGTAGGTGCCTGTAAAAATGCCGGCCAGTTCTGCCTCATTCGGACCCAGGTCCAGCAATGACACGCCGATGATTGCGCCGGCGACTACGGCGGCGCTGCCAATGACAAAAGCGATCAGCGTTGGGCCGGCCTCGCGGACGATACGCTTGAGGTCTGCCTCGAACAGCAGCAACGGAATTGCGATCGGAACGAGATAGTGCCAAACCGCATCGTAAGCCGGCGCCGACGTCGGAATGATCTTGAGGTTGGCCAGAACGATTGCGGCAGTGATCAGCAGCATGACGCCCGAGTACTTTCTACCCCAGGGATAGCGATCGCACCAAAAGCCGAACCCCGCCAGTGCGATGAGAATCGACCACAGCGCAAAGTCTTGTTCAGGGCCGATCAGGGGAAATGTCATCGTTGATGCTCCGCGGATTCCTTTAGAGCCGAGGCTGGCGTATCGAAACGGATCAAGCGACGCGCCGTGCTTTAGACTCTTTATCCAGATCGAAAGTAGCCTGCAGATTCATCCACAGTTTCGGCGATGTGCCCAGAGCATCCGCGAGGTCAAGTGCTGCTGCCGCAGTTATGCCTCGCTTTCCCTTAACTAGCTCATTCAATCGAGCCTTCGTCCAGCCAATTTTCTCGGCAAACGCCGCTTGCGTCACACCCTTTGGCTCAAGAAACTCTTCGAGTAACATCTCACCAGGATGGAACGGATTTTTAGGTTGTCTAGCCATTGCGCACCCTCCTTCAGTGATAATCAACAACCCGGACATCGAATGCGTTTCCGTTTTTCCACTGGAAAACCACTCTCCATTGCTCATTGACCCGGATTGAGTGGAATCCCTGCCAATTACCCTTGAGGCTTTCCAGCCGAATTCCTGGAGGTACTCTCAGGTCCCTCAGCTCGGCTGCATCATGCAAATAAAGCAATTTTCGCCTCGCTGCCCAACGAAGCTCGGGAGAAAAAGCCCTTGTGGCTTTTGTTCGCTTATCATCAAACAGATCCTCCGCCAAAGCATTTCCTAAGGTCTCGATCACGTTACTATATTATCGTAATTCGATAATCTATCAAGCCATTGTTTCTCGAATTGTTGCCCAGTTTTTTAGTGGACTGGCGGAGAGGATGGGATGAACGCTTCGCGTTCCCGCGCGCGGCTTCGACGCTGCGCGAGTCGAACAAGGGTCTCATCCTCAACCACACTCAGCAAGTAGAACAAACACGGCCCCGCGAGGGGGCCGCATTTCGTTCTATTGGCGGTGCAGCGAGTCTTCTGCGAAGGATGCTCTGCCGGAATTAGCGCCGCCACAAGCGTTGATTTGTCGAAACTCGCTAGCGCTCTTTATCTGCCACCGACCACGGATTTTCAGGGCAATACGGCCGCAAAGGTGTCCGCGATCCGGCTGTATCCGGCGGAATTGGCGTGGATGTCGGGTCCTACCGGCACGGGATCACACATGTATGTCAACTCGCAGATGTTATTCACGCTAACCGGCAGAAGCTCATTTGGCGGCGGCTGCGATGACTGCACGATGGTAGTGAAGTCGTCTGACTGGAACACAGCAGCGACATCAGCCAAGGGCATTCCTTCGGTGGTGAATGTCGTGCCCAGAAAGTCGTTCAAAACACCGACGGCCTGGGCCGACTCCACGGCAAGTGTCTGGCCGGCGGCATCCTGCAACAACCACGCCGCCAGGTAGGGATTGTAGTAATTCATGCCGACGATGGTTGTGTCGGGGCCGGCGGCATTGCGCAAAGTTGCCAGGACCGCAGCCAAGTCAGTAGAGATCTGCGCCGACACGGCGTTAACACAGTTGAGGTCCACCGTTGTGCCAATGCATCCAGCGTTACGAAAATCGTTGCCGCCCATGTCGATCGTAACCAGATAGACCATGCCGGTATTGGCAGCAAGAAAGTCGACCGCCGCATCGAGCTGAGATCCTGCGAGATACGGACAGTTGCCGCCATTCGTCATATCGTCCAGAGTCTCTCCCGGGCAGCCGAGCTTGGTGAGCTGCAGATCGCGAGCCTGCGTCCCGGCTGCGTCGAATGCAGGCTTGATGCTGGCGAAAAGCTGATCCGCATAACCGTCGTTAGTCGGAAGCAGTACGCCACTGCTATTTGGTTGAATTCCGACCGACAACGACGTGCCGAGCGAGACATAGTGGTGAACTTCCGCGTCGCCGCCGCTGTTGACGAGTTCGTTGACCGCGTCGCAGGCACCGACCGTCAATGTGGCGGCAATCAACGCAATACGCCACGCAATGCAAGGTGTATAGCTGCTAGCTCTCATGTCACGACCTCCTCGCCTCAGCGCCAAATTAGTCCTGAAGATTCCAGGGTAGATGTATTCGGCAAATTCGCACATTCGCGAATCTGCCATTTCCTCAGGCTGTCATTATTCGTCACTCGCAAGCGGCGAAACTGCGACCGGGATCACAATTGGCAATAAAACCTTATTCACGTGCCGGAGCGGTATATGTGTTTCGGTGAGTGCATCCTCCGCATCCCCTCCGGATTATTGATCTGGAAGTCGGCGGAACGCTTTTCCCTCAGAAAGAACTAAATAAGCCGCGCAAATCGGTGGTCTGCTGATCACATACGAACGTCTGCTATTGGCCGTTAGCGGAAGTCAGAATCTAGTATTTGCAGCGGCTTTGACGTCCGCTTTGCACCCAATAGCGGCCATTGGGATGGTAAAGTCCTGAGGGGCCGCTAACGACCCAAAGCGGACATTGGTGACCGGCTACCGATCCGCCATGCAGCGACTATACTTAGGTCACTAGCAACACCGATAAGGCCAAACCCGCCGAAAGACGGGGACGGAAAGCGGGGAGAAATCGAAATGAAAACGGCAATCGTAGTTAGCGTATTTGCAGCGCTCCTGATCGGGTGCTCGCCCACAGAGGGAGACATTGATTGGGGGCCTCAGATTCAGAAGGCGAACGACGAGTTACTAAACAAAGGCAACCTTGAATTGGTTCAGGAATTGTTTGCACCAACTTACGTTATGCACGGCGTTGAGGGGGACTCCGAGATCGGTCCCGACGCGATCAAAGCTTTCGTGACTTCAATCCGCACCGCGTTTCCTGATCTCAAAGTCGAGGTTGAGGTTCTCGTTACGGAGGGCAATAAGGTGGCTTGGTTACGCACGAGTAGAGGGACACATCAAGGCGAAAATCTCGGTGTCCCTGCCTCGGGCCGCTTGATTGAGTGGCGGGATATGATCGTCACTCGATATGAGGAGGGAAAAATCGCTGAAGAATGGGGTGTGTCGAATTTAGGGGGACGCCTGCAAGCCGACTAATTAAGCGATTACCCTTTCGCTCGATCTGGAAATATGCACGACCAGAAGTGATCAATTAGTCATGCTTGATTTCGTCCGCTTGTGGCCGTTAGCGGCCCTTCATTTCATTGGTTTTGGCGATGCCTGAACGTCCGCTTTCGGGAAAAGCAGACATTCCGAGTGGATACCGCTGGTCGCCAAGCGACCAACGGAAATGGCTCTGCATATAAATGCACGTTTTCGAGTAATCGCGCCCCGCTACCAAACGAAAAGCCGGCCCCTACGGGGTCGGCTTTCTTGTATGGAAAAAAGGTGTTAGGTCTATTTTCCAAATTACTACCGTTGCATGAATTTTACTATCCGCCGCAGCGCGCCAACAGCATTAACACGACGACGCCTACAATCGTACCGACGTAGACTTTCATAGACACGGTTTTTCCTTCCATGCTTGCCATCGCATCGGCGGCGCGTTTCTTAACGCCGGCGAGCGGGTCAGGCCCATTCGTGAATGTCGGGCCGCTTTGGGTTGAGTCCTGCTCGTGCTGTTCTGGGACAGGATCGACCACTGCATCCTTACTCGCAGGCGTTTCTGTAGTTTCGTTTCTTTTGTCATCGCTCACGGGTTGCCCTCCGATTGTTTTGAGGTGGCCCGACTGTCGTCGGTGAGGACGTATTTTGGCATACGCGGTCCAATGTAGGGCTAAATTCGCGGAGACAGGGTAACAATATATTCGCTGTAGCCGCGGGCGCAGGGGCAGCGACGTATTGCGTCGCGAATAGCGCCAAAACCAACCGAGCCGCAATGCAGCTAAGGCCAATCCTACCCCCGCTACCAAAAAACTGAAAACCCGGCCATGTGCCGGGTTTTTTGTGCCCGTGTATCGCCTACCGAATATCTGCTTTTGACCCAATGTATACACTTGGCGAACGGCCGCTATCGGGGT
>SMUX01246150.1_pt1 | contig 10948 bp, 9 predicted proteins | sample 2456431 | NCBI WGS metagenome assembly SMUX01 (sample SAMN11095930, study PRJNA526329) | marine sediment metagenome | biome: Marine sediment; feature: Surficial sediment; material: Deep marine sediment; isolation source: Hadal surficial sediment | place: Pacific Ocean | collected 2014-11 | depth 0-1... | reverse complement strand
TGCTCGATGTCCAGCAGGTGTCGGAAATCTCGGCGGTCGTCGATGCCGAGACCTTCGTCCGGCCGATCTATGCCGGCAACGCCATGGCGACGGTCAAGTCGACCGACCCGACCAAGGTCATTACCGTCCGCACGACGACATTCGACCCCGCGCCGGCCGAAGGCGGCAGCGGCGCGGTCGAGCCAGTTGGCGGCGGCAACGATTCTGAACAGTCGCGCTTTATCGAAATATCTGAATCCGGCGGCGAGCGCCCGGAGCTGACGACGGCGAGGGTGATAATTTCCGGCGGCCGCGGCATGGGCTCGGCCGAAAACTTCAACTTGATCGAGCCGATCGCCGATAAGCTCGGCGCCGCCATGGGCGCTTCGCGCGCCGCCGTCGACGCCGGCTTCGTTCCCAACGACTGGCAAGTTGGGCAAACCGGCAAAGTCGTTGCGCCCGAGCTCTACATCGCCATCGGCATATCCGGCGCCATCCAGCATCTCGCCGGTATGAAGGACTCCAAAGTTATCGTGGCGATCAACAAAGACGAGGAAGCGCCGATTTTTCAGGTCGCCGACTACGGCCTGGTCGCCGACCTATTCCAGGCGCTGCCAGAGCTCGACGCCGAATTGGCAAAAGTCCTCTGATACTTCCGGGCAACCTGTAGCATTAGGATAATTCAGTTATGTTGAAAACAATCGGGGTGATCGGCGCCGGACAAATGGGCAGCGGCATCGCCCATGTCTGCGCGCTGGCGGAATTCGACGTCAAACTGACGGATGTGTCGCTCGAACAACTCGACAAATCGCTCGAGGGCATCAGCGCCAACATGGACCGGCAGATCAAGCGCAGCCTGATTCAGGACGAAGACAAAACGGCGGCGCTGGCGCGCATTACAACGGGCGGTAGCTTGGATTTTCTGTCCGACTGCGACCTGGTCATCGAAGCGGCGACCGAGAACGAGCAAACCAAAGTGGCGATATTCAAAGAGCTTTGCCCGCATTTGACGCCGGCCGCGATTATCGCGTCGAACACGTCGTCGATCTCGATCACGCGTCTGGCCTCGGCCACCGACCGGCCGGAAAAATTTATGGGTATACACTTCATGAACCCGGTACCGGTGATGAAGCTGGTTGAACTGATTCGCGGGCTGGCCACCGATGAGGCTACCTTCAAAGAAGTTCAGGAACTCACCAAGACCCTGGGTAAAATTGGCACGGTGTCGGAAGATTTTCCCGCCTTCATCGTCAACCGCATTCTGCTGCCGATGATCAACGAGGCGGTCTATACGCTGTATGAGGGCGTCGGCAATGTGGAGGCCATCGATACATCGTTGCGGCTTGGCGCCAACCATCCGATGGGCCCGCTCGAACTGGCCGATTTCATCGGTCTCGATACCTGCCTGTCGGTGATGCAGGTGCTCTATGAAGGCTTGGCCGATTCCAAGTACCGGCCGTGCCCACTCCTGGTAAAATATGTCGAGGCCGGCTGGCTCGGCCGCAAAGTGGGCCGCGGGTTCTATGATTACTCCGGCGACACCCCGGTCGCGACGCGCTGACGCTAGCCCGAGGTGTCGGGTTTTTACTTTATCAGACTACCCGTCTTAGCAGCTTTTTCCGTGTGCTCCCGGTAGAAGTCGATCAGCGCGATGGCCTCGGGCTCATCCCACTCGGTAGATCCGACCAAGCGGCCGATCTCGTTACCGTCGGCGCCCAGCAGGATCGTCGTCGGTAGGGACCGCACGCCAATGGCGCGGGAAAATTTGAGCTTCTCATCGATATAATTATCGGCAATGTCGACCTTGAGCTTTTTCAAAAACCGGTCGGTCTGTTTGAACCCGCCGCGGTCCTGACTGATCAGGACGACAGCGAAATCGTCGCCGCCAAATTGCCCGTTCAGGCGGTTCAACGAGGGCAACTCACGGATACAAGGACCACACCAGGTCGCCCAGAAGTTCAGCACGATGAACTTGCCTTGAAAGCGATCTAGGGTTATTGGGCCTTCGTCCTTGGATACCACTGGGGTGGACGGCATTGGCAGAGGTTTGTCCAACGGGATAAAATTTTGCACCGTGCCTTCGATCGGCGGTTCGCCATCCCCGGCAATGGCCGGCATCGCCACCGCAATGAAGGCAATTGCTCCGATTAGCGTGAGGAAGGTATTTCGCACGTTGCCACCTCTTCGATACAGGTCGTTACACCACAATGAGCCCAAACGATACCAGCAAACCCGCCAGTGCCCAGTGGGGCGGACGCTTCAGCGGTGGCCCGGCGGAAATAATGGAAAAAATCAATGCTTCCATTGGTTTTGACCAGCGCCTATTCGCGCAGGACATCGCCGGATCGCTTGCTCATGCCGATATGCTGGTTGCACAGGGCATCCTATCCCCTGAAGATGGGCAGGCGATCGCTGACGGTCTAGACACAATTTCGCGAGAATTCGAGGCCGGAAAATTCAAATTTTCTCAAGCACTTGAAGACATTCACATGAATATCGAAGCGCGCCTGCATAAGCTTATTGGCGAGCCGGCTGGACGCCTGCACACGGCGCGCTCGCGCAACGATCAGGTTGCGACGGATTTCCGCCTGTGGGTGCGCGACGCCGTCGACGGCCTCGACGAACAATTGCGCGAATTACAGACCGTATTGATCGACCGCGCGGAACAGCACGCCGCGCTGATCATGCCGGGCTTCACCCATTTACAGACCGCGCAACCGGTAACCTTCGGACACCACCTGTTGGCCTATGTGGAAATGTTCGGCCGCGACCGCGGGCGCTTCGCCGACTGCCGCCGGCGGCTAAACGAATCACCGCTCGGCGCCGGCGCGCTAGCCGGCACCTCGTTTCCCATAGATCGCCAGCATACGGCCGCGGCGCTCGGCTTCGATCGGCCAATGGCGAATTCCCTCGATGCGGTTTCCGACCGTGACTTCGCGCTCGAATTCCTCGCCGCGGCGGCGATCGCCATGACCCATGTCTCGCGGCTGTCGGAAGAGATCGTTATCTGGTGCAGCGATGGTTTTGGCTTCGTGCGGCTCTCCGACGCTTATACGACGGGTAGTTCGATGATGCCGCAAAAACGCAATCCCGACGCCGCCGAACTGTCGCGCGCAAAAGCTGGTCGTGTATTCGGCGATCTGATGACATTACTCACGGTGATGAAGGGTCTGCCGCTCGCCTATAGCAAGGACATGCAGGAAGACAAGGAACCGGTATTCGACGCCAACGATTCGCTGGCGCTGGCGCTGGCTGCCATGGCGGGCATGGTCGGCGACCTCGAGCCGATTCCCGACGCCATGCGCGCCGCTGCCGCACAAGGCTACCCGACCGCGACCGACCTCGCCGACTGGCTGGTCAGCGTCGCCGGGTTGCCGTTCCGCGAGGCCCACCGCGTGACCGGCGAAATTGTAAAAGCGGCGGCAGCGCGCGGCGTCATGCTCGACCAGTTCCCGGTGAGCGATATGCAGGCGATCGATGCGCGTATTACCGAGGACGTTCTTTCTGTATTATCCGTCGATGCCGCCCTGGCACGCCGGACCAGCGAAGGCGGGACGGCGCCCGACAATGTTCGTGCCGCGGTAGCGGCGGCGCGCGAACGATTTTTGGAGACGTGACGTGCGACGCAGGTCGACATCGGTTCTAATCGTTCTAGCGTTGGCATTGGCGCTGACGGCGTGTGGCAAAAAGGGCCCACCGGAGCCGCCGGAAGACGAAAAAGTTACCTATCCCCGAACCTATCCGTCGCGCTAAAAAGCGCTCGCGCCGTGCATATTCCTGGCGCTGAACTGAGGCCGGCGCCATGAATGCGTTCACCTACAAGAACGGCGAATTATACGCCGAGGACGTCGCCCTGTCGGCAATCGCAGCCGACGTGGGAACACCCGTTTACGTGTATTCGGTCGCCGTCATGACCGATGCCTACCGGCTGTTCGTCGACGCGCTGTCGGGCCAGCGCGCGCAGGTGTGTTACGCCATGAAGGCAAATTCCAATCTGGCGGTGATCCGCACCTTCGCCGCGCTTGGCGCCGGTGCCGACGTGGTCTCGGACGGCGAACTGGCGCGCGCCCTGACGGCGGGAATACCAGCCGACCGTATCGTCTACTCGGGCGTCGGCAAGACCCGCGAAGAAATGGCCGCTGGCATCGACGCCGGCATTCTGCAATTCAATGTCGAATCCCTGCCCGAATTGACAGCGCTGTCCGAAGTCGCGGCCGCTAAAAACGCCGATGTGGAAATAGCGATCCGCATCAACCCCGACGTCGATGCCGCCACCCACGAAAAAATCGCCACCGGCCGCAAGGCGGACAAGTTCGGCATCAACATCGAGCATGCACCCCATGCGTTCGCCCAGGCAGCCGCGCTACCCGGCCTGACGCCGGTATCGGTGGCGGTGCATATTGGCAGCCAGGTGACCGATATAGCGCCATTCCGCACGGCGTTTGCGCACGTCGCAGAGCTTACCCGACAATTGCGCGCCGACGGGATCGCGATCAGCCGTCTCGATCTCGGCGGCGGGCTCGGCATCGCCTATGGCGACGAAACCGTGCCGACCCCCGCCGAGTATGCCGCCATGGTTGCGGAAACGGTCGGCGACTTGGATTGCGATCTCATATTCGAGCCCGGCCGTTTTCTGACTGGGCACGCCGGCGTTCTGTTGACCCGCATAATCTTCGTTAAGCACTCCGGTGAGCGTCGTTTTGTCATTGTCGACGGCGCAATGAACGATTTGATACGCCCTGCCCTATATGGCGCCGTCCACGCCATCCAACCGGTGCGCGAGCCTGCGTCCGACGCTGCGCTTGGCGAAGCCGACATCGTCGGCCCAGTTTGCGAGACCGGTGATACCTTCGCCACGGCCTGCGCGTTAACCAATATACCGGCCGGTGAATTTCTCGTGATTCGCGACACTGGCGCCTATGGCGCGGTGATGGCTTCGGGTTACAATAGCCGCCCGTTAGTGCCGGAGGTTTTGGTTAACGGCGCCGACTACGCCGTGGTGCGACCGCGCGAGACTTTACAGCAGCAACTAGACCGCGAACGTTTCGCGGATTGGCAGGACTGAGAGCGAACGGGTCAGACATAGATCAACGGAACGGTGGCCGAGGTTTGACAGATTCAGTACGCAGAAGTGCCCGAACCAAGCGGATGACGCGAATACCGGGTGTTGGCCGGCGCTTGATATTGGCGCGCCTCGCGTTGCTGTGGGAGGCCTTGTGGCCCAATTTGTGGCCGATTCTCGGTGTTGCTGGGATATTCGCAGCGTTGGTACTGTTCGATGTTCTGCCGCTTTTGCCGGGTTGGCTCCACGCCCTAACACTGTTCGTCAACGCCATCGCTCTATTGTGGGCGCTTTGGCGTGGCGTGCGAAATTTACGCTTGCCACGCACCAACGAAGCCGAACGGCGGCTCGAGCAAGATAGCGGCATCGCGCACCGCCCGCTCACCGCGCTCATCGACGTGCCCTCGGGTACTGACGGCGATCCCGGCACCACAGCTTTGTGGCAAATTCATCTGGCGCGCGCCGTGGCGTCGGTGAGAAATTTGCGTGTCCGCCCGCCCCAACCTGGACTTGCCAGGCGCGATCCGCGCGCCCTGCGCCTTGCGGTCGCCATCGCAATTATCGTTGGTTTTGCGGTCGCAGGTGGCGATGCCGAGCGGAGGTTGGTCCGCGCAGTCAGCCCCGACCTTCAGAATTTTTCGACGGTTCGTTCGGCGACCCTGGAACTTTGGGTAACACCGCCGTCCTACACAGATCTGCCACCGCGCCTGCTTGCGTCCGCAGATGAATCGGCGATCGACACTGCGAACCCCAGCGCAGCTATCCACGTGCCGGTTGGCAGCCGGCTGTTGGCCATGGTCAACCAAGGCAACGGCACGCCGCAACTGCACGTTGGCGACGCGACCAACGACCTAGAGCCCGCGGGCGAGGATGCGTGGCGGGCCGATGTGCCGCTGGCCGACGCGGGCAGCCGCACCGTCGCCGTCATCCAGTCGGGAAAGACCCTTGGCAGTTGGACCTTCGACATCGCTCGTGACAAGGCGCCTGAAATCACGTTTGCCGAGCCGCCTGAGGGCAGCCGCCGGAACGCGTTGCGCCTCGCCTACCATGCTCTCGACGACTACGGTGTGGTCGCGGTTCGCGCCGAGATATTCGGGCCGTCGGGATCGGGCACCATCGGTTCCACTCCGCTGGTCGTTGAACTACCACCGCCGGTCGGCGATCCGCGCGACGGCGAAACGGCAAGCTTTCACGATTTAACCGCACATCCATGGGCCGGCCTCGATGTCTCAGTCCAATTGGTCGCTACCGACGGTCCGGGACAGGAGGGGCGTTCCGATCGGTTGTCGGTCAAATTACCGGAGCGCATTTTTAATCACCCGGTTGCGCTCGCGATCATTGCCCAGCGGCGCGCGCTCGCCTTGGCAACCAACCAACGCCTGCGAATTGCGCGGGAATTGCATGGCATCGCTGCCAGATCCGAGCAGTACGGCAACGATATACGCGTATTCCTCGGTCTGATAACGGCCCGCGCACGGTTGGTGTACAACGGTCGGGACGACGCTATCGGTTCGGTACAAACGTTACTTTGGGATACTGCGTTGCGGGTCGAAGATGGCACTTTATCCCTTGCCGAGCGCGATTTGCGGGAAGCCCAGCGACGTCTGCAAGAAGCCATCGCCAGGAACGCCGACGAGGAAGAAATAAGTCAATTGATGGACGAACTTCGCGACGCGCTCGACCGGTTCCTGGAGGCGTTCGCGGAGAACTTGCGAGAGCAGTTGCAGGGCCTTGATTTATCCAACCTGCCCTTGATGGACAGCAACCTCGACACGATCGATAACGAAGCGTTGCAGCGAATGCTCGACCGGATCGAGGAACTGGCGCGTACCGGCGACCGCGAGGCCGCCCAACGATTGTTGAGTCAGTTGCAGCAGATGTTGGAGAATCTGCAGAATCAGCCTTTCGCCGGCCGGCCTCAAGGTCCGTCGCAGTCGCAAGAAATGATGCGCGAGTTGCAGGACATCGTGCGCCGTCAGCAGGAACTCTACGACCAAACCTTCCGGCGGCGCCAGCAGGGTACGGAAAATCCGCGACTATCGGCCGCCGACGCGGCGGAACAAAATGCCCTGCGCCGACAGCTTGGCGAGTTGATGCGCCTGCTCGGCGAACGCACCGGTCGAATACCGCAGAATCTCGGCGACGCCGAACGCGCCATGCGCGATGCCGAAAGTGCGCTCAGCCAAGGTCAAACGGAAGGGGCGCTGTCGTCCCAGGCCCAAGCGCTTGAAGAATTACGCCAAGCGGGCAGGAGAATGGCGGCACAATTTTTCCTGCCCGGCCCCGGTCAAGGCCAAGTGCCGCGCGGAGGATTTATGCAAGTCCCCGGACAGGATGGCCGCGATCCGCTCGGCCGTCCGCTAAATCAACCCGACAGCATCGGTGGTCTCACTCCCGATGGTCGAAGACAAAACTTAGAGGGCACTCTCGGTGCGGAGCGCGCGCTGCAAATCCAGCAGGAATTACGCCAGCGTCTGCGCGACGAGGGCCGGTCTCCGATCGAAATTGAATATTTTCTGCGGCTGTTGCGGCGCTTTTAGTGGGCTGTTGGAAGCGCGCGGAAAGCCAGGGCCCCGTCGGCGGCCTCACAAATCTGGCGCAATGTAAACGGCTTGGTGATGACGTCATGGATCAGCACTTCGAGATTGTGCGCCCGCTGGCGCTCGGCGGCATAACCAGTCATCAATAGAACCGGCATTGCGGGGTATTCCTTGGCGACTTTTAAGGCCAAGGCAATACCGTCCAAGTTTGGCATGACAATATCGGTCACCAACAAATCGAAGGACTCGTCGTCCAATACGCCCAAGGCCTCCAAACCGTCGTTCGCGGTCGCCACCTCATGGCCACCGTGGGATAAGGCACGGCTGACGAATTCGCGCACGGCCGCATCGTCTTCAGCAATTAAAACTCGAGCCACAGACTTCGATCCTCTTCCCCCAGGGGGCCAACAGGAGCCAACACCAAGAATTTGGGCGTCAGCACGATCCACTACGCACCAATGCGGTCGCGGGTACTTACCTGATCGTAGCGCGATGATTTAGCCCTATGCGGGCGCGAATCGCGCGCCGATCCACGTGTTAGGGATTGTCGGCAGGATTAGTAAACAAAACACTAACGTTCGCGGTACCTTCGGGAATCGTTTCGATTTCCCGAGAAAAGGGCACCTTTTCGCCGGGACCAAGCACCTTTACGTCGACGGCCAGCTGCCAATGCAGCAGCCGTTTACCGTTGGCATCTTGCAGGACCATATAAATCGGCGGGAGGGAGCGGCTTTCATCGGTGGTGTTCAACACCTCGCCGACGAGCTGCAGTTTCTCGCCGACGCGTTTTACCTCCATATCAACACTCAGGCCGTCACCAGGCGGTGCGAACGCGTCGACACCAATCGAGGCATAGATTGTCTCGGCGGCTGGCCATGCCCGCGCAATCGATTCGCGGCCAAACCACGCGGAAGCCACAACGACCACGAACAAAAAGCATACCAAAATCCACGCCGTGCCAGCGGTGCGTTTTTGGTCCGCCCGCGAGATTGCCGGCAAATTCGGGACCGGAATCGACGACTGTTCTTCGGGTTCCAGCGGTGTAACGCTGATCGGTTCCGACGCGTTCGGCGGCGGCGGTTCTTCGAACCAAACATGGTCGCATTTGCCGCATTTGACGCGCCGCCCGTCTGGCCGAAGAGCCTGCGCGTCAATCGCAAATCGTGTGTGGCACTCTGGACAACCGAGGATCATAAAGATTCCGCCAAGCAGCGCGCAACGCACGCTCGCGCGCCGCACGGTTCCACCGTAACGTTGGGAATTTCGAGCAAATAGACGCGCACCGCAAGGACCAAATTTTTTGGACCGATATTCTGAGCGAGCATGGGCGCGCTTACCGCCGCCTGCACCGTCTTTACGGAGGCTTGGCGACGTGCCAACTTGAGCCGCACTGAGGCTCCGAGTCGGCCCATTTTCGGGATTGGCTTGCGCTTCAACGCCGGCAATTAGGGAGCGGACATTGCTGTGTTGCGTTTTGAAAATGTCGGTATGCGCTACGGAATCGGACCGGAGATTCTTCGCGACATAAATTTCGCGCTCGAGCCCGGTTCGTTCCACTTTCTTACCGGCCCCAGCGGTGCGGGGAAAACGACCCTTCTCAAGTTAATGTATTTGGCGCTGCGGCCGACCCGCGGTCTGGTCCACCTTCTCGGCCGCGATATTTCGCTGACGCCGCGATCGGAGTTGCCCGAACTGCGCCGCCAAATTGGCGTTGTCTTTCAAGAATTCCGGTTGATCGATCATTTGAGCGCCGTCGAAAACGTCGCCTTGCCGTTGCGCGTCGCCAATATCAAACAAAGCACCATCGACGACCACGTTCGAGAATTGCTCAGTTGGGTGGGTTTGGGCGACCATTTGGATGCGAAACCGCCCACGTTGTCCGGTGGACAGCAACAGCGTGTGGCTATCGCCCGGGCGATCATCAATCGGCCGCGATTACTGCTTGCCGACGAACCGACGGGAAACGTCGACGATCACATTGCATTGCGGTTGATGTATTTGTTCGAAGAGCTCAACAAAACGGGCACGACGATCATCATCGCCACCCATAACGAAGCGTTGTTGCAAAAATTCAGCCACCCCTTGCTTCGGCTGAACGATGGCCAGCTTGATGCCGTTGCGGCCCGTTCGGAACGTCTGGTGGCGGCCTCATGATCCGATTTCGCGCAGACCTGCCCTTCGAACAAGATCAAGCGACGCGATTTGTGCCCTGGATCGTCGCGTTGATGGTTTTTCTGGGCGCCCTTGCGCTGGCCGCGGCAACCGCTGTTGGCGGCGCCATCGACGGTTGGGATAACAACCTGACCGGCCGTATTACGGTGCAGGTGCCCGCCGACGAAGCGAGCCCGAAAGCACTGTCGCGATTGGTCGATGCTCTGACGGCAACGCCGGGCATTGCGCAGGCCGAAACGTTGAGCGCCGAGGCCATACGTGCCCTGGTCGAGCCCTGGCTCGGCACGCTGGACGCCGACCTTGAGCTGCCGCTTCCCGCCGTGATCGACGTTGAAACGGCAGTTGGCGCCGTATTCGACGTTAATCTGCTGGCCGGCCGGCTAGCGAAAATTGCGCCGGGCGTCATAGTCGACGATCACCGGGTGTGGCTGGCGCAGCTCGTTCGCGCGGCGCGCACGGTCGAATTGGTCGCCTTCGCGATACTGGCATTGATCGGATTAACGGCGATCGCTGCGGTTATATTCGCAACGCGCAGCGGTCTCGCTGTGCACGCGGCAATTATCAATCTTTTGCACGTAATGGGCGCCCGCGACGCTTACATCGCCCGGCAGTTTCAAATGCAAGCGATGATGCTGGGAATTCGCGGCGGCATTATCGGCAGCCTCGCCGCGATCGTTGTTCTCGTTGTCCTGACAACCATGAGTGCAGGCATCGACGTGGCCCTATTGCCGTCCGCGCCACTCTCGCCGGCACAATGGCCCGTGCTGATTGTCGTGCCGGTCACCGCAGTCATTATCGCCATGGCAACTGCGCGAGTGACTGTTCTGCGCGCGCTGGCTGAAATGCCATGATCTCTCGAAAATGAGACACCGCAGAAAACGAGGCCGTTCTCGGCGTCCCACTACAAAGATCGTTGTCGTGTTGATTTTGCTGGCAGGCTTATGGGGTGCCGGTTTTATCGTATTTTTGGGCAAAATTCCGCGCGCCCAGACATTAGACGCAAGCGCAGATAAAGCCGACGCCATCGTCGTCTTAACCGGCGGCGGGGGGCGGTTAGATCTGGGCCTTCGCTTGCTTGCGCGCGGTGATGCGGCAAAGCTGTTTATCTCCGGGGTAGACCCCGGCATTGACAAAGCGACGCTGCTGCAGAATCGGCAGATCGACGGCGCCACCTTGGATTGCTGCATCACGCTGG
>SMUX01083059.1_pt1 | contig 10954 bp, 9 predicted proteins | sample 2456431 | NCBI WGS metagenome assembly SMUX01 (sample SAMN11095930, study PRJNA526329) | marine sediment metagenome | biome: Marine sediment; feature: Surficial sediment; material: Deep marine sediment; isolation source: Hadal surficial sediment | place: Pacific Ocean | collected 2014-11 | depth 0-1... | reverse complement strand
TCATGCCGAACAACAGGTGCTACGAATGCTGCAGACGACACGTCGCGAGAACCTCATGCTGACACGCGGACTGGCTGCATGGATCGCGGCTGCCATGATCGTGTTCGCTGCTGGACCCGCCTCAGCACAGCAGACGGCAGTCGTGCCTGCGGATCAGGCAGCAATCGTCGAGGCAGCCGACAAAGCGCGATCCATGGGCGAGGCCGAAGCACCCATCCAGATCGTCGAGATCTCTGATTTCGAGTGTCCGTTCTGCGCGCAGTTCTACAGCGAAACATTTCACGCGGTCGACAGTCTGTATATTCAGACCGGCATCGCCCGGTACTTATGGATTTCCTTTCCCAACAGCCGTCATCCGCGGGCCTGGCCGGCGATCGAAGCAGCTTTCTGTGCCGGTGCGGCCGGCAGGTTCTGGGAGATGCATGACGTACTGTTTGAGAAACAGACAGAATGGCTCGCCACGGCAGACCTCAACGCCCTGCTCATCACGTACGCGACCGGTATCGGAATCGACGAAGCCAGCTTCCGGGAATGTCTGCGAAACGACCTGACGGCACCTCTACAGGTGTCGGACTACGATGCGGCACTTCGCTCAGGCATTACGAGCACCCCGTTCTTCGTCGTCGGGGACAGTATCGCCATCCGCGGAGCCGTTTCGACTGAGCGCTTTCGGGCCGCAGTGGATAGCCTGCTTACCGCTCGTGGGCTCCCGCTCCCGTAGCCGTTCAGGAAACTCGCTTGAAGACTCGCCTCATTGCCTCGATGGCTGCTGCTGCAGTCCGGGCGCCTGCGACGAAGATCTGACCCAGTTCCCGTTCTCCGATACCGGCAAGTGGAATCTCGAAGCTGAAATGCACGGACACTCCGGCCGGTCGGACGGTGGCGGCCTCGTCCGCCCATCCCTCGATTGATGCGTCCAGCGCCCCCTCCATGTGCACTTCTACGGTATCGGCCTCTCCGCCCGTCTCCTGCGCCATCAACGCGAGTTCCCTGGCAAGCCGCTCATTTCCAGCGGTGTCCGCCGAGAGGCGTTCCAGCCAAAGGGTAGGCGGAGCAACGTCCACGGTGACGTAACCCAGCATCACATCAGGATGGAATTGGACGATTGCGTCCGGCGCCGGGTCGGAGTTTTCCGGAAACAATTCGTCCACATCGGGAATTCGATCTCCGGTCAGGTACGACGCCAGACCTTCCGGACCAATACCTGCACCGGCCAGGGCCACCTCGTCGAGTGTCAGTTCGAGCAGCGCGGACGGAGCATGCAGGGCGTCGATCGCCCCCGACTCCATGATGTCCAATTCCGATTGGTCATAGGCCAGGCAGCGGAAGAACCAGGACACCGGCTCCTGTCGGCCCTCGAACAGGTCGCGGACGCCAAGGCCTTGCTGCCGCAGGGCCCCAAGGAGCGTCGCGCCAATCTGATGACGGCTCAGCTGAGACACGAGCGGCCCTACCTGGAAATCATGATGTGGGCCCATGGTGTGCCGGGAAGCATGAGCCAGGGACTGTCGCCATCGGGGCGTGTGGGCAAGCCGAGAGCGTCAGATTCCGCACCAGGTACATAAACTACGGCCAGGCGACGCGCCCCATCCGTCGATCCGGCCACGCCTGGATCCACGTCGTCGGATGCAGTGAGCGACCACAGCGCCGCGGCAGGCGCCTCGATCCGACCCTGCTCGAGGGCGGCATACCTCGCTGCCAGGATCGTGGCACGGTCGCCTCCATCGGCCTTGATCCGGCGTCCAATTATCATGAACGGATCGAGGCTGTCGTGATAACAGGCCACGTGAAATCCGTCCCGTGCCGGATCGTCTGCCAGGCAGATCACATGGTTCGAACCGGCTCGCAGGACAGTCAGCGGATCACCGGCGCGGGCGTCTCCCCCGTACCCAAGCACGGTGGCATCCTCCCGCAATGTCACGGGTGCAGCCAGCAGTGCCCTGTCGATCTGATCGGCTATGCTCGTTTGTCCGGTGGCTCCACTTGCGCCTGTTGAAACGGCAAATAGTACGACGGCGATTGCAATCCTAGATACGTGCATGGGACCTCGTCGGGTGCCGGGCTGTGGTTCGTCGGAGCCTGAATGAGCGCCGTTTTCAGCCGCCATGGTTGGACCTGTCGGAATGCCTCGCGCCGCGGTACCCTAGGCGGCGTCCGGCAGGCGTCAAGCTACCGACGACGCCGGCCGTGTCAAGCAAATATTACAGCCTTCTGAAACTGCCATCGTCAAGTAAAGAGGACACCATGCGGATCGTGGTTCCCAAAGAAAGCGCGCCGTTAGAGGCGCGCGTATCCATGGCTCCGGGCATAGTCAAACGGCTCGTGGCCGGCGGAGCAGAAGTAGCGGTGGAGGCCGGTGCAGGACTGGCCGCTTCGTTCACCGATGACGAATACCGCGAGGCAGGGGCGAGTGTCATGGACGACCCGGCCGAACTCTTTCGGGCTGCTGATGTTGTAGGCAAGATCAACGCGCCTCAGATACGCGAAGACGGATTCGACGAGATCGAGGCGATCCCGGCCGGTGCGCTGTGCGTGGGCATGCTCCAACCGTTCAAGAACGGGACTGTTTTGAGCCGCCTGGCCGAGCGAGGAGTCACCGCCGTAGCTCTTGAACTCGTCCCCCGGACTACCAGGGCACAGCGAATGGATGCGTTGTCCGCCTTCAGCACGATCGCCGGCTACACCGGAGTGATCAGGGGAGCCAACGAACTCGGCAAATTCTTCCCGATGCTGACTACAGCGGCCGGCACGATTGCTCCAGCGCGCGTCTTCGTGCTGGGGGCTGGTGTTGCGGGCCTGCAGGCAATCGCAACCGCCAGACGCCTCGGTGCAGTTGTTGAGGCCTTCGACATCCGTCCCGTGGTCAAGGAACAGGTGGAAAGTCTGGGCGCGAAATTCGTCGACTGGAGTCAGGTGGAGGCCGATACCGAAACAGAGGGTGGATACGCGCGGGAAGCTTCGGAAGCGGACCAGGAATTGATTCGGCAATTACTGAGCGATCACATCGCCGAATCGGATCTCGTCATCACAACCGCGCTGGTGCCGGGACGTCCCGCACCGCGGTTGATCACTGAAGACATGGTACAGCGGATGCGTGCGGGTTCCGTGATCGTTGATTTCGCTGCTGAGGCGGGTGGTAACTGCGAGCTTACCGTCGCCGGCGAGACTGTCCAGCGTCACGGGGTGTCGATCATGGGTCCGCTCGATCTTGCTTCGTCTCTTCCTGTGCACGGCAGCGAGATGTACGGCCGGATCCTGTCGGCACTGATCGACCTTGCCACGGATGAAGAAGGCGCGCTGCACATCGATCTGGACGATCCGATTCTCGAGGCCTGCGTCGTTACGCACGATGGAAAGGTGAGGTTCGAAGCATGAGTGGTACGATTCTGGTAAGCGTCTATATATTTGTTCTTGCGATGTTTACGGGTTTCGAAGTCATCACGAAAGTGCCTCCGACCCTGCATACACCGCTCATGTCCGGCTCCAATGCGATTTCAGGAATCAGCATCGTAGGTGCGCTGGTCATCGCCGGACTGGGCGAAGGTCTGCTGTTCAGCATCATCGGGACCGTCGCGCTGGTTGCGGCCACGGTCAATGTCGTCGGTGGCTTCCTGGTCACCGACCGCATGCTCCGGATGTTCCGGCGCGACAGCGGAGCTAGCTGACGCATGGGCACCATTGAATTGACGATTCAGCTCGCATATCTCCTGTCCGCCGTCCTGTTCATTTCCGGCCTCAAGAAGCTGAGTTCTCCAGCTACGGCACGCCGGGGCAACATGCTTGCCGCCGCAGCGATGCTGATTGCCATTGTCGCCACACTGCTCGACGAAAGCATCCTGAGTTTCGAATGGATCGTGGTCGGCCTGATCGTCGGTTCTCTCATCGGCATGGTGGTGGCGCGGGTCGTCAAGATGACCGACATGCCGCAGATGGTGGCGGTATTCAACGGCCTGGGCGGGCTTGCATCCGGCCTCGTGGCCGCAGCTGAATTCCTGCGATACCAGACCGGATCCACTCCGATTCCGGAGCTCGACACTTCACTGGCGATCATGGCCGGTACATTGATCGGCGCCGTGACGTTCTCAGGGAGCCTCATTGCATTCGGAAAGCTGCAGGGAATCGTCACCGAGAAGCCGGTCACCTATCCCATGCAGCAGATAGTGAGCGGCCTGCTCTTCCTCTCCATCCTGGCAGCCATGACGCTGCTCGTGATGGACCCGGGTTCGGGCGGCCTGGCACTATCCGATCCCATGGCTCTGGTTTACTACGGTCTGTGGGCCGGCGCATTGCTGCTGGGAGTGTTGCTCGTCATCCCCATCGGCGGCGCCGACATGCCGGTTGTCGTGTCTCTGCTCAACTCGTATTCGGGACTCGCCGCGGCGGCGGCGGGCTTCGCACTCGGAAACAACGTACTGATCATCAGTGGCGCGTTGGTTGGCGCTTCGGGCCTGATCCTGACCCGGATCATGTGCAAGGCGATGAATCGTTCGCTCACAAACGTCATATTCGGCGCTTTTGGTCAAGCCCCCAGGGCAGAAACCGGGAGTGGCGAGAAGCGGACGAAGGCGGACGTCAACTCGGTCGAGGCCGAGGATGTTGCGATGTTGCTGGCCTACGCGACAAGGGTGGTCATTGTGCCCGGTTATGGATTGGCCGTGGCCCAGGCTCAGCACAAGCTGCGGGAACTGGCCGACCATCTGCAGTCCCGGGGCGTTCAGGTGCGCTACGCCATCCATCCGGTCGCCGGCCGCATGCCGGGGCACATGAACGTGCTCCTGGCCGAGGCGAACGTTCCCTACACGCAGCTATACGAAATAGACGATGTGAATCCCGACATTCAGTCGGTCGACGCCTGCCTGGTGGTCGGTGCCAACGATACCGTGAACCCGGCGGCGCGAGACGATCCGGCGAGTCCCATCGCGGGAATGCCGATCGTCGAGGTGGATCGGGCGAAGCACTGCGTCGTCCTGAAGCGGAGTCTGAGTCCCGGTTTTTCCGGAATCGACAACGAACTTTTTTATGCCCGCAATACGATGATGTACTTCGGTGATGCAGCCGATACGCTCACGAAGATCGTGGAGGAAGTGAAGCAGCTGTAGGAAGGCTGCTAAACTGTTGAAGACGAGGGACCAGCGCGGCCACCAGTCCGTCGGCGCGAGCTTCGTCGGACTGGGTCATCCCGGGTTCCACATACCGTTCGCGAAACGCTGACAGGGCCCCCATCGCCTCACCCCCGAACCAGCCGGCGGGAAAGCGCCGCACGGCCGACTCGCATTTTTCGAAGCAGACGGACGCCAGATCCCGCAGCCGGGGGTTTGAGAGTCCCGCCGTGCAGGCAGCGGCCGACAGGTCAGCGGTGGCTCCGTCAGGACCTGTGTCGAAGAGTTCCTCGACCTCCCTGAGTGCCCGTTCGTCATACAGCAGTGCCGCGAGAAGCGTCGGGGGTACCGACCACCAGCGACGAGCCGGCATGTCGATCGCCCGGATCTCCAACCACCGTTTCGGACGCACATCCGGGAACAGCGTGCTCAGGTGGATGTGCCAATCCTCCAGCACCGGACCGCGCTCACTCCCTGCAATCCACCAGTCGTTGAATCGGACCGCTGGCTCCGTGCCCCCGACCGATTCGACGGGCTTCATCTCGTGATCGAACATCACGCGCGCCGTGAGCGCGAAAGTCAGGTACTCAGCCCATGGCGGCGTGCCGCCGCCCATGCGCCCCACGATACCGGTGCGACTGCCATCCAGCTGGCTCCACACCCATGCCCGTCCGCTCGCCACCGGTGTTCCATCGGGCAGGTCTGCCGCTGAATTCGCGAATACGGCCGTGAGTACCGGACTCAACGCATTCGCTACCCGCCAACGGGCCTCAGCCGTATGCGACTCCCCAAGGTCCAGATTTACCTGCATGCTCGCAGTCAGCCGCATCATCCAGGCGCCCCATGGACCGAGCCGACGGAAGTAGCGATCCATCTCGAGGTATCGACGCGTCGGGTTGCACAGGCCGACCGCTTCCGGTCCATACCAGGGAGCGAGTCCGATGGCAGCCAGCCGCATTCCCTGAGCCCGAGCCGCCGTGCACAGCGGATCCATGGATCTGCCCATGTCCTCGACGAGTTCGGCTAGCGACGTGACTGCCGGCGTGCTGTATTCGATCTGGCCACCCGGTTCGAAGCTGAACCGGCCAACCTGCTCATCGCCGAGTGAGTCGGCGCCAAGCTGGTGGAGAAGCTCCGGTCCCGAGACATCGGCCGGGATCGGCCCGTCCGTCGACCTCACATTCAGCGGAATCAGTTCGAGTTCGACACCGACGCGGCCGAGTCCGCTCCCGGCCACCGACGCTGTGGGTTCGAATAAGCGTTGGACTTCTTGCTGCAAGACCGCCGCATCGAGCCGACTCACCGCCGGCGCGCCAGCCCCAGGGCGAATTTGCCGTCCGGGTCAGTCTCCCACATGTCCAGGGTCAGATTGCCGGCCTCGAGTAACTGTTCAACCGATCGCCTGGTGTACTTGTGGCTCAACTCGGTCCTGAGGCTCTCGCCTGCCACGAATTCGATCGTCAGGTCGAGGTCGATCAATGTGACGCGTTGCGGTCGCCGGGATACCAGGTGCATCTCGATACGTGACTCTGGCTCATTGTAGAACGCTCTGTGATCGAACGCCGACAGGTCGAAATCGGCACCGAGTTCCCGATTCAGAACGGTCAGCAGGTTCTTGTTGAATGCCTCCGTTACACCGGCGGCATCGTTGTATGCGCGCTCTATGGTTTCGACATCCTTGATGAGATCGAATCCGATCAGAAAAGCATCATCATCGTGCATGCGTTCGGCGGGACCACGCAAAAATGCTTTCGCGTCTTCTACTTCGAAGTTGCCGATCGTAGACCCGAGAAATACCAGCAGGCGCCGCTTCCCGGGAAACGGCAGGGGCTGCGGCTGTTCGAAGTCGGCGATTTCGCACACCACTTGCAGCCGAGGATACCTCTCAACTAATGCGTCCGCCGCAGCAAGTAAGGCCGACTCGCTTACGTCCAGCATGCCATATCCTTCGAGACGCCCGGCTCGCCGCATTTCATCCAGCAGAGTCTTCGTCTTCGACGCACTGCCACTTCCAAATTCGATCAGCGCAGTCGGTCGCACTCGATCCATGATCAACGGTGCAATGCGCCGGAGAATCTCCAGTTCCGTCGAAGTCTGATAGTACTCCTCCTGTTCGGTAATCTTCTCAAAAAGATCCGAACCGTGGCGGTCGTACAAGTACTTCGGCTGCATGGTCTTCGGAGTACTCGTCAAGCCTTTTCTGGCATCTTCGGCAAGCTCGAACGGACTACCCTCACCGTGCAACAGGTTGCGGATCGTAATCCGCGAATCGACAACTGTCTCTGTTATTTCATCAGGCATCACGTACCAACCTGACACCGGAGAATATCTGCCGGCGAATCGGATAATCCCAGTTCCTGAATGAATTGCGGCTCACGCCTGGCCGGGTTGCCCATGAGCCTCCACGCAGAACACGGTACTGCGGACCGAAAAAGACTTCCGAGTACTCGGGGTACGGAAACGCCTGGAATCCGGGATACCCGTCAAGTGTCGAGGCCGTCCACTCCCAGACGTCACCCAGCATTTGCTCGCATCCAACCGCAGACCGACCAGCCGGAAAGGCCCCGATCGGAGCCGGTCCGAAGGTGAGTTGATCCAGGTTCGCTCGACCGACCGTTTCAGAGTCCTCTCCCCAGGGATTGGTTCGCGGCGATTCGGTCTCGGAGTCCCAGGCCGCGGCCTTTTCCCACTCCGCTTCCGTTGGTAGCCGTCCAGATGCAAAACGGGCATACGCCTCGGCTTCATGGCAACAGATGTGGACCACCGGGACGGACGGGTCAAGAGATTCGATGCCGAGCGAGGTTCGCCTGTGCCAACCGTCCAGGCCCATCTCGCGCGCCACGCGCGCGGCCTCGACCACGGGCGAAGTCTCTTCCGCCCCGTCAACCGGTTCCCAGTACATCGGTGCTGAAAGCGACGCCTGCTCGCTCCAGTTCCATCCAACATCGGTCCAGAGTCCGCGGTTCCCGTAGCCTCCAGCAGCGATAAACTCCAGGAACTCTCCGTTCGTGACCGGATAGCGGCCAATTTCAAACTGGCCGACATCCACGGCATGACGCGGACGTTCGTTATCGTAGGCGAAACCGTTCCGGCCAGCGCCCATGCGAAAGACTCCAGCCGGTACGCGGATCATTTCGCCGGCCCTGGCATTGTTACCCACCGGCCGTTCCCTCTGCGTCACGGGCTCGTAGGACTCCGACGTCATCAAGCTGATCGTCTGGAGCATGGTCTCCTGATGTTGGGCTTCATGCTCAACTACCATCTCATAGGCAAAGCCATCTCGCAACAACTGGTTGGCGGGGTCAAACTCGACCGTTTCGAGCAAGCGGAAGGCCTGTCTTCGTACCTCGGCGAGCCGGTTGAGCAATGACGGGCCGTCGAGGAGAGTGAGTCCGCCACGCTCGGATCTGGGCGTCTTGAACGCATCGTATGCCTCATCAAGTTCGGCTTCACCGCACACGGTCCCGAGACGCCGGACAAGCCATAGATCTTCAAACGCCCCGATATGTCCGAGGTCCCAGATGATCGGGCTCATGAGTGAGTTGTGCTGGCGTAAGAGAGCATCCTCGGACAGCCCGGAAATAAGCTCGAGCGTCCGCTCACGTACCGCTGTCAGGGCGGCCGCGAAGGACTGCCGTTCGGGATTATTCATCTGTCGTTCATCAATGGCCTGATTCGAGTCGCCCATTCATCGGGAGAAGCTAGCCATGGTAAGGCAAGGGTAAGGCAAGGGAAACAGTCACAGCAAATGGAGCGTAACTCATCAGGTTAGCGGAGAGGACAAGCAGCGTTGGATCTTCAGGCCTTCATCGGTAGATTCCTGGAACGAAGCAAAATAAATCCTGAATACCTGGATGATATAGCCATGGCTGCGGATTCCTCACCAACAGGCGGCAAGGTCCACATCAGCGAAGACGATGCCCGTCGTGTCGCCGAAGATGCCCGTGAGAGCAAGTGGGACAAAGCAACATTCGTCCGCGACATGTTCCTCGGAGACCTCCAACTGGACCTCATCCATCCGTATCCGGATCCCGATGAATTCATCACTGATGAGTGCCGGACGTTCCTGATCGAGATGAAGCAGTTTCTCGAGACCGAGGTGGATTCGGAAAAAATCGACCGCGACTGGAAGATCCCCGACAGTGTCATTGAACGATTGCGCGAAATGCGGGCGTTCGGCCTGAAGATACCAAAGGAATATGGTGGTCACGGTTTCGGACAGGTGGAGTACAACAAAGTGATGGCTTTGCTTGGCAGCGTGGATGGCAGCCTGGTGGCGTTGCTGTCGGCTCACCAGTCGATCGGTGTACCGCAGCCCCTGAAGCTGTTCGGAACCGACGAACAGAAGAAGAAATATCTTCCGCGGCTGGCAGCCGGAGCCATTTCCGCATTTGCCCTCACGGAAGACGATGTCGGCTCAGATCCTGCGCGACTGGGCACGACCTGTGTGCTGGATGATTCGGGGGACCACTACATCCTCAACGGCACCAAGCTCTGGACGACCAACGGTTCGATCGCGGAAATGCTTGTCGTAATGGCGCTGCACCCGGATACGAAACGGATCTCGGCGTTCATCGTGGAAACCGATTGGCCGGGCGTGGAGATTCTCGAGCGCAACCACTTCATGGGCATCCACGGCATCGAAAACGCGAACTTCAAGTTTACGGACGTCCGCGTACCGAAGGAAAATCTTCTGTGGGGCGAAGGCAAGGGATTGAAGCTGGCTTTGATCACCCTCAACACGGGACGCCTGGCGATCCCCGCCGTCGCCGTAGGAACCGGAAAGGTCGCCCTCCGAATCGTTCGTGAGTGGGCCTCGGAACGAGTGCAGTGGGGACAGCCGGTAGGCAGGCACGAGGCCGTCGCCCAGAAAATCGGCTACATCGCAGCGCAGACCTTCGCGCTCGAAGCCGTCGCAGAGGCGAGTGCCATTATGGTGGACCGGGGAGGGTTCGACATCAGGCTCGAAGCCGCGCTGGCCAAGCTCTACAATACCGAACATGGATGGCTGATCTGCGACGAAATGGTGCAGACAAGAGGCGGTCGTGGCTACGAGCGCGCCGATTCGTTGAAGGCCCGGGGCGAGGAGCCGGTACCCGCCGAGCGGATGCTGCGTGATTTCCGGATCAATCGGATCTTCGAGGGATCGAGTGAGATCATGCGACTGTTCATCGCGCGCGAGGCGGTCGATAAGCATCTGCAGGTCGCGGGTCCCCTGGTCGAGGGCGATCTGAGCCTGGGTGGAAAGCTGGCCATCCTGCCGAAGGTCGTGTTGTTCTACGGTCTGTGGTATCCGAAACTCTGGGTCCCGCGACTGGGCGTGGCGAGCGGTTTCGGAGATCTGTCCGTGCACATTCGCTATGTCGAGCGGAACTCCCGCAAGCTGGCCCGTACGTTCTTCCACATGATGATGCGACACGGTGCGGGTCTCCAGCGGCGGCAGATGCTCTTGTTCCGGGGCGTGGACATCGGTGCAGAACTGTTCGCGATGGCTGTGTCCTGCGCCCGGGCGCAGATGATGGTCAGGACGGGCAAGCCGCATGCGGCAGAAGCCGTGGAACTGGCAGACCTGTTTTGCCGGATGGCGCGGCGGCGCATCCTGCAGTCTTTCCGCATGATGAGCCACAACGAAGACATCGAGATCTACCGAACAGCCCGGAGAGTGCTTGACGGAAAGCACGTGTGGATGGAAGAGGGCATGGCAATCAACCAGCCGGTAGAGCTTCCGGCGGATGATTGGCCCGGTAGCCCGATCTACCAGGAAGAGGAAAGCGCCGCGCCCACCGTCGTCAGTTGATGCGGAGGACGATTTTCCCGGTGTTGCGGTTTTCTTCCATGTATTGATGTGCTTCCGC
>SMUX01119755.1_pt1 | contig 10955 bp, 8 predicted proteins | sample 2456431 | NCBI WGS metagenome assembly SMUX01 (sample SAMN11095930, study PRJNA526329) | marine sediment metagenome | biome: Marine sediment; feature: Surficial sediment; material: Deep marine sediment; isolation source: Hadal surficial sediment | place: Pacific Ocean | collected 2014-11 | depth 0-1... | reverse complement strand
CACGCCCATAGCGTCGAGTGCTGGCAGGGTGGGGAACTGGCCGGCGGGCTTTACGGGGTCTGCATCGGCGGCGCCTTCTTCGGCGAGAGCATGTTCAGCCGCGCCACCGACGCCAGCAAGATCGCCCTCGCCCATCTCGTGGCGCGGCTCAGGCGCGGCGGCTACAGGTTGCTCGACACCCAGTTCGCGACCAGCCATCTGGAACAGTTCGGCGTCACCGAAATCGCCCGCGGCGAGTATCAGGTGATCCTTTCATCGGCGCTTGCGGCCGACGCCAGCTTCTATCGCGGCCCGTTGGCTTCGGAAGAGCTGGAGTTCAGACAGTCCTTGACCCAGACGTCGTAAACCGGATGCTCCAACGCCGACAGCGCCGGGCTTGACGCGAACATCCAGCCCCTGAACAGCAACACCCGGACTTCTCCCGGCTTGACATCGTGGATCTCGAGCAACGCCGCGCTCTCGGGCGTCTCTTCGGGCGGGCGCTTGGTGCATCTGTGGACGATGATCTCAAGGGTGCCGAAACGAACGGCCTCGTTCAGCGGCGCGGTGATCGAGGATATCCGCGCCGTCACCTTGTCGAGGCCCTGCAGGAGGGCAGAATCGCCCTCGAGCGCAAGGGCGGGCGGAGGGAGGACGACGGCCAGGACCGAGACCAGGATCGTCCCTGCCAGCCGGCCAAGTAAGGGTCGCGGGCACGGCCCGGAATTTCGTCGCGGGTGAAATGCCGAAGGACGGAAACGGCGGGTGCTCACGCTATTTCTTCTCGAACGGCGTCTCGAGCGAGTCCAGAAGTTCCTGCAGGACCTGGCGCACCTGTGGTTCGTCACAGCCCATCAACACCGCATCGTCCAGCGCGTCCTGGCACATTTCCCGGATTTCGGTGAGGTTCTCGTTCAGCACCTTGATTTTCTCGAGGCACGACAACGCCTTCCCCTCCGGGGTGAGCCAGGTCGGCAAATCAAGGTCTTGCTTGGCGGGTTTCACCTTTTGTCCTCAATCGGCGCGGGCCTGGTGGTCCTCAATCGGCGCGGGCTTCGGGCGTGCCCGGCACCGCGTCGGCGGGCCGGACCGGCCAAAATGCGCTTCGATCTCCCTTAACATCGTCCTTTTCGAATCCCCAGACAAGACCTCCGGGCCGAAGCCCAGCATGAGCGATCAGGACGGCCGCCAGGGTTCGTAATCGCCGGTCGACTTGGCGCGCTTGGCGCCGCGAAGCACCGAACCCGGCGGGCGGTAGGCGTCGTCCGTCCCGGTCGGATTGGCGGCGTTCTCCTTCTGCCAGGGATATGACTCATCCGGGCCGGTGGGCGCCTCGGCGACGGTGTGATGGAGCCAGGCGCTCCAGTCGGCCGGCACCTTCGAAGCCTCGTCCTCGCCGCGATAGATTACCCAGCGCCGTTCCCGTCCGCGGCCAGCGGCCCTGCCCGGCTTGACGCGCACGCGGTAATAGAGGTTGCCGGCGTTATCGGTTCCCACCAGCTCACCCCGGAGCCAGGTCATCAATCTGGTGCCCCAAGTCGCCATCCGGCCCCTCGCCTCTCATCCCGCGGGCCGGCGCCGGACACCCGGCGCCGGGCGCGCGGCCGGGAATATGGCACCCGGGCGCGGTTTCGTCCAGCCCCGGCGGCGAAGGGCCGGTTGCAAGCCCCATCGCCCCCTATTGCGCCATATGTTGTGGATAAACCGGCCCAACCCACAAAACCTGGTTGACAAGGGAAGATGTTGTGGTCGATACTCCGCTCACCACAATATATGGGATATAGGCGGCGGTTAGCGCTTGGTCCCACTAACACAGGGCGGTTTTGAACTGGAATTTCAGGTAGTTGGGGGCATTTATGCGGGTTGCGCGGCACTTTACGACAGAAGGAAAGTCACCTTACGAGGGGATCGAGTTCCGCCGCGGCACCAGTGAGGTCCGCAACCCCGACGGCTCCGTCGTCTTCAAGCTCGACGACGTCGAGGTGCCCGCCGCTTGGTCCCAGGTCGCCTGCGACATCATCGCCCAGAAATATTTCCGCAAGGCCGGCGTGCCGAGGAAGCTCGTCCCGGTGGAAGAGATCGGCGTGCCGTCGTGGCTATGGCGTCATGCCCCCGACGAGGACGCGCTGGCCGAGGTCGACGAGGATTTGCGCACCGGCGGCGAGATCAGTGCCAAGGAAATCTTCAATCGGCTCGCCGGGACCTGGACCTATTGGGGCTGGAAGGGCGGCTATTTCGACACCGAAGAGGCGGCGCGCGCCTTCTACGACGAGATCCGCTACATGCTGGCGCGCCAGATCGCGGCGGCCAATTCGCCCCAGTGGTTCAACACCGGGCTGCACTGGGCCTACGGCATCGACGGGCCGGCCCAGGGGCATTACTACGTCGATTACCAGAGCGGCGAGCTGACCAGGTCGCAATCGGCCTACGAACATCCCCAGCCCCACGCCTGCTTCATCCAGAGCGTCAATGACGATCTGGTGAACGAGGGCGGCATCATGGATCTGTGGGTGCGCGAGGCGCGCATCTTCAAATACGGCTCGGGCACCGGCAGCAATTTCTCCAAGCTGCGCGGCCGCGGCGAGCGGCTTTCGGGCGGCGGCGAGTCATCGGGCCTGATGAGCTTCCTCAAGATCGGCGATCGCGCCGCCGGGGCGATCAAATCGGGCGGCACCACCCGGCGCGCCGCCAAGATGGTCAGCGTCGATATCGACCACCCGGATATCGAGGAGTTCATCGACTGGAAGATGATCGAGGAGCAGAAGGTGGCGGCGCTGGTCGCCGGCTCGAAGCTCGCCGACAAGCACCTCAACGCCATCATCGGTGCCTGCCATTCGGGCGACGGCGAGGGCCGCTTCACGCCCGAGGACAACCCGATCCTGAAGAAGGCGATCATCGCCGCGCGCAAGGCCATGATCCCGGAGAACTTCATCCAGCGGGTCATCCGGTTCGCGGCCCTCGGCTATACCGGCATCGACTTCAAGACCTACGACACCGATTGGGATGCCAACGGCTATCTCACCGTTTCCGGGCAGAACTCCAACAACTCCGTGCGCCTGACGTCGGCCTTCATCAACAAGGTGCTCGACGACGGCGAGTGGGACCTGATACGGCGCACCGACGGCGGCGTGGAGAAGACGGTTCGCGCCCGCGATCTCTGGGAGCGGATCGGCTACGCCGCCTGGTCCTCGGCCGATCCCGGCGTGCAGTTCGACACCACCATCAACGAGTGGCACACCTGCCCCGAATCGGGCCGGATCAACGCCTCCAATCCGTGCTCCGAATACATGTTCCTGGATGACACCGCCTGCAATCTGGCGTCGATCAACCTGCTCGCGTTCCTTAAGGACGCCGGCCAGTTCGATATCGAGGGCTTCGAGCACGCGGTCAGGCTGTGGACCATGGTGCTGGAGATTTCCGTGCTCATGGCCCAGTTCCCGTCGAAGAGGATCGCCGAGCTCTCCTACGAATACCGCACCCTTGGCCTCGGCTACGCCAATGTCGGTTCCCTGCTGATGGCCTCCAAGCTCGGCTATGACAGCGATGAGGGCCGCGCCGTCGCCGCCGCCGTCACGGCGCTGATGACCGGCGCGGCCTATGCGACGTCGGCCGAGATGGCGAGCGAGCTTGGCGCTTTCCCCGGCTTCGAGAAGAACCGGAACGCCATGCTGCGGGTGATCCGCAACCACCGCCGTGCCGCCTATGGCGAATCGGAAGGCTATGAGGGGCTGTCGGTGCCGCCGGTGCCGCTGGCCGCGGCCAAATGCCCCGACCTCAACCTCGCGGTGGCGGCGGCCAGGTCCTGGGACAAGGCGCTCGAGCTCGGCGAGCAGTACGGTTACCGCAACGCCCAGGTGTCGGTGATCGCGCCGACCGGCACCATCGGCCTGGTGATGGATTGCGACACCACCGGCATCGAGCCCGATTTCGCCCTCGTCAAGTTCAAGAAGCTCGCCGGCGGCGGCTATTTCAAGATCGTCAACCGCACCGTACCCGCCGCGCTCAAGGCGCTCGGCTATTTGGAGCACGAGATCGAGGACATCGTCCGCTTCGCCGTCGGCCACGGCACGCTGTCGGGCGCGCCCGGCGTCAATCACCAGACGTTGAAGGAAAAGGGCTTCAATGTCGGCACCCTGCAGGCGCTCGAGGACGCGCTGGCCTCGGCCTTCGACATCAAGTTCACCTTCAACAAGTGGACCCTGGGAGCCGAATTCTGCACCAAGGGACTCGGTTTTACCGAGGAGCAACTCGACGACGTCACCTTCAACATGCTGGCCGAGCTCGGCTTCGGCAAGGACGCGGTCGAGGCCGCCAACGCCTATTGCTGCGGCGCCATGACGCTGGAAGGCGCGCCGCACCTCAAGGAAGAGCACCTTCCCATCTTCGATTGCGCCAATCCCTGCGGGCGCACCGGCAAGCGCTGCCTGTCGGCCGAAAGCCACATCCGCATGCTGGCCGCGGCCCAGCCTTTCATCACCGGCGCGATCTCGAAGACCATCAACATGCCGAACTCGGCCACCGTGGAAGACTGCAAGGAGGCCTATCTCCTGTCCTGGCGGCTGGGACTCAAGGCCAACGCCCTTTACCGCGACGGCTCGAAACTGTCCCAGCCCTTGAGCGCCACCGTGATCGCGGACGGCGAGGCGGAAGAGGACCTCGGCGCCGAGATCGCCGATGAGCCCCAGATGGCGCGGGCCCAGATCATCGCCGAGCGCGTCGTCGACCGCATCGTCTCGCATCGCCACAAGCTGCCGGAGCGGCGCAAGGGCTACACCCAGAAGGCCATCGTCGGCGGTCACAAGATCTACCTCAGGACCGGCGAATACGAGGACGGCACGCTGGGCGAGATCTTCATCGACATGCACAAGGAGGGCGCCGCCTTCCGCTCGCTGATGAACAACTTCGCCATCGCCATCTCCATCGGCCTGCAATACGGCGTGCCGCTGGAGGAATTCGTCGAGGCCTTCACCTTCACCCGCTTCGAGCCGTCGGGCGTGGTGGAGGGCAACGAAGCCATCAAGATGGCCACCTCTTTGCTCGACTATATGTTCCGCGAGCTGGCGGTGTCCTATCTTGGCCGTTTCGACCTCGCCCATGTCGAGGCCGGCGATCTGTCGCCCGACGCCGTCGGGCGGGGCAACGAGGAAGGCAATCTGAAACGCCACGCGGACGACGAGACGCTGGCCGCGGTCAAACGCCTGACCAGCACCGGCTACGTCCGCGGCAATAATCTTTACGTTCTGCATGGTGGCGCAGCGCTGGCGGAGGCCGAGGAACCGGTCGCCGCCCAAGCCAGCGCCGCCCACGCCCTGACCGGCACCGGCCCCGCTGAAGCCGTTGCCGTCGGCGCCGCCGTCGCGACCGAGAGTGTCAACGCGAAGCTCGACCGTATCCGTGAGGCACGGATGTTGGGCTTCGAAGGCGATGCTTGCGACGAGTGCGGCAACTTTACCCTGGTGCGCAATGGGACCTGCCTCAAATGCAACACCTGTGGCGCCACCAGTGGCTGTAGCTAGTATGCGTTACTATGGTATAGGTTCTCCCTGATAAACTTGGGGGATGCATAGCGGTGCATCCCCTTTTTTTCGTCCGTCCCGCGCTTCGGGCGGCGCCGGCGCGTTCGCCCGCGCCAAGCCGGGCAGCCCGCCGGGCTGCCTGAATGTGCCCTAAGCGCTGGCATCGTTCTCCCCTCGACGCTACTCTCGCCCCCGCCGGTAAAGGATCATTCTCCGGTAAAGGGTCATTCCAAGGAACAGCCATGACAGGACGAATCGAAGCGCGGCTTTTGGAACTCGGGATCGAACTGCCCGACGCCCCGGCGCCGGGCGCGAGCTACGTCCCCTTCGTCATCACCGGACCCCTCGTCTTCATCGCCGGCCAGGTGACGATGTGGAACGGCGAGCTCAAATTCATCGGCCGGGTGGGCGAGGACCTCACCCTGGAGCAAGGGCGGGAAGCCGCGAGGATCTGCGGGCTCAACCTGATCGCGCAAATCCGCGCCGCCTGCGGCGGCGATCTCGACCGCGTCAAACGCTGCGTCAAGCTTACGGTCTACGTCAACTCAGCGGGCGATTTCACCGATCAGCCCAAGGTGGCGAACGGCGCGTCCGACCTGATGGCCGAGGTGTTCGGCGACGCCGGCCGCCACGCCCGCGCGGCGATCGGCGTCAACACCCTGCCGCTGGGCTGCGCCGTCGAGGCCGAGGCGGTGTTCGAGATCGCCTGAGCGGCCGCTCAAGGCGCGGCGGGCCGGAAGGAAGGGCGATGACGGCGGTCTTTGGCCGAAGTCGATGAAAGGGCGGTTAATGTTATCAACAAACGGCGCCGGGTGGCGCTATATTGGCAAGGCGCGGGCGGAGGGAGGCGCGGCTTGGGGCCTTCACCTCCGGCGCCGAGCCGTCCTTATTCCGGGGAGCGACTTGATACCAAAGGTCCTTGATAATGACCCCTAGAGACGGTTTCCCAAGGTTTTCGGCTAGGAGCGCCCCGGGGGGCCACGGGGGGTGTCCCCCCGGCTCTATAAATGCGGGGGGCGCCCCCGCGACCCCCGGGCGCGGCGATGTGGAACATCGGAAGCCATTCGCGACGCCGTCCGAAAGCCTTGGGAAACCGCCGTTCCGGTCGGGCATGCGAACCGCCGGAGGGCGTCGGAAAACCTTGACGATGCGCCGCATCGCCGGCGGCGCCCCTTCTACCCGGCGGATCGCCTGCCCGATCTCTAGGGATCATTATCAAGGACCTTTGGTATAAGACCATGCCCGACGGCAGCGAACCGGTCACCGTCAAGGTGCTTTCAGGCGTCGATGAGATCGCCGCCGCCGAGTGGGACGCCTGCGCCGGGCCGGACAACCCCTTCGTTTCCCACGCCTTCCTGAGCGCGCTGGAGGAGACCGGCTGCGCATCGAGGGTTACCGGCTGGCTGCCCCGCCACCTGGCGATCGAGGACGAGGCGGGCCGCCTCATCGGCGCCGCGCCGATGTATCTCAAGACCCACTCCTACGGCGAATATGTCTTCGACTGGGGCTGGGCCGAGGCCTATGAGCGGGCCGGCGGCAAGTATTACCCCAAGCTCCAGGCATCCATCCCCTTCACCCCTGTCACCGGCCCGCGCCTGCTGCTTCGCGGCCCGGCGCCCGAGCCAGGGGTGGCGAACGCGCTGATCGCCGGCATGGTGGAGGTGTCATCGCGTCTCGGTGTCTCCTCGCTCCACGTCACGTTCCCGACCCAAGAGCAGTGGGAATTGTTGGGCGAACGGGGCTTCTTGTTGCGCCAGGGCCAGCAGTTCCACTGGCTGAACCCGGGCTATGGGACCTTCGATGATTTCCTGGCGACGCTGGCGTCGCGCAAGCGCAAGGCCATCCGCAAGGAACGGCGCGGAGCGCTCGGCGCCGGCATCACCATCGAGACCCTGACCGGCGCCGACATCAAGCCCCGTCACTGGGACGCCTTCCATGCGTTTTACATCGACACGGTGAGCCGCAAATGGGGGCATCCGTATTTGAGCCGCGCCTTCTTCGCCCGGCTCGGCGAGACGCTTGGCGATAAGGTGGTGCTGATCATGGCGGCGCGCGACGGAAGGGAGATCGCGGGGGCGCTCAATCTGCGCGGCGCCGATGCGCTTTACGGCCGCAACTGGGGGTGTCTGGAGGACCACAAGTTCCTCCATTTCGAGCTTTGCTATTACCGCGCCATGGACTTCGCGATAGAGGCCGGGCTGGCGCGCGTCGAGGCCGGCGCCGGCGGCAGCCACAAGGTCCAGCGCGGCTATCTTCCCCAGCCCACCTATTCCGCCCACTGGATAAGGGACGCGCACTTCCGCACGGTGGTCGGACGATTCCTCATTGAGGAGCGCCGCGAGGTCGACTTCGAGCGCGGCGTGCTGACGCGCCACGGCCCCTTCCGCAAGGACGGCCCGGGGCCGAAAAGGGGTCCGCCCGAAGACGAGATGTGAGGCCGGCCCCGTGGCGAACGCTTCACTCGACCAGGGCGGGTTCCTTGGGACGCTTCGGCTTGGCGCTCTTGGGCGCTTTCTTAGGCGCTTCGGTGAGGTCGAAATCGAGCGCGCCGTCCTTGACCGTGACCTTGACGACGCCACCCTTGGCGAGGCGGCCGAACAGCAATTCGTCGGCGAGCGGGCGCTTGACATGCTCCTGGATGACCCGGCCGAGGGGGCGGGCGCCGAACACCTTGTCGAAGCCCTTCCTGGCCAGCCACTGGCGGACCTCCTTGGTGATCTCGATGGCGACGTTGCGGTCGGCCAACTGCTCCTCGACCTCGATGACGAACTTGTCGACCACCCGGGAGACGACCTCGGGCGACAGCGCCCGGAACTGGATGGTGGCGTCGAGGCGGTTGCGGAATTCCGGCGAGAACATCCTCTTGATGGCTTCGTCATCCTCGCCGACGCGGTCCGTGCGCTCGAAGCCGATGGCCGGCTTGGCGAGATCGGCGGCGCCGGCGTTGGTGGTCATGATCAGGATGACGTTGCGGAAATCGACGATCTTGCCGTTGTGATCCGTGAGCTTGCCGTAATCCATCACCTGCAGGAGGATGGAGATCAGGTCCGGGTGCGCCTTCTCGATCTCGTCGAGCAGCAGCACCGAATGGGGGTGCTGGTCGATGGCGTCGGTCAACAGGCCGCCCTGATCGAAGCCGACATAGCCCGGCGGCGCGCCGATGAGCCGCGATATCGTGTGGCGCTCCATATATTCCGACATGTCGAAGCGGGTGAGCTCGATCGCCATGACGCGGGCGAGCTGACGCGCCACCTCGGTCTTGCCGACGCCGGTGGGCCCGGAGAAGAGGTAGGAGCCGATGGGCTTCTCGCTCTCGCGCAGGCCGGCGCGGGACAGCTTGATGGCGCTGGCCAGGGCCTTGATCGCGTCGTCCTGGCCGAACACCACCGAATTCAGGTCGCGCTCGAGGTTACGCAGGCTCTCCCTGTCGGTGGTCGAGACGTTCTTGGGCGGGACGCGGGCGATCTTGGCCACCACCGCTTCGATGTCCTTGACCGAGATCACCTTGCGCCGGCGATGGGCCGGCAGCAGCATCTGGGCGGCGCCGACCTCGTCGATCACATCGATGGCCTTGTCCGGCAGCTTGCGGTCGGTGATGAAGCGCGCCGACAGGCGCACGGCGGCGTGGATGGCATCGACGGTGTAGCGTACCCGGTGGTGCTTCTCGTAATAGGGCTTGAGCCCCTTGAGGATCTGGATCGATTCCTTGATCGACGGCTCGTTGATGTCGATCTTCTGGAAGCGGCGGACCAACGCCCGGTCCTTCTCGAAATAGTTGCGGTATTCCCTATAGGTGGTCGATCCGATGCATCTGAGGTTGCCGCTGGCAAGGGCCGGCTTGAGAAGGTTCGAGGCATCCATCGAGCCGCCGCTGGTGGCGCCGGCGCCGATGACCGTATGGATCTCGTCGATAAAGAGGATCACGTCCTCTTGCTCGGCGAGCTCGGTCAGCACCGCCTTGATGCGCTCCTCGAAATCGCCGCGGTACCGGGTGCCGGCAAGCAGCGACCCCATGTCGAGGGAGTAGATCGTCGCGCCTTTCAGCACGTCCGGCACCTCGCCTTTGACGATGCGCCGCGCCAGCCCCTCGGCGATGGCGGTCTTGCCGACCCCGGCCTCGCCGACGTAAAGCGGGTTGTTCTTGGTCCGCCGGCAGAGGATCTGGATGGTGCGCTCGACCTCGTGGACGCGCCCGATCAGGGGATCGATCTTGCCGGCGGCGGCCTTCTTGTTGAGGTCGACGCAGTAGGCGTCCAACGACTCGTGACCGCGCTTGACCACCTTTTCGGCCTTGGCGTCCTCGTCCGTCCCGTCCGCCGTGCGCCGCTCGCCGCGGGTGCCGACCTTGGCGATGCCGTGAGAGATGTAGTTGACCGCGTCGAGGCGCGTCATTTCCTGCTCCTGGAGGAAATAGACGGCGTTCGATTCGCGCTCCGAGAACAGCGCCACCAGGACGTTGGCGCCGGTCACTTCCTCGCGGCCCGAGGACTGCACGTGTATGGCGGCGCGCTGCAGCACCCGCTGGAAGCCGGCGGTGGGCTTGGCGTCCTCCGGCTTATCGAGGACCAGCCCGGCAAGTTCGTTGTCGATGTAAGCCAGCAAATCCTCGCGCAGCCGCGCGACATCGACGCCGCAGGCGCGCATCACGGCGACGGCGTCCTGATCCTCCGTCAGCGCCAGCAGAAGATGCTCCAAGGTTGCGAACTCGTAATGGCGCTGCTGGGCGAATTCCAGCGCGCGATGCAGGGTCTGTTCCAGGTTGCGCGATAACATCTGAACCTAATCCTTTTCCAACATGCACTGCAGCGGGTGCTCGTTCTTGCGGGCGAAATCGATCACCTGCGTCACCTTGGTCTCGGCGATCTCGTAAGCGTAGACGCCGCATATGCCGATGCCGCGGCGGTGCACATGCAACATGATTTGGGTCGCCTCTTCTTGACTCTTACCAAAGAACCTCTCGAGTACCACAACGACGAACTCCATGGGCGTGTAGTCATCATTCAACAAGACGACCTTGTACATCGCCGGCTTTTTGGTCCTGGGCTTGACCTTGGTGATGACCCCGATCCCCGGACCGTTGCCGCCATTTTCACCGCTGCCTGATCCCATGGCCGCCAAACACCCGTCCCTGCCCGGCCTCGACCCCGGGCCCGCTTATCATAGGGGATTCCGGCCCTTAGGTGAAAGTCTCTTGTACGCCGGGGAGACCGGAAATCGCCGCCAATGGCCCATCGCGCCGCCGCCTCGGGCCCGCCGGGCGCTGGATTCCCATTGGTTAATAAAAATTTAGTTATCGATCATTACGTTATAGACAAGGATTCGGAGATTTTTTACATTGTCGCGGCGCGGTTTCAATTCCGCCGGCTTGAATTGGTTAATTTTGCGGGGGCTGGACAAACGTGGTGAGACGGAAACGGAACGTGGCCTATTGGACATGCCTTGGCCTCTTCGCCACGGCAT
>SMUX01136417.1_pt1 | contig 10958 bp, 9 predicted proteins | sample 2456431 | NCBI WGS metagenome assembly SMUX01 (sample SAMN11095930, study PRJNA526329) | marine sediment metagenome | biome: Marine sediment; feature: Surficial sediment; material: Deep marine sediment; isolation source: Hadal surficial sediment | place: Pacific Ocean | collected 2014-11 | depth 0-1... | reverse complement strand
ATGGGAGACGTGGTTCCCCGACATGGGGCCCTTCCCTGTCAACTGATCTTTGCGAGCCATGATAGCTTCTTTTCAACGGTGCATGCGACGCCTGCGCCGGAGCCCAGGCACGGAGACAGAAAGAGCCGCTCGGCGCGGCTCAAGTTTTCTAAGATAAAAACGCTGGCCCCCGGAAAGCAATCCGCCCAACGCGCCGGAATGCTATTGCGGCCAGAATTCTTAGTCAACCGCGCCTTTTTAGCGCTAACCGCCCGGATTGTTTCCTTAAGAACCAGAAGAGAACCCTCTTCCCTAGTCGCTCTTCCCCCTTCGCTACACTCACCGATCCATCTGCACGGCGTGGGCGGGCTCGATCGCGGCGGCGCGCGCAGCCGGATAGAGCGAGGCAAGCACACACAGAGCGAACGACACCGTGCCGATCACCGCCAGGTCGAACAACCGAATCGAGATCGGATAGGCGTCGATCAAAAACGACTCGGCGCCCAGCAGCGGCACCAGCTCGAAGTATTGCTGCATCAGCGACAACGACAGGCCAATGACCGACCCGACTCCTGCACCGAGCACGCCGATGAGCACGCCTTCGAGTAAAAAGATGCGACGGATGTTCCGACGCGAGACGCCCAGGGCCTGGAGCACCCCTATGTCGCGGCGCTTTTCGATGACCACCATCGTCAGCGAGCCGATGATGTTGAACGCCGCCACGATGCAGATGAGGATCAGGATGATGGAGGCCCCCCACTTCTCCAGCCGCATCACGTCGTAGAGCGACTTTTGCAGATCGTACCACGTATGGACGGTGAAGCGGGCCGGGTCGAGGTGTTGCTCGAGGGCCGCTTTGACCGCGCCGGCGTGGTTGAGGTCGTCGAGGCGCAATTCGACGCCCGAGACGGTGTCGTCCATGCGGAACAGGCGCTGGGCTTCTTCAAGCCCAATGAAGACGTGCGTGTTGTCGTACGTCCCTTCGAGTTGATAAAACCCGCGCACCTCGAAGCGTGACAGGTGCGGCACGCCGAAGACCATCGTCAGCATGCGCTCGATGGCCGGGGCCGACAACAGCGCCACGTGGCTTCCCGAGCCCGAGCCGGGCGCCAGGGCGAGCCGTTGCCCCAGGTTCATGCCCATCACGAGGCCCGCCTGGCCGTCGCGGCGTTCGAGGCTGAAGCTGCCGTAGCCGGTCTGCCCCACCACGTCGCTGACGCCCTGGAGCGTCGCCGGATCGACGCCGCGTACGATGACCACGACGTTGGCCTCGCCGTTGCCTTCGTGCACCAGCAGCGCTTTGCCCTCGACGTAGGCCGCCGCGTGCTCGACGTGCGGGATCGCCAGCGCCAGGTCCATCAGCGCCTCGGCGCCGGCCAAGGGGCGCTCCTCGGCCTGCGGCAGGGCCGCGGCCTGCTCCACCCGCGTCTCGAGGGCGGCAATGCCCCGCCCCTCGGCACTGACGATGCGCACGTGGGGGTCGAGCGAGACGAGCAACTCGCGCACGATGTCGTAGAAGCCGTTCATCACCGAGAGCACCACGATCAAGGCGGCCACCCCGAGGGCTACCCCGGCGATAGAAATTCCCGTGATGATCGAAATCAGCGTCACCTGCTTCCGGCTCACGAGATACCGCCGCGCGATGAATAAACGAAAATCCAAACCCGATTTTTGGATGTTAGATTTTGGATGGATGGGCTGAGTGTTCCATACCTGCCCCCGAACCAACCCTAAAGCATCGTTGGGGATCCGGGCCTTGCGTGTTGATTCGGACGGCTCCTACAACAAATCTGACATCCAAAATCTAATAATCATCCAGGCGGGGTTCGGGATCGGTGAACAGGTCGGCGGGGATCTCAGTGGGCGTCTTGATGGCATCGGTGTAGATGGCATAGGGCGCTCCGACCCCGCGCTTGCGCGTGGCGAAGTAGATCGGCCCTCCCGGCGTGATGTACTCTTCGTAGTCATCCCAAACGAACGAGCGCGGCGGCATCTCGGGCCCGTCGCTTTCGAGCACGTACGTCCAGCGGACAAGCCGTCCGGTTTCCTTATCGATGAAGAGCCAGTACTGGTCGCCGGGCGTCAACCCAACGTCGCCGAAGCTCAGGTGGAGCGCCTCGGTCGCCTCGTCCGACGAGTCGGGCGCGTAGGTCCGGTTGACGCCGGAATCGAAGAGCTTGAAGGGGGCCAGCAGCCAGTACGTATCGTTGATGAAACGGCGGTAGGCGTCCTCGAGTTGTTCGGTGTTGCTCGTCGCTTCGAGCGTATCGCCCCGCCAGTACCCCTGGCCTTCCCGCGTGTTGACGTTGAACAGCACGACGTAGGACTGGGCGCCCGGCCCGCGCTGCTCGACCCGGTAGTCGCCGGTGCGACGGTCCCAGAAGTGCCGGACGGTGCGCTGCCGCTCGCCGCCGTGCGCGACCGTGAAGTTGAAGCGTAGATAGGACAGCGAATGCCAGGCTGCCGGCCCGCCGGACGCCTCATAGAGACGCAGGGCGAGGGTGTCGGCATAGGTTTCGAGTACGGGCAGGACCACGCCGACCGGCTCTTCGGCAACCAAGACACTGTCGTCGGAAGCCAGGGGCACCGAAGCGTCTGGCTGACACCCCAGCACGCCTACGATCAGGACGGCCAGGGGGATCCCGCATAGGATGATTCGACCGGTGTGAACCATAAAGCGTTTCTAAGGGTCAATGGTGGTGACACAAGCGTAGCGACTGACGAAGTAATTGATCATGGTGAATGATTCTCCTCATTAACCATGATCAATGAGCTAGCGCATCGCAGCCAACATAGGCGTTACGCGTGGAAGAGTTCCTGAACAAAGGAAATGACACGGGGTTTACTTTATCTGACATGATGCTGTGCACCGCCATGACCGACCTTCACGCTGCCCATCGACCCGCCGTCTTGCTGTCGTTGACGGCGCTGTGCCTGGCGCTGTGCCTCGGGGCCGCGCCGTCGTTGGCTCAGACGCAAACCGGGGACGACACCGAGGAAGATTCGCGCGAAAACCCCTATGGCACCGGGGCCGGGTTCTACATCCTGCTCACCAACAACGGCTTTGGCATGGGCGCCTACTACCGGCGCGAACTCAGCGCCCGCGTCTCCTTCCTGGCCGAGACCAGCCTGGGCGCGGGCAAAGACGAACGCGAACTCAAGTTCCTCAGCCGCTACGGCAGTGGGTTTATCCTCAATAAGCGCAATTACTTTCTGATGCTGCCCGTCCAACTGGGCATCCAGCGACGGCTCTTCTCCGAAAATATCGAGGACAACTTCCGCCCCTACCTGCACGTCTCCGGCGGCCCCGCCTTCGGCTGGGAGTATCCCTATTTCGACGACGAGAACGGCAACGACCGCTTCGACGAGAACATCGACCGCCGCCTGGACCTCTTCAGCGCCTTCCCCCGAGGCCAACTGCACTTCGGCCTCAGCGGCATGGTGGCCTTCGGCGCCTACTTCGGATTCAGCCAAAAAGTGACCCAGGGCGTCCGTTTGGGCTATGCGATCAACTATTTCTTCGACGGCATCCAACTGCTCGAGCCCGACATCAAGGACGCCCAGCACCTCTTCCATTCCCCCATCATCAGCATCACGTTCGGGAAGCTTTTTTAATTTTTTTTTCGCCGGAAAAAATTAAACGTTAAACCGAAACAGGATCAAGTCGCCGTCGCGGACTTCGTAGTCTTTGCCCTCCGAGCGCATCATGCCCGCTTCGCGGGTGGCGGCTTCGGAGCCGTAGCGTACGTAGTCGTCGAAGTGGATCGTCTCGGCACGGATGAAGCCGCGCTCGAAGTCGGTGTGGATCTGGCGGGCGGCTTGCGGGGCTTTGGTGCCCCGGCGGATGGTCCAGGCGCGCGCTTCGTCCTCGTTCGAGGTAAAGAACGTGATCAGGCCCAGGAGGTCGTAGGCGGCGTGGATGAGGCGTTCGAGGCCGGAGCGTTTGAGCCCGGCGGCCTCCAGGAATTCCTGCCGTTCGTCCTCGTCGAGTTCGACGATCTGGGCTTCGAGCTCGGCGCTGATGACGATGACGCGGGCGCCCTCTTGCGCGGCAATCTCGCGCACACCTTCGACGTAGGCGTTGCCATCGGGGAGGTCGTCTTCGGCGACGTTGGCCGCGTAGAGCACGGGCCGGTTCGACAACAGAAACAGCAACCGGAGCCAGTCTTCCTCGCCGGGGTGTACGACGAAGGTGCGCACGGGGCGGCCCGCGCCTATGTGATCGTCGAGCCGCTCGTAGAAAGCCAGTTCGGTCTGGACTTTCTTGTCGCCCCCCCTGGCCTGTTTGGTCGTCTTCTCGATGCGTTTTTCGACGGATTCGAGGTCTTTGAGCAGCAATTCGGTTTCGACGATTTCGATGTCGCGGGCCGGATCGACCGCGCCGGTGACGTGGGCGATGTTGTCGTCGTCGAAGCAGCGCACGACGTGGATGAGGGCATCGACCTGGCGAATGTGGCCGAGGAACTGGTTGCCGAGGCCCTCGCCTTTCGAGGCCCCGGCCACGAGCCCGGCGATATCAACAAACTCGATCGTGGTGGGCGTCACCTTCGGGGGCCTCTCCAAAGCGGCCAGGCGGTCGAGGCGGTCGTCCGGCACCGGCGCCACGCCGATGTTGGGCTCGATCGTGCAGAACGGATAGTTGGCCGCCTCGGCCCCGGCATTGCTCAGTGCATTAAACAACGTGGACTTTCCAACATTCGGAAGACCGACGATTCCGCATCGTAGGGGCATCGTTTCGGAACATGGTTAGGGGGGGTCGCCATTAAATTCGAGATCCTACTCTCTAAATCCTAAACCCTGTTCAAAATTCGAATGATCTCAATTCAAACCGGGACGGATGTTGAAGAGTCACGTCCGTTTTGAGCGTCGGATTTTGACATTCAGATTGGGTTAGGATTTCGATATTCGATATTCGAATTTAATAGCCATGACCCTCTCCCGCATCATTCGATGGATCCTGGTCCTGGCGGCGTTGCTGGCCGTGGTGCCCGAGAGCGCCGCGCAGGGCAACATCAGCGGCCGGCGATTTCTCCAGACCGGGGTGGCTGTCCTGCCCGGCGTCGGGCTGCAATTCGGCTACGTCGGGCGCCACAGCTTCTACACCGTCGAAGGCACGCTCTTCGCCGACGGGCAGCCGTCGCTGGGCGAGGGGGAAAGCACCCTCCGGGTCTCGGGCGGCCTCGGCGCGGCACTCCGTCCGCTGGGCGTGGTGCGCACCATCGGCAACGCCAACTATCCGTACGACGTGGACTTCGGCGCGCGTTTCGGCCCGAGCCTCTTTTTCACCACCGGGGCCACACGGGCGGACAAGAACCAGCAGTTCAGCCTCTTCCTCGACCTGTTTCTCCGCTTCAGCAGCCGCTTCCGCAACGGGCGCATCTTCTTCCTCGAACTCGGCACGCAACAACCCAGCATCCGCGCCGGCCTCTGGTTCGACTTTTGAACATTGCGACACGAGCGGAGCGACTGACGAAGTAAATGCGAATTGCGGAATGTGGATTATTTCTTTCTCTGCCTGGCTGTGCGAATAGACGAGACGGTGATCGCCAGAATCTCATCGGCCTCTTCATAGAGGTTTTTTATCCTTTCCTCTGGCATCAAGCCCGCCTCTACCAGTAACTCCATCCCATACATCGACTCATCCGTTTCTTCCTCCACAATACCCATCTTCGCGATGCAGTCGGGGCGGGATCTAGCACGGCAGGATGCCCGGTAGTTAGCCCCCACTGATGTTCCACTTTTGAGCAACTGCCCTCCAATGACGTAGGCTGTCTTGGAACGGGGCAAGGCTTCCACCAACCGAATAACACGAAGCGCAAAGGCCTTCGTCCATTGCTTCATCTGTTCTGCGTCCATCGTTGCCTCCTTTCAAGTTTGGTTACCACCAAACAATAAACATTCCGCATTCCGAAATCCGCTATCCGACATAATCGACCATGATGAACTCGCGTTCGGGGAGGCGGACGGCGGTCAGGCGGCCCATCTTCGGATGCATGTGATAGACGCAGCCGGTGTCGATGTCGATGAGCTTGTCGAGGTTGAGAGGCTCGGGTTTGGGGGTGTGGCCGCACACGACGGTTTTCTCCCAGGCCAACTCGTGCTCGGGGGTGTGGAGGTGTTCGCGTTCCCACAGAAAGACCTCCTCGCCGCAGTGCTCCAGGTTCTCGGCGATGGTCAACTCGGGCCGGAGCCCGGCATGGACGAAGAAAAAGCCGGGCGCGTCGTAATACAGCCTGGTCTGTTGGACAAATTCGATGTGTTCTTCGGGGATAGAGTAGTTCTGGCCGTCGGTAGCATAACTGCGCAGCGTGGCAATCCCGCCGTTCATTCCCCAGAGTTCGAACTCGTGGTCCTGGAGATAGGCGAGCATGAAGGCCTCGTGGTTGCCGCGCAGAAACGTACACTGCTGCGATTGGCGGAGCGTCAGCAAGCGATCGATGACGCCTTTGGAATCGGGACCCCGGTCGATGTAGTCGCCGATGAAGATGAGATGATCGTCCTCGGCGGGCGCCAGGCGGCTCAATAAGGCGTCGAGCGTGTCGATGCAACCGTGAATATCTCCAATGGCGATCAGCCCCATGGCACCAGCAAACAAGCAAAGAAGGCAACGAGGCCCGTTACGAAGGGAGGCGGCTCTGAATCGACGGCATCCCGATCAACCCCCGGCCCGACTTCTTGAGCCGCCCCTGCTGTTGAAGGTCGAGCAACGTCGCATCGAGGATGCCGTTGATGAACTTGCCGCTCTTGTCCGTGCTATAGCGTTTGGCAATGTCGATGGCCTCGTTGATCGTCACTTTGGGGGGGATGTCTTCGAAGCGGACAAACTCGCAGACAGCCATGCGCAAGAGGATCCGGTCGATGCGGGCGATACGGGTGAGGTCCCAGTTATCGGCGTGCTGGGCGATGAGCACGTCGGCCTCGTCAGCATGATCGATGGTGCGCAACAACAGGCGCTCGGCGAAGGCCAGCGTGGCGGCGTCCTTTGTCAACCTGGGCCGGATGAGTGTCTCGAGGATGTGCGGCACCTCGCCGCCGCCCAACTCGAAGGCATACAGGGCCTGCATGACGCGTTCTCTGGCCTCACGTCTACTACTCATGGGATCCTATACACGTCGAGGAACAGGAGTCAGAAGGTTTGGGGGTTGTAAGTATAAGCGAAATCAAGATCCAAAAAGGGTCACCTTCTCGTGAAATTTATTTCAGGGTGGTCTTTGTCGGAGCAGAACCCGGATCGGAAGCATGGAGGCTGGAAGTTATGAAAACGCGGTGGCGGTGTCCAGCGGCAAAAGGGATTATTACTGAAGCGTGCACCTCTTGCCAAGTGTGATCATTTTTCCGTCCTTTATGGATAGACTCGTCGGTGCCCCTTTCTGCCTACCATGCTTCCAAGTTCGACGATCCAATGGACGGCCTATCCGGCGCTCTTGCTGGCCGGATGCCTGGCCCTCGGCATCGGCGCGGCGGCGCTGGGACCCGATCTCCTGTTCTGGCACTCGATGGGCTGGGTGATGGCGGGGATGCTGCTGGCGCTGGCGGCGCGGCTCTACGGGCGCGGCAAGTTCGTCTCGGCAGTACCGCTGCTCAACACCGTGGCCGTCGCCGTCGTCGTGATGGGGCTCGGCGGAGCCCGGCACGCCTACGAGCAGGCCCTGCCCGCCACGCACGTGGCGCACCGGGTCTACGCGACGGCGGAAACGTCCGTCGCGCTGATGGGGCGCGTCCTCGACCGCCCGGCCAGCCGGCCCTTCGGCATCCGCTTCCGGCTGGAGGTAGAACGCCTGATCGCCGCGCAGGATACGACCTCGGCTACGGGCCTGGTACAGGTGACCCTGGTGCAGTCGCCCTGGACGCCGGAGACGGCCTTCCCCGCCCTCGCGCAGGGCGACCTCGTACGGGTGCAGGGCCGGCTGCGGCGTCTCCGGCGTCGTCGCAACCCTGCCGGCTTCGACGTGGGCGGCTACCTGAGACCGCGCGGCATCTACGCGACGATGGCCGTCTCGGACACGGCGGAGCTCGCCCTGCTGGGGCATCGTCTTACAAGAACGGAACGCCTCGTGGCGCCGGCGCAGGGGTACGTCCGCAACCAACTCGCCCGCCTCATTCCGACGGACGAGGCCCGCGTGGTCCTCGAAGCGCTCGTGCTGGGCGACCGAAGCGGCCTCGAAGACGAGACGCGCCGTCGCTTTGCCCGCACCGGGCTGATGCACCTGCTCGCCGTCTCGGGGTTGCACGTGCTACTCGTCGGGATGGTGTTCTACGGGCTGTTGCGTCCGGTGCTGCTACGCCTGCGGCTCGGGTGGAAGGCGATGGAACTCACCCGCGCGGCGGCGACGATGACGCTGCTGCTGCTCTACATGATGCTCACGGGGGCGAACGCGTCGGTGGTGCGGGCGGTCGTCATGGCGGGGTTGTTCATCGGCGGGACGGTGCTGCAACGCTCGTCCCACCCGCTGAACACGCTGGGGGTGGCGGCGGTGATTCTGCTGCTGGCGCGGCCCGGCTACCTCTTCGAAGCCGGCTTCCAGCTCTCGTTTGCCGCCGTCGCGGCCATCGTAACGCTCCATCCAATGATCTACGAACGGATGCCGGAGACGTGGCTCTCGAAGCCGTTCCGACGCAGCCTCATCACCTCGACGACGGTGTCGCTGGCAGCCACGCTGGGCACGATGCCAGTGCTGCTCTACCATTTCGGGCAGGCCTCGTTCGCCGGGCTGCTGCTGAACCTCGCCGCGATCCCGCTGACGGCGTTGACGCTCGCTTCGGGGCTGATGGCGCTGGGCCTGGGCGGATGGTTCTCGTTCGGGGCCGAGGTCTTCGGCGCTGCCGCCGATGTGCTGGCGCGCGGCCTTTTATACACGGCAGAAATAGGTGAGGTCACGTTGGGATGGGCCGCTGTGCAAGCGTACGTGCGGGATCCCTGGTACCTGCTGGCGATGGCGGCGGCGCTGCTGATGCTGGCGCAATGGCCGCGTCCCCGGCTGCGCTGGCGTCTGGGCGCCACGGCGTTGGGCCTCGCCACAATGGGCCTATGGGGGAACGTGCTTACCGGCATGCACACCCCACGCCTGGAGGTGGTCTTCTTCAACGTGGGCCACGGCGACGCCGCGCTCGTCACGCTGCCCAATGGCCGCCACCTGCTCGTCGACGCCGGAGGCCGCGACGCGTTTTCTGACCAGGGCGCGCGCGTGCTGCTGCCGCACCTGGAACGCTTCGGCATTCGCCGCCTCGACGCCGTCGTGGTCACCCATCCGCACAGCGACCACCTCGGCGGGCTGCCTACGCTGCTGCGCGCGGTCCCCGTACGCCGCGTCTTGCACAACGGGCAGGCCTACGCCTCAACGCTCTACGCCGAGACGATCCACCTGCTCGACAGCCTCGGCGTGGCGCATCAGGCCGTCGGCGCAGGCGACACGCTGGCGCTCGACCCATCGGTGCTGCTTCAGATCCTCGCGCCGGAGAGCACGGGCGCCACCGACGAGGAGGCCAACAACACCTCCGTGGTGCTGCGCCTGGTCTACGATCAAACCGTCTTCCTCTTCACCGGCGACGTCGAAGCCGAGGCCGAGCAGCGCTTGCTGGCTCGCTACGGCGCGATCCTTCACAGCGACGTGGTCAAGGTGGCCCATCACGGCTCGCGCACGAGCAGCACGCCCGTCTTTGTCGATCATGTAGCGCCCGACACGGCGCAAGCGATGATCGCTGTCGTGAGCGTGGGGCCGTCGTTTGGCCTGCCCGACGAAGAAGTGCTGCTGCGATGGCAAGCGCACGGCGCGACCGTCTGGACCACCGTCCGGCAAGGCGCGCTCTGGCTGCGGAGCGATGGGCAGCGCGTCCACCGCGTAGTGTGGCGGTAGGGTCACGGCGCGCCGTGACCCTACAAGGTATCAATTTATCGATTTTGGTCCGTCCTTTTCCGCTGGAAAGCCGCTATCGGTGCGACGTCCGTGGGGCGGCGGGATGCGGTCCCGGCTTTCTCGACTCGGCGGAAGACTGACCCCGGAGACCTCCTCGGCACAGGCCAACTCGATGATGAAGGTGCTGCCCTGGCCTTCCTCGCTCTCGGCCCAGACCCGCCCGTGGTGCATCTCGACGATCTGTTTGACGATCGACAGGCCAAGCCCCGTCGACGACTCGTTGTTGGTGGGCAAGGCCGAGAGACGCTGGAATTTGCCAAAGAGCCGCTGCTTGTCGTTCCCGGTCAGGCCCGGTCCTTCATCGCAGACGCTGAACCGGACGACCGGCCCTTGCCGCTTGACCGTCACCCAGATGGTCTTGCCCAGCGGCGAGTACTTGATGGCGTTGCTGACGAGGTTGTCCAGGGCGTTGCGCAGCCATTCCCACGAGCCTTTGACGATGCATGGGTCGTTCTGGTCGAGGTGAAGGATCAGCGATTCGCCTTTGCGCTCGGCCTGCGGGCGGTTGTGACGGACTACCTCTTCGGCAATCGTACCGATACTCACCGGCTCCATGGTCAAGATCAATTCGCCGCTTTCGAGGGCATCCGAGTCGAGCAGCTTGCCCACCATGATCAGCATCTGGTCCGACGCGGTGTGGATCAGGTCGAGCAGTTCCGGGTTGGGCCTGCCGGTGTCGAACTCTTCCTTGAGGATCTTGGCAAATTCGCGGATGCCGTTGAGCGGGTTCTTCATGTCGTGCGCGGCGATACGCAAGACCTGCGACTTCATCTGGCTGGCCTTGCGCAACTCCTCGTTGGCCTGCTTGAGGGCAACGTTGAGCGCTTTGAGTTCCTTCTTCTGCAAGCCCAGGTGGAGCAAGTTGTGGGCGCGCACGAGCAGTTCGCGGGCGCTGAAGGGCTTGGTCAGGTAATCGTCCGAGCCGGCCTCGAGGCCTTTGATCTTCTCGTCGAGTGAGGCGCGGGAGGTCAACAGGATGATCGGGATGTGGCTCAGCCGCTCGTCCGACTTGATGGTGCGGCAGAGCGCGTAGCCGTCCATGTTGGGCATCATCACGTCGCTGAT
>SMUX01210177.1_pt1 | contig 10974 bp, 9 predicted proteins | sample 2456431 | NCBI WGS metagenome assembly SMUX01 (sample SAMN11095930, study PRJNA526329) | marine sediment metagenome | biome: Marine sediment; feature: Surficial sediment; material: Deep marine sediment; isolation source: Hadal surficial sediment | place: Pacific Ocean | collected 2014-11 | depth 0-1... | reverse complement strand
CCATCGTACGCCAGTTCAAGATTCCGCCTGATCGCCATTTCCGCGACGGTACCGCCGACAAAAGCGATACTTCGCGGTGAAAAAAGGCGCTCCAGATTGTGTGCGGGTGGGCTCACGACGAACTTTTCCTGATTGATTTCCCGAACGGATTACCGGCTACGAAGCATTGTCATAGTATCCTAAGGTTCTGACCGAGGATTGTCGTTATTTTTCGCCAGGATTCAAAGGTGTTCGATATCGCCGATGTTGCCTGTATATTTGGGCACAGGCTCTGCAGCCGCATCAATACTTTACGAGGAAGGCATTATGCACGAACCAGTGAAAGTCACCCGTGAAGGCCGGGTGCTTGTCGTAGTCCTGGACAGGCCCAAGGTGAACGCAATTGACCTCGAGACCAGTCGGAAGCTTGGTGCAGCTTTCGTCATGTTGCGTGACGATCCCGATTTGTCCGTCGGCATCATTACCGGCGCCGGCGAGAAAATTTTTTCCGCCGGATGGGATCTCAAGGCGGTGAGTAGCGGCGAGATGCAGACAGAAAACTGGTGGGAAGATGACTATGGCCCCGGAGGATTTGCAGGTCTGACCGAACTCTGGGACCTGAACAAACCCGTGATAGCGGCGCTGAACGGTATCGTCATTGGCGGTGGATTCGAACTGGCGCTTGCCTGCGACCTGATGATCGCCGCCGAGCATGTCACGTTTTCCTTGCCGGAGTTGCCTCTGGGCATGGTGCCCGATGCCGGCGCAATCCAGCGTCTGCACCGGCGCCTGCCCTATAACAAGGCAATGGAGATGTATTTGCTCGGTCAGCGCATGTCGGCGCAGGATGCCGCAGCCTATGGCTTGGTTAACAAAGTCGTGCCAAAGGATCAGCTGATGGAAACAGCCATGGCATGGGCGAATCAGCTGTCGGAGGTCGCACCGCTTGCGCTGCAATCCGTCAAGGAACTGCTCCGCGCCATCGAGCGCGACACAATTCAGGACGCTTTCGAGACGATGCGTACCGCGGACCTACCGAATTACCGACAGATGCTGAAGTCCGAGGATGCGCACGAAGGTGTCAGTGCATTCGTCGAAAAGCGCGACGCGAAATTCAAGGGCAGCTGACATGGCACAGGCGTTTCAAGGCATCGATCCGAACGCAATCGCTCGCGTTTGCTCTATTGGGGCAGGGCCAATCGGCGCCGGGTGGACGGCTTTCTTGCTCGCCAGGGGCTATTCCGTCACAGCTTACATACATGAGCCCGGCGAGGAGCCATCACTGCGCGCCCTCATCGACACTGCCTGGGTCAGCCTGGAATCACTCGGACTGGCGCAAGGCGCTTCGCGCGATAATCTCCGCTGCACGAGCGACCTGGCCAAGGCCGTTAGCGACGCAGAGTTCGTGCAGGAAAGTGCGCCCGAGGACATACAACTGAAACAGGCCTTATATGAAAAGCTCGGGCGCCTGGTTCCCGGCAATGTCGTCATCGCGTCGAGCACATCAGGGTTGCCAATGAGCGATATTCAGGCCAGATGCTCGACGCCGGAGCGAACGGTCGTCGGCCACCCGTTCAACCCGCCGTATTTGCTTCCCCTCGTCGAGATTATCGGTGGCGCCGATACAGATCCGGCGGCCATTCAGTGGCTCTTCGATTTTTATAAGGTCACCGGCAAAGCGCCGCTCATACTCAAGAAGGAGATTCCCGGCTTTATCGCCACCCGCCTGCAGGAAGCCGTATGGCGGGAAGCCCTGCATATGATTGTTAACGACGAAGCCACGGTTGAGGACATCGACTTCGCTATCGTAAACGGTCCCGGACCCCGCTGGGCGATGATGGGGCCATGCCTGATCTATCATATCGGCGGCGGCGAAGGTGGCATGGCTTACTGTCTGGATCAGTTCGGGCCGGCACTGAAGCTGCCATGGTCACGTCTCGAGGCACCCGAATTGACGCCGAAGCTCCGCGAGCAACTTATCGAAGGCAGCCGCCGCGAGGCCGGAGACCGTGACTACGCAATGCTCAACAGTGAACGTGATCGCGGCCTGGTCGCCATTCAGAACGCGCTGAAAGCAAGCACCGGGAAATAAATCGGACCACGACAGAAACCGAATTCACGGCTTCAGCGCCCGATGTGATTGAAAAAAAATCACATACGCGTAACACTGTCGTCATGCAAAGTCTGGGTTCCAAGCTGCCACCATTGAAAAGCCTGGTGGCTTTCGAAGCAGCGGCGCGGCACCTCAGCCTGACGCGAGCCGCGAGGGAATTGGGAATCAGCCGTGAGGCTGTCAGCCGGCAGATCCGCGTGCTCGAGGAGCACCTCGGCATCAAGCTTTTCGACCGCCTGCACAGGGCGATCGCGTTGACATCATCCGGAAGAAAGTTTCAATCGGTCGTGCAGGAAAGCCTCGAGAACATCGCGTATGTAACCGGTGCTATACGGCGCCCGAGCCGGCCCTTCAAAGTTACGGTATCGGCTACCATTGCCATTGCCTCATTCTGGCTGACGCCGCGGCTCGCCAAGTTTCGCCTGAGGCAGCCGAATGTCGAGATTCATGTCGTGGTTTCTGATACGCCAAAGAACCTGATAGCAGACGGAATTGATGTCGGCCTTCGCTATGGCGATGGCAACTGGAAAGGACTCGATGCATCGCGCCTGTTCGGCGTTAACTGTTTCCCCGTCTGCTCACCGGAGTACCTCGAGGGCGCAGCTCCCTTGAATGAGCCCGCCGATCTGCTGCAGCATAATCTCGTGAATCTCGACGGAGTGGTCCATGCATCCGAGGACTGGTGGTGGTGGCTCAAAGAACAGGGTGTAGACGTGCCGAAGTCACTGAAAACGCTTGGCTTTGACAGCTACGACAATGTCATGCAAGTCGCGCTGGACGGTCAGGGTGTGGCGCTGGGATTCAGTGGTTATGCTGCGGACCTGATAGAGCAGGGCCGATTGGTGCGCCCAATGGAGTCAGAACTGACAAGCGGATTTGCGGTTTATCTGGTCGTACCGAGTGGCATAAAAGCGGCGCCCAAAGTCCAGGATTTCATCGACTGGATTCTCGACGAAGCAGGCAAAGAAAGGGCTAAGCGTCCGGATTCGAGCGAGAGTGCTGTCTGAGCGACTTCGTCAGCGCGACTGCCATCGCCACACCAATAAGGAGCAGCGGCAGTGAGCCAATGAGAACGGCGGATCGAATGATCGGCAAGCCACCCACAAGCATCATGAAAATCGGCAGCATACCGAGCATTGCAGCCCAGAATAGACGGTGCCAGCGTGCGGGGTTTTCACCTTCTTTCAATTCCGATGTTGCGGTCGACGCCAAAGTATAAGATGCAGAATCGTACGTTGTTGCAACTGAGATCACGCTTACGAGGGCAAACAGAGAGAGCGTCATCACGCTAAGGGGCAAGGTGGAAATAATACTGGCGACAGTTTCGTACATGCCGTGCTCTGCCAGATGCTGCGTTACCGACATGATGTTATTCAGCTCAAGGGACAATGAATAATTTCCCATGATGAAATAGAAGACCCAGCAACCGAGCGTGCCGAAGAAAATCATGGAAAGGACTACCTGGCGAATCGTCCGGCCACGGGATATCCGTGTCACAAAAATGCCGATAGCGGGCGCAAAGGCAATCCACCACGCCCAGTAGAAAATCGTCCAGGTTTCGACAAAGCCGGTTTGATCGATCGGATCGGTCCACGACATCATGCGCACGAAATTTCCCAGCATGAATCCGATGGTGTCTGTGGTGGCCTTCAGGATAAAAAGCGTTGGCCCGACAACGAGAATGTATGCCATCAGTCCCAGTGCGAGATAAACGTTGATATCACTCAGGCGCCTGATTCCTTTTTCGATGCCGAGATACACGCTGAGTGCAAATAAACCAATGCAGAAAAGCATCACGACGAGTTGCAAAGTGAACGATGTTTGTATGCCCAGGAGTTCCGCGACGCTCGCGGCGATGGTAGGGGCGATTACGCCGAGCGATGTGCCTGCTCCCCCAATCAGTGCAATCATTATCGCCAGATCAACGGCCCGGCCTACCGGGCTGTTTTCGCCGGATGGACCAAGAATCGAATGCAATGCGGTGCTGGCACGCAAATGCGGCACGTTTTTGACATAGAAGGGATAGGCGATCGCGACCGTTGGCAGCGCATAAAAACACCAGGCGGTGATGCCCCAATGAAACGGGCCATAGGACGAAGCCCATGCAATTGCCTCAGCCGATCTGGGTTCGGCACCGAACGGCGGCGCATCGATATAGAAGGCCCATTCGACGCCGGCCCAGACGAGCAACGATGCACCGGTACCCGCACAGAACAGCATGCCCGCCCAGGAAAATGTCGAAAAATCCGGCCTCTCGCCGTCGCCGCCCAGCCGAATATTTCCGTAAGGACCCAGGCTCAACCAGGCCAGATAGACTATCGTGCCAATACCGAACCATTGATAAAAAACACCGAGGTTCGAAGATATCCAGTTGTAAAGTTCCGAGACCACAGCGCCGGTACGCTCGGGCATCAAGCCCAGTGGGATACAGGCGACCACAACAATAATGGCCGCTGTAAAAAATAGCACGCGATCAATTTTACGTCCCTGCATGATGCAAACAATCCAGGTAGTTAATGGACGCGCAAGCCGAATTGTTCGCGCGCCTCGTCCGGTCCGACGACGCGGGCACCGAGGGATTTAATGATCTGTACCGCACGTTCGACCAGTTGCGCATTGGTTGCTAATACGCCCCTTTCCAAATAAAGATTGTCTTCCAGACCAACCCGCACATGTCCGCCAAGCAACACGGCTTGCGCCACCATCGGCATTTCCATCCGGGAAATGCCGAAGCCGGTCCAGTTTGCACCAGCAGGAAGTGCATTACGCAACGCCAGCATGCTATCTGTGTCTGACGGCGCTCCCCACGGAATACCAAGGCAAATCTGAAACAGTGGTGGGCTGTCGATCAATTCCTCATCGATCAATTGCCGGGCAAAGCGGATGTCGCCAAGATCGTATACTTCCATTTCCGGCTTGACGCCCCAACTCTGGATCAACTCAGCTTCCCTTCTCAGACATTGCGGTGTGCTGATGTAGATTTCGTTGTCGCCGAAGTTCATCGTGCCGCAATCGAGGCTGCAGATCTCGGGTTGCAACGCCTCGACATGCGCAAGCCGTTCCTCTGGCCCGACATTGTCTGTACCCGGTCCGGGCATGGCCGGATCTTCATCACTGGGAAACCAGGCACCGCCCATTCCCGCAGTCAGGTTGATAATGACATCGGTATCACTCTGCCGAATAAGCTCAACCGCCTGTCGAAAAAGCTCGACATCGCGGGATCCCTGACCGGTCTCAGGATCTCGTACATGGACGTGAACTATGGCAGCACCGGCCTGCGCCGCCGATATTGCAGCCTCAGCAACGCTCTGTGGCGTTACCGGTACGCCGGAATGCTTCCCTACCGTATCGCCGGCTCCGGTTACAGCACAAGTAATAATGACGTTATTATTCATTCTCGCACCTCGCTCAATCGTGCTCTTTCAGTCACTGTACCTTAGTCATCGGGACAATACCTAAAGCAGCGGTTGATGCGCGCCGTGAAGTATATCTCGTCGTAAACGCACCTTCGGTTGACACGGACGGCAAAAAAATGCACTACACGCACATGACGATTCCTGATTACATAGCGCCAACGAGCCTGGCAGATGCCATGCAAATCAAGAAAGAGCGTGGCACAGAGGCCAGGGTGATAGCCGGCGGGACGGACTTGATCCTGAGGATGCGGGACAAGGTCTTTTCTCCGTCCATGTTGATTGATCTGCGGCGCTTATCGCTGGATGGCATCGCACTTTCTGACAATGAGCTGCGCCTTGGCGCTTTTGTTTCGCTGTCACAGGTACTCGAGAGCGCCGATATAGAAAGGCTTTTTCCGGCGTTACCCGCAGGCTGCCGGGAATTTGCCGGGCCGCCGATCCGTAACCGGGGAACGCTGGGCGGCAATATTGTCAATGCGTCTCCTGCCGCGGATCTGGTGCCGCCACTTATCGCTTACGACGCAAGTATCGTATTGAGTTCCTCCGACGGCGAGCGTGTCCTGCAATTAATGGCGTTCTTTGTTGGGCCGGGTCAAAGTGTGATGGAGCCGGACGAGATTCTGACGGAAATCAGACTGCCGCTGATGCCTGCTTCATCGGCCGCAACCTTCATCAAGCTCGGGCAGCGACGGTCGATGGCAATCTCCCAGGTGAACCTGACGACGAGGCTTAGCGTTGACGAGTCGAGTATGGTGAGCGAGGCGCGCATCGTATTGGGTTCCGTCGCCCCCGTGCCGATGCGTGCTGTTGCGGCTGAGGAATTCCTTCTGGGCAAGGAACTGTCGGAGAAACTGCTAAATCGAGCTGCAAAGAAGGCGCGCGACGAGGTCACGCCGATTTCGGATGTCCGAGCATCGCTTTCGTATCGCCTGGAGATGGTGGAAGTGTTGGTTCGACGAGCACTGCTTGCGACCTGGGATGAGTTGAGAGGGAGTGCGCCTGATGGCTGAGATGGATATCGAGTTCAATGTGAATGGCAAGCAGGTGCGGGTTTTGGCTGAGCCCAATAAGACACTCCTCTATGTGCTTCGTGGAAACCTGGGTCTGACGGGAACCAAGGATGGCTGCAGCTCCGGGGACTGCGGTGCCTGTGTTGTGATGCTCGACGGCAGGCCTGTGAACTCATGCATGGTGCTGGGGCCGCAGGTGGAAGGTTCTTCAGTTGTTACCATAGAAGGGATTGCTCGGGATGGTAAATTGCATCCGGTGCAGCGTACCTTCGGCGAGACCTGGGCTTTTCAATGCGGGTTCTGTACGCCGGGGATGCTCGTTTCCTGTTATGCGCTGCTGGAGTTGAACGACCACCCTTCGCGCGAAGAAATACTAACCGCGATTGCGGGGAATTTCTGTCGTTGTACGGGCTATCAGGCTGTGATCAAAGCGGTAGAGCAGGCGGCGGCGGAATTGCGGGCTGCGAAAGGAGGCGCGGGGAATGACTGAATCAGCTATCGTCGGCCAGTGGACCGCAGCGCCGGGCGCAGAAGAAATCGTGACCGGGAAAGCTCGGTATTGTCCGGACATTCAGTTGCCGGGATTGCTTTGCGGCAAACTTTTGTACAGTCCGCATGCGCGGGCACGTATCAAGAAGCTCGATGTCCGCAAGGCAAGAAACATGCCCGGTGTGTTCGCCGTGATCACACACGCCGATATTCCCGGAGAGAACAGTTACCTGTATGCGGAACCGGATCAGCCGCTTTTGGTTGTCGATGAGGTTCGTTTTCAGGGGGATGCCGTTGCCGCGGTGGCTGCCGTGGATGAGCGGACGGCTGATGCGGCGTTGGCGGCGATTGAAGTCGAGTATCAGGAGTTGCCGGGGATCTTCGATCCGCTTGAAGCCATGCAACCTGGCGCCGAACAGGTTGTGCAGGGTGAAGACAACGTCATGATGAGCCAGATGTACAGGGCAGGCGATGTCGAGGCGGCGATCGCGTCCGCAGACGTAGTGATCGAGAACACCTATCGCACCCAGTGGGCTGAACAGGCGTTTCTGGAGATGGAAGGGGGCGTTGGACTCGTTGATGATGAAGGTGGGATCACGGTCTATTCCTCCTGCCAGGCGCCGCACCGGGACAGGATGCAGATTGCACGGGCACTGGCTATGCCGGAGAGCATGGTACGCGTCATCACACCCTACATCGGTGGTGCTTTCGGGGCTAAGGACGAGGCGCACGTGCAAATACACGCAGGGCTCCTGGCGCATGCCGCCCAGCGTCCCGTTCACCTCATCCGCGAGCGCAGGGAATCCATGCTGACGCACGTGAAGCGTCATCCGATGATCATTGATTACACGACTGCCGCAACGAAAGAAGGGAAGCTTTTGGCTGTGAAAGCGAGGGTGATTGCGGATGCGGGTCCGTACACGAATTCTACGCATGAGGTGCTCAATAAGTGCGGTGAGTTCATTGGCGGGCCGTACAAAGTAGAGAATCTCGAAGTCGAGAAGATCGGGGTGCGCACCAACAATCCGATCACAGGTGCATTCAGGGGATTCGGTGCGCCGCAGGCCGCATTCGTTTACGAGTCGCAGATGGACGACCTGGCGCGGAAACTCGGCATGGACCCGTTGGCAATACGCCTGCTGAATGGTGTTGAGACCGGCACAAAAATGTACACGGGCGTGGTGATCCGGGAAGGGACGGCGATGAAGGCGTCCCTGAATAAGGCCGCGGAAATGATCGAATGGGAGAAACGGGACCAAGTCGAGCGCCGACCGGCCCGCCATCTTAGAAGAGGCTTTGGAATGGCGACGATCCTGAAAGGCTCAGGACTCGGGCGCGGCCTGGCAGATCATGCCGGCGTGGTGCTGGAAATGCACCGTGATGGTTCCGTGGTCCTGCAGAGTGGCGCTGCGGATATGGGCCAGGGCATTGTCACCGTTATGGCGCAGCTCGCCGCCGAGAGGCTTGGCATTGACCTGTCCTCTGTGCGTGTGGTCAGGGCGGACACGGCCAAGTCGCCGGATGCCGGCGCGTCATGTGCCAGCCGACAGGCGATGGTGTCAGGCAATGCGGTGCTCGAGGCAGCGGACACGATCCGTGACACGCTGCTGACGATGGCGGCCGGCAAAACGAAAATCGCAAGGGACCGGCTCGATTTGAAAGCGGGCAGATTGACCGTGGATGGCGAACCGCACGAGCTATCGGTCAAGGATCTCGCTTTGCGTGCCGGCATCTGGGGCTACCCGCTGCATGCGGAAAGCCTGGTCCACTTCGAATATCCAACCGATGTCCCTGATGTTACCTACCGTTTCAGCCAGGAAGTTTTTCAGTTCTGCACCCAGATCGCGCAGGTGCTGGTGGATTGCGAGACCGGCCAGGTCACTGTGGAAAGGCTGATCGCCGTTCACGACGCGGGGAAAATGATCAACCCGGGCGGTGTTTACGGGCAGATCGAGGGAGGTATCGCGCAGGGCATCGGCTATGCACTCACCGAGGAACTCATCGTAAAAGAGGGCCACACACAGAACCCCTCACTCGAGAATTACGTGATACCGATGGCGTTCGACATACCGGAACTGGAAATGGAGGTGCTGGAAATACCTGAGCCCCTGGGTGCGCCACTGGGTGCAAAAGGAATCGCCGAGTCACCCATCATTCCCACAGCCCCGGCCATTCGCAACGCCATATACGACGCGATTGACAAACCGCTCTACGAGCTGCCAATGACCGCGGAGCGCGTGCTGCCTGTTCCGGATGCGGGTTCAATCAGGCACTGACCGTGGGTCTCCGCTCCGACCACGGCCGTGCCTGTTCAAGTTGTCCCGCCAGGCGTATGAGCGTCGCTTCGTCACCGTAACGCCCCAGCAATTGTACGCCGATTGGCAGGTCGTCTTTGTTCCAGTAAAGCGGCAACGAAATGCCCGGCTGGCCACTGGCGTTCGCTATCAAGGTGAACCCCGTGTATTCGCCGAGCCGTTCAATGTGTTGCTCGCGTGTCTCGGGCGTGTAATCGAAATAACCCAGCGGCACGGGCGGCTGCGCAAGAGTCGGCGTGAGCCAGATGTCGTAGTCGCTAAAGAAAGCAGCAGCATCACGGCTTGCTCTTTGTACATCCTGGACCGCCATCAGGTAATCGCCGGATGTCAGCCTTTCACCGTGCAGATACGTGCGCCAAGTCGCAGGTTCGAACAGGTCTTCCTCGATCGCGCGGCCACTACGTCTCGCCCAGTCCTTGATAGCCCAGCACAGAAAACCCGCCCACACGCTTCCAAACGCCTTGAACAGGCGCTTGCCGTCCAGAGAAGGCGATGCTTCAACGACGTCATGTCCCAGGTCTTCGCATAGTTTCGCCGCCGATTCGGCAGCGGCGACACAGTCCGGGTGGGCCGGCACGCCGGTCAGCGGCATAGTCCCGAAGCCGATTCGCAGCCGATCCGGCGCCATTGCAGCCTCTTCGGCAAACGGATGCTCAGGCGGCGCAGGGAAATACGGATCCCCTGGTGCCGGACCGGCCGTGGCATCCAGAATCGCGGCGCTATCCCGCACGGAACGCGTCACGACATGATCACAAAGCAATCCGTTGGCCACATCGCCTATCTCAGGTCCAAGGGGATTTCGTCCCCGGGTGGGCTTGAGGCCGACCAGACCGCAACAGGATGAGGGTACGCGTATCGAGCCGCCACCATCGTTGGCGTGTGCCGCAGCCACCATGCCGGCGGCAACGGCAGCCGTCGAGCCACCACTGGAACCGCCGGTAGTCCGGCTCGTATCCCAGGGATTCCGGCAAGCACCAAACTGCCGAGGCTCTGTCGTCGGCAGCAGCGCGAATTCCGGAGTGTTGGTCTTGCCCAGGATGATCAGGCCAGCTTTCCGGTAGCGCCGCACCAGCTCGCTGTCTTTAGGGGAAATGTAATGGCCCGCCAGAAACGCAGACCCCTCGGACAAGGGCGTGCCCGCGTATTCCGCCAAGACGTCCTTCAGGAGAAATGGCACGCCCGCGAACGGCGCGTCGATCGATGCAACTTCGGCAGCGTCCCTCGCGCGCTCGAACAAAGGCGTGATGATGGCATTCAGTTCTGGATTCAGTCGCTCGATCCTGCCGATCGCAGCTTCCACCATCTCCGCGGGCGTCACTTCCTTGCGCCGAACAAGCTCAGCCTGCGCAGTGGCATCCAGAAAGGCCAGTTCGTCCATGGTCACATTGATATCCAAATACGTTCGGCTGTCATTGACGACCGATAATGCCGTATCTCGAGTGTATCGTGAATGGCGTTTGTTACTCAGGCAGCGTTCGTGCATTTACTCAAGGAGGCAGTGAACGATTCAACCGTGCTTGACCGACACGATATGTCGTAGCTAAATGGCTCGGTTGGACGACTGAAATGGACACCCGGAGAACTGATGGATTTCTCGCTGACAACGGACCAGCAGGCGGTAAGCGATGCGGTACAGAAGATCTGTGCCGGAT
>SMUX01130435.1_pt1 | contig 10974 bp, 8 predicted proteins | sample 2456431 | NCBI WGS metagenome assembly SMUX01 (sample SAMN11095930, study PRJNA526329) | marine sediment metagenome | biome: Marine sediment; feature: Surficial sediment; material: Deep marine sediment; isolation source: Hadal surficial sediment | place: Pacific Ocean | collected 2014-11 | depth 0-1... | reverse complement strand
TTGAAGCGTCATGAGGGGATCAGAGGGGTTTAAAGTGACATCAAATTACCACAAACCGGGCGGGAAAAAAATATCCGGGAGCAAGAGGGGTTGCTCCCGGATTCGGAGGAGGTAAAACGGTAAAGAGAAAACGTACTATTGGTAGAAGTATACCTCCAAATTTCGAATATAAAAGTTTTTCTGTAAATCTGGCATACCCTAGATTTCCTTTCCGCAGAGGATAACCCGTGATCCGGGTAAATGTTTACAAGGTTATAAAAATCAATGGTTTTTTGGAGGTTCTTGAGGATCCGGGCAGGGGACGGATAACAAAAATTACAGGAAACGGCAAGGCCCAGTGCTCACTTTAGGATTACGCCCGGGCGAGGCCCGGAGCAAATTTCGCTGGGGCGTTTGGGCGAATCAAACCGTTATCTTCGCATGCCAGAGTAAAATATTACCAGCGGAGGTACTCCGCCGGTAGACGGCGGCGAATCGCCGCGGATAATTTTAAAATCCTGAATTGCGAACGGGGATCATCGATAAGCGGTTAACCGTCAGCCCATTCCTTCCCTCGGTAGAGGGTTAGCCGCCGATGGCGTGCATGGCACGGACCGGCCGCTCGAAACTGTCGAGGTTGATCTTGTGGCCGGGTTCCTTGGTCACCAGCGCCGCCCGGATTCTCTGTTCGATATCCCCATCGGTAGCGCCGGAGCGGATCAACTCCTTGAGGTTATGCTCGTTGGTGGAGAACAGACAGGTGCGCAGTTTGCCGTCCGCGGTCATGCGGATGCGGTTGCAATAGTCGCAGAACGGGTTGCTGACGGCGGTGATGATACCGATTTTCCCCTTGCCGTCGGCGAAGGAATATTCGCTGGCCGGGCCGATCTCCAGGGAGTCCTTGATCGGCACCAGTTCGTACCGCTGGTTGATGAGGTCCAGAATCTCGTGGCCGAACAGCACCTTGTCGCGCTCCCAGACCTGGTCGGCGTCGAGCGGCATGAACTCGATGAAGCGGACTTCGAAGCCCTCGCTCCGGCCCATCTCCACCAGTTTCAGAATTTCCGTTTCCGAGAAATTCTTCACGGCGACCGCATTAATTTTGATGGATTTGAATCCGACCTTGCGGGCTGCGGCCAGGCCGTCCAGCACCTGTTGCAGGCAGTCGCGCCGGTTGACGTGCGCGAATTTCTCCGGATCCAAGGCATCGAGGCTGATATTGAGGCGTCGCAGTCCCGCATCCTTCAAGGCCTGGGCCTGATCCTTCAGGAAAAAGGCGTTGGTGGTCATCGCGATATCCTCGATGCCCTCCAACCCGTCCAGCATTTGTATCAGGGTGGGCAGGTTTTTCCGCAACAGCGGTTCGCCGCCGGTCAGACGCAGACGGTAGATCCCCATTTTGGACACGACCCGGGCCACCTGCGTGATTTCCTCGAAGGACAGCAATTCGCCCCGGTCCATGAACTCGACGTTGTCTGCCGGCATGCAATAGGTACAACGGAAATTACAGCGGTCGGTAACGGAGATGCGGAGGTTGACGATCTTCCGCCCCATGCCGTCAATCAGTATCGGTCTTTCTTTTTGAGTGGCTTCGGCCATAAGCCTGTCTTTCGTATGCTGCAGTACCAGGGAAAAAGCTCCGCTGGGGAAGGATCGTGTTTAAAAACCTATCGGAAAAAGTTGAAGAAATTATACTCTTTTTTTTCGGGCGGATGCACCAAAATAGTGGAAAACCGCCGAATTCCCGTGAGAACCGGCAACCCCCCCTCAACGATCTCAAAATTTCCTCTTTTTGCTGGATTTTCCCTTGTACAAATGGTGTCCTGCGGGAGGGCATTTTGCCTGAAAAACGCCATTTTCCCTGAATTTATAAGACCTTTCGCCCTCGGGCGGCATCTAATGGTCGACTGCGATCAACCGAATATTTATTTATTATTCGGGATTCCCACTGACTTTTGATATAAAATAGAGCTCGAATCAATAAACGTTCCGGGGTAAGGTCCTTTTTTTTCCTGTTATTTAGACGGCTCCCGGGTGAAAGGATAAAGATGTCCGTAATCGAAGAGGAATATTCCGAAAAATTCGAAACCGCCGCCAAGAGTCCGAAGAGCCGGGGGGCCTATTACCAGGAAGAAGCCGCTGAAAAAGGGATGGCCCTGGTCGAAGCCAAGTTCAAGGACATGAAGTTGTACTGGCTGGTGGATATCGAAGAAGACCGGATCTACAGCGCCAAGTTTTTCGCGTATGGCGGCAAGGTATCGGTGGCCATCGGCGAGACGCTGTCGGCCATGGTTGAGAACCTCACGCTGGACGAGGCTTGTTCTCTCCTGGGTGCCGATATCGAGCGCGCGCTGAGGGACGATCCCGATGTGCCCGCCATACCGGAATCGAAAAAACTGGCGTTCGGCAACGTGCCGGAGCTGTTGAAAATCATTAAGGAAAACTACCCCGCCGCCCAGGCTGTCGCCCAGGCGGCCGCGGGAGTGAATAAGGAAGCTGGCAAGCCTGCCGGGATCAAGGAATTGACCCTGCAGGAACAGGCCTGGATGGAGCTGAGCGAGGAAGATCAGATTCAGCAGATCAATATGGTGCTGGACGAGAAAATCCGTCCGGCGCTCATGAACGATGGCGGCAACGTGCAGGTGCAGGAAGTGGTGGATGGCGAAAAGATCATCATCCAATACCAGGGCGCCTGCGGCAGTTGCGGATCGTCCATTGGCGGCACCCTGTCTTTTATCGAGCAGACCCTGCGGAGGGAGATTTACAAGGACCTGCAGGTGACGCCCACCATGGATGTGACATTCTGATTCCCCTGAGGAATTAAGGAGTACTTATAATGACGGATGAAGCGAATTCCAAAACCACCAGCGTCGAAGAGGTTCTGGAAAACAATGAATACAAATACGGATTCACGACGGATATCGATACCGATACCCTGCCCAAGGGTCTGAACGAGGACGTCGTCCGCATCATTTCCGAGAAGAAAAAAGAGCCGCAGTTCATGCTCGACTTCCGTCTCAAGGCGTACCGGAAGTGGCTGACCATGAAGGAGCCGGCTTGGCCGAACGTGCATTACCCGCGGATCGATTTCCAGGACATCTCCTATTATTCCGCGCCGAAGCAGAAGAAAAAACTGGATAGCATCGACGAAGTCGATCCGGAACTGCTCCGCACCTTTGAGAAGCTCGGCATTCCGCTGGACGAACAGAAACGGCTGTCCAACGTGGCGGTCGACGCGGTATTCGACAGCGTCAGTGTCGCCACCACCCACAAGAAGAAGCTCATGGAAGTGGGCATCATTTTCTGCCCCATGTCTGAGGCGTTGCAGGAATATCCCGAACTGGTCGAACAGTATCTGGGCACCGTCGTTCCGGTCGGCGACAATTTTTACGCCGCGCTGAACAGCGCCGTGTTCACCGACGGTTCGTTCGTCTATATTCCTCCGGACACCATTTCGCCGATGGAATTGTCCACCTACTTCCGCATCAATACGGAAGAGACCGGCCAGTTCGAGCGCACCCTGATCGTGTGCGCCGAGAACAGTTACGTGTCTTATCTCGAAGGCTGTACCGCGCCGCAGTTCGATACCAACCAACTGCATGCCGCGGTGGTGGAGCTGGTAACGTTCAAAAACGCCGAGATCAAGTACAGCACGGTTCAGAACTGGTACGCCGGCGATCCCGAAACGGGCAAGGGCGGCGTCTTTAATTTCGTCACCAAGCGCGGCAAGTGCCTCGGCGACAACTCCAAGATTTCGTGGACGCAGGTGGAAACCGGTTCCGCCATCACTTGGAAATATCCCAGCTGTATCCTGCAGGGCGACAATACCCAGGGCGAGTTTTATTCCGTGGCGCTGACCAACGGCCACATGCAGGCTGATACCGGCACCAAGATGATTCACATCGGGAAAAACACCAGGTCCAGTATCATCTCCAAGGGGATTTGCGCCGATCATTCCAGCAACAGCTACCGCGGGATGGTCAAGGTGACCAAGGGCGCGGACAATGCCCGCAACTATACGCAATGCGACAGCATGCTGGTGGGCGATCAGAGCAGTGCCCATACGTTCCCCTATATCGAATCGGCCAACAGTTCCGCTCATCTGGAACACGAGGCGTCGACCTCCAAGATCAGTGAGGAGCAGTTGTTCTATTTTGAGCAGCGGGGTATTTCGCGCGAGAACGCAATCGCCGCCGTCATCAACGGCTTCTGCAAGGAAGTGTTCAAGCAGTTGCCCATGGAATTTGCGGTGGAAGCGCAGAAACTGTTGACGCTCAAGCTCGAAAACAGCGTCGGATAACCAGCGTGACGCTGGACCCAAATTGACTTAGGCGGAATGGGGCGATTAGTAACTTAATTTCGCCAGCCGGGGTTTTAAATTGCCCCCCCGGCGGTGCGCCGGTGTCACCCTGATTCTGTCGAAGGGTGGCTTTTTTAATTCGTACGAAGGTTGAATAAAACTATGTCATTACTCGAAATCAAAGATTTGCACGCGGGGTTCGAGGGCACCGAAATCGTCAATGGCGTTTCGCTGACGGTGAACACGGGCGAAACCCACGCCATCATGGGACCCAACGGCTCCGGCAAAAGCACCCTGGCGAAAGTGCTGGTGGGTCACCCGTCCTACGAAGTGACGCAGGGCAGCATCACCTACAACGGGAAAAATCTGCTGGAGATGGACGCGGAGGACCGAGCCCTGGCCGGCGTCTTTATGGGGTTCCAATATCCCGTGGAAATTCCCGGCGTCAACAATGCCGAGTTTCTGCGCATGGCCTACAACGCCAAGCTGGTACACAAAGGGGAAGAAGAGGTTGATCCTCTGGACTTCGATGAAATCCTCGACGAAAAAATGAAGCTGGTCGGCATGGATAAAAAATACAAGGACCGGTCTTTGAACGAAGGGTTCTCCGGCGGCGAGAAAAAGAAAAACGAAATTCTGCAGATGGCCGTGCTCGAACCCAAGCTGACCATTCTGGATGAGACCGACTCCGGCCTCGACATCGACGCGATGAAAGTGGTGGCAGAAGGCATCAACAAGCTCACCCACGAAAACAACGCGTTGATCCTGATCACCCATTACCAGCGGCTGCTCAATTATATCGAGCCGCAATTCGTGCACGTGTTCAGCGGCGGCAAAATCGTCAAGTCCGGCGGCAAGGAGCTGGCCCACGAACTCGAAGCGCAGGGCTACGACAAGGTCACCGCCCCGGCTAAGTAAAGAGAACGTTATGTCAGGATCCGCCATTGAAAAAACGGAAGCTCCGGAAACCGCGGTGCTCGCCCTCCACAAGCAATTTCTGGGAGAGGACCGGGCGAAGGCGCCCCTGCGCCCGGTCAACGAAGCGGGCATCCGGCGGTTCGAGACGTTGAAGTTTCCCCACCGAAAACACGAGATGTATACCTTCGTCAACACGCACGAGCTGGCCGGTACCTCCTTCGAACTGGCCGGGGACGGTCCGGTGGATGCCGCCTGGGTTCAGGACAGGATTTATCCCGCCTGCCAACACAGCGTGATGGTGTTCGTCAACGGCGCGTTTCAGGAAAACCTGTCGGACCTGTCGGCGCTGGGGGAAGCCTTTAAAGTTTCGTGTCTCTCCGATGCGGTGGCGGATGATGAAATCAAACACACTCTGCTGGATTTGCTGGAAAATGAAAACGACGTGTTCGCCGCGATCAACAGCGCGTTTGTGCATCATGGAGTGTTGATCGACATCCCCGCGAAAGCCATCTTTGACGTCCCGGTGCAGATGCTTCACGTATCGACCGGCACGTCCTCGGGCGCGGTGACCTCCCATCCCCGCCTGGTGGTGCGGCTGGGGGAGACGGCGGAGCTCAAGATGATCGTCACCACCACCGGAACGCGCGAAAATTATTTCATCAACGCGGTGAGCGACTTCATCGTGAAAGACGGCGCCGGCGTCACCTACACCCAGGTGCAGAAAGACCACGCCGAGTCCTGGCACTGTTCGAAAACGCGGGTGCAGTTGCACCGCGATGCGCGGTTCTTCGGCCGCAACGCCTCATCGGGAAACCGGCTGACCCGGCACCATTACGAAGTGCGCCTGAAAGAGGAAGGTGCCGAGTTGCTCCTGAGCGGAGCTTCCGTGCTGGTCAATCAGGAACAGGTGCATAATTTTATCCGCATCCATCACGAAGCGCCGCACTGCACCAGCATCCAGCGCTTCAAGAACGTCATCAACGACAAGGGGCGGTCGAGCGTCGACGGCACCGTGATCGTCAACAGGGGCGCGCAGTTGACCAACTCCGACCAGTTGATCAACAACCTCATGCTGTCGAATGATGCGCATTCGGACATCAAGCCGAACCTGATGATTTTCGCCGATGACGTCAAATGCACCCACGGAACGACCGTCGGGCAGATCGATGAGAACCAGTTGTTTTACCTGAAGACGCGTGGTTTGTCGCAGGCGCTGGCCAAATCCCTGCTCACCACCAGCTTCGTGAACAGCCTGATCCAGACCATCCCGTTCCCGGACGTGGTGGCCGATCTGGATACGGTTCTCATGAAAAAACTGGAGGCGTAACATGCCTGAATCCGATACCCTGACCACCGCCAAACCGCCGTTCGACGTCGATAAAATCCGCGCGGATTTTCCCGTGTTGTCCCAGAAGGTCAACGGTAAACCGCTGGTGTACCTGGACAACGCCGCCACCACCCAGAAGCCGCGGCGTGTCATCGACAAAGTGCAACAGTTCGATTCGGAGGAATACGGCACCGTCCGGCGCGGTTCCTACAAATTAAGCGAACAGGCCACGCGGATGTTTGAGGACGTCCGCCAGAAAGTGGCCGATCTGTTCGGCGCGGCGGACAAGAAGGAAATCATTTTCACCAGCGGCACCACCCAGGCCATCAACCTGGTGGCTTACAGTTTCGGCAAACAGTTCGTGAAGGAAGGCGATGAGATCATCATCTCCAATATCGAACATCATGCCAACACCGTGCCCTGGCAGGTGTTGTGCGAGGAAAAAGGCGCTCACCTCAAGGTTATTCCCGTCAACGACCGGGGCGAACTCATCATGGAGGAATATGAAAAACTGCTGTCGCCCAGAACCCGGATGGTGGCGGTCAATCATATTTCCAACGCGCTGGGGACGATCAATCCGGTGAAGGAAATCGCCCGGCTGGCGCACGCCGCAGGGGCCAAAGTATTGATCGACGGGGCGCAGAGCACCGCGCACATGAAGCTGGACGTGCAGGACCTGGACTGTGATTTTTATACCTTCTCCGGGCACAAAATGTACGCCCCCAGCGGGGTCGGCGGTTTGTACGGAAAGTACGACCTGTTGAAGGAGATGCCGCCCTATGTCACCGGCGGCGATATGATCCGGCAGGTGACCCTCGAAAAAACTCTGTACGCCGACCCGCCCGCCCGGTTCGAGGCGGGAACGCCGCCGATCACCCAGGTGATGGGCCTCGGCGAAGCTATTGATTATCTGCAGGAAATCGGCTTCGACAAAATCGCCGAATACGAACATGCGCTGTTGGAATACGGCACCCGGGTGTTGTCGGAAATCGACGGGCTGACCATTATCGGTACGGCCGCCCACAAGGCCAGTATCCTGTCGTTTCATATCGACGTCATCCATCCACACGATATGGTGACTCTGCTGGATCAGGACGGTATTTCGGCCCGAGGCGGGCACCATTGCGCGCAACCGACCATGAAGAGGTTTCAGGTGACCGCGACCACCCGCGCTTCGGCCTCGTTTTACAACAAGTTCGAGGAGCTCGACGCGCTGGCTGCCAGCGTGCGCCGGGCGATCAAGCTGTTTTCCTGAATATGAGTCTACCCAGCGGGGTTGGATATCCCTCATGGGCCTCGTATACTGTTTGAAGGCGGTACTATATTTATAGATAGAGGGATGGTTTTCGGATTGGATCCGGAAAGGAACCTTTGCATGTCTTACGATAACGAGCTGTACCAGCAGGTGATTCTGGACCACAACAGGAAGCCGCGGAATTTCCGGGAAATGCCGGAAGCCACGCATTCCTGTCACGGGTTCAACCCGCTGTGCGGCGACGATTATACAGTATACCTGAAAATAAATGACGACGATGTTATCGAAGAAGTCAGTTTCATGGGTTCCGGATGTGCCATTTCCAAGGCCAGTTCGTCCCTGATGACCGGTTTTTTAAAGGGAAAGAATATCGACGAGACCAAATTGGTCTTTGATGAGTTTCACAGAATGGTTCTTGGAGAAATGGACCCGGAGACGCAGGAGCATCATCTTGGCAAATTGGCCCTGTTCAAGGGAATCCGGGAATTTCCCTCACGGATCAAATGCGCGAGCTTATCCTGGCACTCCATGATGGGTGCCCTGGCAAAGAGCGAGAATGTAACCACCGAATAAATTCGGTTTATTAAAACTGGTTCTGTTTGCAATAGGCTCCCGTTCTCGTTGAATAGAGTTCTCTTTCGCGCTTGATAAGTAGCCGAGCGCAAGGAGGCGGGTCATGAAACCCACAACCCAAACCTTACTGGACGAAAAAACCCGGCCGGGTGAGCTGTTCCTTCCCCTTAAAAATAAAAACGGTTCGCTGGTGTGTACAGCCTGCGGCCACCGCTGTCAACTGCGCCCTGGTCAAAGAGGGGTCTGCAAAGTTCGTTACAATGATCAGGATGGCGTGTTGCGGGTTCCTTTCAACTACGCCGCCGGCATCCACAACGATCCCATCGAGAAGAAACCGTTTTTCCATGTCCTGCCCGGGTCCCAGGCGATGAGTTTCGGCATGCTGGGATGCGATTTCCGTTGCGCCTACTGCCAGAACTGGTTCACCTCGCAGACTCTCAGGGACGATGCCTCCACGCTTGATTTTGACACCATATCCGCCTCCGCCCTATGCGACCTGGCCGAACAGCACGGCTCGAAAACCGTAGTCTCCACCTACAACGAACCGTTGATCACCTCCGAATGGGCCGTCGAGGTGTTCCAGGAAGCCCGGTCACGGGGCTTGGTCACCGGCTACGTTTCTAACGGGCATGGCACTCCGGAAGTGCTGGAGTACCTGCGGCCGTGGCTGGATCTGTTCAAAATCGACCTCAAATGCTTCCACCGTAAAAATTATCTGAAACTGGGCGGCAACTTTGAAGAGGTTCTGGAAACCATCCGCCAGGTGTACGCCTTGGGATTCTGGACCGAGATTGTGACGCTGGTGATACCCGACTACAACGATTCGGATGAAGAGTTGACGCAAATCGCCGAATTTGTCGCGTCGGTTTCCATCGACATTCCCTGGCACGTCACCGCCTTTCGCCCGCAATACAAAATGAACGACCGCGACAGCACTCCGGTCGACACCCTCCTGCGCGCCCGCCGGATCGGATTGAAGGCCGGCCTCCATTTCGTGTACTCCGGAAACCGCCCCGGTGAAGTCGGCGATACCGAAGACACGTTTTGCCCGAAATGCGGCAAAACCCTAATCGAGCGCTGTGGGTTTCAGGTCCTCACCAACTGCATGGAGAACGGCGCCTGCCCCGATTGCCATCAGCCGATACCCGGAAAGTGGTCGCACAATCCGGAATTCTCCAAAGCGTAATTCCTATATCCATGTCCCGGTTTGCTACCCCGAGGGGTATCGGTATCCCTTATCCGCAAAACCGGGTTCCTGTTGGCATCCTCTATCTAAATGATCTATAATGGATTATTCACTGAACAGGGAATGGCCGGACCGATAAAGACGGTTTGGGGGGAGATCGGCGGATGATCCCACCGGCGGCGAGGCATCTGCCGGCACCCAACCGGATGTTGAATGGTCCGACCGAACTGGAACATATTCAAGCTTTGCCCGCTGTGGTTGGTCCTCCTGGTCATGGCAGCAATGTCTGTTTCCGCCTCGATTCTGCAGGCCCAGGTCTCGGTGCCCCCGGCGGGGGAATCCGGCGTGGGTCAAAAAGCCCTGGAGCAGTCTCAACCCGGATTCCAGCCCCCAGAAGAGGAACTCCCGTCTCTTTCCATTCAGGACAGCCGTACCGTGGTCGATCCGGGTGCGGGTCCCAAATTCATCGTCAAAGAAATTAAAGTGACGGGCAACACGTTGATCGACAACGCCACCCTCGCGCCCATCCTGGAGGTGGGCGATGGGCTGGAAATGACGCTCGGCATCCTCCAACTCATCGCACAGGAAATCACCTCACTGTACGCCATGAAAGGGTACGTCCTGACCCGCACCTATGTTCCCGAGCAGGAAATCGTGAACGGTAAGGTGACCCTCCAGGTGGTTGAGGGCAGACTCGGCCAGGTTGAAGTGAACGGCACCCGGCGGTTTGATCAGAAGGCCATCAAGGCGCGGTTACTGCCGCTGCAGAAAGACCCGGCACTCAAGGAAAGCACCCTGGAAAAACATCTGCTGGAATTGAATGACATCCTGGGTTTGAAGGTGAAAGCAGTGCTCAAACCGGGAGAGGCGTTCGGCACCTCGGATTTGACGTTGAACGTGGAAGAATCCCGTCCCTGGCAGATCGCCTTCGATGCCGACAACTTCGGCTCGCGGTTTACCGGCGAACAACGCTACGGGTTTACGGGAAAAGCCGGGAGTCTGCTGATTTTGGGCGACCGGTTGGCCGTGCGCGGGGTCAAGTCCAATGAAGATCAGAATTTCATCAACCCGTCTTATGCGTTCCCGGTCGGTCCCTACGGCACCACCGTCACCCTGTCGTACCTGTTCGCCGAATTCAACTTGGGAGGCGAACTGGCGGTGTTGAACGCCGGCGGCCAGGCAAACATCTTTGCCCTGGAAGTGAGTCATTCCCTGTACCGGACCCGCAGGGCCGAATTTCACCTGAGCCTGGGCGGGGAAATTCGCAATTTTAAAAACGATTTGGCGGGATCCCCCTCGAGCGACGACAAACTGCGCGATGCCTACCGCAGGCCGGCGGTTTCTTCAAGGACCCCCTCCGGGCCCGCACGTTTTACAACGTGCGCCTGCAACAAGGCTTCAGCGAACGCGACATATCCGATCCGCTCAATTCCAGG
>SMUX01104443.1_pt1 | contig 10979 bp, 10 predicted proteins | sample 2456431 | NCBI WGS metagenome assembly SMUX01 (sample SAMN11095930, study PRJNA526329) | marine sediment metagenome | biome: Marine sediment; feature: Surficial sediment; material: Deep marine sediment; isolation source: Hadal surficial sediment | place: Pacific Ocean | collected 2014-11 | depth... | reverse complement strand
CGTTGGCGAAGTTCGAGCGTGTGCAAGAGTCCCACCGCAGCAGGCACGTGGCCGGCAAAGCCGATCCCTTGTAATTCAGCTTCTTGCGCCATCGCGTCGTATTCGGCGAGCGTTAGCCCGGGATGGATCTTTAGAAAGTCGTAACCGGCGGTTTTTTGTGCCCGCACCATCGCGCGTGCCTGCTCGGGGCTCGAGACCGAATTGCCGTTGAAGGAAGGTCCTGAAGTGATGAGTCTTGGTCCCAGAACCTCATCGTTCATAAGTGCTTGTTTGAGTATCAGGTGATCCGGATGCCCAAGCATGCCGCGTACCGTGGTAATGCCGTGGGCGATCCACAAAAACAGCACATCGTCACGATACTGCTGGCCTGAATTCGGGGCGGGAACGTGGGCGTGCATCTCCGCGAGTCCTGGCATGAGATAACCGCCCCGCATGTCGATCACTCTCGAGTCGATGTTTACACTGAGATCCCGGCCGATGGTTCTGATCCGTCCATCGCGAACCAGCAGATCGGCGTGGATCGGTTCAGGGGATGCCATGGTGATGAGTTGGCCGTTTTTGAACAGGTACTCGGACGCACCACTTGCGGCGAAGCTGCTCAACAGGAGTGCTACCACGGTTAACACTTTGGAAATGCTTGTGGGTCTCATGACATTGTTCTCCCGTGTTCGCCGATGAATCGCTAACGTCATCGATGAGCCGAGAGCGTGCGTTACCCCGACCAGGTCAGTCCGAGTAACTCACTCCCATCCCGGCACGCACGTCGTTGTTCACCCCATAGCTCGCAATCGGGTAGCGCAACCCATTGCGGGATAAATGGTCCATACCACTGATCACTTTCGGTAGAAAACGCGGTGGTATGGCCATGAGGAGTTCATCTTCCATCACGCCGCCGTAACGACGCTCCGCAAAACAGGGAATGGACAGGCTCGGCTCGCCTGTGGCAAGTGCTCTCCCCCAGGAATCGGCACACGAAGATTCACCGACGCAACTCCATTCGAGTTTCTTGTAGCCGGTCCATTGTAATCCGTTGATGAACAGGATCATTTGCGCCGGAGTTGCGTAAATGAGGCAGATATCGGGTGGGTGCAAACGGCCGCTTGCCAGTGGGCTGACCGCCATGGCTGTGTATTTTCCGTGGGGCGCGACATCCATCGCATGTTGGTGGGCACTGGCTTCTTCGGCATTCTCGTACCAGACTCCGGCCATGCGACTTCCGGTCAGCCATTCTTCGCTGCGTGGATGTAGGCCGATCACCGTGCTGCACTGGGGCCCGACGAGGTCTTCCACGGTTATTCCAACAGTCCAGCCGTTACGTGACGCCTGACCGACGATCTGATCGGTGGTATGGATGGCGGAGGGGCGGCGAATGCGTGGGACGGACTCCATTTCGGCGATGGTGGTGAACAGCTTCATGCCGATGGGCGTTGTGCGCAGGCGTAACAGTCGATTCAACGAATCGACCAATTCAGCCCAGTCGAAGTGGGTTTGGTCGGTGGCTATGGTTTCGCTCATTTTGTTCTGTCGTGGCTGTCTTTCGATAATGATTGCACGCTTTCTCGATTACAGACAAGATTTGTGGACCGGAAAGCAAATTGAGTTGTAGTGAGTCGGCCCCTTGTCGGTTTTTTGTTGTTCTGCCTCATCCTCGGCAGTATCGCGGGGCTCGTCGGGTGGTGGGTGGGGCCGACCGTTCTCTCCCTTGCTCTGGACGATAAGCAGCGCAATGAACCCTACCACCTTCTTCATTTTGTGGCATTGAAACCTGACGAGCGGGGAACTTATGTCAGGACTTACCAGACACCGATGCAGCAATTAGTGATAGACGATGGTGGGCAGCTCCTGTGGCAGGCAGATACGCTGCGGTTGGTGGAAGGTTCGGTGCGCGACGAGTGGAGCCAGGTGGTGCTTGCCCGATTCCCTCGGGCGGCCGAATTTGTCCAGATGATCACCAGCAGCCAATATCGCCAGATCAGTTCTGCTAACCCGGTTGAGCGGGTTGTCGTCGGCATTCGAGAGGCACCGGACAACTTTGCGCAGAATGCGCCAATAGTGCTTTATTTGTTTCAGCTCGATGAGGTGGCTGCAAACGAATTCCAACTGATGACCCAGAAGATGCTCAATCTTGATCAGTACGGTGGCCTGGTCGTCTGGGAAACAGCGATATCCGTGCTCGAAGGGGAAGTCGAGAACTGGGACCGGTTGATTGCATTGCAGTTCGCAACGATCGAGCGGGCAGAATCCTGGCTTAGAGATCCGGCCAGTGTTACCGAGCGTGCCATCGCGAGGCGAAACATGCAGCAGGTGGTGATCTTATTGCTCCACAGCAATCAGTAAAGCAAGTGAGTACTCAATTTCTGGGCAGGCTAGAGTCCGGAAGAGTGACGGCGGACCCAGAACAATCCGACTAATCCAAAAGCCATGACACCGAGAGTGGATAGATCCTGCTCTGATTGATCGAAAGGAGTGGCGGGTAACGACCCTTCAAGCTCGCCACCCGCCGGGTCTTCGTATGTTGACCCCATCGCCGTTGTGCCTGATAAGGAGGTTTTGGCGTATACGGCTGTTTTTATCACCTCAGGGTCGACCGCAGACGCAGTAACCTCAGCGGTGGTTGCGGATGCCCATAACGCAGTTCCCAGAAAAAAGATGATTAGCGGTGTGGATTTCACTTGTTCTCTTGCAGCCATCGATTCGAGTACGTGATGAAGTGTATTGAAGGAGGTTGCGCTATGCAGCGCGATACTTGTATGAAATGTAAGAAATTGTTAGTGGCGTTGCTGTGTAGTTGGTGTGCATCCGTGGCGGCAGCCCCGGCGCCCTGTGCCGATCCGGCTTACCGGGCTTTCGACTTCTGGCTGGGTAAGTGGGACGTGCACTTAGCAGATGGTCAAACTGCTGGTACCAATCACATTACCTCGGCACAGCAGGGCTGCTTGCTTATGGAAAACTGGCAGGGTGCCCAGGGAAGCACCGGCACCAGTATGAACTTCTATGACCCCGTAGCGGGCCAGTGGCAACAGATCTGGGTGTCTCCCGGTGTGATTATCGACATAGGTGGCACCCTGGTTGATGGCAGCATGGTCCTCGAAGGTCTGATCACCTACACCGGCACAAACGAAGACTTTCCCTTCAAAGGCATCTGGACCCTCCTCGATGATGGGCGAGTCCGCCAGTTCTTCGAGGAATCCCGCGAACCGGGCCAATGGAAACCTTGGTTTGAAGGCTTCTATACCCGGATTGCCGAAGGGATGTCGTCCTCGGAAGACACCGCGCTCGACAATCCAGCCTCATTTTGATTTCATCAGTGGTATTGCTTTCGGGTTTTCGGGGGACGATTCAACATGCCAATGATCCTTAATGAAGAGCAGAACATGCTCAAGGACACCGCCAAAGATTTCTGTACCAACAGCACGCCTATCGACCGGCTGCGTAAGCTGCGCGATGAGGACAATCCAGATGGGTTCGATCGCGATACGTGGGCTGCCATGGTCGAACTCGGTTGGGCGGGAATTCCGTTTCCCGAGGAGCATGGCGGGCTGGCGTTTGGATACAAAGGTTTAGGGGTGGTGACCGAAGAAACCGGCCGTACCCTGGCAGCGAGCCCACTGTACGCCACGGTTTGGGTTGCCGGTACCGCCATCAACATCGGTGGCAGCGATGCGCAGAAAAGCGAGTTGCTGCCGAAGATCGCGGGGGGTGAACTGCTGATGACCCTGGCGCTGGAGGAGTCCCACCGTCACAACCCATATGGAATAGCGATGACGGCAGAAGCCTCGGGTGATGGTTTTACCCTCAACGGCGCTAAAACCTTCGTTTTGGATGGTCATGTGGCCGATAAACTCATCGTTGCGGCACGGACATCGGGCGCTGCTGGAGACCGCGACGGCATTACCCTGTTCATAGTGGATCGAACTGCAACTGGCGTGGAAGTAAACCGCACCAGAATGGCGGATTCCCGGAATGCCGCGAACCTCGTCTGCAAAGACGTCAGTGTTGCGAAAGAGGCGGTACTTGGCGTTAAAGACAAGGGTGCTGACGTGTTGGACCCTACCCTCGATATTGCAAGAATCGGCATCGCCTCGGAAATGCTGGGTTCGCTGCAGGAGTGTTTTGAGCGCACGATCCAATACCTGAAAGAGCGAGAACAGTTTGGTGTGCCGATCGGGTCATTCCAGGCGCTGAAACATAGAGCTGCAGACATGTTTTGCGAGGTGGAGCTGTCGAAATCCTGTGTGCTCGAAGCGCTCACGGCTTTGGATGAACAGCGCGATAGTGAGGAAATAGCGAAGTTGGCCAGCCTCACTAAGGCAAAGGTTGGCGAGACCTATCATCTGGTTTCCCGCGAAGGTATCCAGATGCACGGTGGCATCGGCATGACGGATGAGTTCGACATCGGTTTCTTCATCAAACGCGCAGCGGTGAGCGAGCAGACCTTTGGCGATGTGAACTTTCACCGCAACCGCTACGGTGAACTCGAAGGTTACTGATATCTGCACGGGGTAGGGGTGGTTATTTTTTGACTACCCCTATGCTTTCTTTGTCCGTCAACGGGTCGATCGTACCCACTCGTAAAACTCATCCACCACATCCTCAGGCAGGGGATTAGCAATCATGCCGATGGTCTTGGCGACGTTTTCCTGATCAAAAAGGAACGCTCTCATCACGTGATCCGGATACTCGCTGAGCGGCAAGCCATAGCCACCCTGAGGTTTCGCGGTTAATGCATCGAGGTGATACGCGCGGGCGGTTTTCGTGCCGATGGGGTGACAGTAAACGCACTTGTTCTCGTGGGTGATTATCCGTTGGATCGTATGGGAATAAGCTTTGAGTTCAGCGAGTGGGTTTTCATGAGAGAAGGCGATGCCGTCGAGTGAGAGCGCCGAGCGCAGGAGCAGCGGGATGTTGAGGTCGTCAGGGACGGGTTTGCGAAAATGCAGTACGGGCCCAAGTGTCCGAGCAGAGATCTCCTGTACGTCATCCTCCCACGTGTTCATCTTGTTCGTTCGATAAAACCAGACGAAGCGGTACATGTTCGGCTCATCGTCGACCCCAACGATAATGATGGGTTCGTACGCTGCGTATTGTTCGAGGTCCAGGAAGTACTGTTGACCACGGCGATTAGCCAGCGTCAGATAGCGAGTGCCGGGTGCTGTGCGATCCCTGAATTTGAGCAAGTCGAATGCGAGGTAGTTGTCGAACTTCCACTGTTTGAGTTCATGAAGACGCTTGCGGAAGAAATAGCGAAATATTGCTTCCACGTCGGAACTCAGCCGATAGGACTTGAGGAGGTCGAAGTGGCTGCGCAACGGCTGATTGTCGAAAGGGGGTGAACGCCACGCCAGGTATGCATCGAGCAGCGCCATGAATTCTACTCGGGAAGAGGGTAATCCGAAAAAATGCAGAATGATGTCCTGGGTCATGCGGCCCATAATTGAGCTGCGCAGTTCGCCTTTGGGTACAAACATGAAGGTGGCTGGTACTCCCCGTTTACTCAACAGGGTCGCTGTCCGCCGGGACTGATAGACGAGATCATCGTCTGTTGCCTCTTCCGCCAGGACAAGCAGTTTGGGCCGTCTACCTGTAGGTCGAATTGACAGCTCCGACACATCGGCCCCGAATAGAATGACACCGGAAATTTTGTCAAGCGCCTCGGTGGTATAGAGATTCAACAACTGCGTGGTAAACGAACTGTCTACGAACAAATAGTTGGCACCTTCGTTGTCGGCAAGCGCGTTGTTCAGACATTGTGTTACTTTCGATTTGCAGGACAATCGCCTGGTGGCGAAACCCTGTTGACGCCACTGATCGAGTTGGCGCTCGGAAGGCATGCCTAGCCAGGCAATGTTGGCAACGGTAACCGAGCTTGTCAGCCCCAAAGATGGGAACCAAACAAGGATCAGGGTAATGAACAAGGTGAGCTTGCGGTGCTGCATCGAGCGAGCATAACAAAGGCTGGAGTGGGATACTGCGGTGTAAATAAGGGGGATCACATGACGCGAACTATTGCCTGGGCTTGTTTGATATTTACGTTGTTGCCGTTTGCTGTCGCGGCTGAGACTGCACGGGGCCGAGTGTTCAACGATCTCAATAACAACGGAAGATACGACGCTGGTGAGCCGGGAATTGCGGGCGTGCGGGTGTCGGATGGCGTAACAGTGGCCCAATCGGATGGCCAAGGCGCCTATACGCTCGATATCGGAGACGAAGCGGTGATTTTCGTGACCAAGCCACGAGGTTATGCCGTTCCCGTCGATGCAGATCAGCTACCTCAGTTCTACTACATACACCAACCGAATGGCTCGCCGATTGGGCTTCGCTATCCGGGTATCGAGCCCACCGGACCACTGCCGGAGCAGATCAATTTTCCACTGCATGCACAGGACGAGCCGACCGTATTCGAAGCCGTGTTAATTGCAGATCCGCAGCCACAGACAGAAATTGAACTCGACTTCATCAGAGACGACGTGGTGGCAGAGTTGATCGGTACGTCAGCCAAGTTTGGTGTGACGATGGGCGACATCATGTTCGATGAGATGTCGCTGTTCCCTCGTTATAACGCGATCATGGGACAGATCGGTATCCCCTGGTACAACGTGCCCGGTAATCATGAAATCAACTACCTGGCTGAAGGAAACCGTTACGCACGCGAAACCTTCAAGCGTTACTTCGGGCCGCGCTATTACAGTTTTGAGTATGGCGATGTTTTGTTCGTGATGCTGGATAACATCGAGTATCAGGGTAACGGCGAAGGCGATCCGGGGGATGTTCGCGGAACTGGCGGCTATATCGCGAACATCGGCAAGGTGCAGCTTCGCTGGTTGAAACAAGAACTCGCATTCGTAGAAGAAGATCGTCTGGTTTTTGTTGGCATGCATGCCCCACTTGCGAGCTATCTGTCTCCGGATGCAACAGGTATCAACACGGCCGATCGGCGCGAGCTGTTCAAACTCCTGTCGGGGCGCCCCAATCTGTACTCGGTGGCGGGACATACCCACACTACCGAGCACCGCTACTTCGGAAAAGAAGACGGTTTCCGTGGTCCAGGGGAATTTCATCATCATGTGCTCAGCACGGTTTCCGGATCCTGGTGGAGCGGCCCTTTCGATGAACGCGGCATACCCACTACGGATCAGCGCGATGGAACACCCAACGGTTATCACATTCTGGAAATAGACGGCACCGAGCTAACATTGCGCTACAAGGCGGCGGGACGCAGCGCCAGTTACCAGATGCGTATTCTGTTTGACGTGGCTTTTCATGGATTGAGCAAGGATGGAATGCGGGACTTCCGTACTGGTGAGTTGTTTGATGGGCGCATGATGAAGGATCAGGTACCTGCTGCGGAAATTCTGGTAAACCTTTTTGATGGGGGCCCGAAATCCATCGTAGAGTTCCGTATCGATGACGGCGAATTTCTCCCGATGCAGCGTGTATTGCGGGAGGACCCGTTCATGATCGAAGTTTTCGCTCGCAACGAAGACACAAAAAAATCCTGGCTGCAAGCGACGCCATCGTCACACGTGTATACGGCCGATTTGCCCGATGACCTGGAAGTAGGCGTTTATACCGTTTCGATTCGCGCAAAAGACGAGTTCGGACGGGTGCATCATGGACACTCGGTATTGGAGATTACCGGGGGTTGATCAGCTGGTCACTTACGCCTGATACCAATAACGTGACCGACACGCTCGTCACGCGGCAACGACGCGTGACTTGCCATCAACTGGGTGAGTGTCTCCTGGATGTGGTCCGGAAACTCAGCGGATCGCCGGCTCTCCATATCTACGTGCAGGGCTAATTGTTCGGAGGTGGCGGCGAGGTAACCTTTCTCGGCGTGATACATCTCCTCAAAGTAGTGCAGTCGCTTCGCGTCCCAGTCGAGAAGTTGAAACGTTACTTTCACCGGGTCCCCCAGCACGAGTTCCTGCAGGTAGTTCACGTGTACCTCGAGTGTGAAGCAGGATCCACCCACCGTTTGTGTATACGCGGCACCAATTCCGATGTTGTCGTAGACGTAGTCGACACATTTGTCGAAGATCAGGTTGTAGTACGCCATGTTCATATGGCCGTTGTAGTCGATCCAGGCCGGATCGACTATTTTTTGCGGGCAGACAATTGGTGTTTCCTGCACAACTCGTTCCTTAATATTCATCGTTAGGATCTTACCTTGACCTTGCCGGATATAGCACGGATGATCGGATGTTATGGAGCCATCGAAGCCTGACAAGACAAAAAAACGGAAGGTAAAAAAGGCAGGCCGCATCGAGCGGTACAAACGTCAAGCCAGGCAAATCCGCGAAGACCCAAAAAGTATCGGCACGATGATCCGCGATGGGCTTGTCGGTGTATGGCGTGCTCGCGGCGGGGGATTCTACGGGTTGGGTTACTTGATCACATTCATCGTGCTTGAAATTCGGCTTGTAGTAGGTGATGTATCGGAAAGCGAGGGTGTTGTCGAATTTGTTAGCAGCCAGATGATCGAGTTCATCTTCCGTTTCGGTATTCAGTCATTCATCAACGGATTTCTCGCCTTCATGTGGCCGGTTTACATTCTGAATTGGCTGGGGGCCTGGGGTGTTGCTGTGCTGATTGGTGGGTATTTTGGGTTCGAGAAACTGCTGCGTCCTGCCGTTGAGGGGTGGCTTGCGGGTTTGCCATCGCAACCCGCAGCGCCCTCCACTAATGAAGATGAAGTCCACGGGGACCGGTAGAACAAGATCCAAAACACCTAATCAATACGTGCTTGCCACTAGGTCATCCAGTCGTTGGCCCGCAATTCGACTTTCCAGACACCTGCACCTTCGTAACGTGCGATTTTTGCCAACGGTTCCGCTGGCATGCCGCCACCTCCACGCGGCACAAGGCCTGTCGGCAATAGCGGTAAATCGTACTTCTCCCACCATGCGGGTTCGTCGACAATATTACCTTCGACAACCCTTTGCCCCAGGTTCCATTCATCGAACATGTCATCAAGCGGTGGGTGTCTCGCCCGTACGAATTCGTTCGAGTCCATGATCCACTGATTGGTGACCTCGCGCATACCGTCAGCAGGGTCGTCGTCAGTGTTGTCGGTCGGTAAGGCAAATATGCCATCCATGTTGCAGTTGATCCGTGCCCCACCATACTTGCCCGCGACCGTCCACCGCATGTGTCCACGCACGCGCACCTTATTGAAGTCCTGGAATACCGCCATACGGATGTTCGAGCCCTCATGGATGCCGGCAGAATGGACCATCCAGCCATGGCAGAACAGCACGTCCCCGGCTTTGCCGACAAACTCGAGCGGCTGCACGTTGGCGATAATGTCATCCATCACCTCTTTCGACTGGTTGGTTGGCACCCAGTTCAGCGCCTGCTCGGAGGAGGGGTAAAGGCGCTGATGCGAAGCGGGATAGAACGTGAAGCCCCCCGAGTTTGCGCCAACGTCTTCCAAGTAGGTCACCCCAATCAATTCGGTCATGTTCTGGTCCATGTGAGGGCCCAGTTTGGATTCCGGCCCGGAGCGGTCGCGGGGAAAGATGGCATATATGCCCCGATTGCGTCGCGGCCGCTTCACGGGTCCACCTAACAACGCCTCTACCATGTAGAGCATGCGCGGGTGGGCAGACGTCGCGGTGACGAACGCCGCATCGTGGCCTATTCCATGCCAGCGCCAGACATCATTGCTAATGTCCTGCGTCAGCTTGTAGGGTAACCGACCCACCCTTTCCCCAACGGCCGCACCGGGGCGCTCATCCTCGGGTGAAGGCCACACACCTTGCCCCATCCAATTGTTGGCGAGACCCCATCGATTGTCTTCTGGCCAATGCCTGCCGGGCGCCTCCCACGAGGCAGGGTCATTGCGCGACATCTTGGCTGCCAACACCGGCGGTTGTTGCCACCACAGGTTAATGAAGGGGGAAAAGTCTTCTTTCGGAATCAGCCCCCGCTTGATCACGAATCCTGTTCGTCGGAATTGTTCGGCTTCCTGCGCTGTAAGGCCCAGCTTGTCAGCACCCTTTGGATCGACGTCCTGGCTTATTAAACGCGGCGCGTGGACGGGCTTTCGCTTGCTGAAAAAAGCCGACTCAGGGTCTTCGGCGGTGGGGGTGACCGGCAAGCCATGGGCAAGTCTCTTCTCGGGATCGGACATCGATGTCTCTGAAGCAGCTATCGGCAAAAAGAGAATACCATTTCGTGCACGCCACCAGCGTTGATATTTAAGCAACAATTAGTTCCGATGCCCTGTACTCGTCGACCGGTTATGCAGTATTTTGCTTCGATCATGTTGTTGGGGGTATATCATGGTGTGGCAGCCGGAGATTGAAGAGCTGAACCGGCGTAAGGAAATGGCCGAGAGGATGGGCGGCCAGACCGGTATCGATGTACAACATAAGCGCGGCAAACTCACGATCCGTGAACGGATTGATCTCCTTGCGGATGCCGGGTCGTTCCAGGAGATCGGTCAGTTGGCCGGTACGGCTACCTACGATGGTGACCAGCTGGTTGATGTACGACCTTCGAACATGGTGATTGGTTTGTGCAAACTCGATGGTCGCAAGGTTGTGCTCAACGGCGGCGACTTTACCGTTCGAGGTGGGGCGTCAGATGCCAGCATCGGCAACAAAGGCGGCAAAGCTCAAAACATGGCTTACGATTGGCGGCTGCCTTATGTTCGCTTGTTAGATTCAACCGGCGGCAGCGTTAAGACGTTCGAGCAGATAGGCCGCACCTACATTCCTACAAATCCTGTCACGCCGGGTATCGAAAAGTTGCTTAATACCGTACCGGTAGTTTCGGCAGCACTCGGTTCGGTTGCGGGACTCCCCGCAGTGGACGCCTGCCTTTCCCATTTCAGCCTGATGGTCAAAGGGATCAGTCAGGTGTTTCCCGGCGGACCACCCGTAGTAAAGGCTGCTCTGGGAATCGATATCTCCAAGGAGGATCTCGGCGATGAGCGAACTCAAGTTTTCGGTAGCGGTGCCATAGACAACCTG